>Ga0209068_10000136_pt1 | contig 44650 bp, 38 predicted proteins | sample ColStrG_CSR_2012_FD_187200 | JGI IMG/M metagenome (GOLD analysis project Ga0209068, IMG submission 187200) | Freshwater sediment microbial communities in response to fracking from Pennsylvania, USA - Cold Stream Run_MetaG_CSR_2012 (SPAdes)... | ecosystem: Environmental > Aquatic > Freshwater >...
GCCCACCATCGCCCCCACCCCGCCTGAGGAGTCCCACCCGTGATCCGTACCCACCTCGGTGGCAGCCTGCGAGCCGGTGATGCCGGCACGACCGTCACCCTGGCCGGCTGGGTCGCCAGCCGGCGTGACCACGGCGGGGTGGCGTTCTTGGACTTGCGCGACTCCTCCGGGGTGGTGCAGGTGGTGGTGCGCGACGCCGCGGTCGCCCACGGCCTGCGCAACGAGTACTGCCTGAAGGTCGACGGTGCGGTGGTCCTGCGCAAGACCGGCAACACCAACCCCGAGCTGGCCACCGGCGAGGTCGAGGTGGTCGCCAGCGTGGTCGAGGTGCTCAGCGAGTCCGCCGCGCTGCCATTCCCGATCGACGACCGCAGCGAGGTCGGCGAGGAGACCCGGCTGCGCTACCGATACCTCGACCTGCGCCGGCCCGGGCCGGCCAGAGCGCTGCGGATGCGCTCGCAGGTGAACCGCTACGCGCGTGAGGTCCTGCTGGACCGCGACTTCGTGGAGATCGAGACCCCGACCCTGACCCGCTCCACCCCGGAGGGCGCCCGGGACTTCCTCGTGCCTGTGCGCCTGCAGCCCGGTCACTGGTATGCCCTGCCCCAGTCGCCCCAGCTGTTCAAACAGCTGCTCATGGTCGCCGGCATGGAACGCTACTTCCAGCTCGCCCGGTGCTACCGCGACGAGGACTTCCGCAAGGACCGCCAGCCGGAGTTCACCCAGCTCGACATCGAGATGTCCTTCGTGGAGCAGGACGACGTGATCGAGGTCGGCGAGGCGGTGGTCCGCGCGATCTGGAGCGGCGTGCTCGGCCACCAGATCGGACAGATCCCCCGGATCACCTACACCGAGGCGATGCGCCGCTTCGGCTCGGACAAGCCCGACCTGCGGTTCGGCCTGGAGCTGGCCGACCTCACGGGGTACTTCGCCGCCACCGGCTTTCGGGTCTTCCAGGCCGAATACGTCGGCGCGGTGGTGATGCCCGGCGGCGCCGACCAGCCCCGGCGCACCTTCGACGCCTGGCAGGAGTGGGCCAAGCAACGCGGAGCCCGAGGCCTGGCCTATGTGACCTTCGGCGCCGACGGCGAGCTCGGCGGGCCGGTGGCCAAGAACCTGTCCGAGGCCGAGCGCGCGGGCCTGGCCGCCGCGGTCGGCGCCAGCCCCGGTGACTGCGCCTTCTTCGCGGCGGGGCACCGCGGCGACGCGCTGGCCCTGCTGGGTGCGGCCCGGCTGGAGGTGGGAGCGCGCTGCGACCTGATCGACGAGGCGGCGTGGTCGTTCATCTGGGTGGTCGACGCTCCGATGTTCGAGGCGGTGGAGGATGAGCACGGCCAGCCCGGCTGGACGGCAGTCCACCACCCCTTCACGGCGCCGAACCAGGACTGGGTCGACCGGTTCGAACAGGCCCCTGACCAGGCCCTGGCCTGGGCCTACGACCTGGTCTGCAACGGCAACGAGATCGGCGGCGGGTCGATCCGTATCCACCGCGGCGACGTGCAGCAGCGCGTCTTCGACCTGCTCGGCCTGTCGCGCGAGGAGGCAGCCGACAAGTTCGGCTTCCTGCTCGAGGCGTTCACCTTCGGGCCGCCGCCGCACGGCGGGATCGCCTTCGGTTGGGACCGGATCTGCATGCTTTTGACCGGTGCGCCGAGCCTGCGCGACGTCATCGCCTTCCCCAAGACCGGTGCCGGCTACGACCCGCTGACCGGTGCGCCCACCCCCATCACGGCGCAGCAGCGCAAGGAGGCGGGGGTGGACGCCGCTGTGGCCCTGCCCGCCCTGCCCGCCCAGGACGCACTGCCCGCCCAGGACGCACTGCCCGAAAAGGACGGACACATCGCCCAGCCCTCGGGCTGAGCCACGGCGCACAGCGGTGGGCTGGGCCCGAGGGAACGGCTCTGCCCGGGTCTGCCCTGGTCCGCCCGAGCCGGTCCTCCGCCGCCGCCTGGGCCGGCCCAGGGCGGGCTGTGGACCACGGGCCCGGGCCGCGGCCGAGGTACTAGGGTCGGGCCCGTGGCCGAGGACCTGTTCACAGCGGCGGGCGACGAGCGGGCCGCCGAGAACGCGCCGCTGGCCGTGCGGGTCCGGCCCCGCTCGCTGTCTGAGGTGGTGGGCCAGGACCATGTCCTGGCCCAGGGCTCTGCCCTGCGGCGCCTGGTGGAGGGGCCCGGCGACCCGGCTGCCGGGTCGGGGGCGACCAGGGCCGCGTCGGTCATCTTGTGGGGACCGCCGGGCACCGGGAAGACGACTCTGGCGCACCTGGTGGCCAGGTCAGGCGGGCGCGCCTACGTCGAGCTGTCCGCAGTGACGGCCGGGGTCAAGGAGGTCCGCGCGGTCATCGACGGCGCCCGGCGCGAGCTGGGGACCAGCGGACGCGGCACGGTGCTGTTCGTCGATGAGGTGCACCGGTTCTCCAAGACCCAGCAGGACGCGCTGCTGCCCGCGGTGGAGAACGGCTGGGTGACCCTGGTGGCGGCAACGACGGAGAACCCGAGCTTCTCCGTGGTGGCCCCGCTGCTGTCCAGGAGCCTGCTGGTCACGTTGCGCCCGCTCGACGACGCCGATGTCCGCACGGTGCTGGAACGCGCGGTGGCTGACCCCCGGGGCCTGGGCGGCACCGCGCTGAAAGTCACCGACGACGCCTTCGACCAGCTCACCAGACTCTCGGCCGGCGACGCGCGCTGGGGCCTGACCGCCCTGGAGGCCGCGGCCGCCGGGGCCCTGCAGGCCGGAGCGGACACGGTGGACGCCGCGGACGTCGAGCGGGCCGTGGACCGGGCGGCGGTGCGCTACGACCGCGACGGCGACCAGCACTACGACGTCACCAGCGCCCTGATCAAGAGCATCCGGGGCAGCGACGTCGACGCGTCGCTGCACTACCTGGCCAGGATGGTCGAGGCCGGCGAGGACCCCCGGTTCATCGCCCGGCGTCTGGTGATCCTGGCCTCGGAGGACATCGGCCTGGCCGACCCCACCGCGCTGCCCACGGCCGTGGCCGCCCACCAGGCTGTCCAGCTGGTCGGTCTGCCCGAAGGTCGCCTCCCGCTGGCCCAGGCGGTCATCGCCTTGGCCCTGGCCCCGAAGTCCAACGCCGTCACCTCGGCGATCGGGGCGGCCACCGCGGACGTGCGGGACGGGCGGATCGGCCCGGTGCCGGCGGCGCTGCGCGACGCCCACTACGCCGGGGCGAGCCGCCTGGGGCACGGCGCCGGCTACGCCTACGCCCACGACAGCCCGCGCGCGGTGGCCACCCAGCAGTACCCCCCCGACGTCGTGGTGGGCCGGGACTACTACCACCCCACGGACCGGGGCGCCGAGCGCGAGATGGTCGAACGGGTGGCCCGGCTGCGCCGCATCGTCCGCGGGAGCGCGCCGGAGCCACCGGTAGGCTCGTAGCACCCGGCACCGCCGGACGGGACCGCCGGCCACGGCGGTCATCCCCAGCCCAGGACAGGACCGCCCACCATGGACTCGGCCGAGATCAGCAGCCGCTTCCTGCGCTACTTCGCCGAGCGCGGCCACACGGTCGTGCCGTCGGCCTCGCTGATCGCCGCCGACCCGACCCTGCTGCTGGTCAACGCCGGGATGGTGCCGTTCAAGCCCTACTTCCTGGGCGAGCAGGTGCCCCCGTACCAGCGCGCCGCGAGCGTGCAGAAATGCGTGCGCACCCTGGACATCGAAGAGGTGGGCAAGACCACCAGGCACGCCTCGTTCTTCCAGATGTGCGGCAACTTCTCCTTTGGGGACTACTTCAAGCAGGGCGCGATCGAGCTGGCCTGGGGGCTGCTGACCAGCTCGGTGGACCACGGCGGGTACGGGCTTGACCCGCAGCGGCTGTGGATCACGGTCTACCTGGACGATGACGAGGCGGCCGACATCTGGCGCGACCAGATCCAGGTCCCGGCCGAGCGGATCCAGCGGCTGGGCAAGGCCGAGAACTTCTGGTCCATGGGGGTACCGGGGCCCTGCGGCCCCTGCTCGGAGATCAGCTACGACCGGGGCCCCTCGTACGGGCAGGAGGGCGGACCGGCGGCCAACGGGGAGCGGTACCTGGAGATCTGGAACCTGGTCTTCATGCAGTACGAGCGTGGGGAAGGCCACGGCAAGGACGACTTCGCGATCCTGGGTGACCTGCCGGCCAAGAACATCGACACCGGCCTGGGCCTGGAGCGGATGGCCGCGGTGCTGCAGGGGGTCGACAACCTGTACGAGATCGACACCAGCAGGGCGATCCTGGACCGGGCCAGCGAGCTGACCGGCAAGGCCTACCACCTGGACCCCGCCGACGACGTCCGCCTGCGCGTGGTCACCGACCACGCCCGCACGGCGGTGATGCTGGCCGCCGACGGGGTGAGCCCGGGCAACGAGGGCCGCGGCTACGTCCTGCGCCGGATCATTCGCCGCGCCGTCCGGTCGATGCGCATGCTCGGCGCCCACGAGCCGGTCTTCGGCGCACTGGCCGACGTCGCGCTGGCGGCCATGACCCCGCAGTACCCCGAGCTGGTCGCCGTCGCCGACCGGGTCCGGGCGGTGTGCGTGGCGGAAGAGGCCTCGTTCCTGTCCACCCTGGCGCATGGCACGAAGCTGTTCGAGTCGTTCACTGAGTCCGCTGCCGTGACGTCCGGGGGCGACGGTTCGGCGTCGGACAGCTCGGTCGCGGGCAGCTCAGCGTCTCAGAGCTCAGCGTCACAGAGCTCAGCGCGGGTCACCCAGGTCCCCGGGGACGTGGCGTTCCGCCTGCACGACACCCATGGCTTCCCCATCGAGCTGACGTTGGAGATGGCCGAGGAAAAGGGCCTGGCTGTCGACACGGAGGGCTTTCGCCGCCTGATGGCCGCCCAGCGGGACCGGGCCAAGGCCGACGCCAAGGCCCGCAGGGGCGATGCGGCCGACCTCGGCGCCTACCGCGACCTCGTCGATGCGGTCGGTCCGACCGAGTTCACCGGCTACGACGCGGTGGTCGGGGAAGGCACGGTGCGAGGCCTGCTGCTGGGCGGTGAGCCGGTCGCCGCGGCCGGCGCCGGAGCCGAGGTCGAGATCGTCCTGGACCGCACCCCTTTCTATGCCGAGGGCGGCGGCCAGCTGGCCGACGAGGGGCGGCTGCTGCTGGCCAACGGCGCCATGCTGGAGGTGTTCGACGTCCAGAGCCCGGTCCGCGGCCTGATCGTGCACCGCGCCAGGGTGGCCGACGGGGAGGCGGTGGTCGGGGTGGCGGTGTCCGGGCAGGTGGACACCGAGCGCCGGCTGGCGATCTCCCGCGCGCACACCGCGACGCACATGGTGCACAAGGCCTTTCGCGAAGCCCTGGGGGAGGGCGCCACCCAGATGGGCTCGGAGAACTCCCCGGGGCGGCTGCGGTTCGACTTCCCGAACCCCTCGGCAGTTCCGGCCGCCGTCCTGGCCGACGTCGAGGCCCGCGTCAACGAGGTCCTGGTCGCCGATTTGGAGGTGACCGCGCAGGTCATGACCCAGCCGCAGGCCGTGGCACTGGGGGCGATGGCCCTGTTCGGCGAGAAGTACGGGGACCGGGTACGGGTGGTCAGTGTCGGGGACTGGGCGCGCGAGCTGTGCGGGGGCACGCACCTGCAACGCACCGGTGAGCTCGGCGTTGTCACGCTCCTGGGCGAGTCCTCAATCGCGGCCGGGGTCCGCCGGGTGGAGGCGCTGGTCGGTGTGGACGCCTACCGGTTCCTGGCACGCGAGCACCTGCTGGTCTCGCAGCTGTCCGAGGCGCTCAAGGCCCGGCCTGAGGAGCTCGTGGACCGCGTCGAAGCCATCGTGACCCGGCTGCGGGAGGCCGAGCGCGAGATCGACCGGGCCAGAGCGGCCCGGGTCCTGGAGCAGGCAGGTGACCTGGCGGCGCGGCGCACGGACGTCAACGGTGTCGCCGTGGTCGCCGAGCTGCTCCCGGCCGGTGTGCGCCCGGCCGATGCGCGCACCCTGGCCCTGGACGTGCGAGGCCGCGTCGGCCAGGACGCTGCGGCGCTGGTGGTGCTCGGCGCCCCCGACGGGGCCGGGCAGATCGCCCTGGTGGTCGCGGCGGACCCGGCCGCGGCAGCTCGAGGCGGCGCCGCCGACGCGGTGATGGCGGTGGTCGCCAAGGGGCTGGGCGGCAAGGGTGGCGGCAGCGCCGAGATCGCCCAGGGCGCCGGGCGGGGCACCGCGCAGGACTTCGCGCGGGCCGTGGCCGAGATCACCGCCCTGCTCGGGTGAGGCGCAGTGGCGACGCATGCCACGGCCGGGGAGCCGCGGTGAGGTCCGGAGTTCGCCTCGGCGTCGACGTCGGTACCGTCCGGGTCGGGGTCGCCAGCTGTGACCCGGCGGGCGTCCTGGCCACGCCCGTGCGGACGCTCGCGCGCGGCAGCGCTGACCTGGCACACCTGGCCGCGATGGCCCGCGAGTACGCCGCGATCGAGTTCGTCGTCGGCCTTCCGCTGTCCATGTCGGGGGCCTCGGGCAAGGCAGCGGACGCGGCCCGCGCCTACGCGTCGGCCCTGGCCGCCGGCGTGGGTGTGCCGGTGCGGCTGGTGGACGAGCGGCTGTCCACGGTCGACGCGACGCGTACGCTTCGTGAGTCCGGACTGGGCGGGAGGGCGCAGCGTGCCGTCATCGACCAGGCGGCTGCCGTCATCATCCTGCAGAGCGCCCTCGACGCCGAACGGGCCACGGGGAACCCCCCTGGCGTCGTGATCGTTGCGGCAGGAGATGCCGGCGATGGCGTCCGCAGCACCGACCACGACCACGACGACGACCACGACGACGACCAGGACGACCACGACGACCAGGACGACCACGACGACGACCACGACGACGACCAGGACGACCACGACGACCAGGACGACCACGACGACCACGACGACCACGACGACCAAGGTGAGGCATGAGCCAGCTCGGACTAGGCATGACCACGGTGACCCAGGAGCCGCGCGGCTCGCGCAAGCGGGGCGGCGCGCTCGCCGTGCTGATCGCCGCGGGTGTCGTGCTCGGTCTGGTGGCGGTGGTCATCATGGTCTTCCTGCGGCTGTTCTCCAGCACCCCGGACTACGTCGGCAGCGGGCACGGTGAGGTGGTCGTGCAGATCGACATCGGCGACAACCTCGACCAGATCGGGCAGATCCTGCAGGCCGCCGACGTGGTGCGCAGCGGGTCGGGCTTCGTCGCGGTGGCCACCGCGGACCCCAACGGCCAGGACATCCAGCCGGGCCGATACAAGATGGCTTTCCAGATGAGCAACTCGGCCGCGCTTGCGGCGCTGCTGGACCCGGCGTCGCGGATCTCGACCCGGGTCGTCATCCCCGAGGGGCTGCGCCTGGACCAGATCGTTCGGCTGCAGGCCAAGGCCACCGGGATCCCGGTGGCGACCTTCAACGCACTGCTGGCCCATCCCGGCCCGCTCGGCCTGCCCGCCTACGCCGGCGGCAACGCGGAGGGCTTCTTGTTCCCGGCGACCTACGACGTGCAGCCCGGCAACAGTGCCCTCGGCGTGCTCAAAGCGATGGTCACGCGTTTCGACCAGGCCGCGACGAAGGTCGACCTGGTGCACCGGGCGGCCGCTGTCCACCTGACGCCCTACCAGGTCGTCGTCCTGGCCAGCCTGGTCCAGGCCGAGGGCAGCCCGTCGGACTTCCCCAAGATCGCCCGGACGATCATGAACCGGCTGGCGATCAACATGAAGCTGCAGCTGAACTCCACGGTCAACTATGTGCTCAAGAACGGCAAGGCCCGGCTGTCCCTGACCGACATCGCCGTCGCCTCTGCCTACAACACCTACCTGGTCTCCGGGCTGCCACCGGGGCCGATCAACTCACCGGGGGAGGCAGCGCTGAACGCGGTGCTCGCACCGGCGGCGGGGAACTGGATCTACTTCGTCACCGTCAACCCCAAGACCGGGGAGACCAAGTTCACCAACTCCTACGCCGAGTTCCTCACGTTCAAGGCCGAGCTCATGGCGCACGGCGGATGACGGCGGCGGCCACGCCGGTCGCGGCAGGTCGCTGCCCTCGTCCATGAGAGCCTTCGTCCTCGGCTCGCCGATCGCGCACTCGCTGTCGCCGACGCTGCACCGCGCGGCCTACGCCTACCTCGGCCTGGACTGGGAGTACGACGCGCGCCAGTGCGACACCGACTCCCTCGCGGACCTGGTCGCCTCCCTGGGCCCGGACGTAGCAGGACTGTCGCTGACCATGCCGCTGAAGGCGGCTGTTCTGCCGCTGCTCGACGAGGTCGACCCGCTCGCCTCGGCCTGCGGGGCGGTCAACACGGTGGTGCGCCGTGACGGTCGCCTTGTCGGGTACAACACCGACGTCCCTGGCATGGCCGCGGCCCTGGCCGAGCGCTCGGTCCCCCCGCTCGGGCGGGCCAGCGTGCTGGGCGCGGGTGCCACGGCGCGCTCCGCGGTCCTCGCGCTGGCCCTGGCGGGCTGGAAGGACATCGTGGTCAGCGCGCGCCGGCCGGTGACCGGTCAGTGGCTGCAGCAGGCCCTGCAACAGGCCCAGGGTCAGGCTCGGGACGGCGCCCTGCCCACGGCGGGGTCAGGTGCCGGGTTGGTCGTGACCGGCACGGGGCTCGGCCCGCTCGACCTCGATGCCGCGCTGTCGGGCGCCCTCGTGGTCTGCACGCTCCCGGCCGGTGCGGCGGACGCCTTCGTCGACCGGGTGCCCGACCGGCCGGGAACGTTGTTCGACGTCGTGTACGACCCGTGGCCGACCGCGCTGGCCGCGGCGTGGGCCGAGCACGGCGGCCAGGTCATCGCCGGGCTCGACCTGCTGGTCCACCAGGGCGCCCTGCAGGTCGTACTGATGACCGGGACCGGCGCAGATATCGGCGAGCTGGTGGCGGTGATGCGCGCCGCCGGGCAGGCGGCGATGACGGCACGGGCCGGTTGACTTCCGCGCGTCGCTCAAGGCCCGGTCCGTGCCCGCCGAAGCACCACCAGAGGACGCCGGGGAACCGGGGTCCAATCCGGCGTAAGAGGGTGCGTGATGGCGGATCTGCTCCACTCCCACAGTCGTTCGTCCCGGCTGGACCGGGTTCTGGCGGATCTGCTCGCGCAGGCGCCCGAGCTTCAGGCCGCGGCTGTGGTGTCGTTTGACGGGCTCCCGATGGCTTCGGCCCTGCCGTCAGACATGGACGAGGACCGGGTGGCGGCCATGAGCGCCGCACTGCTGTCCCTGGGTGAGCGGGCCGCCGAGAGCTTCGGCCGCGGGTCGCTGTCCCAGGTGTACGTGGAGGGCGAGAACGGCACGGTCTTCCTGGTCTCCGCCGACGACGAGGCCGTGCTGGTGGCGGTCGGCGCCAAGGGCGCCAAGGTCGGCCTGATGTTGTTCGAGGTCCGCCGGTCCGCCGCCAAGGTGGCCCTGGCCCTGCGCGCCGACGACGCGGCACTGGCTGCTGACCTTGCCGAGGCCGAGGCCGAGGCCGAGGCTGAGGCTGAGGCTTCGGCGGTCTCCGTGGCAGGGGTTGAGGAGGCTGCCGTCGAGGCGGACGGCGCCGCCGACGGCCACGGCGGGCGGCACACTGACTGGCGCACGGAACCCGTGGCGTCTGTGGCCCCGACCCTGCATGTCGTCGAGGGCGGCTCGCAGGACCAGCCGCAGCCATACATCTACCCGGTTCCCACAGCCGCTCCGGTGCCGGAACCGGCCTACGACCAGCCCTACGCCCCCTACGCGGAGCAGTCCTCCACCGCCGCACGGCCCGGTCCGGAACAGCCTGCCCCGGAACCCCCTGGCCTGGCGCAGCCCGACCCGGAACAGCCCGGCCCCGAACAGCCCGGCCTGGCGCCCCCCGGACCGAGCTCGCCGTGGGGGAGCCCGATGAGCCCCGGCGGCGCCGAGGCCAACGGATGGGCGAAGAACGACCTGGGCAGCTGGACGAACTACGCGCCAGGATCCAAGAACCCGCCAGGGCCCGCCGACAACTGGTCGTGAGCGCCGAGGCCTCGGCCCGCGACCTGACTGACAGCGACTGACCTGACCGGCCAACCACTGACGAAGCGACGGGACCAGACGTGAAACTCGAGGGCTCACTTGATGCCTTCGGCCTACCAGACATCTTCCAGCTGCTGAGCTTGACGAAGAAGACGGGCGGCCTGCATCTGCGCAGCGGCGCCTCCGTTGGCGTGGTGTACTTCGCCGACGGTGCGGTGACCGGCGCGGATGCGGACCTGGCCCGTCAGAGCCTGGCCCGCCGACTGGTGGGCGGCGCGACAGTGGCCGAGGCAGACCTGGCCGCCGCGGTCCAGCGGGCCAAGGCAGAGGACGTCGGGGTCGCCCGTGCCCTGCTCGACGCCGGGTCAGTCGACCCTGACCTGCTCCTGGACGCCGCGGCCGAGGTGGCCTACGACGCGGTATTCGACCTGCTGTGCTGGCCCGAGGGTGAGTTCGCTTTCTCCCCGGAGGCGGTCAACAACGACGATGTCGGCCTGCACCTGCCGACCGAGCGGGTCGTGGCCCAGGCCCTGACCCGTCAGCAGGCGTTGGACTCGGCGGCCGACGTGATCGACGGGCCGTCGGCGGTCGTGGCCATGTCGGCGACCGTCGCGGACGACCCGGTCATCTCCCGCACCGAGTGGACCCTGGTGGCACTGGCCGACGGCCAGCGGTCCATCGCGGAGATAGTCGACCTGACCGGCGCCAGCTACTACGCCGTGGTGCCGACACTGGCCGACCTGGTGCGCCGCGGGCTGGTCCAGGTGCACGCCCAGGCCAGGGACGGCGACGGCACTGGCGGCGATGCCCATGTGGGCGCGCTTCGCCGGCGGATCGAGATGCTGGCCGACCTGGAGGTTCCCGACCCGACCGCCGACCCGACTGCATCATCGCCCCAGTCGCCTGCGGCGGTCACCTCCAACGGCTCGGCCATCCACGTGCCCCTGCCAGCCGGCGCCGCGGCCGGGCCGATCGCTGCCACCGCGTCGCTTCCCCCTAGCTCGCCGTCGCCGACCGCGGTTGTCGTCCAGGCGACCCCCGCCGACCAGCCGAGGGTCGGTGTGCAGCGCTCGGACGTCGGTGACGCGGCTGTCAGCGCGTCGATTCCCGCCCCAGGACCGGCCTCAGGACCCGCACAAGCCGCGTCCTCAGCCCCCGACCTGACCACCTCGGCCACCTCGGCCACGTCGGCCACGTCGGCCACGTCGGCCACTGCGCCCACATCCGTCAGCTCGACCACCTCAGCCACGGCGGTCGCGGCCGACCGACCGGCTGATGCCGGTGAAGCCGACGACGTCGCCGGTCGCGATCGGCAGGCATCCGCGGCCGGGAGCGTCGAGGTATCGACCGCGGGGGCGTCCGCCGCGGCGGTCGCGCCGGCCGACGGACCCGCCAGCGTCGGTGGCCCACACCTGCCCCACAACGTGGTGCCGCCTCGTCCCGAGCCGTTCCTTGCCCGCCGCCAGCCCGAGCACCCCGAGGTCGACCCGGTGGGCCCGGCCGCGAACGCGGAGCCCGCCCAGGCCGTTGCGGCGTCCGCCTCGCGCACTACCACCAGCTCGGTGTTCAGCCAGCCCGCCAGCGGGCCCAGCGGGCCCAGCGGGCACAGCGGCTCCGGACCTGGCGGTCTCGGCGGGCACGGCGGGCCTGGTGGGCACGGCGGTTCCCTCGGGTCGTTGAACGGCGTGGGCGGGGTCAACGGCTCTGCTGCCATGGCCGCCGATCCCGACGCCGCCCTCATCGAACGTGACCCCAGCGTCAACCGGAGCCTGCTCCTGCGGCTCATTGCCGGAGTACGGGGGCTGTAGAGATGGCTGGCAGAACACGCAACCGCCGCGGCGGACAAGCTGTGAAGATCGTCGTCACCGGTCCGTTCGCGGCCGGCAAGACGACGCTGATCCGCACGATCAGCGAGATCACCGTCCTGTCCACCGAGCGGGGGATCACCGACTCGACCCGAAGCCGCAAGGCAGAGACGACCGTCGCGATGGACTTCGGTCGCATCACCATCGACCGCGATCTTGTGCTCTACCTGTTCGGCACGCCTGGGCAGGAGCGGTTCGACTTCATGTGGGAGATCCTCGGCGAGGGCATGCTGGGCTATGTGGTGCTCGTGGACGCCGAGCGGGAGGACTCGGTCGCCGAGGCCGGAGCGATCCTGGACGCCTTCCGCAGGATGGCTCGGGTCCCCTATGTGGTGGCACTGAACCGCAGCAGCGGCCTGAGCGAGGACGACGAGCGGGCCATCCGTGGCGAGCTGGGTCTGTCGCCCGAGGTTGCGCTGCTGCCCTGTGATGCGACCGACAAGGAGTCCGTCAAGGCGGTCCTGCTCGCGCTGCTCTACTCGGTGCTGGACGAGGTCGAGGCCGAGCGGGCCTCGGTCTGACATGGCTGCCCTGCGGTTCAGGCGGACCGGGGCAGCCCTGTTCGGCCGGCGCGGCGGACGGCATGCCGCCGCGCCGCAGGCGTCGACCGCTCCCGCTGCGGTCAGCCAGTGGCCGGGGCCTCACTCGTGGCCCGGGTCATCGCCGGACCCCCTGTCCCTCCAGTCGGTGGGCCCCCGGGTCGACCCGTCGGTCGGCTCCTCGGTGCAGGGGCAGCGGGCCGATCACGAGCCGTCGGCCGTCCGGGCCGGCCACAGTCACGGTGGTATCCCCGGCCAGCCCCCGACGGGCCCTGCGTCCCAGCCGCTGCCGGTCGAGGTGGGCCGGTCCGCGGTTACCGCTGAGCTGGGCTTTCGGGACGGCTCGGCCATGAACTTGTCGGACGGTGACCCGTGGGCGGGCGCCCTGCGACTGGTGGCCGAACAGATCATCCGGCCTCGTTCCGGCGCGCAGTCAGGCGCCTGAGGCTGCCGGGGCCCGCCCGGCCAGGACCGGCAGACCGTGGCGCAGGTGCGAAGCGGCGGCGACGGCCGCGGCGACCACCAGCGCGACCGCAGCGGCCGACCCCCACCGGCTCTGGTGCCCTAGCAGCGCCCAGGCGGGCACGATGAGAAGGACCGCGCCGGCCGCGGCCAGGCCGGGGCGGACGGTCACGGTGGTGGGCCACAGCAGCCGGGGCCAGCGCCGGGGAACCACCTGGCGCATCAGCCGGGCGAAGTACACGGTCCCCGCCAGGCAACCGATCGCCGTGCCCGCGGCGACGCCGAGAGCGCCGGCGACCAGGGCCAGCGGGACGGTGCACGCGATGTTGACGATCATGGCCAGGACCCCGTAGCGGCTCTCGAGCTCGGGTCGGCCGGTCGCGCGGGCCGTGGTGGCCAGTGGCGCCGACAGCAGGTTCACTAGGTAGCCGGCGGACAGCACGAGCGCGGCGGTGGCGACCTGGGCGATCCCGGGGCGGCCGGGGCCGAGCCAGGCGCTGACCGCGGGGGTGATGACACCGAGGCAGACCACCGCGTACGCGAGCAGGGCACTGGCCCAGGCCGGCTGCACCCGGTCGAACAGCGCGACGGCGCCCTCGCGACCCTGCCGGGCGGTGCTCACCGACATCCGGGTCAGCAGGACCGGCATGGCCCACAGTGGCACCGAGCGCACCGCGGTGGCCACGGTCACAGCCAGGACGAAGAACCCCGCGTCGCGCAACGGCAGGAAGGCCGCCACGATCAGCGTGTCCGCCTCGGCGTTGACCAGCATCGCCAGGCCGCCCACCTGCGCGCGCACCGCGTAGGACAACAGCTCGACGGCCTGCGCGCGGGGGAGCAGGCCGACGCGGTGCCCGGGAACCAGCCGCACCGCCTGCGCGGCGGCCACGGCGGTGGTGACCGCGGTCCGCAGGCCGACGGCCGCGAACGCGCCGGCGAGCGCGTGGGAGGGCACCAGCACCACCAGCGCGGGCAGGTAGGCCGCGCAGCCGGCCGCGGCGGCCAGCGCGATCGCCCCGAACCGCTCGTTGGCGGCCAGCACAGCGGTGAACGTGGCGCCGACCAGCTGCACCCCGATGACGGCCCCGAGCCAGCCGCCGAGCCCGGCCACCGAAGCGCCCACCGACGCCGTGGTGTGCAGGAGGTGACCGCCGGCCGCGCACAGCGTGCCCACGACGACTCCGAGCACCAGGGCCGCGGCCGCCGACAGGACCAGCCCAGTGTTGACCAGCTGCCTGGCCCCCCTGGCGTCGCCGGCGCCACGGGCCACGGCCAGGAAGCGCGGCATCGCCGCGCCGACCCCGCCGTCCAGTGCGCTGGCGAGCACGACGAGCGAGGTGAGCAGGGCCAGCGCCCCGAACCGGTCGACGCCCAGGCGGGTCAGCAGCCACGGCGTCGACGCCACGAAGACGACCTGCGGCAGCGCGGACCCCACACCGGTCCACGCCGACGCAGTCAGCACACGCTGCAGGGGGCTGACGGAGGTGCTCACCGTCGGCGGCCCACCGCGACCAGGAACGGGCTCATCAGCGGGTTGGGGACCCCCGCCGGGCCGGCGAGCCGCTTGGCCACCGATCCGGCCTTGCCCAGCGCCGCCGCCGCCAGCGCAGCGACCTGCTCGCGGGTGTGGCTGCGGTCGGGGTCCGGCTCCACCCAGAACTCACACGTGCCGAATCGGCGCAGGTGGACCGGGGCGACGCCGGCTTCGGCGAAGGCCGAGGCGAACACGGCCGGGGACATCGCCGCGAGGTTGTGGGCGTTGAGGCTGCGCCGGTCGAGCCAGCGATGCAACAGCCACTGCGCGCGCCGAAAGTGTGGCACCGTCACCACCAGGAGCCCCCCCGGTGCCAGCCACTGCGCATGCCTGGAGATCACGAAGCCCGGGTCGTCGAAGTGCTCCACGAAGCCGAACGAGCACACCAGGTCGAACTCCGGCCGGGGTGCCTCGGTGAGGAAGTCGCCGCGCCAGATCTTTCCCACCTGGACGCCCTCGCCGCCGAGGGTGTCTGCAAGGGCGTCTGTGCCGGGGACCACGTCGATCCCGGACACCTCATAGCCGAACCTGGTGCCCAGGTGGTGCAGGAAGCCGCCCGGGTAGCAGCCGACCTCCAGGGCCGCCCGGCCCGGGGCGCCGGCCAGCAGCGGGGCCAGGACCGGGTCGAAGACCGAGCAGGCGGCCAGGTAGCCGGCCCGGTCCGCGGTAGCCGAGCTGGCCTGCCAGGAGTCTTCCCAGTAGGCGGGGGTGGGGGCGGTGAATCCCTGGGCCGCCATCAGCGGGCTCCGGTTCTCAGGAGCGGGCCTGGGCGGGTGCCGGCCAGCTGCTCCAGGGCGTTCTCCATGGCCAGGCTGGACGCCGCCAGGGTGAAGCCGGCGATCCGCTCACGGCCGGCCGCGGCGAGCCGGCGCGCGCGCGCCGGGTCCCGGGCCAGCTCCACCACGGCCGCCGCCAGGGCCGCCGGGTCTTCGGAGGGCGCCAGCAGTGCAGTCCGGTCGTGCTCGGCGTAGTCACGGTGGCCCCCGATGTCGGTGGCGACCAGTGCGCACCCGCGCGACATGGCCTCCGCCGGCGGCAGGGCCCAGCCCTCCAGGCGGCCCGGTGCCAGGAACATCGCGCAGCCGTCGAGCAGGCTGCGCAGCTGGGGGCGGCTGGGCAGGACGGTCCACCCGACCCAGCCCGGAACGCCGGCCGGTCGCGGGTAGGTCGAGAACACCGAGGCGCTCAGCTGCGGGTGCTGGGCCTTGGCCAGGGCAAGGGCGGCCATCCCGACGTCGGAGCCCTTCACCCGATGGGTGTGCCACAGCATCGCGACCCGGTTCGGGTCCCTGGGTACCGCCGACGCCTGGCCGGCGCGGTCCAGCTGGTCATGGAGCTGGTCATGGACGAAGTTGGGGACCAGCGTCACGGGTCCCGCGTCGAGCTCGGCGGCCTTGTCGGCCAGCCAGCCGGCGATCACCAGCTTGTGCACCGGCAGGCGCCAGGACGCCTCGACGCGCGCCGCCGGCCCTGACCAGGTCTCGAAGCTCTGCAGGAACGCCAGCCCCCATCCGGGCTCGGCGCGGCGGGCCACCGCCTCGACGGTGCGCCAGCTGGTCCCGACGACTGCGAGCCCGGGCTCCCAGCGGCGCGGAAGGGTGAGGGTCGAGCGGACCCTGACGCCCCGGCCGTGCTGGTGCCAGCGGCTGGGTGCCTGCGCGTCGCCGCCGGCCAGGGCCCGCCGCCGCGCCTCCGCGGCGACCCCGCGCCACGGCCGGTCGGTGACCGGCGCCCAGTGCAGCACGCTGACCTGGTGGCCGCGGGCCGCCAGGGCGTCGGCGTGGCAGTAGACAACGCCATATCCGCCGACCGGGACGCGCGACCAGCGGGGCAGGAGGAACAGCACGTTCACGCGTGGGCCTTCCTCGGTCGGTCTGCGGCGGCGGGGCGACGTGCCTTCCCTATCGGCCGCAAACCGGGCAAGCCTTACCGCCGCGTCCAGCACGTGGCGCCACTACAGCAGTTCGCGGCGCATGCCGATGCTTGGCCCGACTGCCCACGACGTGGAGGTGGCGGTGAGCGCAGGCCGACCGGCCGACCTGGTCGCCGTGGTCCTGACCTACCGGGGCCGGCGCCGGGTCGACGCGTGCCTGGACGCTCTGGTGCGGCAGGTCGACGAGCGGACCCCGGTGGTCGTGGTGGACAACGCCTCCGGCGACGGCACCGCGGAGGCGGTCCGGGCCGGGCACCCGCGCGTCGCCGTCGTGCACAACCCGGTCAACTCCGGGTACGGCGCCGGGATGAACCTTGGTCTGGAGCGAGCGCGCACCCACGCCCCGTCCAGGGTGCTGCTGCTGACCGACGACACGGTCCTGGAGCCCGGTGCGGTGACAGAGCTGGCCTCAGCGCTGGACACCCACGAGCGCGCCGGTGCCGTGGGGCCGCTGCTGGTCCTGGACGACGCCCGGGTGTGGTCGGCCGGTGGGGTCCTGACCGGTCCGGGTCGCCACCCCGGGCACCTGGGCAGGGGGGAGCTTCCGGCGTCGTGGCGTCAGGGCGGCGCCCGGGCGGTGCGCTGGCTGGACGGGGCGGCGCTGATGCTGCGCACCTGCGCGCTGGACGAGCTGCGCGCACCGGGCGGCGGCGCCGCGACGGGTCGGGGAGGTGGCCTGGGACCGTTTCGCGAGGACTTCTTCATGTACTGGGAGGAGGTCGAGCTGCAGTCGAGGCTGTCCGCGGCCGGCTGGGACCTGCTCTGCGTGCCCAGCGCCGCGGCCCGGCAGCAGCCGGGGCTGATGCCGCCTTACCTGTCCTCCCGCAACCGCATCCGGTTCCTGACCGGGTCGGGCTCCACCGGCGCGGCGGTGGTCGCCAGCGCCGGGGACTGCCTGCGGGCCGCGCGTGCGAGCGTGCGGCAGGCGAGCCGCTGGCAGGCCCGGGCGCACCTTCGCGGGGTACACCACGGATGGACGGGAGGTCTGGACCATGAGCTCGCAGCCCGCCGGTAGCCCGGCCCGGCCCGGATATCCCCTGGCCCTGCTGAACCCCCTGCCGGCCGCGCTGAGCCACTACGCGACAGCGCTCGCCCAGACTCTGGAGCTGGCCGGGGCGCGTGCCTGGACCGTGCCCTGCCCGAGCGTGGAGGTCGGCGCCGGGAGTGCCGGTTCCCGCGTTGGCGCCGCGGCCGGCCTCGTCCTGGCCCGCCGCCGGGCCGTCGCCCAGGCCGGCGCTGGCTCGGTGCTGTCGTTGTGGCCCTCGGTCGGGCTCACCGAGCCGGTGTGGTGGCCACGGTCGGCCTCCGTGTGGCACGTGGTCCACGACCCGCGCCCGCTTCGCCGCCAGATCGGCTACGGGGGCACCGCCGCCCGGGTGGGCCGCCTCGGCGTCGGCGGGGCAGCCGGACTCATCGTGCACGCCCGGCCGGCCGCTGACGAGCTCGCGCGGCTGGGCTGGCCGAGCCCGGTGCTGCTGCCGCACCCCATGCTGGCCGCCGACCCCGACCTGTCCTGCGCGCACCCCGGCCTGACCCGCAACGGGCTGCTGGTGCTCGGTCAGCACAAACCGGTCCGGGACATGACTGCCCTGCGGGCCCTGGCCGACCAGGTCGACCCGGGGACGCCGATGGTCATCCGCGGACGCGGCTGGCCGCAGGTCGACCGTTGGCAGGTTGACAGCCGGTTCGTCACCGAGGCGGAGGTCGAGGCGAGCCTGAGCGCGTGCGCGTGCCTGGTCCTTCCCTACCGTCGCTACTACGCCAGCGGGGTGGCCGTGCGCTGCCTCGAACAGCTCACGCCGGTGGTGGGTCGCCGGCACCCGATGCTCGAGGAGCTGCTCGGGCCGGACTGGCCGGGATTTGTGAAAGGCGACCAGTGGGGCGCGGCCGCGGCCCGGGCGGCGGCAGTGCCGCGCCGGGAGATGGTGGCTCGCCGGGACAGCTATGCGGCCCGCAGCCACGCCGCCTGGGCGGGCTTCGTCGGGGCTCTCGCCGACGGGGCTCGGTCTTGCCAGACCAGCGCAGCGACCTCAGTTCCGGCGGTACCGGCGGTACCGCCGGTACCGGCAGTTCCGGCGTTTGCAGGAGGTCTGCGATGAAGCCCGTCCCCAGGGTCAGCGACGTCATCCGGGAGGCGCACCCACGATCGGCTTACCGGCTGCACGCCGGCGACCGAGACGACCGAGACGACCGAGACGACCGCGGTTCGACGGACCGCGATACAGGGGCTGTCGCGACCGGGCGCGTCGCCTCGTCCCTCGCGCTGCGGCGCCGGTCGGACCGCCTGCTGGCCGCCCTGGACTCCGCCCTGGCAGTCGCCGGCGCGATGGTGGCCGGGGACCTGCTTCACCGCACCATCACCGTGGCCTGGACCGGTTACGTGCTGATCGCGGCGACGACCGTCCTGGCCGGGCGGCGGATGGGGCTGTACCGAAGGGCGGCTCTTCGCCCCGGGACCCGGCTGGTCGAGCCGGCCGCCGCCACCGCCGCAGCCGGCGGCGCGGTAGCGGTGGGCGTGGTGGCGCTCTCGCCGCCCGGACCGGGCTTCGCCTGGGCGGCGCTGGTCGCGGGCTCGCTGTTCGTGACCGCGCTGGCCTCGCGGGCCGTGCTGGCCCGGCTGCGCCGGGCGCTGGTGCCCCTGGGCGTCGGCCTGGAGCGCTACGCCGTGCTGGGTGAGACGCCGAGGATGCGCAGGCTCGTCGCCGACCTGACCCGGGCCAGCGGCGCACCGTTTCGCGTGGTGGGCACCGTCCCGGAGGGGCTGAGCGCGCGCGATTGCGCGGCCCGGGTCGGGGCGCTGTCAGTGGACGGGCTGCTGGTCTCCCCGGACCTGGACCCCGCCGAGGTCGGCGCCCTGTCGCGGGCCCTGGCCGGGCACGACGTCGAGGTCCTGGTCGCGCCCCGGTCGCACGACCTCGACGCTCAGGTCATCTCGGTGACCCACCTGCAGGGGATCCCGCTGCTGCGGCTGGGCGGCGCCGCGCCGCGGCGGCGAGCCGTCCGCACCCCGGCTCTGCCACGACGTGCCGCCGGCGTGGCGATCCTGGGCACCAGAGGGATCCCGGCCTCCTACGGCGGCTTCGAGACCTTCGCCGAGCAATTGTCACTGCGCTTCGTCGAGCGGGGGATCCCGGTCACGGTGTACTGCCGCAGCCACTTCGCATCACAGGGGGCGAGCTGGCAGGGCGTGCGCCTGGTCACCTTGCCGACCCTGCGCCACAAGTACCTGGACACCGTGGTGCACACGGTGGTGTCGGCCGTCCACCTGGTGCTCACCCGCGGCCCGCGCGACGTCCTGCTCTGCAACGCGGCCAACGCCGCGGTGGTGCCTGTGCTACGCCTGGCCGGACGCCGGGTGGTGCTCAACGTCGACGGGCTGGAGTGGCGCCGCGGCAAGTGGGGGGTGCTGGGTCGTTCCTGGTACCGGGCGGGGGAGTGGCTCTCGGTTCGGGCCGCGTCGGTCGTGGTGACTGACGCAGAGGAGGTCCGCACCTACTACCGGGTCAGGCACGAGACCGACTCGGTGATGGTGCCCTACGGCGCGGAGCAGCTGGACCGCGGCAGCGTAGCGCTGCCCCCGCAGACTCCCGTCGAGCCGGGCAGCTACGCCCTGTACGTGTCCCGGTGGGAGCGCGAGAACAACCCGCTGATGGTGGCCGCGGCGCATGCCGGCAGCCCGACCCCGCTCGCCCTGGTCATGCTCGGCCAGTCGGCCTACGACGACGAGCTGGGCGAGCAGGTACGCGCGGCCGCCCGGCGCGACGCCGTCCTGCCCGGACCGCTGTTCGGCGCCGGGTACCGGGGGCTGATCGCCAACGCCGCGTGCTACGTGCACGCGACCGAGGTCGGCGGCACCCACCCGGCGCTGATCGAGGCGATGGGCGCCGGCAACCTGTGCCTGGTGCTGGACACTCCGGAGAACCGCGAGGTCGCCGGGGACTGCGCCTGGTACTTCACCGACGGCCTCGACCTGGCCCGCCTCCTGGATGAGGTGGCCTCGCTGACCGGCCAGGAGCTCGACGGCCTTCGCGAGCAGACCAGGGCGTCGGCTCGGGCCCGGTACTCGTGGGCGTCGGTCTCGGACGCCTACGAGCGGCTCCTATTCGGTGCGTGAGGGGTCAAGGCACCGGCCGAAGGCGCCGATTCCCTCCAGGTGACCATGGCCGCGCCGTTGCCTGACCTCGCCCCTGGCGGGAGACCGGCCACGCGGGAGCCCGGTGCGGTCGAGCCACCCGGGCCGGCCGCTGTGGTCGAGAGCGTCGTGGTCCTGGCGGCTGTGGTGGTCCTGGTGGGTCCCGTGGCACACAACGAGGGAGGCCGAGGACCCGGGGCGGCCGCCCTGCTGGCGGCGCTGACGGTGGGAGCCTTGCTGTGCACGCGCGCCTGGCGCCGGCTCAGCGCTCGCTGGTGGCTGCTGGCCCCTGCGGTCGCGCTGGCCGCGTTCTACGTCCTGCCGGCCACCGGCGGGGGCCGGGCCGCAGCGGTCGCCCAGACCAGCTACGCCATCGCCGCGGGGCTCGCCCTGGCGGTGGCCGCCTATGCCCGCACCCCGGCCCGCAGAGCCGCGGTGGCCGGGGTGCTCGTGGCCGGCGGGGTCGCCCAGTTCGCCTGGGCCCTGGTGCCGTGGTGGGGCGGGCAGATCCCGTCGCGACCGATGGTGGGGACCTACTACTGGCACAACCAGCTCGCCGTCGCCCTGCTGCTGCCGGCACTTCTCGGCGCCGCACTGGCCGTCGCCGGCCGGCGTCCCTGGCGCGCCGCAGGCTGGGTCGCGGCGCCGCTGTGCGCGGCCGGAGTGGTCCTGTCCACCAGCCGCGCAACCACGGCCTGCCTGGTCGCGGGATGGCTGGCCGTCCTGGCCGTGTCCACGGTGACCAGCGGCAACCGTCGCAGCGCGCTGGTGCGCGCGGCGGTGGTCACCGTCGCCGCCGCGGCCGTGACCGTGGCGCTTCCCGGTCCGCCGCTGTTCGACACCCGAGTGTCCCCGCTGTCCGGGGCATCGGCCCGCGCCGCGTCCGGGGAGACCGTCGACGCGAACACCACCTACCGCACCCAGTTCTGGCGCGAAGCCGGCTCGGTGACCGCGCGGTACCCGCTGACCGGCGCGGGCTACGGGCGCCTTGCTCAGGCCTCGACCCCGATCACCCCGAGCACCTGGGCCCACTCACCGCTGGCCCACTCCGCAGTCCTGCAGGCCTTCGCCGACGGAGGCCTGCCACTTGGCGGCACTGTCCTGGCGGCTGTGGTGGTGCTCGGCGTCGCACTGGTACGCAGGCTGTGGACGGGGGTCCGCGCCGCGTCCAGGCCTGCCTCGGGCGGCCCGGCGTTTGCCGACCCGGCCGCCCGCGCCGACGCCGCTGTCTCGGCGGCGGCGGCGGTCGCCGCCCTGGCGCTGCTTGCCCACTGCATGGTCGACATCGACTGGACGTATCCGGCCCTGGCCGCCCAGTTCGCAGTGGTCGTCGGTCTCGCCCTTGCCACCGGACCTGTCCAGGTGCGGGCCCGCCCGGTGCCCGGCCAGGGCGACGGCCACCTCCTTCCCGCCGCCCGGTCCGGCCGGCACACCGAGCTCGTCGCATCGGTCGCCGTAGCCGTCGTGGCAGTCGTTCTGGTCGCCGGCGGCGGCGCCGCCTGGGGTCAGTCGTTCCACGTCTTCGCACCGCAGACAGTCATCGGAAAGGTTCACCAGTGAAGCAGCTCGGCGACATCCTGCTGGAAAGCGGCCTGGTCAGCTCGGCCCAGCTCCAGTCCGCCTATGACGAGCACCAGCGGGCTGGCCGCGCGCTGGGCCGGGTCCTGGTCGACCAGGGCGTGCTCACCGAGTCACAGCTGGTCGCGGCGCTGGCCCAGCAGATCGGCATGCGTTTCGTCGAGCTGGGCGACTTCCCGGTGGACCCGTCGGCGGTGTCGTTGGTGCCCGGGGCGCTGGCCCGGCGCTACGTGGTCCTGCCGTTCGGCTTCGAGGACGGCAAGCTGTTGCTGGCCATGGCCGACCCGGCGAACTTCCTGGCGATCGAGGACGTCCGGGCGGTCACCCAGACCGACGTGAAGCCGTGCGTGGCGACCCGCAACGACGTGCTGGCGGCGATCGACCGTCACTACCGGGCCGACAGTGACCTCAACGACCTGACCGCGATCTTGGACGTGGAGGAAGAAGAGGACCTGTCCAAGGTCCGCGAGGCTGTCGACGACGCGCCGATCGTGAAGTACGTCAACGCCCTGATCACCCAGGCGATCCAGGACCGCGCCTCAGACATCCACCTGGAGCCCACCGAGCGGGACCTGCGGGTGCGCTACCGGATCGACGGTGTGCTGCACGAGATCATGCGCTCGCCCAAGACGATCCAGTCCGGGGTGATCAGCCGGCTCAAGATCATGTCCGACATCAACATCGCGGAGCGGCGCATCCCGCAGGACGGCCGGCTGTCGGTCAACGCCAACGGCAAGAAGGTCGACCTGCGTGTGGCGACCCTGCCGACGGTGTGGGGCGAGAAGGTCGTGATGCGGATCCTGGACAACTCCACCGCGCGCCTGGACCTGACCGACCTGGGGTTCTCCGACGCCAACTTCGAACGGTTCTCCCGAAGCTTCGCCAAGCCCTACGGGATGATCCTGGTCACCGGCCCGACCGGGTCGGGCAAGTCCACGACCCTGTACGCGACGCTGAACATCCTCAACCGGGCCGAGGTCAACATCATCACGGTCGAGGACCCGGTGGAGTACCGGCTGCCAGGGGTGAACCAGGTCCAGGTCAACAACAAGGCCGGTCTGAACTTCGCCAGTGCGCTGCGCTCGATCCTGCGCTCGGACCCCGACATCGTCCTGATCGGCGAGATCCGTGACCACGAGACTGCGCAGATCGCCGTCGAGGCCGCCCTCACCGGCCACCTGGTCCTGAGCACCCTGCACACCAACGACGCACCGTCAGCGATCACCCGGCTCACCGAGATGGGAATCGAGCCGTTCCTGGTCGGGTCCGCCGTGGACTGTGTGCTCGCCCAGCGGCTGGCCCGCCTGCTGTGCAAGAAGTGCAGGGAGGAGTATGCCCCGACCCCGGAAGCGTTGGTGGCAGCCCGGTTCCCGTGGCAGGACGGTCAGCCACTGCCGACCCTGTTCCGCCCGGTCGGCTGCTCGGCCTGCGCCAAGACCGGGTACAAGGGGCGCCTGGCCCTGCACGAGGTCATGCCGATGTCGGAAGAGCTCGAGCTGCTCACGGTCGAGCACGCCCCGGCATCGCAGATCACCGAGACGGCCCGGCGCCAGGGCATGATCACGCTGCGCGACGACGGGATGGCCAAGGTCCTGCGCGGGGTCACCTCGATCGACGAGATCTTGAGAGTCGTGGTCTGACCCGACACTCCTCAAGCGGCAGTGTCCAGCCGCCGATGCCAAGCAGAGACTCCACCCGCAGCGCGGCCTTCGAAGGGGGCAACGTGGAAACCTCCGGATACTCCGGTGGGTTCGTCCCGGGACCATCGCCCGTCCCAGGAACAGACGAGAGCCAGCCGGCAACGACTGTCTCGCCGCTGGACCCCTCCTGGCAGCCCCCCGCTGTCGCCCCTGCTGTAGCCATGCCCCAGCAGGCCCCGACTGAGGCGCTGTTCGCGCTGGCACCCGAGCCGGCCCCGACGATGTTCGTGCCGGCCCCGCCGCCTTTCGCGGTCCCCGCGGCCCAGGCTCCCGTGACCGCACCGGTGACAGCACCGCTGACAATGCCGGTACCGGCGCCGGCGCCCGTGACGGCGGCCGGACTGCCCACCATGGCGTACCCGGCGCCGCAGCAGCAGCAGATGGCCCCGCCCGTCGGGCAGATGGCCCCGCCCGCGGCGGAGCAGATGCTGGTGGCCGCGGCCCCCGCGCCGGCAGCATTCGTCCCGGCGCACGCGGCTGCGCCGCCTGCGGCCGCACCCGCTGCGGCGGTCTACGCCCCCGAAGCAGCGTGGGAAGAGCTTGCCACGACCGACGCCGCGGCCACGATCACCATCGCGCAGTCCGAGGCGTTCGAGGGTGCCTACGCCCGGGCGAGCACCGAGGAGTCCAGCCAGTCCGACGACATCGACCTGCACGCGCTCCTGGGCCTGGTCCTGGAGCGCGGCGCGTCCGACCTGCACCTGACCAGCGGCTCACGTCCACAGCTGCGGCTCAACGGTCACCTGACTCCGCTGGAGGACTTCCCCGAGCTGACGCCCAACGTGATCCAGCGGGTCATGTACGCGGCGATCACCCAGAAGCAGCGGGAGCGCTTTGAGGAGGTGCTCGAGCTCGACTTCGCGTACTCGGTGCCCGGCAAGGCCCGGTTCCGGGTCAACATGTACCGGCAGCGGGACTCGGTCGGGGCGGCGTTCCGGCTGATCCCGTTCGAGATCAAGAAGATCGAGGACCTCGGCCTGCCACCGGGCATCGCCAACTTCTCGATGCTCCCGCGAGGGTTCGTCCTGGTTACCGGGCCGACCGGGTCGGGCAAGTCGACCACGCTGGCGGCCATCGTCGACCTGGCCAACCGTCAGCGCCGTGACCACATCATGACCGTCGAGGACCCGATCGAGTTCCTGCACCGCCACCAGTCGTGCATGGTCAACCAGCGGGAGGTCGGCGAGGACACGCACTCGTTCGCCAACGCCCTCAAGCACGTGCTGCGCCAGGACCCCGACATCATCCTGGTCGGCGAGATGCGTGACCTGGAGACCATCTCGGTGGCCTTGACCGCCGCCGAGACCGGCCACCTGGTCTTCGCCACCCTGCACACCCAGGACGCTGCCCAGACGATCGACCGCATCATCGACGTCTTCCCCCCGCACCAGCAGCAGCAGGTGCGCGTGCAGCTGGCCGGCTCGCTGCAAGGCGTGGTCTGCCAGACGCTGGCCCGGACCACCGACGGCAAGGGCCGGGTGGTGGCAACCGAGGTCCTGGTCGCCACTCCCGCGGTCCGCAACCTGATCCGGGAAGGCAAGACCCACCAGATCTACTCGGCGATGCAGGCGGGGTCCCAGCACGGGATGCACACCCTCGACCAGCACCTGGCCGACCTGGTCAAGCGAGGCCACATCACGTATGAGACCGGGATCGAGAAGTGTCACCACATCGAAGACTTCAACCGCCTGACCGGGCGATGAGAGGTACCCCATGGCATCGACGTTGACCTACCAGTACGCGGTCCGGGACAAGTCCGGCAAGCTCATCACCGGCAAGATCCCGGCCGACTCCCAGGCGGCCGTCGCCCAGAAGCTCAAGAGCATGGGCTACGCCCCCGTCAGCATCTCCCAGGTCAGCGGCGGGGGGATGTCCAAGGAGCTCGCCCTGCCGTCTTTGGGGGCCAAGGTCAAGCTGAAGGACCTGGCGATCTTCTCTCGACAGTTCGCCACCATGATCAACGCCGGCCTGTCGCTGCTGCGCTCGCTGTCGATCCTGGAGGAGCAGACCGAGAACAAGGAGCTGGCCAAGGTCCTCAGCGAGGTCCGCCAGGACGTGGAGACAGGGCAGTCACTGTCGTCCTCGCTCGGCAAGCACCCGATGATCTTCCCGCCACTGATGGTCAACATGACCAGGGCCGGCGAGGTCGGCGGCTTCCTGGACGCGGTGATGCTCCAAATCGCCGAGAACTACGAGGCCGAGACCAAGCTTCGCGGCAAGGTCAAGTCGGCCATGACCTACCCGGTCGTCGTCTTCTGCATCGCGATCCTGGCGGTCACCGGGATGCTGCTGTTCATCGTGCCGGTCTTCGCCAAGATGTTCCTTACCCTTGGCGGGGAGCTCCCGGCGCCGACCAAGATCCTGATCACGATGTCGAACCTGCTGAAGATCCTGGCCATCCCTTTGTTCTTCGGGGCGATCGGCGGGTTCATCGTCTGGGGGCGGGTCAAGCACAAGGAGAGCGTCCACCGCGTCGTGGACCCCATCAAGCTCAAGCTTCCGGTCTTCGGGAGCCTGTTCCAGAAGATCGCCCTGGCCCGTTTCGCCCGCAACCTGGGCACCATGCTGCAGTCCGGCGTGCCGATCCTGCAGAGCCTGGACATCGTGGCCGAGACCACCGGCAACTCGGTGGTGGGGGACGCGGTGCGCGACATCCAGACCAGCGTGCGCAACGGTGAGTCCATCACCGGGCCGCTGACCGGGCACGCGGTCTTCCCACCGATGGTCGTGCAGATGATGGCCGTCGGGGAGGACACCGGCGCCCTGGACGCGATGCTGCACAAGATCGCAGAGTTCTACGACACCGAGGTCGAGGCCACCACCGAGTCGCTGACCGCGCTGATCGAGCCGTTGATGATCGCGTTCCTCGGTGGCATCATCGGGTCGATGATCATCGCCTTGTACATGCCCATCTTCAAGATCTTCGACCTGATCAAGTAGTCGCCCACCGGCGCACGCTGACGAAAGGCCCCGACCACCGTCGGGGCCTTTCGTCCGTTCGTACGAGCCCGGACGGATGAACCACCGATTGTGGTGGAAGTTGTTCACGCAAAGGCTCAAGCGCGCCAGCGCAGCGGACGACAACTCTCCTGTCATAGAGCTGCTAAGGCCAGAAACGGCACACCCGTCGTGAGGCGGGGTCGCAAAGCCAGGGGACCTGCGGGCGTGCAGGTCAGCCCAGCTGCCTCGGTCGGTCCTGAACACAGGGCCCAGGGGGGATCTGCCGGCTCGGCTCATTCACGCAAGATCCCGGAAGGGAAGGGCAGATGCTCGCACGCATCCGCAAGGCCCAGGAAGAGCGAGAGGGTGGCTTCACCCTCATCGAGCTCCTGGTTGTCATCATCATCATCGGCATCCTGGCCGCGATCGCGATTCCCGTCTTCCTGAACCAGCGGAAGAAGGCAGTCGACGCATCGATCAAGTCCGACCTGCGCACGGCGGCGACGGCTCTGGAGACCTACTTCACGGACAAGCAGGCGTACAACGCAGTGACCGGCCAGAGCCCGAAGTTCTCGCAGGGCAACCTCATCGAGGTCGCCACGACCGCCAACGGCTACTGCCTGCGCGGCTCGAACGCGAATTCTGACGCAGTGGCTGCTACGCCGCTGTACTTCTGGTACGACTCCACCGCCGGTGGGCTGCAGTCCGGGTCCCCGACGGCGACCTCTGGCACGGTCGGTACCGGTACCTGCCTGGCAGCGGGAACCTACACCACGGTCAGCTGACCGTAGGCTCCTAACAGCACGTGGGTACGGCCCGGGCAGCGACGCTGCCCGGGCCGTACTGCATCGCAAGGCAGACCGAACTCACGTCGTTCTTGTCGAACAGTTTCTTACGTCGGGTCCGATGTCCGGGCCGGAACTGGGTGGTCATTTCATTCGCAGTTTGACCTCAGCACTCAGATCGCCCAGGGGCCGCGGTTATCGGAACCGTCTCGATTCCCACGGAGGAACCCATGCTGAGTCTTAGGCGAAGCGCCCAGGACCGCGACGAGGGTGGCTTCACCCTCATCGAGCTCCTGGTTGTCATCATCATCATCGGTATCCTGGCCGCGATCGCGATTCCCGTCTTCCTGAACCAGCGGAAGAAGGCAGTCGACGCATCGATCAAGTCCGACCTGCGTACGGCGGCGACGGCTCTGGAGACCTACTTCACGGACAAGCAGGCGTACAACGCGGTGACCGGCCAAAGCCCGAAGTTCTCCGGATCGGGTGCGTCGAAGAACGCGATCGAGGTCGCCACCACCGCCAACGGCTACTGCCTGCGCGGCTCGAACCCCAACTCGGACGCAGTGGCTGCTACGCCGCTGTACTTCTGGTACGACTCCACCGCCGGTGGCCTACAGTCCGGGTCCCCGACCCCGACCTCGCCCACGGTCGGTACCGGTACCTGCCTGGCAGCGGGAACCTACACCGCCGTCTCCTGATCGCCTGCACGCAGAAATGACTGGAAGCCGCCCGTGCAGCATCGCTGCCCGGGCGGTCCTGCGCCGCACGAGCGGTTGAGCGGTGGGAGCGCGCGGGCGCACACCGCCGGCTCCGGCGAATGCGGCCGGGACCTCGACGGCGGGCCACGCAGTGTCTGACAAGCAGCCCGACGTAGGCCGAGGACTGGGCTGGGCGCGGGCGCACCGGCGACTTTCGCCCGATTGGGCCTCAGTTCCAGGAAGGGCGATGCCGACGATCTTCCTGCCGAGGGAAAGGAGAACCCACCATGGCCGGATTGCTGCTTCGAAGATCGAAGCTCCGGCTCGAGGACGATGGCTTCACCCTGATCGAGCTGTTGGTCGTGATCATCATCATTGGCATCCTCGCCGCGATCGCCATCCCGGTCTACCTGAACCAACGTCAACGCGCCTACGACGCCGCGTCCAAGTCGGACATCCGTGTCCTCGCTGAGTTTGAGGAGACGTACTACGTCAACGCATCCACCTACGGTGACCTACCGCAGCTGGACGCAGTCGGGTCAGTCCTCATCCCCAGCAAGCTCGACAAGCTGACGATCATGTGGATGTCCGGGAACGGCTACTGCCTGTCGGCGCACAACCTGCTGTCCAGCCAGACCTGGTACTACGACAGCCAGGCCGGCGGCATCCAGCCGATCAACTCGGCGGGGTGCCCGGTAACGACCTCCGGAACGGCAGGTTCGTCACGAACCGGCTGAGCCGTCTGCGGGACCCCCGGCCAATGTGGCCGGGGGTCCCGGCCTCGTTCAAGTCCAGTGTTTCTCAACCCGATAAGGCTGACATGGGGAAGTTTCTGGGGGCGCACCGCGCCTCGCCGCGGCGTTTGCGACCTCCGGGAGTGCCTGCTGATGCCGGCATGACGCTGATCGAGCTCATGTTCGCGATGGTCATCTTCGCCATCGTCGCTGCCGGCGCGGTCGCGGGCCTGACCGGCGCGCTCACCACGACCCGCAGCGACCGCAACAGGGTGGCCGCGTCCGACCTGGCCGCTCGAGAGCTGGAGATCGTGCGCAACACCTTCGAGTCCACCGCAGCCGGGCCGGGGGCAGTGGCCGCGGCCGGGCTCGTCCTCAACGGCGACCCGCTGCCCGGCGGCACCGCCGGACAGCCGCTGGTCGTCGACAACACCCCATACACGGTCAGCCGCAACATCGAGTGGCTGCCTGCCGGTTCCGGCCAGAGCGCCTGCGACGGCGGCGCCGGGGTCACGTACCCGAGCCTGGAGGTCCAGGTCACCGTCACCTGGCCGCAGATGAGCGGGGTCTCCCCGGTGGTCAACACGACAATCCTCACCCCCCCGAAGAACACTCTCAACACCGCCACCGGCTATGTCGCGGTCAAGGTGCTCTCGTCGGCTGCGGCCCCGGAGCCCGGCCAGCTGGTCACTTTGACCGGGCCTGGCGGCACGTACACCGACACCACCGCGAGCGATGGCTGCGCGGTGTTCGCCTCCACCGTCGCCGGAACCTACGCTGCGTCCTTGAACCAGACCGGGTACGTCGACAACTACGGCAACCAGGTTGCCAGCAAGAACGTCGCACTCGCGGCCGGAACGCTGTCGCAGCTGTCCTTCAACTACGACCGGTCGGCGACCCTGGTGGCCACGATGACGACAAGCGGCGGCTACGCGCTGCCCACGTCCATCCCGCAGGTGACGTTGGCCAACACCGGTCTGCAGCCGGCCGGGTTCAAGTACGTCCCGGCGAGTACGGCGTCGACGACCATCGCCGGCCTGTGGCCGTTCACCGATGGCTACACCTCGTGGGCCGGGGCCTGCACACAGTCCGACCCAGCCGCCTCCGGGGGCACCCGCAGCGCGGCGGTGATCGTCGGGCCGGGCGGGACCGGCACCTCCACGCTCACCCTCGCGCCAGTCAGAGTGACGGTGACCCAGACCACGCTGACCGGTCTGCCGGTCTCGGGTGCGACCGTGACAGCTACCCCGTCGAACCCGGCAACATGCGCCAGCGGCGAGAACCCCCTGGTGCTGGGCGTCACCAACTCCCTCGGGATCCTCTCCACGTCCCTGCCGGCCGGCGCCTGGACGATCAAGGTGGTCAGCCGCAGCGCCGTCGGCGCCTGGCCGGTGACCGCGGTCCTGCTTCCGACCAGCGGAGCCTCGGCCGTCCCGGTGGTGCTCCAGTGAAAGGTCGGTGGGCGGGTATGACCCAGGTCGAGGCGCGCGCGGAGTCCCGCTTGCCCGTCGCGGCGGCCGGGCCCGGCAACGACCGGCTCGGCCGGGGTAGCCGGCATCGCGACCAGCCGCCGCGGGGCGAGGACGGCTACACCATGATGGAAATGGTCGTCGTGGTGATGATCCTGGGGATCGTGCTGGCGATGGTGCAGACCACGCTGATCATGACCCAGAGGACTGTGTCCGGCACCGGAGCACGGGTCAACCAGACCCAGCAGGCTCGGGTGGCGATCGACTCGATCACCAAGGTGCTGCGCACCGCGGTCCTTCCCTCGCAGCTGAACGGCACCGGGACGAGCTCCACGGCGGCGGCGTTCATCCAGGGGACCAGCACCTCGGTCCAGTTCTACGCCAACATCAACAACGACTCGAACATCGTCGGACCGAGCCAGGTCACCTACAACGTCAGCGCCTCCGGCACCTTGACCGAGAAGATCCAGCCGCCGGACGCCCACGCGGTAGGCAACTACAACTACCAGTACACGTGCACGACCTGCGCCATCTCGCGGGTCCTGGCCACCAACGTGTCGACCACGCAGGCGCTGTTCACCTACTACACGAAGAACGGCGCCACCATGACCGATACGGTCCTGACGGCCGCTGACCTGGCGGCCGTGGACAGCGTCGACGTCGTCGTGATGGTCAAGGCGTCCGCGAACCAGACCATCCAAGCCACGACCCTGTACGAGCGGGTCACCTTGCCGAACGCCGACTCGGTGGCCATCGCCACCTCCAGCCCGTGACGGGGGAGCAGATGTACCGACGGATCGCCCGACGGCTGCGGCTGCACGGCCGAGATGATGCCGGCATCGCCATGATCATGGTGATGGCCTCCATCACGGTCTTGAGCCTGCTGGTAACCGCGGCTCTCGGCTACGCCCTGCAGGCCCAGCCGCAGGCCCGCCGTGACCAGGACTGGAACGCGGCGCTGGCGGCCGCGCAGGCCGGCGTCGACGACTACGTCGCCCGGCTCAACCAGAACGACTCGTACTACACCAGCGTGGACTGCACCAACATCGCGCTCCAGGGCCCCAAGACCGGCACCAACACCTGCGGCTGGACCTCCGCTACAGCCCCCGGTTGGCAGAACGTGGTGCCCCACAACGCGACCCAGGGAACCTTCCACTACGACGTCGACATCACAACCCTGGCCAGTCAGGGCACCGTGCGGGTCACCTCCACCGGCAAGATGCGCTCGGCGACTCGCACCATCCAGGTTCTGGTCTCGCGCGGGGGGTCCACCCAGTTCCTGTACTACACCGACTTCGAGGACGCTGACCCCACGAACCCGGTGGCCTACGGCGGCACGCCCGGCAACGGCCAGACCGTGTGCGGGTCAGCGGGCCCGACGACGGCGAGCTACTTCTGGCAGGGGGGGCGCCCGCTCGGCGGCTCTCCGTGCGCAGAGATCACCTTCGTCGGCCGTGACGTGCTGGACGGCAAGGCCCACTTCAACGACACCCCGATGGTCTCCAACGGGGCGACCACATTCAGCAAGGGCTTCGAGACGTCCGACCCGGCCTGCAAGACTGCCGTGTCCGCCGACGACTACGCCCTGTGCTGGCGCGACGGTGGCGGTGGCGGCCCCAACTTCAACGGCAACCCCCCCAGCTACGCGGCGCAGCTGTACCTGCCGGACAACAGTGCCTCGTTCTCCACCTACCCGGGCTGCTCCTACACCGGCGACACCCGGATCAAGTTCAACTCCGACGGCACCATGACCGTGTGGAGCAAGGGCAGCGCGGGCATGGCCTCGGTCGGAGCCGGCTGCGGGACACCGTCCGGCTTCGCCGGCGGAGGCTCCCAGACGGTCACCGTCCCCACTGACCAGACGATCTACGTGGCCAACGGCGCGACCCAGAGCAGGTGCACGACCGGACAGGTCGGCGACGGGATCCCGCTGGCGGGCGACGTCAACATGACCCAGTCCACGTTCTACTGCGGTCAGGGCAACATCTACATCGAGGGCACCCTGAAGGGCAGGGTCACCGTCGCCGCTCAGAACAACGTCATCGTCACCGGCGACCTGCTGCTGTCCAGCACCACGTCAGGGTCGGCCCCGACCGGCAACGACATGCTCGGTCTGGTCGCGAGCAACTCCGTGGTCAACTACCACCCCGTCGACAACAACGGGAACAACCTGACCAGCATCAGCGACCGCTGGATCTACGCCTCGATTCAGACGCTGCAGCACAGCTTCTGGGTGCAGTCGTACAACCAGGGCTCCTCGCTGGGCACCCTGCACGTGCGCGGATCGATCGCCCAGCGCTGGCGTGGGGCGGTCGGCACCAGCGGGGGCACCGGCTACATCAAGGACTACAGCTACGACTCTCGCCTGACCTTCGCGGCTCCGCCGTACTTCCCCCAGTGGACCAATGCGGTGTGGGGCGCGAAGACCACCGGTGAGCTGAAGCCGGCCTACTGAGCAGGCCGCGGACCGGTCCAACGCGGTAGGCGAACCGGCGCGCCCGCGCCGGTTCGCCTACCGCAGCGGCGGGGCCTACGGTGTCACCGGTGTTGTGCCGACGATACGTCCTGTGTCTTCCATGCTGATCGCTGCCAGCGCGGTGCTGGGACTGTTCGTGGGCTCGTTCCTCAACGTCGTGATCTACCGCGTGCCCAGGGGCGAGTCGGTAGCCAGGCCCCGGTCGCGGTGCCCGGGGTGCGCAACGCAGCTGACCTGGTACGAGAACGTGCCGGTGGCCAGCTGGGTGGTCCTTCGGGGACGGTGCCGCACCTGCGGCGAGGCCATCAGCGCTCGGTACCCGCTCGTGGAGACCCTCACCGCCGTCACCTTCGCCCTGCTCGCCTGGCACTTCGGCGCCACCGCCGTGCTTCCGGCGTTCTTGTACCTGGGCGCGGTCGGCATCGCGCTGGCGGCAATCGACATCGACACCCAGCGGCTGCCCGACCGCATCGTGCTGCCCTCGTACGGGGTCGCCGCGCTGGCGCTGGGTGCCGCTGCGGCGGTCGGCCACGACTGGCAGGCGCTCGTTCGCGTGGGGCTGGCAGGGCTGGCCCTGTGGGCCTTCTACCTGGCCCTGGTCGTCATCTATCCCAAAGGGATGGGCTGGGGTGACGTCAAGCTTGCCGGGGTGCTGGGCATGTACCTGGGCTGGCTGGGCTGGGGCTCGGTGCTGGTCGGGGGGTTCCTCGGGTTCTTGCTCGGGGGACTGATCGGCGCCGCCTTGCTGCTGATCGGCCGGGCCGGGCGCAAGACCAAGATCCCCTTCGGACCGTACATGATCCTGGGGACCTTCCTGGCGGTCTTCTGGGGCCAGGCCATCGCCGACTGGTACCGCGGCATCCTGCACCGCTGAGCCGCCAGCGGGCCAGGGCGGCCTAGCGCCGGACGCGGCGCGTGAGCCTGAACCCCGTCGCAGGACGGCATTTTCCATCGGAATGCTCAAGGCGGGTCCCGCAAAGGCCGATCCTCCGACCTGACACGCCCATCAGGGCGATTCACCGCGGCAGTTGCCGCTTCGCGAAAGGTTGGCGTCGTGGCAGGACGATCCGCCATCGGTCTCGACATCGGGACATCGGGGGTACGCGCAGCCGAGCTGTCCTTCGGCAAGTCCGAAGTGACCCTCGAGAAGTTCGGTCAGGTTGCGCTACCAGAAGGGGCCGTGCGCGACGGTGAGGTCATCGACCCCATCGCTGTCGGCGACGCCATCAAGCAGCTGTGGCTGCACACCAAGTTCTCCAGCAAGAAGGTCGTGATCGGCGTCGCCAACCAGAAGGTGATCGTTCGCCAGGTCGACCTTCCGTGGCTGTCCGACGACGAGCTGAAGAAGTCGCTCGGCTTCCAGGTTCAGGACTTCGTCCCGATGCCGGTGGAGCACGCGGTCCTGGACTTCTTCACCCTGGAGGAGTTCACGAACGAGTCCGGCGGGCGGATGCGACGCGGCATGCTGGTCGCCGCCTCCCGCGAGATGGTGATGAACTCCGTGCACGCCGTCCAGTCGGCCGGCCTGACAGTGACCACCGTCGACCTGTCCTCGTTCGCGGTCTTGCGCTCACTGGCCGCTCCGGACAACCTCGGCATGGGTGCCGAGGTCGAGGCGCTGGTCGACGTCGGTGCCAGGGTCACCAACATCGTGGTCCACCAGGGCGGGGCTCCGCGGTTCATCCGCATCCTGCTCATGGGTGGGCAGGACCTGACCGACGCGGTCGCCGAGCGGATGGGTGTCGCGCCGCCGCAGGCCGAGGCCATGAAGCAGGAGATCGGCCTGCGCAGCGACGTGGCCGACCAGGCCATGATCGCCTCGCGGGTCATCGACGGTGCAGCAGCCACTTTCGTCGATGAGGTCCGCGGGTCGCTGGACTACTACACCGCCTCTACCGGCTCAGCCAGCATCGCCCGGCTGATCCTCACCGGTGGCGGTAGCCGGCTGGCCGGTCTGGCCGAGCGGCTGCAGTCCACCACACGCATCCCGGTCCAAATGGGTAACCCGATCGAGCGCCTGACCATGGGCAAGACCGGGCTGTCACCCGAGCAGATCTCCTTCGTTCAGCCGCTCGCCGTCGTTCCGGTGGGCCTCGCCCTCGGAGCAGCCCGATGAGCACGACGACACCGACCGGGGTACGCACGGCCACCCTTCCCAGGGTGAACCTGCTGCCGTCGGAGATCCGCGAAGGAGCACGCTTCCGCAACCTCCAGGCCGCCATGGGGCTGGCAGTAGTCCTGGCCCTGGTGGTCGTCGGCGCACTCACCTACCTGGCCTCCGGCGACGTCAACGACGCCCAGGCCGGGCTGGACGCGACACAGCTGCAGGGCAGCGCCCTACAGGCTCAGGTGAACCAGTACGCGGCAGTGCCGCGCAAGTACGCACAGGTCGCCGCCGCGGACGCCCAGCTGCAGCAGGCCATGGGCCAGGAGATCCGGTACTCGTTCGTCCTGAACGACCTGAGCCTGCGCATCCCCGCGGGCGTCTGGCTCACCAGCTTGACCGTGACCCAGCAGGTCGACAGCCCGAACTCGACCAACGGTGCCTGGGGAACTCCGCAGACCGCCTCGATCAAGGCCTCGGGGGCTGCTCTGAACCTCAACGACGTCGCCGGCTGGCTGGACGCGCTGGCCCAAAGCGGGACTTACACCGACCCGTGGGTGGGCAACGCGACCGCTCCGGCGACCACGTCGACCGTGTCGGGATCGGCGCCGAGCACGTGGACTTTCGACTCGACGGTGGGCGTGACCTCCAAGGCCCTGTCCACTCGTTACACGCAGAAGGCGGGCAGCTGAGATGACTCGTTCCCGACAGTGGACCATGGCCACAGTGGTTCTTGTGCTGCTGATCCTGGTGGGGGGGTGGTTCCTGCTCGTCTCTCCCAAGCAGAGCTCCGCGAACGACCTGCGGGCTGCCGCCACCACCCAGGAGTCGACAAACGCGACCCTGGCCGCACAGGTGTCGATGCTCAAGGCCGCCCAGGCCGGGCTGCCGCGGCAGGAGGCCAAGCTGGCCCAGATCCGCCAGCACATCCCCGACAACCCTGCACTGCCCTCGTTCGTGCGCTCGCTCAGCTCGATCGCGGCAGCGTCGAACGTGACACTGCAGACCGTGTCGCCGGTCCCGCCGGTGACCAACACCTCACCCCTGGTCCAGGCGTCCGGGGTGCAGGCGGCCCTGGGAGTCCCGCAGCTGCAGACCATCGGCGTGACGATCAACCTGCTGGGCACCTACGCCAACGTCGAGCTGTTCTTGAACAAGATGGAGACGCTCAAGCGCTCGTTCCTGGTGACCGGCCTGACGATCACCCCGGGGACAGCTACCTCCGCCGGAGTCAGTACCGGAACCGGATCTCCGAGCCTTGCGGTCATCGTCGCCGCGCGGGTGTTCAACGTCTCGACGATAGGTCAGAGCACCGGGTCCACCTCGACAGGTAGCTCCTCGACCGGATCGGCCCACACGGGCTCGACCAGCACCGGCTCGACCGCCACCACGGCCCATTAGGAGAGGGACGAACCACGATGTCTGACAGCCAGAAGTTCGGCGGCGGCTCCTCGACCGACGTCGCCGACCAGCCTCTCCCAGAGCAGGCCGACAGCCCGGCGAGCAAGTTCACCCCCAAGGTCATGATGGTCGGCGGCGCGATCGTCGTGGTCCTGGCCCTGGCGGCGTACTTCCTGCTCTTCTCGGGCGGCGGCGCGACCGACACCTCCAACGGGCTGGTGGCCCCGGCGCCGCACAGCTCGACCGCACCGAGCAAGGCGGCCTCTGCCGCGCCCAGCGCGGCACCCGCCGTGGCCGGCGGCGGGCTCAGCTCGAACGGGCGCGACCCGTTCGCGCCTTTGGTGACCGCCAGCACCCCCTCAGCGTCGACCGCCCCGACGTCGTCGGCCGTGGCGACCACCCCCGCCGGGGGTACCACGACGCCGGCCGGGGTCAAGTCGACCCTGAAGGTGAACTCGGTCAACTTCGCGACGAACTCGGCGAACGTCCTGGTCGACGGCAAGCCCTACATCGCCTACGCCGGCCAGCTGTTCGCCAAGTACTACACGCTCAAGGTCGTCATCGCCACCTCCGGCGCCTCCGCCGGCAACGGGTGCGCGGTGTTCAACTTCGGCGACCTGCCGGCTCAGCTGTGCACCGGCCAGTCGGCCACCTTCACCGGCTGACCGGCGCTCCGCAGCACGTCGGGCGGGCCGTTCCCCCTGCGGGAGCGGCCCGCCTTCGGCGTGGGAGGATCACCGCATGCTGCGCTGGCTGACCGCCGGGGAGTCCCACGGACCCGCTCTGGTCGCGATCCTCGAGGGCCTCCCGGCGGCCGTTGCCGTGACCACCGACGACATTGCCCGCGACCTGCACCGGCGCCGCCTGGGCTACGGCCGTGGAGCGCGGATGAGCTTCGAGCGCGACGAGGTGACCATCCTGGGTGGCGTTCGCCACGGGTTGTCACTGGGCTCACCGGTCGCGGTTCAGATCGCCAACACCGAGTGGCCGAAGTGGGAGCAGGTGATGTCGGCCGATCCGGTCGACGGCTCGACCCTGGCGGGGCTGGCCCGCAACGCTGCGCTGACCAGGCCCCGCCCCGGGCACGCGGACCTGGCCGGAATGCAGAAGTACGGATTCGCCGACGCGCGGCCGGTTCTCGAGCGCGCCAGCGCCCGCGAGACCGCGGCCCGGGTGGCCCTGGGTGCGGTGGCCAGGGCGCTGCTGTCCCAGACGGTGGGTGCGACGGTGCTCAGTCACGTCGTCGGACTGGGCGCCGTCCAGGCGCCCGACGGGCTGGTCCCCGCACCGCAGGACGGCGACCGGATCGACGCCGACCCGGTCCGGTGCCTGGACGCGGCGACCAGCGCCGCCATGGTCGCCGAGGTCGACGCGGCGCGCCGCGACGGCGACACCCTGGGTGGGGTAGTGGAGGTGGTGGTCCACGGGCTACCCCCCGGGCTCGGCAGCCACGCACACTGGGACCGGCGGCTGGACTCGCGTCTGGCAGCCGCGCTGATGGGCATCCAGGCCATCAAGGCGGTCGAGGTCGGTGACGGCTTCGCGCTGGCGCGCCTGCGGGGCTCGCTCGCGCAGGACGAGATCGAGAACTCCGCCTCAGGTGTCCGCCGGCGCTCGGGTCACGCCGGCGGCACCGAAGGTGGGATGAGCACCGGCGAGGTGCTGCGGGTCAGGGCCGCCATGAAGCCGATCTCCACCGTGCCCAGAGCCCTGGACACCGTCGACGTGTCGACCGGCGAGGCTGCCAAGGCGATCAACCAGCGCTCGGACGTGTGCGCCGTGCCGGCCGCGGGGGTGGTGGCCGAAGCCATGGTGGCCCTGGTCGTGGCCGATGCGGTGCTGGAGAAGTTCGGCGGTGACTCGGTGGCCGAGACCGGGCGCAACCTGGCCGGCTACCTCGACGCACTCGTGATCCGCTGATGGCACCGGTCGTCGTCCTGGTCGGTCCCCCGGGGGCCGGGAAGACCACGGTCGGGGAGCTGGTGGCCGCTTCGCTGGGCGTGGGGTTCCGCGACACCGACCGCGACGTGGCCGCCACGGCCGGATGCTCGGTTGCCGACATCTTCGTCGAGCGTGGGGAGGCCGCGTTTCGGGTGCTGGAGTCCGAGGCGGTCCGCGCTGCACTGCGCGAGCACGCGGGGGTCCTGGCCCTGGGTGGGGGAGCGGTGCTCGACGACGGGGTCCGGACCGCGCTGCGCGGCCACCGCGTGGTCTTCCTCGACGTGTCGATCAAGGACGCGGCGTCCAGGATCGGCTTCAACCGGGACCGTCCGCTGCTGCTGGGCAACCCCCGTACCCAGTGGGTGCGCCTGATGGCCACCCGCCGGCCCCTGTACACCGAGGTCGCCGGCGCCGTGGTGAACACCGACGGCCGCGACGCCGCACAGGTGGCCGCTGAGGTGGCCGCGCTGGTCGGGCAGGTTCAGCGATGACTGCGGTGGCGCCACGCCCGGGGTCGCCGGTGACCCGGATCCGGGTCGAGGGGGCCGGCCGCAGTGGTTACGACGTCCTGGTCGGCCATGAGCTGGACACCGAGCTACCGGCGATGCTCGGTCCGGACGTCGTGCGGGTTGCCGTGGTCCACCCCGTCGCACTCGGTCACCGTGGCGCCGAGCTTCAGATGGCCCTGGCGGCCGCCGGGTACCGGCCGGAGGTTGTCGAGGTACCCGACGGGGAGGCGGCCAAGGACCTGTCCGTGGCGGCGGGGTTGTGGTCGCGGCTCGGCCAGTGCGGCTTCACCCGCACCGACGCAGTGGTAGCGGTCGGCGGGGGAGCCACCACCGACCTGGCCGGCTTCGTCGCGGCGACCTGGCTGCGCGGGGTCGCGGTGGTGCACCTGCCCACGACTCTGCTCGCCATGGTCGACGCGGCCGTCGGCGGCAAGACCGGGATCGACACGGTGCACGGCAAGAACCTGGTGGGCGCCTTCCACCCGCCCGCCGGAGTCCTGTGCGACCTGTCGGCGCTGGCGACGCTGCCGCGCCAGGAGTACGTCAGTGGCCTTGCCGAGGTGGTCAAGACCGGATTCATTGCCGACCCGGTGATCGTGGACCTGCTCGGCTCCGACCTGGTCGCGGCCCAGTCCCCGGCCGGCCCGCACACCCGTGAGCTGGTGGAGCGGGCCGTGCGGGTCAAGGCCCGGGTGGTCTCGGCCGACCTTCGCGAGGCCGGGGAGCGGGAGATCCTCAACTACGGTCACACCCTTGGCCACGCCATCGAGAAGGTCGAGCAGTACCGGTGGCGCCATGGAGAGGCGATCTCCGTGGGGATGGTGTTCGCCGCCGAGCTGGCTGTGGCCGCCGGTCGCCTGGCCCCCGGGGTCGTCGCCGAGCACCGCGCCCTGCTGTCTGCCCTTGGCCTTCCCGTCACCTACCGTGGGGACCGGTGGGACGCGCTGTCAGCCGCCATGGCGGTGGACAAGAAGAACCGCGGCGACCGGCTTCGGTTCATCGTGCTCGAGGGTGTCGGGCGACCGGTCGTGCTCGCCGACCCCGACCCTGCCTGGCTCACGGTGGCCTACGAGAAGGTGGCAGCGACATGACAGCGGTGCTGGTCCTGAACGGACCCAACCTCGGCCGCCTCGGCAGTCGCGAGCCCGAGGTGTACGGAAACCTCGACCACGCCGCGCTGGTCGAGTGCTGCCAGACCGCGGGGGCGGCGCTGGGGCTGCAGGTGCAGGTCCGGCAAAGCGACGACGAGGCTGAGCTGGTCGCCTGGCTGCACGCCGCGGCGGATGCCCGCACCCCGGTGGTGCTCAACCCGGCGGCCTTCACCCACTACTCCTATGCGCTGCGCGACGCCTGCGCCCAGCTGACCGCGCCACTGGTCGAGGTCCACCTGTCTAACCCGGCCGCCCGCGAGGAGTTCCGACACACCTCGGTGATCGCCGGTGTCGCGACCGGCACGGTGGCCGGGTTCGGTCTGCTGTCCTACGAGCTGGCCCTGCGGGCGATCGCCGCGATGGGCGCCGGCGAGCTGTAGCCGCCCCAGCGCCAGGTACCCTGGCGGCCTACCGACGCAGCAGGAGACGCACCCCGTGGCCACCACGAACGATCTGAAGAACGGCATCGTGCTGAACATCGACGGCCAGCTGTGGACCGTGGTGGAGTTCCAGCACGTCAAACCGGGCAAGGGGCCGGCGTTCGTGCGGACCAAGCTCAAGCATGTCCTGACCGGCAAGGTGGTCGACAGGACCTTCAACGCCGGTGTCCGGGTCGAGACCGCCAGCGTGGACAAGCGCGCGATGGCATACCTGTACAAAGAGGGCGGTGACTACGTCTTCATGGACAGCCAGACCTACGACCAGATCCACATTCCCGCCGAGACCGTCGCCGATGCGGTCAACTTCCTCCTGGAGAACCAGGACGCGGTCGTCGCCATGCACGAAGGGGCCCCGCTGTACGTGGAGCTGCCGGCTTCGGTGGAGCTGACAGTCACCTACACCGAGCCGGGCCTTCAGGGGGACCGCTCCACGGGCGGGACGAAGCCGGCGACCATCGAGACCGGTTACGAGATCCAGGTTCCGCTGTTCATCACCACCGGCGAGCGGGTCAAGGTCGACACCCGTGACGGCTCGTACCTCGGCCGGATCACCAGCTGAAACCGCAGGCGACCCATGGCAGCACGTAGCAAGGCCCGAAAGCGGGCCCTGGACATCCTGTTCGAGGCGGACCAGCGCTCGGTCCCCGCTTCGCAGGTCTTGGCGGCCCGGGTGGGGATGGCCGACCCCCCGGTTCACGAGCACACGGTCCGACTCGTCGAGGGAGTCAGCGAGCACGGCAGCCGCATCGACACGCTGATCGAGACCTACTCCCAGGACTGGCCGCTGGACCGGATGCCGGCGGTCGACCGCGCGCTGCTGCGCGTGTCGGTCTACGAGCTGTTGTACGTCGACGACGTCCCCGACACGGTGGTCATCGACGAGGCGGTCGAGCTCGCCAAACAGCTGTCGACCGACGACTCGCCGTCCTTCGTCAACGGGCTTCTGGCCCGGATCCTCACGCTCAAACCCTCGCTTGCCGGTTCCCCGGACTGAGGCCCGAGCGGCCCGGTCGTCGACGCTTTGCAACGACAGGGTTCCGGTTCGGAGTCGGATTCGCACAGGCCGTCACGATCGGGTAACAACCGGTATGGCAGTGGGTCCGGCGCGCGCTGTGGCATAGAGGATGCGACATGCCAGGCGACGTACTGCCCGCCTGACACTTCGACGCGGGCCTACCGTGCCCGGGTCCCTCGCTAGGAGGTCTTCATGCAAGGACGCTCGATATCCAAACTCGCCATCGTGGGAGCGGTCGGCGCCCTCGCTCTGGCGGCGTGCTCGAACGCTTCCACGGGCGGCGGCCTGGCGAGCGGTGGCGCCTCGGGCGGCACGGCGGCGACCCAGACATTCAAGATCGGCTTCCAGGGGCCGCTGTCAGGTGACAACCAGCAGCTAGGCATCAACGAGGTCAACGCCGTCCAGCTCGCCATCTCGCAGGCGAACGCCACCGGGAACCTCGGATTCAAGGTCGTCCTGGTCAAGGCGGACGACGTCGGCTCCCCGGCGACCGCCCCCGCCGCCGCGCAGACGCTGATCCAGGACCCGGCAGTAGTGGGTGTCATCGGCCCCAGCTTCTCCGGCGCGACCAAGGCGGTCGGTGCCAACTACGCAGCCGCAGGCATCGCCTTGATCACTCCGTCGGCCACCAACCCGACGCTGAGCACGCTCGGCTTCACCACCTTCCACCGCATCGTGCCCTCGGACAACGTCGAAGGGACCCAGGCAGCCGACTGGCTGGCGGTCAAGGGCCTGAAGAAGGTCTTCGTCATTGACGACCTGAGCGACTACGGCAAGGGCGTCGCGGACGCGATCCAGAAGGAGCTCGGCGTCAAGGGTGTCACCGTCACCCGCCAGGGCGTGGACTCCAAGACCACCGACTACGGTGCGATCGCCCAGACCGTCGCCACCTCCGGCGCCGGCGCGGTGTTCTACGGCGGCTACGACGCTCAGGCGGCGCTGTTCGCCAAGGCTTTGAAGACCGCTGGCTACAAGGGCATGACCGTCACCGGTAACGGTGGCAAGTCCTCGGTCTTCACCAAGGGCGCCGGCGACGCCGGCAACGGCTGGTACTTCACCTGCGGATGCCTGGACGCCACGGTCGCTCCTGGGGCCAAGGCCTTCAACGACGCGTACACCGCGATGTTCAACACCCCGTCGTCGACGTACTCGCCCGAGGCATACGACGCGACGAACGCGATGATCGCCGCGATCAAGGCCGCCAAGGCGGCCGGCGGGATCACCCGGGCGTCGGTCGAGACCGCGGTCAACGGCCTGGACTACACGGGCATCACCACTGAGGTGAAGTTCGAGTCCAGTGGCGAGGTCGTGGCCACGGTGCAGACGGTGAACCTGTACCAGCAGACCAACGGCACGATCACGCTGGTCGGCAACATCAAGCTCCAGAAGTAGCCACGCGGGACCTGCGTTAGCGCGATGATGGGCGCCCTGCCGGCACGACATGCGGCGGGGCGCCCCTCGTCGGGCGCCATTGGGGAACTGCGAAGCCCGGTGTGGAGGGCAATGGCGTGAGTGACTTCATGGGTTACCTGATCCTCGGCCTGACCCGTGGCTCGATGTACGCGCTCATCGCCCTTGGCTACACCCTGGTCTACGGCGTCCTGCAGCTGATCAACTTCGCAAACAGCGAGGTCTTCATGTTCGGGGCGTTCGGCAGCTTCATCGTCGTGCACCAGCTCGTCGGGGACTCCGGGCACGCGCCCGGCTGGGCGATCCCCCTGGTCTTCCTGGCCGGCCTGCTCAGCGGCGCGCTGTCGGGCGCCGCCGTGGCCTGGACCCTGGAACGGGTCGCCTACCGGCCACTGCGAAAACGTGGCGTGCCCAAGCTCGCCTTCCTCATCAGCGCCATCGGTGCCTCGTTCTTCCTGGCCCAGCTGGCCGGCAAGCTCTTCAACCGGTTCACCAACAACGCGTTCCCGCCCTACTTCGCCACGAACAAGATCCTCTTCCACGTGCTCGGTGCCCAGGTCACCCTCCTGCAGGTGGTGATCATCGCCTCTGCCGTGGTCATGATGGTCTTCCTGGACCGGCTGGTATCGGGCACCAAGCTCGGCCGCGGCATACGCGCGGTCGCCGAGGACTCCTCCACCGCTGCCCTCATGGGCATCGACATCGACCGCACGATCTCGCGCACCTTCGTGATCAGCGGGGCGCTGGCCGGGGCAGCCGGATTCCTCTTCGGCACGGCCTTCGTCTTCTACTCCACGATGGGCTTCCAGCCGGGCATCAAGGCCTTCGCCGCGGCCGTGCTCGGCGGCATCGGCAACATCCGCGGCGCCATGCTCGGTGGACTGATCCTCGGAGTGGTCGAGAACATGGTCCCGTTCGTCGGAATCGACACCCGCTGGACCGACGTGGTGTCCTTCGTGGTCCTGGTCGTCGTGCTGGTGTTCCGACCCTCGGGGATCCTGGGCGAGCGCCTCGGGAGGGCGGCATGAAGCGGCCCAGCCAGCGCTCGATCCGGCTCAAGCGGCTCGGGGGCTGCCTGGTGGGCTCTTTGGTCCTCGCGCTGATGTGGGGACCGCAGGAGGGCGTCCAGGGCGACTACGGCTACGAATTCCGGCAGGCGGTGTTCAGCCCGAGGATCGTGGTCTTCCTTGCGCTGGGTGTTCTGTTGTACCTGGGGATCACGTACTGGTCCAAGATGGAGCCCTACCTGACCCGGCCGGGGGTTCGGCCGTTGGCCGCCGGAGCGACGACGGTCATCGTCTCGCAGACGCTGCTGCACTGGAACGACCAGGTCGGCGACGCGAAGTTCGCCACCGTCGCCTCGGCCGCCGCAGGCACCAAGGGCCTGTCGCCGCTGGCGGTGGCCTTCTTCGGATGGCTGGCCTGGGCCCAGTTCCTGGTCCTGTTCCTGGCGATCGCGACCGCCGCAGTCCGCAGGATCCGGGCCCTGGCCTGGCTCGCGACGGCCGGTAGCCTCGTCGCCGGGATCGTCGCCCTCATCGCCCATGCCAACGTCGCCTCGTTCGTGGGCGGGGTGGACCACTCCCTCGGCTCGGCCGTGTGCGCACTGGGGTACATCACGATGGCCTCGGCCGCGGCGACGGTGGCGATGTCCACCGAGGATGTCGCCCACACCCGGGCCTTCATCGACCGGGCTTTCGACTGGCGCCCCGGCATGCCCTTGGTCGTCCTCGGGCTCGTCTGCGGACTTGTCTCGTTCATCGTGGCGACCTGGTTCTCCCCCGGCCACTTCAACGCGACGCTGGCCGACACCTCGCACCGGTTCGCCGGGACCGGACTGGCCCCGCTGGCCACGCTGTACCTCAGCTGGTTGGGCTGGGGGTTGCTGGTCGCGGGGCC
>Ga0209068_10000137_pt1 | contig 44558 bp, 36 predicted proteins | sample ColStrG_CSR_2012_FD_187200 | JGI IMG/M metagenome (GOLD analysis project Ga0209068, IMG submission 187200) | Freshwater sediment microbial communities in response to fracking from Pennsylvania, USA - Cold Stream Run_MetaG_CSR_2012 (SPAdes)... | ecosystem: Environmental > Aquatic > Freshwater >...
GTCACGGATTGGTATCCCGAATTCGCGGAAGCCTACAATTTGCTGGGACTAGGCCGAGTCGAAGGTGGCGGAATTAACTCTGCCCAGGAAGCCATGCAGGCTGCCATCCGTCTGAATCCGAGGAACGAATGGTATCCGCTGAATCTGGCGAAAGTTTTCGTCGAGGCCAAGAAATTCGACGCGGCGCGTACGTTGTTGGAACACCTGAAGACCAGCGGCAATCCACAGGTGGCAGCGGCGGCGCGGCAGCAAATTAAGGATCTGGCGATCACGGAGAAGTATGGCGTCTCGCCCGATCACGCGAAAGCGGAGGCCGAGGCGAAGGCCGAAGAAGCGGCGCAGGAAGCGAAAGAGGCGGCTGAGAACAAGCGCCCCGAGGAAGCGCCGCTCGACAAGCGTCCGATTGTGTTTGCGAAAGGAACGATCGTGAGCGTCGATTGTTCGCAGGATCCGGTGGGTGTGGTGACCATCGCGGCCGGCAATCGTACGCTAAAGCTACGCGCCGCTGATCGATCCAAAGTGATTGTGATCGGCGAGGACAAATTTAACTGCCGCTGGCGGGATGTTCGCGCATCCGCCAACTACAAAGCGGGCGAGAGAGCTGGCGAAGGGGATCTGGTTTCGCTGGAAGTGCAGTAGGAATTTTGTTCAGCCGCGAATTGCGGACTCGTTCCAGAAGCACGAACCCTTTTCCTAACCTACCCGTGAAACTCAGCCATCGAAATGCGCCGTCCTGGCGCTATCCTGAGGTTTGGCCTGCAAGTGCGGCTTACGGAGAGTCCCATGAAAAAAGCAATCGTGCGTTTTCTGGCCTGGTTTGGAGCCGCGGTAATCCTCTACTCCATCTACTTCTTGATCATTCTGAATTACAAGGGTTCCGTGCCCTCGAGGACGGTGCTGGAAGTGAATCTGGACAGCCAGATGATTGAGGACGCACCGGATTCGGCGGTGGCGAAGTACATGCTGTCGGACCGGCCGCGGGTGCGCGACATTGTGGATGCGCTGGATCGTGGGGCAAAGGATGATCGCGTGGTGGGGATGGTCGCGACGATCAGTTCTGTTCCCACGGGCATGGCAGAGGCGCAAGAAATTCGCGACGCCGTGTTCCGGTTTCGCGCCAAAAAGAAGTTTGCCGTCGCCTACTCGGAGACTTTTGGCGAATTCGCGCCTGGCAATGGCGCTTACTACATTGCGACGGCGTTTGATGAAATCTATCTCCAGCCCTCCGGCGATGTCGGCTTGACCGGATTGATGATCGAAACGCAGTTCATGAAGGGGACGCTGGACAAACTCGGTGTGAAATTTCATGGCGATCACCGGTACGAATACAAGAACGCACTCAACATCTATACGGAAACCAAGTACACGGACGCGCATAAAGAAGCGAACAGCAAGGTGATGAATTCCTGGTTTGCGCAGATGAAGAACGGCATTTGCGAGGCGCGGCATCTCGACCCGAATCAATTTGCAGCGCTGGCCGATAAGGGTCCTTACCTTGGGAAAGAGGCGTTGGACGCGAAGCTTGTTGATGGGATGGCTTATCGCGACGAAGTTTACGGGCAGGTCAAAGCCAAAGCGGGAAAGGGCGCTGAATTCCTCTATCTCGACAAGTATCTTTACCGCGCAGGCCGTCCTCATGACAGTGGAAAGACAGTCGCTCTGATCTATGGTGCGGGGCAGGTCATGCGCGGAAAAAGCGATTTCAGCCCCGTGAATGGAAGCGTCACCATGGGTTCGGAGACGGTGGCGGGAGCGTTTCGCGCGGCCATTGAGGACAAAGACGTGAAGGCGATTCTGTTTCGCGTGGATAGCCCCGGCGGGTCCTATGTGGCGTCCGACACGGTATATCGCGAGGTCATGCTCGCACGTAAGGCAGGGAAACCGGTGATCGTATCAATGGGGAACCTGGCTGGTTCCGGCGGCTACTTCGTCGCCATGGGCGCCGACAAGATTGTTGCGGAGCCGGGAACGATTACTGGCTCCATTGGAGTGCTGGGCGGAAAAATGTATGCTGCCGGATTCTGGAACAAGCTTGGCCTTTCGCACGACGAAATCCACACTTCGCAGAACGCGACCATGTTTACAACCACCCACGACTATAACGACACGGAATGGCAGCGCTTTGAGGCTTGGCTGAATCGTGTGTACGAGGACTTTACGGACAAAGTTGCGGATGGGCGTCACTTGCCGAAAGAGAAAGTGCTGGAAATCGCCAGGGGCCGCATCTGGACGGGAGAAGACGCCAAGGCCATTGGCCTCGTCGATGAACTCGGCGGATTCGACACCGCTTTGCAGTTGGTGAAGAAAGCCATCGGAGTTTCCGAAGGCGACGAAGTTAAGATTGTTGTGTTCCCCCATCGAAAAAAGCTTTACGAGTTGCTGATGCCCGGCGGGGCCGATAATAGCGAGAAGGAAGCTTCCGCCGAGGCTGTCGCAAGCGTGTTGCGCGCTGTGCAGCCGGTCGCTCATAGACTACAGGCCGCTGGGATTGTGGATCGCGATCAGGGCGAGGATGTTCTGACTATGCCGGAAATCGAACCGGAGCGGTAGAGCTGCTGGGGCGTTTCGCGCAGAACGCGGTTTTCGTTCCCGCACCGGCGGGGACGCCCGCGCCTTTGACCAGCTAACTATGACGAGCTAACTAGGCCTTAGCAGCGTTCTTGAACATCTCGGCCAGGTTGTGGATGTCCTCTGGCGCGGTATCTCCGATGACGAAATAGCGCAGGCCATCCTGGGTCCAGGCCTCGGTCGCGAAGGAAGACGCTCGCGTTGGGGCGAAGGTAGGTAGCGGCGGGTCTCCCGGGCGTTGTTGGAAGATCAGGACGGAAATCTTGTGTTTCCGTAATTCGTAGATCAGGTGAGCTCCCGGAGCTTGTTGCAAGTAGGTAACACGGCCCCCCAGCAAAGAGAACTCTGAGTTCTGCAGCTCCGGCAAATTGAAGGCAAACGGGATCTTTCCCTGAAACCAAGGCTTGACGGTGTGCCGATCCGTGGAGACCACGTCGACTGGGGTCGCGCTGGCGAGCGTGGCTACGTGCAAATCTGCGATCTCGTTGTAAGTCGTTCCGGAGATCGCCGCTTCATCGGCCGGCTTGTGACCTGTGAAGTATCCAAATGAAAGGGCTCCCGCGACAAGAAGGCCCGCAAGGGCGCCTGCCAGTCCCCAACGCAGGCGGAAGCCCCACTGTGGGCTAGCCTTGACAGCGGACCGCTGTTGCACGCGCCGCCGGAACTCCTCGCTGGGAGTAAACCGCCTTGCCGCTGCTCTCACGGCCCGCTTCATCTGCACGCGAGCCAGCGCGTCGGCAGCGCACGAGGCGCAGCCGCGAACATGAGCGTCGAACGCACGCATTTCCTGATCGGACAGTTCGCCGTCGAGGTACAAATCAAGCTTTGAGGCCCATTGTGCGCAATCGGTGGTACCTGTAGCCCCGGAATTCATCGCTGGCCCCCTTTCAGCTTTTCCTTCAGCAACTCACGCAGCGCGGCGCGTGCTCTCGACAATCGCGACATCACAGTTCCTTGTGGGATCACGAGTGTCTCGGCAATTTCCAGATATGACATTTCCTCGACTTCGCAAAGAAGCAAGATCTCGCGGAAGTGCACCGGGAGATCCGCAATGGCGTCCTGCACAAGCTGTTGATTCGCGCGTTCGAGAAAGACCGTTTCTGGCGTTTCGGAAGTGATGGCGACCTCCGTTCCATCTTCGGTTTCCAGCGCCATGATTTGCGCGGTTGCTTTCAGTCCGCTGCGCGACGTAAGAAACGTGTTGCGCAAAATGCGATACATCCACGCCCGAAAATTTGTGCCCTGCGCGAAGGAGGAGAAGCCGCGCAGCGCCTTCGCATAGGTCTCCTGGACCAGATCCTTGGCTTCCTCGCGGTCGTGCGTCAGCCAGTGGGCAAAGTTGTAGAGCTGGTCGAAGAGCGGCATGGCCAACTCTTCGAATGAGCCGGTTTGGGGGCGTACCTCGGACACATACACAAGAGTAAACCAGCGGGGAGCGGGAATATTCCATGTGACGCAGAAATATTTCCAGGAATAAAGGCCGACTCTTCTGGTTCTACATTTCAAGCAGCGAGTTCAGTTTACGGCTTGATCAGGAAACTCATAACTCAATCATAAGAAAGGAATTTGTCATGCAACGCCCTACGTATTTCAAAGGTGCTCCCGCGGCGTTTTTGCCACTCGCACTGTTTCTATCGCTCAATCTCGCGACGCCGGAAGGGGCGAAGGCTGATGCGTCGCGCGTGGTTGAGATTACCGCGAAACGCTTCGCATTCTCGCCGGACAAGATCACGCTGAAGAAAGGTGAAACCGTTACCTTGCGACTGCACAGCGAAGACGTCACGCATGGCTTTTTCATACACAAGTTGAAAATTGACGAAGAGATTCCAGCGGGCGGCACGAAGGATGTGACGATCACACCCGATACGGCGGGCTCGTTCACCACCATCTGCGACCATTTCTGCGGCGCCAATCACGGAAATATGGTTATGAAGATCGTGGTGGAGTGAGCGAGCAATGAAACAGCGAACGTTGCTTTATCTCTTGGGCGTGCTCACTCTCGCGGGTTGCGAGGTCCGCCAGCCAGGGAAGATCGAGAATGCCGTCGCGCGGACCGTGAAACAAAAAGTCACGGTGGGCGGGCGGAAGGACGTGAATCCGGTCGCGGCGAACGAAGAGAACATTCTCGCGGGACGCAAGAACTTCTCCCACTATTGCATGGTGTGTCATGGGCTTGACGGCCAGAACACAGGCGTCCCTTTTGCGGATCGGATGGCTCCGCCCGTCCCCGCGCTGAACTCTCCCGCAGTACAGGCATACACCGACGGGCAGATCAAATCGGTCATTGACCACGGCCTCTACCCCTCGGGAATGCCTGCTTCGAAGGGCATTCTGAGCGATGAGGAAATCTGGCAAATTGTGGTGTACATCCGAAATTTGCCGCCCAAGGGCAGTTTGGGTGAGCCCCGCGTCTATAACGAGTGAAGAGAGGATTGCTCCCGCTACACGCGTACCCTCGTATGTAGTTGATCCGGCAGGGGATGGTATCCGCGGTACCAGCTCGGAATCGTAGAGCTACCCCAGAAAAGGTGTGACTTCGGGTTGGGAACCCTGTAAGCTTCCGTAAGATTGAGTGCTGGAATCCTTACCGTAGGATTGGTTTGAATGCTGAAATCCGCCCGCCCGCGTCACACCTCCCGCATGGCCTTGTTTACCCGCAATTTTTTTCGTCATCCGGCAATGCTGGGATCGGTCATTCCAAGTTCACCATTCTTAATCAATGACATGCTGGCCCAGGTGGACTGGAAGCGCGCACGGGTCGTGGTGGAATACGGCCCGGGAATCGGGAACTTTACTGAAGAGATTCTGAAGCGAATGTCGCCCGACGCCATCCTGATCGCAATCGAACTCAACGGGGAGCTGGCGGCGTTCTTAAGGGATAGAATCCGCGATCCGCGTTTGCATGTGGTGCAGACTTCCGCGGGGAATGTACGGGATATTTTGGCACGCCGCAACCTGGCGCATACCGACTACATCATTTCCAGTTTGCCGTTCACGAATATGCCTCCATCTGTGCGGCATCACATCATGCAGGAGACGCGGCGGGCTTTGCACTCGGATGGAGTCTTCGTTGCCTACCAATACTCGCGGACGCTTTTGCCGTATTTCCGCTCGTGCTTTAGTTCCGTGCAGCAGGGATTTCAGCCGTTGAATTTTCCGCCGGCGCGGATTTTTTCGTGCACGCCGTAAGGGTGGTTTGCCTCAGGGGCTGAGGCCCTAATCCTGGCGGAATCTAATGCACGACTGAAGCCGTGCTCCTACCCAGCGCTGTGGAGTTGGCCTTACAGCTTCTTGACTTCTTCGTTGTAGTACTTGCGGTAGAGGATTTCCCACTCCTGGCTGCCTTCCAGGATCGTGCGTTTCTGGCTTTCGATTTTCAGGCGCGCCGCTTGATCGAGCCTCACATCATGTAAAAGCAAGGCTTCGATAATCTTGCGCGTTTCCTGGCGGATGGTGTTGGGGTCTTCGACGAACTCGACCTGTTCGGTCTGCTTAAGCACCTCCATCACGCTTTTGGAGAGCACACCTGCTTTGTCCCGGCTGATTCTCATGCTAAGTGATGATACCGCGCAGTGGTCGTTTTCGTAAAACCAGCCGTCGGTTTGGGCAACCTGCCTCTCTGCCCGCCTTGATGTACACTGAGTGTCCGCACGCGGCAATATATCGCGTTACGACTAAATCCGTAAGAATGGATTGCACGTGAAAGATAAAAATACCGAGACCTACCTGCGTCAGGCGACGATCTGCAAGGCTTTTGCCCACCCCACTCGATTGCAATTACTGGATGCGTTGGTTCGCGGCGAACGGGGAGTTTCGTCTTTGCAGAAGGTCTTGCACGTCACGAAGACAAACCTCTCCCAGCACCTCGCATTGCTGAAGTCGGCGGGATTGGTGGTTTGCCGGCGAGATGGCCGGCAAGTGCATTGCTCGCTGGCTATGCCGCAGGTGAAGCGGGTTGCCGGCACCGTTCGCGATATTCTCAGGTTGCAGGACAGCCGGAATCGGCGAGCGCAGCGCTAGGGGCTAGCGACGAGAAGCCTTTCTTATCACGGATGTTCTGCGATTCGAAACGGGACGGGATGCGTCGTTACATTCGCGCCGCGAATACAGCAAAGAAGATGCCGGTATAAGCCGCGATCATCAGTAACAGTAAAAACGCCGGCACGGCCAAAATCGTAACAAACCGAAGACCTCCCCATGAGCTCGCGAAGCCCAGAAGGACGGAACCCGCCATTTGCAGGAAGACCAGCGCCGTGAAACTCAATCCCTGACACAGCAATCCTTGCACGGTCAATTTCTCGAGGACCAATCCGGCCAGCCCGGCATGCGCCTGCGATGGAGCGAGGACCAGATAAGCAAACAAGGGTAAGAATGCGGCGGCTGAAACGAGTGCCATCGGGGTGCCTACCAGGAATACTCGGTCGCGGCGATCCCAAAACATGACACTATTTTACGTCGCGCCCGCGCAAATTGATAAAGTCCAACTACGCGCTTTTCCTCTAACCTTTGCCCAAACCCTTCGTCTAACGCGTAGCCCGGATAGCGCAAGACTCTCCGGAAATAGCGTTCTCAGAGCTGAAGTGAGAGAGATTTGACAAGGAAAAGGGCTATGGCGGATGCGAAGACCGTGACCGGAGCTTCTACCGGGATAACTCGCAATGTCCGAACAAGGTCCTTTTCGCCGGTGAGCTGGCGAGCCAATATTCTTGCCCTCGCGCTCGCAACCAGTGTTGGGCTTTCGCTGCCAGCCCAGGCCAAGGACGACCTGGCTGCGCACCCAGCCGGTTTTGCCCCTCTGCACATTCCCCACATGGACCAGGCGCCCACGATGAACGACTTTCTCGGCATGCAGCTTTCTCCGGCTGTGGCGGGGAAGATGCTGAAAATTGAGGGCTTCCAGCAACGAGACCCAAAAGATGGCGCTCCGGTTTCGCAAAAGACGGAAGTATACGTCGGCTACACCGATAAGAACCTATATGTCGCGTGTCTTTGCTTCGATTCCGAGCGCCGAAAGATTCGGGCGCGCTTAGGCCGCCGCGAGGCCATTGACGATGACGATCAGTTTGGCTTCGTCCTCGACACTTTCCATGACAAACAGCACGGCGTCTTTTTCTACCTGAATCCGATGGGAGTGCAGCAGGATGGCATTTGGACAGAGGGCCAGAACGGGCCCGATTACTCCTTCGACATGCTGTGGAACTCCGATGCAAAGCTCAACCCGCAAGGCTACGTGGTGTTTTTTGAGATCCCGTTCCGCTCACTGCGTTTTTCGCCGCAGGAAAACCAGACTTGGGGTATTTTTTTTGAGCGGGATGTCAAACGGAACAACGAAAGCGCCTTCTACCCACATATCTCCAGCAATACACAAGGTTTCTTAAGTCAAGAAACCCAAATGGATGGCATGGAGAAGATTTCTCCGGGGCGCAACCTGCAATTCATACCCTACGCGTCTATACGCACGTTTCGTGATTTAGATGATCGCGATCCGAACCATCCGCATTTTCACGGGAAGCATATTGAGCCGCGGATTGGACTGGACGCCAAGGCAGTCATCAAGGATTCGCTCGTCTTGGACGCGACTGTCAATCCAGATTTTGCGCAAGTGGAATCGGATGCGCCTCAAGTGACGGTGAATCAGCGTTTTGAGGTTTTCTTCCCGGAAAAGCGGCCGTTTTTCCTTGAGAATTCGTCCTTCTTCACGACCCCGATCAATCTCGTATTTACCCGTCGGATTGTCGATCCCGAGTACGGCGTACGGCTTACAGGGAAACTGGGCCCTTGGGCCATCGGAGGCTTGTTCGCGGATGACAAATCTCCAGGCCGGAGCGTGCCTTCTTCGGACCCGCTGGCGGGGGCCAAGGCTTATTTCGGGGTGGTTCGTATAAGCCACGATATTGGCAAGGAATCTTCCGTCGGGTTGATTTACACCGATCGCGAGCTGCACACAGCCAATCCGTCGAAGACGCTCTGCACGGACGACCCCTGCATCATTGGCGCCAACCGGATCGGCGGCGTCGATGCGAAATTTAAGCTGTCGTCGAATTTCACCATCTCCGCCCAAGCCCTTACCGGATACACGAAGTTCAACGATGGCACCCACGAAGGCGGACCGGCCTATACGCTTTTCGAGGAATACAGTTCCCGCAACTGGGAGCACAACGCGGAATACGATGACACGGCGGAGCATTTCGAGACGGCGACAGGTTTTTTTGTGCGGCCCGATGTGCGGCACTTGAACCAGTTCACCTTACGACGGTTTCGCCACGAGGGGAAATGGCTGCAGTGGCATGGACCCGGATTGTTTACCAACAACACCTGGGACCATAAAGGGACGCGGCTGGACTATCTTGCCAACGCGAATTATCGCTTCATCATGCAGCGGCAGGTCTTCTTCGGATTTTTCAGCAATATCAGCCACGAACGGCTTCGTCCAGTCGACTACACCGCACTTTTGACGAACCGCGACTATGCGCACAATACGCGCGGGTTCTTCTTCAACATTGGATACTTCAAGCAGCTCTCCATCAACGGAGAGCTCGGCTGGGGCCGTTCAACGAACTACGATGCGGCTTATCCTGTTCCAAATTCAGCCACAGGATTTTGTCTGAACCCCGGCGTGCCGGGGGTTGGTGGGCTTTGTCCGCCGGTACTGGCCAACTCGAACTACGCGCAATTCGAAGCGGTTATTCGCCCCGTCAAGAGCTTGACCGTGGACAACACCTACCTGCTGTCCCGTCTGACGCGCTTTCAGGACAATCTTCCGGGCAGCGGAGTGTTCAACAACCACATCATTCGCTCGAAGTGGAACTACCAATTCACGCGCGACTTTTCTCTTCGGCTCATTGGCCAGTATTCGACACTGTTGGCGAATCCGGCGCGCACATCGCTGCAGTCCACGAAGAACTTCAATGCGGATGTGTTGTTTACCTACCTCGTACATCCGGGGACGGCAGTTTATGTGGGATACAACAGCAACTTGCAGAATCTGGACCCGGCGCTGGGGCTGGATCCGAACGGAAATATCAACCGGACGCGGGACCACTTTATCAACGACGGGCGGCAGTTTTTCGTGAAGGTATCGTATCTGTTTAGATATTGAAACTAGATTGTAGTGCCGCCGTCCTGTCGACAACCGCTCGGGTGGCAACGTTTGCGCGAGCGACTACTTCGCCTCGTACACTGTTTTGCCCCCTACGACAGTTCGCAGGACTTTGGTCTCCAGCAGCTTGGCGGGGGTTGCACCTGTGATATCGCGATCCAGCACAACGAAGTCAGCGAGCATGCCTGGCGCCAGCCGGCCTTTTTCTTTTTCAGCGAACTCCGCGAAAGCCGCGCCGCTCGTGTAGGCGGCAATCGCTTCGTCCATGCTGATTCGCTGCGCCGGGAAATATTCCTTCTTGCCGTCTTCGCTGCGACGCGTGGTTGCGGCGTAAAGACCGCGGAACGGCGAAATCGGTTCGACCGGGAAATCGGTGCCAAACGCCAGCGGCACGCCGGCCCGTAAGAATTCCTGCCATGCGTAGGAATGCTCAGCTCGCTTGGGGCCTAGCCGTGCCTCGGCCCAATTCATATCCGTCAGCAAGTGGCTGGGCTGCATCGACGCGATTACTTTCAACGCCTTAAAGCGGGCAAAGTCATTGGGTGCAAGGACCTGTGCGTGTTCGATGCGAAAGCGAAAATCCGGCTTCGCGTCTTTTCCTGGTGCGTCCTTCTTTAGTGTGTCTTTCTTTGGCGCGTCTTTCGCGGCGGAGTCTTTGCTTGAGGTGCCTTTGTCCGGAGGGGGCTTGAGTGCCTCGGCGTATGCATTCAGAGCCATTTCGACTCCCCGGTCGCCGATAGCGTGCAAACCGATCTGGAAGCCAGCCTGCATGCGTTCCTTGACGATGGCATTCAGTTGGTCCTGTTCGTAGCGCGGCAGGCCAGAATTGCCGGTGTCATCCGAATAGGGGGCCAGCATGGCGGCCGTCTTCGAACCCAGGGAGCCGTCCATGAAGCCCTTTAACATTCCGGTGTGCAGGAGAAGGTCTTTTTGTGGATGCGCCGCGCGATGCGCTTGCAGCGTTTCGAGCGGGTCGTTGAGCGGCAGCCACTCGCTGATGCGGAGAGTCAGCTTGTCTTCTTTCTCCAGTTCCTCGAAGACTTGAAAATCCTCCCAAGTCGAGAAATCCTGCGCCGAAGTCACGCCCCAGCGGGCCGCCTCTTGCAGCGCCAACTCAGCCGCCAATCGGCGCTTGCTGTGATCGGGTTTCGGGATAATGGCTTGGACGGCTTCGCGCGCCGTCTCGCGCAGGATGCCTGAGGGCTCCCCGGTCTCGAGTCGATCGATCTTTCCGCCGGGAGGATCCTTGCTGGCAACGGTGATGCTGGCCAACTGCAAGGCTCGCGTATTTGCGACGGCAATGTGCCCATCTACCCGGGTCAGGAATACTGGAATTTTGGGGGCAACCTCGTCGAGATCCCAACGGGAGGGCAATTCCTTCACCGGCCAGAGCGTATGGTCCCAGCCGCTGCCCAGAATCCAGTCGCCCGGCTTCGTTGTCTCAGCCTTCTCGCGGATGCGTTTTCGGAAGTCGTCGAGAGATTTTGTGCCGACCAGGTCGACTTCCTGCTTGGCAAAACCGCCGCTGGCAAGATGGGTGTGCGCGTCGTTGAAACCCGGCATAACAAAATGCCCTGCCAGGTCGATGACCTGGGTCGACGGTCCCTTGTGTTTCATTAGATCGCTGGTTTTGCCGACGGCAAGAATGCGACCGTCCTTGATCGCGATGGCCTCGGCACGCTGAATCTCGTGGAAAGAAGACGCACCCGGAACGCCCGTGTAAATGTTGCCGTGGGTAAAGATCGCGTCGGCCTTGGGTGCGGGTGGATCCTCGGCCCGGGCACTTGCGCCGGTGCCCAAAGCTACGAGCAGCAAAGATGTAATCGCGCTTTGACTCATTCGGAAATACTTCATTCGTGGACTCCCGTCAGCGCAAGCACAGCTAACAAGATTCTACGCATGCCGAGTTCCCGCCCGCTGCAGTCGAACCATTCTTGTAAAGTGTGGGCGCCGCCGCCCCGGCCGCCGCCCCCGAGTGCAATGGCCTGCCTGCCCAGTGATAGCGGAATATTTGCGTCGGTAGAGGCGCGTTGCACTTGGGCCGCGTTGTCGAGATGTTTATCCACAGCGCGAATCACTCGCAGGATGTGCGCGTCGGCTGGAAGCTCCCCAGCAGGACGATTTCCGATGGTGACGATTTCGGCGGAAAATGGACACTCTCCTGCTCCGTCGCGCGAATTCTCCTGCTCCGATTCGATTGCCAGCGCAATCGCCGACCGCAACGCGGCTTCCAGCCGGTCTACTTCCTTGGCCGATGCCGAGCGGATATCCACGCGCATACTGGCCGCTTCAGGAATGGAGTTGACCGAAGTTCCGCCGCGGATGACGCCAATGTTCGTGGAACACTTCGGATTATTGGGGATAGGAGTGCGACTGAAGATTTCAATGGCGCGCGCCAACGCCACAATCGGATTTGGAACGCCAAAGTCGCTCCAGGAATGCCCACCTGGACCATGGACCGTCACTTCGAAACGGCGACTTCCGAGCGCCTCCGCAATAATTACGTCGGTACCCGCGCCATCCAGAATGACGCTGTAGCCTATGGAGTCCAGCCAACGCGGCTGCGCGAAGATGTGGCGCATGCCGCGCAAGTCGCCTTCGCCCTCTTCGCCTACATTGCCAATGAAGAGTACCGGGCACCGCGGGTGAATCGCGGTGGCTTGTAGAGCGGCGGCAATTCCCAGCAGCGCGGTCAGGCCAGCGCCGTTGTCGGAAACTCCGGGGCCGAGCAGCTTGCTGCCTTCCTCGCGGATGTCTAAAGCGGTGTTCGCGGGAAAAACCGTGTCGATATGCGCGCTCACGGAAACATATGCGGCAGGCTCGCCAGCAGGTGTTTCGCCGGGATGGACGCCCAGCACGTTGCCGACTTCATCGATGTGAACTTCGTTCAGCCCAAGCTCGCGAAATCTTTCTGCCAGCCAGACTCCCCGAGCAGTTTCTCCAAACGGAGGCGCCGGGACGCGGGCCATCTCAATCTGCCACCTGCGCAACCGTGGTTCAGAAGCGCGGAACCAATTGAATGCCTGGTGAACTTCCGGCAAGTTGGCCAGCTGGGCCACGCGCTGCTCAGGTGACGCTTCGATCTCCGTGGGAGTGTTCGGGATTACGGGCATCCGGGTTGAGGTCATTTTACAGGCTTCGCGTCCTTCACCCTAGGCAAAGCAGCGCTGAGTCCCCGGGGAGGTACCTCGGCGGGCTATTTGGGAAGATTGATCTAGACTTCGTCCTCGCCCGTTCCTCCAAGCGTAAAGCCGCCAATCTCGTCGCTGAATTCCAGCAGGTGCCGGTACTGGTCGTACCATTCCGTGGAGGCTTCATAGACAAACATGCTGCCTTGGTACGGCCATCCCAACTGGACGATGCCGACCTTGCCTACATGCGTGCGCAACCACCGCGCGTCCTCAACGTCGTCCGTGGCGCCGAAACGCGCATCGCTCAAATGGTGAATTAGTTCGTCGAGATCCTCACGCTCCAGCGTCCACGAGTGCATAGTCAAAAACAATGCGCCGGAGTGTTTAGCAAGCTCAACGAAATCCTTCCAGCCATCGGACTGGTCGGAACCGTGATGTTCGGTGCCGTGCTCCGCGCCTGCGTGATCTTCACTGTGCCACATTACGCACTGCACTTCGTCTTGCGAGACGAACCCGTGAAAGCGCTTGATGCCGTGACCTTCGATGAAGGCGATCATGTCATCTTTGAGGGTGGAAAGGTTGTCGGTCATAAATGTGCGACTCTGTCTGAGGATTGTAAGACGTTTTACCGGGCCGCGCCAGAAAGAGGCTGAGTCGTGGGAGCGAGCGTGGCGGAACGGCACCGGGTTCGGGGATCGGCCGCAAGCTGTGTTAAACTCTAGTGTTTGTTCTGCAATATTTAAGCATTCCTAGATTCGTGATTCATCGATAAACGACCTCCTATGCTGGTGTCCAAAGAGTTTGTAGCCTACATGGCCCGTGAGATCGTAAAGAAGTTGACCGCGGGGCAATTCATCGAAACCAAAGAAGTGGCCACCGTCACTGAGCGCGTCAACAGCGCCCTGCTGGATGAGCTCAGCCTGGAAGACCGCATCAACGATGAAGTCCGCATCATCCTCGAAACCTACTCCGACGAAATGCGCAACTCCGGCGCGGACTACCAGGAGATGTTCCGCAAGGTGAAGAACGAACTGGTGAAGAAGTACAAGGCCGTTCTGTAGACGGCCCGTCCCATCCTTCGCGTTTCGCTCCGGTACAATTCGTATCGTGAATTCCCAACACCTGAGCTTGAGCAACATCGAGCAAGCAGCAAGCTTGATCGATCCCGTCTTCCTTAACAGTCCGCAGTATTTCGATGAGGAGTTGTGTGCCGCGCTCGGGCGGCGCGTTCTTGTCAAGGTGGAAACCGCCAATCCTATCCGCAGTTTCAAAGGAAGGGGCGCCGATTTTTTTGTTCGCGGTTTCGAGACAAATCGGAAAGCAGTTTGCGCATCGGCAGGCAATTTCGGGCAGGCTATCGCCTACGCGGGACGAAGCCGAGGGATTCCGGTTGAGGTCTTCGCTGCGACCGATGTGAATCCGGTCAAATTGGCAAGGATGAAGGCCCTCGGGGCAGAGGTTACGCTGGTGGGATCGGATTTCGACGCGGCCAAAGAGCATGCCCGCAGCTATGTGGCGCAAAATACGGACTGCGTATTCGTTGAAGACGGTGAGGACCCGGCAATCAGCGAAGGAGCCGGAACGATTGGCATCGAGCTGTTGCGGGAAGGGAACCTCGATGCGATTGTCGTGCCAGTGGGAGACGCCGCGTTGATCACAGGAATCGCGTGCTGGGTGAAGAACCGGTCGCCACGGACCCGCATCATAGGAGTTTGCCCAAAAGGGGCTCCCGCCATGGCTGAAAGCTGGCGGGCTGGTAGGATGATTACCACTGAAAACGTGGACACCATTGCAGATGGCATTTACGTTCGAGTGCCGGTGCCCACTGCGGTTGAGCGGATGAAGGGACTGGTCGACGACATGGTGCTTGTCAGCGAAGAGTCGCTCCTCGACGCCATGCGTTTGGCTGCCACGACGCTAGGGCTTCTGCTGGAACCTTCAGGTGCTGCGGGACTGGCCGCTATTCGCGAACATGAACTTCCGGGCGATCGAATCGCTACCATTTTGACGGGAAGCAATGTCCATCCCGCGCTGATCGGCAAAGTACTTGCTCCCGCTTCCTGACGGAGCAGGGAGTCTTTCCATGGAATCTGTGCGGCATCCACATAGCACCACCAGGCGGCACCAACTGTTCAGTTCGTGGTCTGGTCCGTCATTGCTGCTCAGTCGCCTTCTTCGCCTCTAACAGCTCGGTCCTTCCCGGCATGTCTGCATGCACACAGACAATTAGTAGCTCGCGAAAATACCTCTGGCTGGTCTCAGGTTTTCTGCTGAGTTGGGCTGCCCGTGCTGCCCCGTAGAGTGCACGAAAGCGTCCCGGTTCTTTCTTCAGCGTGGCTTCGAACTGATCCAAGGCCAGCGCTGGTTCTTTCAACTCCAATAGCATCTCGCCCAGCAGTTCACGCGCCGGAGCCAGCGGACCTGGGGTCACGGCACTCTTGTCCGTGCCATCTTCCAGTTCCGCCGCCGACTTCATTTGCTGCAGCGCTTCTTCCTTCTTGCCGTCCTTGTTGCTTTCCGCCAGCGTCGCCCAAGCCTCGATTTCGATTTCCTGGATTTCTACTTGCTGGGCCCAGTATTTCTCATCTGCCTTCGAAAGCCGTTCGCGGATATGCCTCAGCGCTGCCACCGACGCGTGCGCTTCCGGCGATTGGCCAAGGCGTGCTGCGCCTAACCCTCGGGCGAACCACGTCATCGCTTCGGTGTAGGGAAAAGGCGTCTCTCGTGGCGTCAGTTGTTGAGCCCGCTTCCAATCCTGACGTTCCAGCGCGTATCGTGCAGGGATTGCGGCCAGCGCGAAATATCCCGCCGAGGGTCCGCCTGCCCCTCCAATTACCGCGTTGGGATCAAAGCGAGATGCAACCTCAGGCAGGGAATCCAAAATCCGCAGAGCCGCGGCGTCCTGTCCCGTTTGCAGATAGGCATAAATCTGGTAGTCGCTGGCATGTAGCTCTTCTGCAGTTTGACCCTCCCGCTTCGCCGCAGCCGCTGCCCCCACGTTGGCGTCGATCGATTCCTGCCAATATCCTGTGCGGGTGAAGGTGTGCGATGGCATGTGTAGTGCATGGGGAGCGTCTGGCGCAATCTCTGAGTAGCGCCGGGCAGCATTGAGCGCTCGTGGCGCCAGGGCGGGCACGTCATAGGTGTGGATAATGTAGTGCGCTAAGCCTGGATGTTCCGGTTCCTGCGCGAACAACTTTTCGAGAATTGCGCCCGCCTTGAGCCGCGCGGCGTAAGTTTTGTCCGTCAAGTCCTCCGAAGCGGCTAGCGCCAGGGCGTAGAAGATTTGCGCCTCATGGTCCTCTGGATATTTCGTCGCGACCTCTTTCATCGCGTCGCGATAAGCGATCAAACGGGCGGGCTGTGGCGAGTTTTCAAAGTCGTCGTATAACTTGGCAACGGCGGCGATGTAAGCGCGTTCACGCTCCGTCCTAGCGGAGACAGTTCTGCCCCGCTCCACAGTTTCGCGTCCAGCCTGCAACTGGCCCTTGTCCTTCATTCCCGCAGCGAAGGGATTACTCCACTGGCTGAGTGCGATCCCCCAGTATGCGATCCCGCATCCCGCGTCGCTCTTCAGCGTCGCGTTGAATCGCTCAATGGCACGGCTGAACTGGAAAGAGTGCAGCAGAGCGACCGCGCGGTCAAACTCTCCCTGCGCTTCCGAGGTACACGACGTGATGAAATGCACTGCTCCCAGCTTTTCGCTGGCGGCGTGTTCGTGCTCCTGCGCGAAACCCATCGGAGACAGCATGAAAAGTGCGGCGATAATCGTCGCCTTGAACATTCAACCCTCCATTCCGCCCGATTATAGGCGCGTTTCGGGATTGGTTAGAAGAAACAGCTAAACGCCCAAAGACGAAGACTGTTCTTGCAATTTGCGTCTCCGGATTTCTTGTCATATCCTTCCCGAGTAGGATCGTGCACGTGACACTGGCCAATGGCAGATCCACACGACGCCCTTAAAACGCCCCCGGTCGCTCCCATTCCAGCGGCGAGCAAGCCGTCCGACCTGGCGGGCAGCACCGTGGGCCGTTTCCTCATAGAAAATCGGCTGGGCTCCGGCGGCATGGGACAGGTGTTCCGCGCGCAGGATACGACTCTGAAACGGATCGTCGCTATCAAGCGGATGTCGCCGCAGCTGCAGAACGATCAGGATCGCCAGCGTTTCCTTAAGGAAGCCCAGCGGGCTTCGGCTCTGAACCACCCCAACGTTGCCGCGATTTATGACGTGCTGGAGCACGACGGCGAGATCCTTCTGGTGATGGAGTACGTCGAAGGCACGACGCTACGGCGGCGCATTAAACAGCCGGTCAGCCTCGACGAATTTCTGCCCATTGCGATTCAGTGCGCGGAAGGCTTGGATGCCGCACACCAGCAACGCATCGTCCACGGCGATATAAAGCCGGATAACATCATGCTGACGGCCTCGAACCGGGTGAAAATTCTCGACTTTGGAGTTGCCCGGCGATTTACGACCGCCGATGCCAACGAAGCGACCCAGAGCGTCGGCACTCTGACCCAGCAGATTAGCGGAACCCTGGCATACATGGCGCCAGAGGTGCTGCAGCAGAAGCCGTTGGACGGTCGCGCCGACCTTTTCTCTCTGGGTCTCGTCTTTTACGAAATGCTGGGAGGCAAGCAGCCGTTTCTGACCGACAGTTTTGCGGGGACGCTGGGCCGCGTCCTGCATACCGAGCCGCCGCCACTTAGCGAAGTGAACCGTACTTTGCCCGCGTCGGTGGCGGACCTCGTCACCAAATTGCTGAGGAAGGACCCTGCGGCCCGATATGCCAACGCCAACGCTCTCGCTGCAGATCTAGAGACTTTGCGGCAGGGAGGCAAACTGCATTTGGCTGTCCCGGCCGTGCCGGAAATCCCGGAACCCAAGTCGCGCAAAATGTTGCTGCCGGCAGCTTTGGCTGCTGCTGCGCTCGTCGCCCTGCTGATCTCTTACCAGCCGCTGCGTCGCATGTTCCAGAATGGTGCGGGTAGTGCGGCCACCGCGCCAGCAGTGCCCAAGGAGCAAACTCTCGCGGTGCTGCCGTTTGCGCCGATGGAACTGGATCCCAAGCTGACGGCTTTAGGTCAGGGTCTGGTAGAAAGCGTTGCGGCCAAGCTCGGTCGCCTGACGGAGCAGCACTCTCTGGAGGTCATTCCCGCACGCAATATGCAGGAGAAGGGAATTGCCTCGCTCGAGGATGCCCGCAAGCAGTTCGGTGCCAACCTCGGACTCAAGGTCACGCTACGACAGTCGGCGGATTTGATTCGCGTCAGCTACTCCCTTACGGATGCGCAGACCGGCCGGGCCCTGGGAGGCGATTCAATCACGGTTCCAGCGGCGGATGTCTTCGCCGTGGAGGATAGTGTGGCCGCGGGAGCCGTCAAGGCGCTGCAATTGCAGCTTCGTCCGGAAGAAGAATCGGCTCTGAAAGGCCACGGTACCGGCCAGGCCGCGGCCTACAACTACTACCTGCAAGCTCGCGGCTACCTGCTCAACTTCACCATTCCCGAGAATCTGCAGAATGCAACCACGATGTTGCACGAAGCACTCAAGCTGGATGGGAATTTTGGCGCTGCCAAAGCGGCTCTCGGAGAGACCTATTGGCGCAAGTATTGGGTTACGAAAGAAAAGCAGTGGACGGTGCAGGCTCGGACCGAGTGCGAACAAGCCGTCACTCTAGGCAATGCCGGAGCCGCCGGCCATAGCTGCCTGGGCCTGGTCTACGACGGCACGGGGAAGTACGATCAAGCAGTGGCCGAGTATCAACGGGCGATTGAGCTTGACCCCAGCGACGAGAACGCCCACCTTGGGCTGGCACTTGCGTTGGAGCATCAAGGTGCCATCGACAAGGCCGAACAGACTCTTCGCAGCACTGTGGATTCTCACCCAAGGAGCTGGATCGCTTACAACGCGCTGGGCCTCTTCTATAACCGGCGCAACCAATTCGACAAGGCGACTGAGATGTTGAAAAAGGTGACCGAGTTGGCTCCGGAAGGCTATGCCGCCTATGTGAATCTCGGCGCCATTTACAACAACATGGGGCGTTATACCGATGCCATTGCCGTGCTGAACAAGTCCCTTGCGATTCGGCCAACCTATTTCGCCAACGTCAATCTGGGCACCGCCTACTATGGCATTCGCCGTTACCGTGAAGCCGCGACCGCTTACGAACAGGCCATCCGGCTCGATCCAAAGCAATACGCCTCCTGGGGCAATCTAGGAGAGGCCTACTACTACGGAGGATCGAAGGCTCAGGCTATGCCAGCCTATCGCAAAGCCTCCGAGATGGCTGCCGAAGAGCTGAAAGTCAATCCCCAGGACCCGGACCTGCTCAGCGATCTGGCCAGTTACCACTCCATGCTGGGCGAGCGAGATCAAGCCCTCAGTTGTTTGGAACAGTCGCTGCGTTACGGGCACAACGATAAAGGCATACTTCTGAATGCGTCGGTCGTCCACAATCAGTTGGGTGAAACCGGCCTTGCCCTCGAATGGTTGAGCAAAGCGTTGCAGCAAGGCTATCCCGCAGACAAAGTTCGAGATTTACCGGATTTCGCGAACCTCGCCGGCAATTCGCGTTTCCAGGAGTTGGTGGGAGCGGCAAAGCCCCCTCGATAGCCCTTTACGATATTCCGCCGCCGAACTTCAAACGCCATTTGATCTGTTCTGAGAATTGCAGTAATATTCCTCGCCGCAAGGAAAGCGGCAAGGAGACACTTATGCAAAAGATTCAAGTCTGTGCAGTCTGGAATGGCAGCGCCGGGGAGCACTTCGAATGGGAGAATAACGTAACTACAGCACCACACACTTGCAAAATCGACACGGATGATTCAGGTCGGGGCTGGCCGTTTGTCGCGGCTGCGCCGTTGCACGTCCCGGGCCAGGCCAACGGCGTGCCGGGGAAACTGCGTTGCCAGATCGCCCCCAACCTGCCCGACGGAACATATGCCTACGAGTCCGAATGTTGTTCTGACGGCGTGCCGAAGAGCGTTACGATTCCGTAGAGCGCAAGACTCTCTGCAAGTACTGCAGACACATGCGACGCGACGCCGGATTGATTCTGGCGTCGTGTGCGCGGTTTGTCAGCCTCCGAGCGAAGTTCGGTCACGGCGGGCCAGCCATGCCATAAGATGGAACCTGACCTATGGACCTCAGCTTTGAGACGGGCGCGTTCCTTCTTCTTATTTCAGCCATCGTCGCGATGCTGGTCAGGAGACTGCGCATTCCGTACAGCGTGGGCCTGGTCGCGGCGGGCATCGTTGTTGCTCTGCTCCCGTTTTCACCCCAAATCAGCCTCACAAAAGAACTACTGTTCACCGTTCTTCTCCCGCCGCTCATTTTCGACGCGGCTTTTCAATTGAACTGGAGACATCTGCGGGCGGACCTCTCGCCGATTCTTGTGTTGGCAACCATGGGCGTGGGTCTCTCCGCCGTCGTCACTACCGTGGGTATGCACTACTTGGTGGGCTGGCAGTGGTTGAGCGCGCTCGTGTTCGGAGTGCTGATTGCCGCCACTGATCCGGTTTCTGTAATCGCAACCTTCAAGGAAGCCAAGGCGCAAGGCCGCCTCCTGCTGTTGGTTGAAAGCGAGAGCCTATTCAATGACGCGACAGCAGCTGTGCTCTTTGCGATCTGCCTGCAGCTAGTGCTGGGTCGGGTGCCGACCCCCTTCGGTGTTAGTGCGCAGCTTGTGATGATTACGGGGGGCAGCCTGGTTTGCGGAGCAGCTGTGGCCGGCGCGGTGTTACTGCTGATGGGCCACACCGACGACCACTTGGTAGAGATCACATTTACGACCGTCGCGGCCTACGGTTCGTTTCTATTGGCGGAACATTTCCATCTTTCTGGCGTTTTGGCCACGCTGGTGGCTGGGCTGATGCTGGGCAATATCGGATCGCTCGGAGTCATCAGCGACCGGGGTCGAGAAGCTGTGGAAACGTTTTGGGAGTATGCCGCCTTTGTTGCGAACTCGCTGGTGTTTCTGTTGATCGGAATGCGGGAGGCTCGTCAAAGCTTTGCCAGCGGTTGGTCCGCAATAGTGATTGCTATCCTGCTCGTGACCCTGGCCCGAGCCGTTGCTGTGTATCCGTGCTGCGCCATGTATGCACGGTCGTCCCTCCGTGTGAGCATGCGACATCAGCACGTTTTGTTTTGGGGCGGATTGCGCGGCGCGCTGGCCCTTGCCCTCGCTCTGGCGCTCCCTGCTGACATGCCCCAGCGCGAATCCATCGTCAGGGTGAGTTTCGCGGTGGTTGCATTCTCCATTTTTGTGCAGGGCTTGACCCTGGCACCGCTGTTGCGAAAATCCGGCGAAATTCCCAGGGCGCGTTGACGGGCCGTCGACGCCTCCGCTACCCCATGCCTGCTCGCCTTGCCCGCCCTCTCGCCCGAGTTGTACGATAGAAATTCACGTATTCCGCCGCATTGTACTTCCAGGAGACTCCCTTTATGGCTACTGAAACGGTTCTGAACCCTGTCCAATCGGGGCAGACGACCACCAAGGTTTACAAGAATTTCATCGATGGCGAATGGGTGGAATCCACCACCGGCCAGACCTTCGAAAACCGCAATCCCGCCGACACGCGCGACGTTGTTGGCATCTTCCAGCGCTCCGGCAGGGCCGATGTCGATGCTGCAGTGGATGCCGCCAAGCGTGCTTTTGCGAAATGGCGATTGGTTCCGGCGCCGCGCCGCGCTGAGATTCTTTTCCGCGCTTCTGAAATGCTCATGGATCACAAAGAAGAGTTTTCACGCGATATGACTCGCGAAATGGGCAAAGTGATCAAGGAAACTCGCGGCGATACGCAGGAAGCCATCGATTGCGGCTATCACACCGCGGGCGAAGGACGTCGCTTGTTTGGACCGACCGTGCCTTCCGAACTGCCGAACAAGTTCGCCATGGCTGTCCGTCAACCGGTCGGTGTCTGCGGCATGATTGCGCCGTGGAATTTTCCGATGGCCATTCCGTCGTGGAAGATTTTTCCTGCGCTGGTAGCCGGCAACACCTGCGTGATCAAGCCAGCAGAAGACACGCCGCTTTCGACCCTCAACTTTGTTCGCACGCTTTCCGATGCGGGCGTTCCCAAAGGTGTGATCAATATCGTCACCGGGCATGGCCCGGAAGCTGGTATGCCCATCGTGGAACACAAAGATGTGCGCGCCATTTCTTTTACCGGATCGAGCGAAGTTGGCCGCTTGATCGGCGAAACGGCTGCGCGCAGCTTTAAGCATTGCTCACTCGAACTTGGCGGCAAGAATCCGATGATCGTGATGGAAGACGCCAATCTTGATCTCGCCATTGACGGCGGACTCTGGGGTGCATTCGGCACCACTGGACAGCGCTGCACAGCGACCAGCCGCATCATTTTGCATAAGACTATTTACAAGCAGTTCGTCGAGAAATTCATCGAAAAAGCCAGGAAAATCAAGGTTGGCAACGGCCTCGACGAAAGCATTGAAATGGGCCCGGCGATCAATGAAACGCAGATGAAGGGTGATCTCAAATACACGGAAGTAGGAAAGTCGGAAGGCGCCAAGATGCTTTGCGGCGGCAACCGAATCGAAGACGGCGACCTGAAATACGGCTTCTTCCTGCAGCCGACCGTCTTTGGAGATGTTGATCCGAAAATGCGCATTGCTCAAGAAGAAATCTTTGGGCCCGTTGTCTGCATGATTCCTTGCGACAGCTTTGAACATGGAATCGAAATCGCCAACGACATCGGCTACGGCCTCTCCTCGTCGTTGTACACCCGCGATGTGAACCGCGCCTTTGCCGCGATTCGCGATCTCGATGCCGGCATCACCTATGTGAACGCTCCGACGATCGGCGCGGAAGTTCACTTGCCGTTCGGAGGCGTGAAAGCTACGGGTAATGGCCATCGCGAAGGCGGAATCGGCGCGATCGAGTTCTACACGGAATGGAAGTCGATCTACATCGACTACTCCGACCGCTTGCAGAAGGCGCAGATCGATCGCCCGGAATAACTCGCTTCCTGAGTTGAGAGTGTTCTTGCGGCCAGACCGAATAGGTCTGGCCGTTTCTTTTATGGCTATGAACGTGCCCAATCGCGGAACGGTCAACTCACCAGTAGGAGGCGGAAATCAAGGAGGACATGATGAACCCAATCTCGACCACGGCTCTCCGGGCTGTGTTTTTCATGCCGTATTCTACAATGTGCAGAGTTCGGGGAGCGCATGGGCACCAATCGCATCGAAGCTTTCAGCGACGGCGTAATCGCCATCATTCTTACTGTTATGGTATTGGAACTGAAGGTTCCATCCGCCGCAACGATTCCGGCCCTCAAAGCCACCGTGCCTGCGATGCTCAGCTATGCCCTGAGTTTTCTCATTGTCGCCATCATGTGGGTGAACCACCACCATCTGATGCACCTGGCGAAACACGCCACGGCTGCCGTGCTGTGGTCCAACAATAACCTCCTGTTCTGGATGTCCCTCATCCCGTTTGTGACTGCCTATATGGGGCAGACGCGCGGTGCTCCACTGGCGGTGGCGACTTACGGAGCCGTCCTCACGATGACAGCGGTTGCATTCACCCTGCTACGGCACGTGATCAATCGCGGGCATCAGGGCAATGAAAAATTGGAGGAGCAGGATCGTCGGGCGATGCGCAAGAGTATGTTTGGCAGCCTTCTTTACGCGACTTCGGTGCCGCTGGCGTTCGTTTCGGTGGATCTGTCGTTCTTCATATTTCTCCTAATCCCGGCCATCTACTTTCTGCCAGAGCGCATGCTCAATGCTTGACAAATTTTTACCTTCGTTGACCGACGCTGACGGCGGAAGGTTATTCGAAGAGTAATGATCAATCCTCACGGCCGAGCCGTTATCGGCAGACCGCTCAGGCAAATAGCGGTACCGGGAAGCTTTGGAAAACCCCGAAGATAAGGTAAAGTGGTTGGCTTCAAGAAGTTACCCTTGCCAAAAGATAGGAACCGAATGAAAGGTTTTGTTGCTGGCGCAATCTTCGCTGTCCTTGCCATCGTTGTGGGCGGATATCTATATTTCAGTACTGGAATGGTGCCGGTAGCGGTCACCGACCCCGATATGCCGTTCGAGAAGATGCTGGCTCACAAAGCGTTGAGCGCCCGCATCGACAAAGAGGTGCAGAAGAAGCCCCCCGTCGCCGCTGACGAAGCGGCCTATACCGCTGGAGTGACGATCTACAAAAACAACTGTGCGGTTTGCCACGGTCTGCCCGACGTGGAGGAGACGAATATCGCACAGGGCGAGTATCCGCATCCGCCGCAGTTGTTCAAGGGCAAAGGTGTGACCGACGACGAGGCTGGCGAAACCTACTGGAAGGTCGCCAATGGAATCCGCCTCACGGGCATGCCCGGCTTTAAGGGACGGCTCTCTGAAACCGAGATGTGGCAGGTAAGCCAACTATTGGCCAACGCGGATAAGATATCGGCGGCGACGAAGCAACTCCTGGCTCCTGCACCACCCTCTGTGCCAGTTCCGCCAGCGACGAAAAAGTAACATGGCAAGAGAGCGCGAGCAGGAATGCTCGTGCTCTACACACTCTCGAATCTAGCGGCGGTAGATACTAGTTGCGGGATGGTAGTTTTTCCAGTCAAACCAGTAATCCCGCAATGCGGTTACGCGCTGCAGACACTTGCCTTGGCTCGAACCGGAAACAGCGCAGCCCTCGAAGTTCCATTCGCTGCCGGTTGCACTGTCCACCAGGAGCCAGTCGTCTGTGCCCGTCTTGCGAAAGAACTCCAGATCGGTTGGTGGACCTCCTGCAGTCTGGCTCAAGAATGCTCGAACGGATTTTCCGTCCGGCCCGACAGCGACCAGCAGGGATTGCCCAGCAACATGGTCTTGCACCGGCGACTGTTTAACCAGAGCGTCCACGGGATATGCTCGCGCAGCCCCACCCAGCTCCAGCCCAATCACGACATCGCGCGCACCGAGGGTTCCCGGATTCAGCACAACAGGCAGTTTGGCCACTTTTGGTTCCCAGCCACTGTCGTACTCTTTCGAGTACTTAGGAACCTCCACCAACACCTGACCACCGGGTGACTCTCTTTTCCACAAGCCGAATGAAAGCTCGTCGCCCGTTGCAAGTTCCAGCGTCGTACCTTGCAGCGGGCCGAAGATGGCTTTGCCGTTGATCTGCTGCCACCACGAACCTGTCTCGCGGTCGCGCATCAGGAAATTCTGATTATTAATACCCGCCAGGTAGAAATGGAACTCCCGCCCTGCGGCTACTCGCTTCCACACCAGACCGGTGTGACAGAGCGTTCAATACGTAACGGCGACTGGTACGCCGCCGACCACGTCATTGAGAATGTGATGGTAGGCCATCTCGCGAATGGGATACGCGCGTGCCTGGCCGGAGTAGCTCACGGTCAAGACCATTTCACTATCCGCGAGTTTGGAGGTGGCCGCGGCCTCAAACCCCGGCGAGGGAAGTGGATGGAACATCCACTCGAAGTAGTTCATGCGAGCCATTACAGTCGCACCACCGGCCAACAGCATTCCGGCGATGACAAATCCCCGCCCTAATTTCCGGGTGCGAGACCAGAGGAGAAATGCCAGCAAAGCCGCTAGCGCGAGGGCCAATGCAGTGCCGACGGGTGCAAAAGTCCTTATCGTCAACGCCGCTGATAAAGCCCTTGCCGACTGAAACTTGAAGGGCTGAATCACATAGGCCGGGAACATGAACAAAGCAACCGTGACGACCACGGCAATGCCAAACAGCCAGAAGTACGGGGCATTCGGTCGGATCGCTCTGGTCCCCGCCGGTTTGTTCGCGCTCGCGCTCATTCGAGGTTTCGTGCAACTCGTCTTCGAAATTCTACCTTAAGATTGCCGCTGGATGGTGTGCCAGCGAGTAAACCGGTCGCGTACAATGAAGCGTGTTCGTTTGGAGGCCGCCTACATGCCTACAGCTCAAACCCGCGAAATCGCGCCCGCCGGGCGCATGGAAAATGTCCGTTACGCAATCCGGGACATGGCTGTCCTGGCAGACGCGCTGACCCGGCAAGGCCATAAGATCCTACCCCTCCATGTCGGTGATCCGCTGAGTTTCGATTTCGCTACCCCTCCGCACATGATTGAGGCGGTGTTGAAGGCCATGCGCGACGGTAGGAACGGATACGCCGCATCCCAGGGAATCAATGAGGCGGTCGAGGCGATTCGCGGGGAAGCGGCCCGCAAGGGAATTAAGAACGCGCACAGCGTTTTTGTGACGCAGGGTGTCGGCGAAGTGGTGGATCTCTGTCTTACTGTCCTGCTGAACCCGGGGGAGAACGTGCTCACACCGCGCCCGGACTACCCGCTTTATTCCGCCGTGCTCGCCAAGCTTGACGCGCCTCTCAATCTTTACGATCTCAACGAGGATGGCGCCTGGCAGCCTGACTTGGAAGACATCCGCAAGAAGATTAACCCTAAGACGCGCGGCATCGTTCTCATCAATCCCAATAATCCGACTGGCGCCCTCTATTCCCGCGCGACGCTGGAGTCCATCGCGGAAATCGCACGCCAGCACAACCTGATTGTCTTCGCAGACGAAATCTACGACAAACTTATTCTCGATCCCAGTGAAAAGCATGTGGCGTTTGCCGAAGTCGCGCCGGATGTTCCGTGCATCACGTTCGGTGGAATTTCAAAGAACTATCTGGCGCCCGGTTGGCGTATCGGCTGGGGCATCGCCAGCGGTGAGCCGGCGGCCATTGAATCTTACGTGGAAGCGATCCACAAGCTGCTGCGTTCGCGTCTCTCGGCGAGTCAGCCGATGCAGTGGGCCATCAAGCCTGCTTTGGAAGGGCCGCAAGATCACTTGCCCGGGGTGCTGACGAAGATGCGTTCCCGTCGCGATGCCACCATGCAATGGTGTAAGTCGACTCCTCGAGTGAGTTGCGTGAGTCCGCTCGGCGCGTTTTACGCCTTCCCACGTTTGGATATCCCCGAGGGCGACGACGTTTTCTGCAAAGAGCTGCTAATTCAGAAACATGTGCTGACCGTGCACGGCAGCGGTTTCGGGCAGCGCCCGGGTACGAAGCATTTCCGTATCGTATTCCTGCCGAACGAAGAGATTCTGTCGAAGGCTTATGCCGCAATTTCAGAATTCATGCACGAGCGCTACAAGTAAAGCCTGAGAGAATTGTTTTGTTCGATATTCACACCCACGTTCTTCCTGAAATTGATGATGGCTCGAAATCCTGGGAGATGACCCTGGAAATGTGCCGCATGGCGCAGGCGGACGGCATCCAGCACATGGTGGCCACGCCGCACGCCAACGAGCGTTACGCTTATGATCGCGACGCGCATGAACTGCGGCTGCAGGAACTTCGCACGCGCTTTGGGAACGGCATGGAGTTCAGTCTGGGCTGCGATTTTCACATGTCGTATGAAAACCTGCAGGATTTGAAAGCGAATCCTCAGCGGTATTCCATTGGCGGGAATCGCTATCTACTGGTCGAGCTCAGCAACTACGGCATTCCTCCACAAATTGAAGACGAGATGATGCGCCTGGGCGACCTCGGCTTGACACCTGTGCTGACTCATCCCGAGCGCAATACCATCCTGCAGCAGAACCTGGCGCGCGTTTTGCGCTGGGCAGAACTCGGCTGTGTAGTGCAGATTACGGGCTCTGCGCTTACGGGGCGTTGGGGGCAGAGAGCCCAGCAGGCCGCGCATCTATTATTGGAACACCAAGCCGTGCATGTGCTTTCCACCGATGCGCACGATACCACCAGCCGTCCGCCGATTCTTTCCACCTCGCGAGACGCAGCTGCGGAAGTCTGCGGTGCCGAAGTGGCCCACTCCATGGTCCACGCGAATCCGGAGGCCATTATTCAAGGCAAACCGCTCCCCTATTTCCCAAGGCCGCTGATGGCAAATTGAAAATTCGCATTCTGCATCCAGCGGATATTAAAGGGCGGAAATCTTAAAAGGGACGAGCCTTAGTCTTCGTGTTTTGTGAAACTCTGCATTCGCTGTGGTAGAACCGGAAGCTATTGCTGAGGGTCAGCAGGGCTGGGTCCGCTCGCATGTGCGGACGGAGGCGTAGGCAACGACGTCATAGCGCTTTCCCGGTTAATCAACTTCTTGTCGCTGGGCCCCAGGCCAAGCTTAATCAACGCGCGCGAGTCTGGAACAACCTTGGACTGCCACCCGTTTGCGGTCTGATAACGGCGCAGAGCCTCTTCCGTCCTGGCATCCCAAACACCAGAAGGTTCACCCTGCAAGTAGTTGGCGCGTACCAGGGCGTCTTGAATTTGCTGCGTGCGCTGGGCGTCCACTTTCTGCTGGCCTCTGTACCGCCAGTTGCGGCTGCTGCGGGAGTGCCGGCTGTGCTTCCCGTGGCTGCTTTTCGAAACGGCTGCCGGCTTTTTCGCAGCGTGATGCTTCTTCTTCGTGGAGGCGGAGACTGGAGCCACCGCGAATAGCGCGACCAGAAGCAGCGCTACGATCCACTCGGAAACTGTTTTTCTCGAATCCAAAATGCCTCTTTGTCAAAGCTGTCTATCTCAGCCCTTTAGCCTCAGTCCGCCAAGTTACCCGATCCAAGGCATCTTTGCCAAGCCCCAACAAGCCGACGCCGCATCCCTAGAACTCATTGTAGGATGCGGCGCCGTATGCCGAAGCACTGTTTTCGGTTACGGAAGTGTATTACCCAGGAAGACCGTGGAGCTGTCGCGTCCACGTGGTTTCACCAGGAATACGACATCCTGCCCACTCTTAAGGCTGGATTCAATGTGGTGGAAGTCGGCCTCGGTATTGACTGGCTGCTTATTAACCTCAAGGATAATATCGCCACGGTTCAGGCTGATATCCTCGGCAAACGAGCCCGCTTTCACGTCCTGCACGATTACGCCCTTGCCGGCAGGCACATCCATGCGCTCGGCCAGGTCGGCGGTTACGGCTTTCACCGTAATGCCCAACTTGCTTTCCTTGGCCTGAGCTTCCTCGCCCGTGTCGTCTTCGTTGCCCAGTCGTGCCGCAAACAACTTGGAGCGGTCGGCAATGGTCACCGTCGTTTCCGCAGCCTTACCGTTGCGGACGTATCCCAGCTTTGTTTTGCTCCCAGGTTTGCGGGAAGCAATTTCCGCGACCAGTTCATCACCGGTCGTAACCTTGGTGCCCTCGACGGCCGTGATCGTGTCTCCTACCTTTAATCCTGCTTGTTCCGCCGGGCTGCCTGCCACAACATCAGAGATGGTCACGCCAGACCCAGATCCGTAAACACGCGCGATTGCCGCCGAAGGTTGCTGGCTGAATTGCACGCCGATCGATCCGCGAGTCACCTTGTGTTCCGGACTGATCAGCTGGTTGTAGACCTGCTGTACCGTGTTCGAAGGCAGCGCGAAGCCAATCCCCGCATAGGAGTTCGTTTCTGTGTAGATGGCTGTGTTGATACCGATAATTTCGCCAGCCATGTTGACCAACGGTCCGCCCGAGTTGCCGGGGTTGATCGCGGCATCCGTCTGGATAAAGGTCTGGAACTGCTTTCCGGGAACGATGTTGCGCCCCTTGGCGGAAATGATTCCGGCCGTCACAGTTTCCTGCAATCCGAACGGGCTGCCAATCGCCAACGCCCAGTCACCCACCTGTACCGACTCCGAGTTGCCAAGCTTAGCAATCGGCAAGGCGTGATCCGTTTCAATCTTGATGACGGCCAGATCGGTCTCCTGATCCATACCAATCACTCTCGCCTCGTGCTGTACACCCGGAGGATCGTCCTGCAGGCGCACACGAACGCGGTCTGCCTTCTCTACGACGTGGCGGTTGGTGACGATATAGCCCTTGGGGTCCACCACGACGCCGGACCCCAAAGAACGCTGTCGAATCGGACCGGCTTCGCCGCCCTGTCCACCTTGGCCCCCGAAAAACTTATCAAAAAAATCGTCGAACGGGCTGCCCGGTCCGCCATCCTCGTCTCCGCCCCCCCCGCCCGGTACTCGCCGGCCAGCGTGTGGGTTCTTGATGGTGGATTCCGTATTAATGTTCACCACGGTCGGTTCCAGCTGCTTGGAAATTTGTGAAAACACGTTCGACAGCTGTTGTGGCGCTGGAATCGTTAGCGGCGTTGCATCACCAGACTTCGCGTTTTCCTTGCCCTTTACATTGGCAGAGATAACCGTACCAATGAGCATGCCTACGGCCAGCGTTGCCGCAATCGTTAATGAGTAAGCGAAGCGGTTGGCTTTGAGCCGTGACCAAAAAGCGCCTTCGAGCGCGTCCATATGTGACTTTCCTCCAAAGAGTTCTACCAAGAATTATACCCGCGCCAGACTGGTTCAGGCGCACGGCTCTGATCGCCTATATTCCCTTAGACGCGGCAAGCGACCCAATCGTTTCGCCATTGCGCTTGCTGATATGTAAATGTATGTAACTGCGGCATGTAGGCGTTGTCCCCGGCGGGGGAACCACCCGATTCGTCAGCCTTGCTGGAATTTATGGCAAAGATTATGGCAAAGATATCGTCACTGTCTGCCCCGCAGGCACAACCACGTGGGAGATTGGCTGGCCACCATAAGTCTCCGCCGAAGGTGTGGACAGGCCGGTTACTGGTACTGTCGCTGCTTGCTGGGCCTTGATCATGATGCGCTGGTGCGGAATGAAGCTGGCCGTTACCCCCGCGGAGTTCTGTTGCGCACGCGCTGACATCCTGGCCGCAATCGCGTCCTGGGCAGGAGACAGCAGGGGTAGCGTAACCAACCCGCTGTATTTGAGGAATGTGGCATCCATCACGTCGCTGAACAGACTCTGCGTGCCGAAGTAGGCCAACAGATTCGCTTGGTGGAAGCCAACCGGATCGAGGTCTCCACGCAGCATGTTTGCAACTAAAGCATTACTGACGCTATCCACAATCTGAGAGTAATTGCTACTTGAGTTCGGATAGAGGCAGCCGTATTCCGCGGTCCAGTCGCTCGGCGTTGCCACGTTAAAAAACAAATCTGTCGATCTTCGCGGGATCATCAGGATGGAGGACTGCTGTGAGTTGGTGACTCCCGTGTTGGGAGACGGATTGCCAAAGCCCGTGAGCGATGCGTCGCTCACGATTTGGGTCACACCGTTGTCCACGGCTGCCTGCAGGAAGTTAGTGTTGGCCAGGCCGGAGAGGTCCGGCGTCACCATACTGGCGGCGTTGTAGTTAGTGAGCCCGAGCGTTGCGGCCGAGCCATTGTTTTGGACAATCTCATTGGTCGCCGTCGGGGTGTCCACACTGTCGAGGCTCAAATTATCGAAGGCATGGTTGATCCACTGGAACGACGCCTGATTCATTTGGGCGACCGAAGTGAGGTCCTCCGGATTGAAGATGCCGGTCGTCCCGCTGCCATTGAATGCCAGGTGCAAGACGAAGTTCGCGGTGATCGCGTTCGCCTGTTGCGCGGCTTGCCAAGCCAGCAAAGGCTGCAAGTCGTTCGCGCCCCCGATGCGGAGCCGAGTGCCGGTGTTGTTCGGGTCGGCGTCGCACATGAGTGTGCTAGTCCACTCCGGGCCATCCTGGAAAAAGTCATCCACCTGCGGCGTTAGGAAGGTATGACGCTCACCCAGAAACATTCCGCCCGTGACCCAGTTGATCAGTCCGTGAGCGAGGACGAGATCGTGAGTCAGATTCGGATTGCTGTCGAAACTGAGCGTTAGTTGCTGATAGGCAGTTGGCGGGCTAGAGACCGATGCCAACGCATTACCCGATGCGTCTTGCAGAAGGGGAGTGACTGTGGCATCTGCAGATGCCGTCGTGATGTTCGCGTTTACGATATTGAGAGGAATCGCCGTGTTGGCGTATTGGAATACAGACTGGCCTGCTGGTGAGTAAGTTGCCGGAGTCGGAGTCGTGTTGGCGGGGATCGTAGTGACTGGTGTCAATCCAAAATCAGGGCCGTTGGAGAAATTGAAATTCCAATTCAGATGTCGCACCTGGAAAGCTTGCTCAAAGCTGTCCACGTTGGCTTGTCCGGTGACTGCCGAGTATCTGTAATCACCGAGGGCGTAGATTACGCCCTGGAAGAATCCGTGGCAGCCGTTGGCCAGGAACTGCGGCGTGATTTGGGCTCCCGGAGCTGTCGTATCGAATACTGTGTACGGCGTGCCGAAATAGTCGAGCGCCTGCGTGATGGCAGGGTAGTCGGGCTCGGTCTTGCCGCTGGTGACCAGCAGTACCTGCATGTCCTGAATTCGTGCGTCGCAGGTGACCGGATCATTGCTGCCGTTCAGAACGGCTGATCCGGTGATCGTACCCGCGGTTGCGAGGATGTTGGAGAGTCCATTGCCTAAAACGGTTCCCAATCCGAAACCATCAATGGTAGCGACCGCCGGAGCGTCCGTGGTCCAGGCTACGGCCCCGGTTAAGTTTTTGGTCGTGCCATCGGTGTAGATGCCTGTTGCCGTGTATTGGAGATTGCTCCCGACTCCGATCGTGCCGCTGGAAGGGGAGATGGTGATCGACGCCAATGCGGCAGGACTCACCGTGAGCTGCGCTGAAGCGGACTGCGCGCCAACGCTCGCGCCAATACTTGTCATTCCGGTTGCGATCGTTACCGCCAGTCCGGCCGAACCCACCGACGCCGCCGCTGGATTGGACGACGACCATACAGCTTGCGAAGACACGTCCCTCATTGAGCCGTCCGTATAAGTTCCAGCAGCTGAAAATTGTTGTGTTAGGCCGGCAGCGACCGCCGCAGTTCCTGGACTGATGGAGATCGATGTGAGGGTAGCTGGGTTTACAGTCAGCGTCGCCGTTCCGGATACTGTGCCCACCATTGCTTGGATAGTCGCAACACCTGTTGTGGACGTGGTCGCTAACCCCGTCGCGCCAACCGAGGCCGATGCCGCATTCGACGAAGACCATGTCGCCAGCGCCGATACATCCTTCGTCGTACCGTTTGTGTAAGAGCCATTGGCCGAAAATTGCAGCGTAAGTCCTGCCGCCACGGAAGCAGTTCCCGGAGTGACCGAGATCGAAGTGAGCACTGCCGGGGTCACCGTGAGCGCCGCCGAACCCGACATGGTTCCAATGCTGGCGACGATGTTCGTCGTTCCGGGTGTGGTCGTAGTCGCAAGCCCCGTCGCTCCGATAGATGCCACGTTGGCACTCGTGGAAGACCATCCGGCCAGAGCCGTCACGTCCTGCGTCGATCCATCCGCGAACCTGCCGAGAGCGGAAAATTGCTGGTTCAAGCCCGCCGCCACCGAAGCAGATCCAGGACTGACCGTGATCGAAGTCAATGGAGCCGGGCTCACTGCGAGTGTCGTCGAACCGGTGAGGGCCGGTATGGTGAGTTTTGCCGCTATCGTCGTAGCGCCCACGGCGAGGCCTGTCGCAAGCCCTTTGGTTGCGCCGCTTGTGCTAATTGAGGCAATTCCCGGTGCCGATGAACTCCAGACCGCAGTGCTTGTAACATCGGTTGTGGCGCCGTTGTTGAACCCTTCCAGCGCGTGGAATTGTTGCTTGGTCGTCTTCGCGATTGTCGGCGTCGCCGGTACGACCGCCAAAGAAACCGCCTTCACCGCTATGCCTGTGCCCGTGAGTGCGAGGCTCAGTTGGCTGGGAGTCGCGCTATCGGTTAGAGTCAGCGTGCCTGGTCTGCTGCCCACCGCTTTGGGCGTGAGCGTCACGACAATCTGGCAGGAAGCGAGTCCTGGAATCTGCGTTCCGCAGGTGTTGCTGAGGACGGCATAGTCACCGCTGGTCGTGATGTTGCTCACGCTTAACGGGGTCACAAGATTATTTTGCAAGGTTGCGGTTTGTGGGGGACTTTGAACCCCAACCACGACGTTTCCGAACGCCAGGGTCGCGGGTGACAGAACCGCTGGCGTCGAGTGAGCGACGAAAAAATTCCAAATTGGAAGATTGTTTGTTGTCAAATACACGTGGCCGACGCCGGGTTCCCAAACGAACTTGATCTCCGCTCCGCCATTGCAAAAAGTAGCATCATTATTCGTAAATCCGGAACATAGAGGAACTGTCGAAGTGAAGGACCGGCAACTATTCTGCGATGTCCAGTAGTTGAAGGTATCGTCCACGGTGGCTTTGTGCAGCGGCACGCTATTCCACGTGATCGAACCGCTGCACGGAGTAATGGATGGATCGGCTGTTCCATGAAATTCCAGGATGGAAACGGGATTCACGACCGGAGGAACGGGAATGGCGCCGCTTTGAAAGTCAAGGGTTCCCGCACTCACCGCGACCGCTGTAACCAAATCGGACAGGTCGCGGGCCACCCGATGGGCCATGAATCCACCCGAGGAATGACCAACCGCAAATACTTTTCTGGGATTGACATTGAACTGAGCCGTCAACTTCAAGATCAATTGCCGCAGGAAGCCAATGTCGTCTGGATAGGGACCGGGGCCAAAAAATACTGAGTGATCGAAAAACTGTGCGTTCCAAATCCAATATCCGAAGTGCGGATCCCGAGTGCCCGAGGGCGTTACGACGATATTGCCGTGTCCCGGAAGGGCGGAGGCGGCAATCCATCCCAGGTCCTTGTAGGTCACAGGTGCAGTGGCAGGCCCATACGTGGTGCCGTGTAACACCACAACCATAGCTGGAGACGCAGCCAGCACCGGCGGTAGCGTCACTGCGTAGTAGCGCGTAATGCCGCTGCCCGCCGGATACTCCATCGTGTACTGCGTGGTTACAGACACAGCGGCTCGCTGTCCTAAGGCGACAGTGGGCAAAAAACAGCAAAAGGAAACGAGCCAAGACATCTTCATACAGGCGCACGCTTTCCCGGGGGTGACAATTCTGGAACACTTTTCGAAATTCCGCAAGGCCACTCAAGACTACGGGGACGAGTTTTCCACAGGAGGCGGCCCAAGCGGTCCAGCCTGCGTGCTTCGCGCCAGCCAGACTGCGGGAGCGCTATGGGTTCATGCACCAACGTGCGCGAACCAAGATGCACACCCCTGTTTCGCTGCTTGTCCGCTTGTGCTAGGCTAGGGGAATACCCCATATTATCTTAGGTTTAGCGTAGTTTTCTCAGTGGCTGACAATCGCAAGCCGGGTGTTCACGTTGCGTGGGTGAATGTCACCTACAGCAGCGTGCTTCTGGCTGTGGTGGCCGTAGTGTTGGCTATCGCGGTCTTGCTCCACTTCGCTTTCCCGGAGGCCACCAACGCCGGAATGCAGGCAGCCAACCACTTCACCATGGGTCTGCTCGAGAAAGTCGCCGGTGCGGGCGGCGATCCCGCCGAGCACGCGCTGGTGGCTGGCGCGCAGCAGGCGCACTTCACCAACTTGGATGGCACGGTTCGCGTAAAGAAGGCCAACAGCAGCACTTGGGTCAAGGCAGACTATGGTCTGCCGCTCGACAAAGGCGACGTCGTCCAAACCGCCTCCGAGGGACTCGCAAAAGTCGTTTTTAGCGACGGCACGAACTACACCGTCAAACAAGATTCGCTGATCGTGATCGAGGAGAATTCCGCCAATGAGCATCAGCAAACCAATGTGGCGGTCAATGTGAGCACGGGTACCGTGGATCTTTCTACCGGCACCTACATGCAAGGCTCGAAGTCACAGGTCATCGTTGCCGGAGCCACCGCCTCTCTCGCCCCCGATAGTGCCGCCCAGGTGCACAACGATCCCAAAGCCGACGAGCACGAAATCCTGTTGAAAAAAGGTACGGGCGAGATTCAGCGTAACGGAGAAACCGTCCAGCTCGCCGACTGGGAAAAAGTCAGCTTCCAATCCGACTCGCCCCGCATGGCGCGCCTGAAGGAAGTCGGCCCGCCTACGCCAATTTCTCCCGCGAATATGGCCCCGATCTTCGCCCAATCCGGCCAGGAACGCAGCGTTGAATTCTCTTGGACCAAGATGGCCAACGCCGTCGGCTACCGCCTGCGCGTCTCCAAGAATCCTTATTTCTCGTCCGTTGTCGTGGACCAGCGCGTCGACAAAACCGAAACCAAGGTGCCCAGCCTCAGCGAAGGCGCGTACTACTGGGAAATTCAGTCCTACGATCAGGATGGCAAGGAATCGGTCGAGAGCGAGAAGAACCGCTTCACCATTTTGCCACGCGGCAAGAACCCTCAACAGGTCATGACTCTCGACCTCGAGCCCTTTATCCAGCACGGGCACGTGCTCGAAGTTCGCGGCAAGACCGAGCCCAACGCTCGCGTGATGGTGAACGGACGCGAAGTGCCCATGATCGCCGATGATGGAACCTTTCGCTATTTCACGCCCTCGCTGGCCAACGGAGAGGCCGTGATTACGGTGACGGCCCAGAACACGACCGGCGGCGTCAACACGCAGCAAAAGAAGATTTTGATTCAATAGAAACGAACGAATTGGTTTGGATGGTGCGGCGCTGCAACGCCGCGAACGCGAGATCACACTTCGGGTTAGCCCCTGAAGGTTTAGAAGTCAAACGGGAGTCGGGAAAACTTTCGTACCGTATCGACCGTGCAAGAACTGAACAAGTTCGCAATAAATTCAATAAAATCGACGTAAAAGCGCAAGCTGGGGAGTGGCGAGATTCGAGACAACAGTATGGCATCCAACGGGTTTACCGGTAATTCGCGGTTTCATAACTTGCGATCGCTGTTCAGCATGTTTTCCAGCGATCTTGCGATCGATCTAGGAACTGCGAACACGCTGGTCTATGCGCGCGGTCGCGGCATCGTCGTCAACGAGCCGTCCATCGTAGCGATCAACAAGAACACGGGTGAAGTCGAAGCCGTCGGCAAAGAGGCGAAAGAAATGCTCGGGCGCACGCCGGGCAACATTGTCGCCATCAAGCCGATGAAAGATGGCGTCATTGCCGACTTCAAAGTCACGGAAAAGATGCTGACCTACTTCATCCAAAAGGCGCACAACCGCAAGATGCTGGTGCATCCGCGCATCGTGATTGGCGTGCCTTCGGAAATCACGCAGGTCGAAAAGCGTGCCGTCATGGACTCCGCTTATCGCGCCAAAGCCAGTGAAGTTCACCTTGTGGAACAGGCCATGGTGGCCGCTATTGGCGCGGGTTTGCCCATCACCGAGCCCAGCGGCAACATGGTCGTCGATATCGGCGGCGGCACCACCGACATCGCGGTCATCTCTCTCAGCGGCATTGTCTATTCGCGTTCCGTCCGTATGGCCGGCAATCAGATCGACGAGGCCATCATGAACTACCTGAAACGGAAATATAACCTGCTGGTCGGCGAACGTACCGCCGAACAGATCAAGATGGAAATCGGCTCGGCCTATCCTTTGGACAAGCCGCTCACGATGGAAATCAAGGGCCGTAATCTGATCGAAGGCGTTCCGAAAACAATAACGGTCGACGACAGCGAAATTCGCGAAGCGCTCAGCGAGTGCGTTTCCACCGTGATGAATGCCATCCGCGTGGCGCTCGAACGCACGCCGCCCGAACTTTCCGCCGACATCAGCGATCGCGGCATCGTGCTCACCGGCGGCGGCGCGTTGCTGAAGAATCTCGACAAACGTATTCGCGAGGAAACCGGCTTGCCGGTCTCCATCGCCGACGACCCGCTGGCCAGCGTAGTGCTGGGCACCGGTAAAATGCTCAGCGACTTCAAGCTGCTGAGGAAGATTTCAATCGAATAGTACAGTTTCGAGTTTCCAGTTTCGAGTTTCAAAACCGAACCCGAAACTCGAAACTCTGAAACTCGAAACTGATTTCCCGATCCAACATGGAAAACCTGCTCACGCGGCACCGCAACCTCTCCGTACTCGCTGCGGTTCTGTTCGCGCAGCTGTTCGGACTTGCGGTGCAGGTGCGTAGCAACAATCCCCAGCAAACGCGTTTGATCCGGATTTGGGCCATCACCGCGGTGACCCCGCTCGAAAAAGTCATCGTCTACACGCAAAGCAGCGTTTATGGCGTTTGGCACAACTACCTCTATCTGCGCGGCGTGCGCCAGGAAAATCGCGATCTCAAAGCGGAAATCGAGCGCCTTCGTCTCGAGCAGGTCCGCTTGAGCGAAGACGCTACCCAGGCGCGGCGCTTGCAAGCCTTGCTGGCCTTCAAGAATCAGTACACCATCAAAACCACGGCTGCCCAGGTGATTGGATCGAGTGGCAGCGAGCAGTCACAGTCTCTCTATCTGGATAAAGGAAAACGGGACGGGCTGGATAAAGGCATGGCCGTTATCACGGCTGCGGGTGTGGTTGGAAAGATTCTGCTTGTCTCCGACCACACAGCCCAGGTCCTGCTCATCAACGACCAATCCAGCGGCCTTGGCGCGGTTCTCGAGAGCGCCCGTACGCCTGCGTCCGATCAGGGACGCGTGCATGGCACGGTCGGAGGCAACCGGGCAGGGGAAACTGTCATGAAGAACGTCCTGTTGGGCGAAGACGTGCAGCCGGGAGACCAGGTCCTGACCAGTGGCGGCGACGGTATTTTTCCCAAGGGGCTTCCGGTGGGTCAGGTGAGTAAGGTCTCGCAGGCAGATTCTTTCCTGCAGATCCGCCTGCGTCCCGCTGCCGATCTCAGCCGTCTCGAAGAAGTTCTGGTTGTCACCAAGCTGGAAGAAGTTGCGCCGCCAGCGACCGATGTCGCGGGCGGAGGACAGCGCGCCGTCGACATCCTCGCCGCCCGCCTGCCCGGAGTTCCTACGAAAGCCGATAGCACTGCGGACGGACCAAAGAAGCCGCAGGGCCCTCAAACGCCCGTGCCCGGACCTGCCAATCCGCCCGTGCCGCAGAACGCCGCTGCCAATCCCCGGAACGTCGGCCCACTGCCGGTTCCGCGCGCGGACGCTGCTGCAAACCTCAGAAAGATTTCTAAGCCGAATAACTTCAAGCCAGCTGCGGTAGTGGGGAATTCCGCCGGAAACGGACCGCAATAGCGTGCGCCTCTCGCAAACTTCTCCCGAACAAGTCGAGGTCTACCGCTTCAATTGGCTGGTAGCGTCCGCCGTTCCTGCTCTCGCGATCTTCTTTCAAGCGTTCGTTCCAGTGCGCCTGCACTTCTTCTCGATTTTCGACCTCCCGCTTTTGGTCACCATCTTTTTCGGAGTCGCAAGGCGCAACCCGGTTTCCGGTCTGTTGACCGGGTGCTTCATAGGGTTAGTGCAGGACAGCTTGACGCACCATCCGCTCGGTGTCTACGGCATCGCGAAAACAGTCGTCGGCTTTGGCGCGTCTTCTTTAGGAGCGAAGCTCGACGTGGAGAACGCCGCATCACGCTTCCTTGTGACTTACGGTTTTTATCTGCTGCATCAGTTCTTGTATTTTTCCGTGCAGCGCGGTTTAGTGGGGCAAGCAATGGATTGGTCGTGGAGTCACGAACTGCTGGCAGGGTTGGCGAATGCGATCGCCGCGGTGGTTCTGTTTGCAGCGTTGGATAGGTTTAAGCAGAGGATATAAAGCTGTCGGCTCTTGGCTTTCAGCTGTCGGCTGAATCGAACGTTAGTTCGAACGCCGATTTGCTGAAAGCCGACCGCCGATAGCCGACAGCGAGTTCTTATGTTCGGCCGCGAAGAAAAAGTATCGGCAATGCGCCTCACCGCCGTGCAGTACGGCATCCTCGGCATGTTCCTCGTGCTGGGATACGGATTGTGGCGGCTGCAGGTCTCCGGCAACGACTACTACGCCACCCAAGCGGAAAAGAATCGTGTCCGCAAAGTGCCGATCCTCGCCCCGCGTGGCAAAATCTTCGACCGCGAAGGCCGCATTATTGTCGATAACTATCCTTCCTTCACCGCGCTGATGATGCGGGACGCCACCCGTGACCTGAACGCCGATGCCGACCTCATCGCACAGGGCCTGCACATGAAGTCCGAAGACGTGCGGGAAAAAATCCGCCACTTCGCGGGCATGCCGCAGTACGCGCCCATCTACCTCAAGGAAGACATCACGCCCGACGAACTGGCCTTCGTCGAAGCGCACCGCAACGAACTGCCTGAGCTCGATACGATCATGGCGCATCGGCGCCTATATCCGCGGAACGGCTTTCTGGCACACCTGATCGGTTACGTCGGCGAAGTGAGCGAAGACATGCTGAAGCAATCCCAATGGGAAAACTACAATCCCGGGGATGTGGTTGGAAAATCCGGCGTCGAGCTCCAGTACAACCAGTGGCTGACCGGGCAAAATGGCTATCGGCAAGCCGTCGTCAACAGCCGCGGCAAAGAAATCAAACAACTCGGAGAAACCCCTGCCGAGCCCGGCAAGCCCCTCAAGCTGACCATCGATCTCGACGTACAGATCGCCGCCGAGCAAGCCATGGAAGGGAAGAATGGCGCCATCGTTGCCATGGACCCCCGCACGGGTGAGATTCTCGCCATGGTCAGCCGGCCCACCTTCGACCCCAATGACTTCTCCGTTCGCATTTCAAAGACGGAATGGAACGAGCTTATTACCGATCATGCCAAGCCGCTCTTGAACAAAGCCATTCAGGCGCAACTCGCTCCCGGATCGACCTTCAAGATCGTTATGGCGACCGCTGGCTGGCAGGAAAACATTGCGCAAACTTTGAATGTCCACTGCAATGGCGGAGCAACCTTCTACGGGCGGCGCTTCGGATGCTGGGTGAAAGGCGGCCACGGCGCAGTCGATCTCACCAAAGCCATCTATCAATCTTGTGACGTGTTCTTCTACACACTGGCGGAAAAGCTCGGCATCGGTCGCATTGCCAAATATGCCACATCTTTCGGCCTTGGCCAAAAAACCGGCATTGACCTGCCCCAGGAAGTGACTGGCACCATGCCATCGGAAGAGTGGAAGATCCGCAACTACAAACAGAAGTGGTTTGCAGGAGAAACCATTTCCGTCGGTATTGGGCAGGGAGCGGTCGCCATCACGCCCGTTCAATTAATGCGGGCAATCGGAGCGATCTCGATGGGAGGACGGCTGGTGGTGCCGCACGTCGTGAATCCCACCCAGTTGCCTACAAGCTATGTCGAAGTGCAACACTCCGCCGACGTCAAGAACGTCTCCATCGACTCTACGGGATGGAACACCATTACCGACGCCATGAGCCGCGTTCTGTTACCGGAAGGTACGGCCCCGTCGGCGCATATTCCCGGCATCGACATCGCAGGCAAAACAGGCTCGGCACAAATCGTGTCTTTAGCCCTGCGTGCCAAGCACACCAAGAACGACGACTTTGCCCAGAACGGCTGGTTCGTAGGCTTCACGCCACGCCGGAACCCCGAAATCATTGTGGTCACACTCTTCGAAGGCGGCGAACATGGCAAGCTGGCAGCGCGCCTGGCGACGCAGGTCATCAAAGCTTATGTGGATAAGAAAAACCGGCAGCCGCAGTCCGTGGCCACCAAGGAACCGCCGGTGACAAGCGAACTGCGAATCCCGGGTGTGGGGCTGCGGAGCGACGAAAAGCTACTCGTCGCCACCGCCGCGCCGCAAAACCCAGGCTCGCAAAACCCAGACTCAGAAATGGGCGGCCTTTGGACCGAGCCTCCGGAAGACCCGGATTCCGACCAGCGTTTAGCCAGCGGCTGGATTACGATCCCGCAGTCGCAACGAAAAGAGCCGTTGACGACAGCCCCAGGTCTCGAAAATACGGTGTCTGCGACGAATAGGCATGCTCGTCTCGCACAGGAAGCAGCTCGAAACTTGAAACTCGCAACCCGCAACTGACTTATGGCACGTTTCGTCTCATTTCGAGATTTCGACTGGCAACTCCTTTTCCTGGTGCTACTTATCTGCGCCTTGGGAGTGGTCGAAATCCGTAGTGCCACGATGCACAGCAAGTTCGCGGGCGCGCATATCAAGCAGGTCTACTGGATCGTCGCGGGCGTGATTTGCATGTTTGTGCTCAGCGCGATCAATTACCACGTTCTGCTTGAACGCGTGCACTGGATGTACATCGCCTCTGTAGCCTCCCTGGTATCCGTTTTCCTCTTTGGACAGAAGTACTTAGGGGCCCGCCGCTGGATCAAAATGCCCGGCGGGCAGCATTTCCAGCCCTCGGAATGGGTTAAGTTGATTCTTATCTTGGCCGTAGCGCGATATTTCGCAGAAATGCGTACCAAAGATTTGACCTGGGAAGACTTCATCAAAGCCGGAGCGATGGTGGGAGTTCCCATGCTGATGGTGCTGGCGCAGCCAGATTTGGGAACATCCCTGACATACATCCCAATCGCGGTTATGGCATTGTTTCTAGGAGGGTTACGGGTGCGGCAGGCCCTAATCGTCCTAATTGTCGGTGCAGCCTTGCTCCCCATCGCATGGCACAAGCTCAAGCCGTACCAGAAAGAGCGTCTAACCAGCTTCCTGGCCCCTGAGGCCGACCGGCAGGGCTCAGGGTACCAGGTGAACCAATCGTTGATTGCGGTGGGTTCTGGAGGCCTCTGGGGGAGTTCCACGCAGGGGTCGCAGACTCACTACGGTTACTTGCCAGTTCCGCAGACGGACTTTATCTTTGCAGCGTGGTCGGAGGAGAGGGGATTTGTCGGTTCCCTTTTGCTTCTGCTGCTATACTTCATGGTATTAATGCGTTTGACCCAGAACGCGCAAACAGCGCCGGACCGCGCTGGGGCGTTCATTGCGATGGGTGTGGTGGCCGTACTGGCCTTCCACATTCTGGTCAACGTGGGGATGGTGGTGGGCTTTATGCCCGTGACCGGAATCCCTTTACCTCTGATGAGTTACGGCGGTTCGTCGGTGTTGTTTATGTTTTTGGCGCTGGGCATTGTGATGAATGTCAGGATGCGCCGGTTTGTGAACTAGCGTAGCTAAGGATTTGGCGGTTTAGCGGTACAAGCGGCGCCAGGAGGGCGCAGCTTTAGAGGCAAGTTGTTGAAAGTTAAGAGGTTAAGGCAACACCAAGAGATTGAGGCAGTCTAACGAAGTACAAAAAATCCAAGCAGCAAGCTATTGGCTTAGAAGCTCGTAGCTCAGAACTAAAATCACGATAGCCCTCGCGTAAAGAGGGCAAGTCACCGGCCCAGAGGCAACGAACGAAGACCGGGCGGAATTGAAGACTCGAGCGCGATCCGGCGGGTAACGGCCCCCTCCCATTTTGGAGAGAGCGGACACAAACCGGGGTAGCGCGGCAAAGCGATTCGGTGAAGACAAATTATCCGTTGAAACCAGAGATTGACTCCAGGAGCGGGCCACCATGTGGATGGCCCGGTGTGTCTGGATGCGCCTCAGTCGCAGCGTTGGGTTCCGCTTTTGCTTTGATCTGAAACCTGGCTCCGGTCGGTGAAGTCTTGTTCTCGCAGAGCGAGATCAGGGCGCGGAGTCTGAATGAACAAAGAATTATTTGTAACTTCCACCCCCCACGAAACCAAGGTGGGGCTTGTCGAAGACGATCAACTCGCTGAAATTTACCTGGAACGCGAAGGGGAATACACCCTCGCTGGATCCATCTACAAAGGCCGCGTGACCCGCGTGCTTCCCGGCATGCAGTCGGCGTTTGTAGATATTGGCCTTGAACGGGACGCCTTCCTGTACGTTTCCGATTTTCTCGAATTAGAAGACCAGGGTGACGGGGACGAAGAGATCGTGCCCGCGCATCCGATGCCGGCTGCGGGATCGCAGGAAGAAGGTGGAGAGACAGCGGACTATGATGCCTATTCCGCCGACGCCTCCTCCGAGAACGGGGAAGAAGCTTCGGCATTGCCGGGCGAGAATCGTGCCCAGAGAGCGGGACGCAGCGAGTCCGGCGAACCGCGATCCTACGAGTCGAGGTCCAATGGTGGCAATCGCGATCGCTATGCCGGAGGGCGTGGCGGACGCGGCGGACGCCGTCGAGGTGGACGTCGCGACTCGGAGCACCGTTCGGAGCGAAGCTCGGAATCCAGAGGCTCCGAGGGCAGGAGTTCTGAGCGCTCGCTCGAGCCAGCGGCGGAGTCGCGCTCGTTCGAACCCAGGTCGTCGGAGTCCAGATCTTCAGAGTCCAGGTCTTCGGAATTCAGATCTTCGGAATCCAGGTCGTCCGAATCGAGATTTTCAGAATCCAGAAGTTCCGAAGGAAGATCGTCGCGTCCGCGCGACGCGGCAGCGGAGGAATTTGGTCCGCCCGCTGGTTACCAGCCCATGATTCTTCCGGGCGAGTCGCTTTCGAAGTATAAGAATCGCCCGCCGGCCGCCTTCACGCCGCGAGCGCAGCGCACCCCAGAGCCGTCGTCGGCTATATCCGGTACGTTTCCGGACGATGAGCCAGTCTTCGCACTGACCGAAGAGGAAAAAACGCACGCCAGCCTTCGCATGTCTTCGCAGATGAATTTGATGGCTCCGGCAGCGGAAGTTTCGTACGCGGAAAGCAATCGTGTGGTCGAAGTGCCTGTGTTCGCCAATCGAGACGACCAGGCGGACGGGTATGCCGTGGAAGAGACCGAGAGCGTTGTGGGCGTGATTCCCGCTCAAGAAGTTCCGACCCAAAGCGTCCATGCGCACGACATCCATGCGCACGACTCTTATGTCGAGCAAGCGCCCGCACACGAGCTGCCTGCCAGTGCGGCGTTTGTAGAAAACGTTCATGTCGAAGAAGAGCGGCAAACGGTGATCGCCGCCATTCCCGAAATCACTGATACGCAGATCGTTGATGCGCAGATCACTGATGTGCAAATCACTGATACGCAAATCGCTGATGTGCCGCGCGGGCGCGGACGCCGCGGTGGCACGGGACGCGGTCGCGGCAAGAAGGTCGACGAGCCAGTTGCGGCGGTTGCACCGACGCCCGCCGAAGCGCACGAAGAAGCTTTTGAAGAATCTGTGCAGGAAGTTCACGAACACGTCACGGCGCCCCAAGCAGTTGCGGTTGAGAGCCCGGAACCAAACTACGGTCGCGTCGCTAAAGAGCAGATCGTTGAAGAGCAAATCGTCGAAGAGCAGGTTGTAGAAGAAGAAGCGATGGGAGAAACC
>Ga0209068_10000138_pt1 | contig 44532 bp, 36 predicted proteins | sample ColStrG_CSR_2012_FD_187200 | JGI IMG/M metagenome (GOLD analysis project Ga0209068, IMG submission 187200) | Freshwater sediment microbial communities in response to fracking from Pennsylvania, USA - Cold Stream Run_MetaG_CSR_2012 (SPAdes)... | ecosystem: Environmental > Aquatic > Freshwater >...
GCCGTTTCCGTTTCCGTTGCCGTTTCCGTTGCCGTTTCCGTTGCCGTTTCCGTTTGAGCCTCCGGAGTTATCCGAGTTCGCGGAGTTGCCTGATCCCGAGTCGCTCGAGGCGGGTGGGGTCTGGGCGGCGTTGGCGGCATCGATCGCGGCCTGAGTGGCGGGGCGAAGGACCTGCACAGTGTAGACCGCCCCGGCAACCGGCGTCCAGCTGCACACCTGATGGCCGGTGTTGGGCACCGACGTCTGGCAGGCAACATTGCTCTGGTCGTCGACTGCCATCAACGACAGATCCGTGGCCGTGCTGTCGAGTGCGATCTGGGCCGTCTGGCTGGGATCGAGACTGTAGTTGAAAGTCTGCACGCCGCCGACAGCGAGCGCATTGCTGCTGCAGTCCTGCGCGTTCGCGATCTCGGGCAGACTGGCAACCACCGTGCCTACCACCATGATCCCCGCGAGGATCCTCGTAACGGCAAACGACATTGCCACCTCCACTGAATTTCGCCTCTGGAGACAATCTACTTGGAAGGCTGGAACGATCTGTTGCGCAAACCGCTAAACTTTTACCGGTGCCGGTGGTTTTCGCGATTTTTTCTCTGCTCGCAAACTGGAAGCTCCGGAGGCGCCGCATATCCGCGAACGCAATGAAAAAGGCCGGGAAGCGATGAGCTTCCCGGCCCGGTCCAGTTGGCTGCGGCGCTTACGCCGCAGCTGTCAGTCAGCAGCTCCTACTTGGTGATCCGCAGTCGCTGGTTGCCGGTGCCCGTCGCCGCCGCGATCTGCGTGGCGATGGTCTGGAAGGTGGGGACCAAGCCATTGGTCGGGTCCTGATTGTTGACGACGTTGTAGAAGTGCGTGGCGAAGGCCGTGTCGGCAGGCGATGCGCAGCTCTGCAAGGTGCTCTGTGCCGTCGAGTTGGAGCCGAGTTCCACACCCATGGTGAAGACCTCGATGCCAGCGGCCTTCATGTTGGTGCAGATCGATAGAGCCTGGCTGCTGGAGCGGCCGTTGCCGGCCGTGGGCGTTGAGCTCGTATCTTCATACACCTCGTTCCAGCTGCCATCGTAGTGCGTGTTGTAGGCGCCGTCCGTCATGATAATCACGACTTTCATCAGGCCGGTGCCGGCGGGCTTGGGCACGCTTGCTGCCGGCCAGAAGCTGGACCAGTTCGGCGAGACCGTGTACCAGCCCCAGGCGGTGCCGAGATGTCCGGCGGTCCCACCAGCGGGCACCAGGGCCTTGATGGCGTCGCTGAGCACCTTCGGGTCGTTCGTCAGCGGCGTCACGGCGACCGCGGGCGTTGCACAATTTGTGCTTGCGCTGTTGGTCGTGGTGAAGGCGTGGAACGGCGAGGTCGAGGGCGAGGCGTCGTCATAGGCGTGCCCGGTCGAGCTTTGACGCTCGGACATGCAGCTCGTCAGATAGGTCGTCCTTGTGCAGGTCGTGGCGACGTTCGCCGTCGAGCACGGGTTGGCAGCGTAGGCCGCGCAGAGCTGACCAGCCTGCATCGGGTTGATGCCAGCGGGCGACAGATTGCCGAACTTGTCGTGACCGCTGTGGTCGCAACCGTTGCGGTCGAGGCCGGTGGCATCGTAGCCCGTCCGGTCATAGCCTTCGCGGTCGTGGTTGGTCGTGTCAAACCCGTCCTGTCCGCAATTGTGGTGGTCACGCTTGACCCCGTCGCCGTGACTGCCCGAGACGAGGTTGGTTGAGCCGTTGTCGTAGCCGTTCACGTCGAAACCTTCGTGATCGTAGCCATTCCTGTCGTATCCGGCCCTGTTGTAGCCGTGGCTGTCGTAGTGGGTGTCGGTGACCGAGTTGGTTGAGCCGTTGCCAAAACTGTCGTTGTCGTCGCCTGTCTCGGCATCATCTTCCTGGCTGATGGATTTGCGGTAGGTGCCGTGATAGGTGTGATGGGAGTCGTAGCCGTAGTGATCCCAGCCGTTCCGGTCAAAGCCATGCCGGTCATAACCATTGTGGTCATAGCCGTCCTTGTCCTGATCTTGCATGGGATGGTCGCCGCCACTCAGGTTGGTCTTGGTATAGCCGTGCTTGTCGTAGTTGGCGGTGTCGTAGCCGGACGAGTTGTAGCCTTCCCAATTGGTGCAGGTCGCCGACTTGAAGTTGCAGGTCGTCGTTGACTGGGTGCAGGCATAGTTGCTGTTCTGGGTCGCAGCCACACCGGTGGCCGCGGGAGCGTAGCTGCCGGCGTTCACCGCCTCCGAGAACGGCACGATGCTGATGCGCACCGAGCGCGAGCCAACGCCGCTGGCGGGCAGCAGCGTGTTGACAAGAGCCTGGGCCGCCAGCTTGGCGTTATCCAGTTTCTTGTTGTCGGCCATCGAGCCGGTGACATCCATGACCAAGGCGACTTCAAGATCCTTGGCCGGGGTGTCGACGGCCAGCGAGGTCACTTGGGTCTTGACGTTCAGGTTGCCGATGCCGGCGGCGGCCAGGAACAATGTTGGCACGTTGGTCGACGCCGACATGCTGACATTGCCCTTCGAGTCGGCCTTGACGCTGGTGAGCTGAGCCGAGACCGTCTTGGGCAGCACCTGGACAAAGTAGGCCTGTGCCGCCTGGGTTGAGGCGTTGAGGTCGCCGGTGGCATCGAACGTACGGCCGCCCACCAGGGCGGAGGCATCGATGGCCGTGCTGATCTGCTGCCGGGCGATATAGGCGCGGCCGAAGTCCGTCATGACACCCACAAAGAGCACCAGCGGCAGCATGATCATGAAAAAGATGGTGGAGATGTTACCGGACCGGTCGGCCAGGAAACGCTTGAAACCTGCCGTCGCGAAGACGGCCTTGCCGCGCGACAGCGCGGGCCCGATCAGACCTTTAGCGGTAAGACCAGATACGGTCCGCCCAAGTTCGCAAAGCATGTTCGCCTCCATTATTGCGATTGGAGCCAACATGCCTGCCGTCCGTTGAGAATTACGAATGAAGTTCCCTGCAATTTGAACGATCTGGCGAATATCAGCAGACGACGGATCAGGGCTGATTACCATCCCCCTGCCGCTAATGTTCTAAGTTTAATCGAACTTGGCCTGAGCGCCCGGAAGGGCGTCAATCAGCGCTTCGACGGCGTTTGCACTCGTCAGGTTGCATCGCTATAGACGGACCCTTGTAACGGCTTTGCTCCGCTCCACACCGGTTCACGGCGAGCGATGGGCCCGACACCCGAGGTAACCGATGCCAGCAACCGACTTTAAAGTCGCCGATCTCAAGCTCGCCGATTACGGCGCCAAGGAAATCGCCATCGCCGAGACCGAGATGCCCGGTTTGATGGCGATGCGGGCCGAATATGGCAAGGATCAGCCTCTGAAAGGCGCCCGCATCGCCGGCAGCCTGCACATGACGATCCAGACCGCGGTGCTTATCGAGACCCTGAAAGCACTTGGCGCCGACGTCCGTTGGGCGTCCTGCAATATCTTCTCGACCCAGGACCACGCCGCGGCGGCTATTGCTGCTCGGGGAACCCCCGTATTCGCGGTCAAGGGCGAAAGCCTGGCCGAATATTGGGACTACTCGGACCGCATCTTCCACTTCGCGGGCGGCCAGACCGCCAACCTGATCCTCGACGACGGCGGCGACGCCACGCTTTATATCCTGCTCGGCGCCAAGGCTGAAAAAGACCCCTCTGTCATTGCCAAGCCGATGAACGAGGAGGAAGAGTGCCTTTACGCCATGATCGCCAAGCGCATCAAGGAGAGCCCCGGCTGGTTTGCCAAGGTCCGTGCCAACATCAAGGGTGTGTCGGAAGAAACGACCACGGGCGTTCACCGCCTCTATGAAATGCAGAAGCGCGGCGAACTCCCGTTCCCGGCGATCAACGTCAACGATTCGGTAACCAAGTCGAAATTCGACAATCTTTATGGCTGCCGCGAAAGCCTGGTTGACGCCATCCGCCGCGCGACCGATGTGATGCTGGCCGGCAAGGTCGCCGTGGTCGCTGGCTTCGGAGATGTCGGCAAGGGCTCGGCGGCCAGCCTCAAGCATGGCGGCGCGCGCGTGCTGGTGACCGAAGTGGACCCGATCTGCGCCCTGCAGGCCGCGATGGAGGGCTACGAGGTCGTGACGATGGAGGACGCGGCACCGCGCGCCGACATATTCGTCACCGCCACCGGCAACAAGGACGTCATCACCCTCGACCATATGCGGGCGATGAAGGACCGGGCCATCGTCTGCAATATCGGCCACTTCGATGCCGAGATTCAGGTCTCCTCCCTGCGCAACTTCAAATGGCACAACGTCAAGCCACAGGTTGACGAGGTCGAATTCCCGGATGGCAAGCGCCTGCTGGTGCTGGCCGAGGGGCGGCTGGTCAATCTCGGCTGCGCTACGGGACACCCAAGTTTCGTGATGTCGGCCAGCTTCACCAACCAGACCCTCGCCCAGATCGAGCTTTGGAAGCACGGGGCAAAGTACGAAAACAAGGTCTACACCCTGCCCAAGCACCTGGACGAGAAGGTAGCGGCCCTGCATCTGGCCAAACTCGGCGTCAAGCTCACCAAACTCAACGCCGAGCAGGCCGCCTATATTGGCGTGACGCCGGCCGGCCCCTTCAAGCCGGACCACTACCGCTACTGACCTGCCACACTGACGCACCCTTAGCGGACCGCCTGGCAAATTCAGGCGGGCCGTCTGCGTTTTCTGGCCACCGTTGCCGGGCTCGATCATACTGTCTCCATCGCAGTCATGATTCGTTCTTGGCCCGGCGCGACACGACCCGTTGCCCATTCGGGTTGCGTCCGCCGCCAGAAGACCGGTTTGAGATGAAAATCGCGCAGCTGAAATCGGCGATCGGATCGCCGCGAGCCGGGCTGACCGCGCTCGCTTCGACGGGCCTGGCGGCCGCATTGGCTGCGATCAGCGTACTCTCGCTGGGCAATGGCCCTTCGACGCCCAGTCTCAACCCGATAGCGGCGGCGATCATCGCGCTGACCGTTGCTGTTGCCATCGCCACCAGCCTTGCCGCTTGGCGCTTGCGTCGCTCGCTCGCGGCAATCACGAGCAGGCTGACCGCCAGCGAAGCCGCGACGGCCGCCGCACGCCGGGCGCTCGATGTCACCCAATCGGTCGGGCCGGCCGAAAGCGAGACGCTGCTGTACTGGGAAACCGACGGCTCGCCCCGCGTGCTACATACCACCCTGGACCCGCGACATGGGGTTCCGGCTGATCCGACGGCCTTGCTGCGCGTCGGCGGATGGCTAGAGCCGGCGGCAACCCAGCAACTGCGCGGCGCCGTCGACCGTCTGACGGCGGAGGGCAAGGCTTTCGCACTGACCGTGACAACGCTGACCGGCGCCGCGCTGGATGTGACCGGCCAGGCACGCGGGCCCCACGCCGTGCTCAGGGTCACCGACCAATCGGCGCAGCGCAAGACCTTCAAGGAACTCGAGGACCGTGGCACCCGCATTGCCCGCGATGCTCAGATCACGCGCGGGCTGTTCGAGGCGCTACCCGTGCCGGTTTGGTTCCGCTCGGCCGACGGCCGTATCGATTGGGTCAACTCGGCCTACGTGCGCGCGGTCGATGGCTTCAGCCGCGAGGATGTACGCACCCGCCAGATCGAGCTCTTGGAAAGCCGTCAGCGCACCGCATTGGCGGCTTCGCTTACCGCCGGCCGCATTCATCGCGAGCGTGTGCATGTGTTCGTTGGCGGCGAGCGGCGGTCCTACGATCTGGTCGGAGTGCCGCTGGACGGGGCCAGCGCCATGATCGCCAACGACGCCGCCGCGCTGGAGACCGCGCAGGTGGAGCTGTCGCGTCAGATGGCGGCCAACGACCGCACGCTGGATCGGGTTTCCACCGCCGTCGCCAATTTCGGCCCCGATCAGCGCCTCGTTTATTGCAACGAGGCCTATCGCCAACTCTGGAAGCTCGATCCGGAATGGCTGTCCTCGCGCCCCAAGGACGGCGAAATCCTCGACCGGCTGCGAGAGCGCCGCCAGCTCCCCGAGGAAGCCGACTACCGCAAATGGAAGGCGGCGGTGCTCGAAAGCTATTCATCGACCAAGGGCAAGGAAGTCTGGTGGTATCTGCCCAGCCGCCGCACACTGCATGTCACCATCGAGCAGCGCCCGGATGGCGGCGTCACCTATCTGTTCGACGACGCCACCGAGCGGCTGGCCCTGGAAAGCCGCTACAATGCGGCCATGCGGATGCAGCGCGGCACGCTCGATACGCTGCGCGAGGGGGTTGCGGTGTTCGCCACCGACGGCCGGCTCAGCCTGTTCAATCCGGCCTTCGCGCGGCTTTGGAAGCTCAATCCCAACGATCTCGCCCGCGAACCGCATATCGAGGAGGTGGCCAAGCGCTGCGGCGTGCTGTTCAACGACGAGGCCACCTGGAGCGCCGTCAAGCGGGCCGTCACCTCCATCGATGGTCAGCGCCAGCGTCTGCAGGGCACCATGCAGCGGCCGGACCAGAGCGTCATCGCCTATGCCGGCCTCCCGCTGCCCGATGGCGCGGTGATGCTGACCTTTGTCGATGTCACCGACACCGCCCGTGCCGCCCACATGCTGCAGGAGCGCAACGAGGCGCTGATCCAGGCCGACCGTCTCAAGTCCCAGTTCATCTCGCTGGTGTCCTACGAGCTGCGCTCACCATTGCAGAACATCATCGGCTTCTCGGAATTCCTGGAAAGCCCGCGCGTTGGCCCGCTCAACCCCAAGCAGCGCGAATATCTGCAGGACATCCACGGTTCCTCGCGCACGCTGCTGGCCATCATCAATGACATCCTGGACCTCACCACCATCGATGCCGGGGCCCTGGAACTGAAGCTCGGGCCGGTCAAGGCGGCCAGTGTGGTGCAGCAGGCCGCCGCGGTGGCCGAGGACCGGTTGAACCGGGGTCGGATCGAGTTGCGGACCACGATTGATCCGTCCGCCGCCGAGTTCATGGCCGATGAGCACCGCGTCAAGCAGGTGCTCTACAATCTCATCTCGAACGCGATCGGCTTCTCCAAGGACGGAGACACCATCGCCATTGAGTGCCGGCGCGAGGGCGGCGACGTCGTGTTCAGCGTCACCGACCAGGGCATCGGCATTCCCGCCGATGAACAGGCGCGCGTGTTCGACCGGTTCGTCTCTCGCTCGCAAGGCTCGCGCCATCGCGGCGCCGGGCTGGGTCTGCCCATCGTCAAGCATCTGGTCGAGCTGCATGGCGGCACCGTCGCGCTCAGCTCGGAACCGGGCAAGGGTACGCGCGTGACGGCGCGCTTCCCGGCCGATATGAAGATGCTGCCCAGGAGCAAGGCGGCGGCGTGACAGCTTGTCGGCCCGGGCGCGTGGCATCGAGCGTAAGCGGACCTTCATGAGTGACTGGGATTTGGGCGCCCTTGACCTGGACGGCCTGGAGCGGCTGGCCGAGCACGTCGCGTTGCATGTCCGCGGCGGCGACCTCGTGCTGCTCGAAGGCGATCTCGGCGCCGGCAAATCGACCTTCGCGCGGGCGCTGATCCGGGCGCTGGCGGGCAACGAGGCCGAGGAAGTTCCAAGCCCGACATTCGCGCTGGTGCAGAGTTACGACACGCCGCGTCTTACGGTTCATCATTTTGATCTCTACCGGCTTTCGGGGCCGGACGAGGTGCGCGAAATCGGCTTTGCCGAGGCGCTTGAAGCCGCACTGGTGCTCGTCGAATGGCCCGACCGGGCCGCCAGCCTGCTCCAGCCCGATCGCCTGCGGATCGCGCTCAGCGATGCACCAGACCCTGACCATCGCTATGTCAATCTCACCGGCGAAGGGGCGCTCGCCGAGCGGTTGGACCACATCCGAGGCGTGGCGCAATTCATCGCGGCCAACGGCTGGGGCGAGGCACGCATCTCCCACGTCGCGGGCGATGCGTCGCGACGCTCCTACGCGCGGCTGAGCCTCAGCGGGCACACATGCCTCTTGATGGACAGCCCGCCGCTACCCGACGGCCCGCCGGTCAAGGACGGCAAACCCTATTGGATGCTCGCCCACTCGGCGCCCGACATCCGCTCCTTCATCGCGGTCGAAGCGATGTTGCGCGGCTACGGATTTTCGGTCCCGACCATCCTGGCGCGGAATGTGGAAGCAGGTCTGCTGCTGGTGGAGGATTTTGGCGATCTGACCTTCCCCGCCGCTATTAGCGCCGGAACGCCCCTGCGCCAGCTCTACCGCGCGGCGACTGACGTGCTAGTGGAACTCACCCGTCATCCCGCCCCTTCGAGCCTGCTCGCTTATGATACCGGCGCCCTGCTGATCGAGGTCAGCCTGCTGATCGATTGGTACGTGCCCCATGTCGCTGGCGCGCCGGCGCCCCAGACCGTCGCGGACGAATTCGAGCGCCTCTGGCGGCTGGCCCTGGCCTCCGTGTCGACGCTGCCGCCCGCCTGGGTTTTGCGCGATTTCCACTCGCCCAACCTGCTCTGGCTGCCGGATCGCCAGGGCCTCGCCCAAGTCGGTCTCATCGACTTCCAGGATGCGCTGGCCGGCCACGCTGCCTACGACCTCGCTTCGCTGCTACAGGACGCCCGCCTCGATGTCCCCGAGAGCCTGGAGCGCGAGTTGCTGGCGCACTACGTGGCCGAGCGCGCCCGCCGCGACCCCTCCTTCGATCCCGCGGCCTTCCGCCACGCCTATGCCCTGCTCGGCGCTCAGCGGGCCACCAAATTGCTGGGGATCTTCGTGCGGCTCGCCAAGCGGGATGGCAAGCCCGGCTATCTTGGCCATTTGCCACGAATCAAGCGTTATCTCGCCCGCAATCTCGCCGATCCAGGACTTGCCGAGCTTCGCGCCTGGTACGAGCGCCACCTGGGCGCGTGACGCCACGCTCGACTTTTGCTGGCGCCAATGGAATGAAGGCTTCAGCCGCGAACGAAATGAGGGCAGACGGCCGATGGCGGTGCGACCGAAACGAGCGATGGTACTGGCCGGGGGCCTCGGCCTCAGGATGCGGCCGCTGACGCTCGACAAGCCTAAACCATTGGTTCTGCTTGCCGGCAAGCCGCTGCTGGATCATGTGCTCGACCGGCTGGCGGCGGCCGGGATCGAAACCGCGGTGGTCAACGTCCACTATCTGCCCGAGCAGATCGAGCGCCACGTCAAAGGGCGCAAATCGCCAAAGGTGCTGATTTCGGACGAGCGCGATGCCTTGCTGGACACCGGCGGCGGCGTGCTGAAGGCGCTGGAAAAACTCGGACCTGACCCGTTCTTCATCTGCAATGCCGATAGTTTCTCGATCCCCGCCAGTACGACGTCGTTGGCGCGCATGGCTGCCGCATTCAATGCCAAGTCCATGGACTGCCTCATGCTGCTGGCGACCGCGGCCACCGCAGTCGGCTATGACGGTCAGGGCGATTTCTTCCTGACGCCCGACGGCCTGCTCAGGCGGCGCCGCGAGCGCGAGGTGGCGCCGTTCGCCTTTACCGGCACATCGATCGCCCACCCGCGCCTGTTCCGCGATGCGCCCAAGGGGCCATTCTCGCTCAACCGGCTCTGGGACCGGGCAATGGACGATGGCCGGCTGCATGGCTTGCGCCAGGATGGGCTGTGGATGCATGTGGGGTCGCCGGCCGCGCTCCAGGAGGCCGAACAGATGCTGGCCAGCGGCGAGCTGTATTTCTGATGGCCTCGGCCCCGAGCGTGTTGACGATCCCGGCCGGCGTGCCGTTCCTGCCGTGCCTGGCCAGGGCGATCCTTGCCGGCGATCTGCCGAACGCAGGTGGCCCGGCCCCGTCACCGCTCGATCTGCCGCGCATGACGTTGCTGCTGCCGACGCGCCGCGCCTGCAAGGCGATGCTGGAGGCGTTTCTCGAGGCTGGCGGCAATCGGGCGATGCTGCTTCCGCGCATCCGGCCCATCGGCGGCGTGGACGAGGACGAGAGCCTGCTGCGCGGCCTGGCTGACAACGCTCCGGGGTCCGCCGAGGCTCTGGACGTACCCGCCGCCATCGACCCGGTCGAGCGGCATCTGGCGCTGACCAGCCTCGTGATGCGGTGGAATGAGGCGCGGTTCGCGCGTACCGCCACTGCGGATGACCGTGACTTGGTTCGTCCGGCCGTCAGGCAAACACCTGCCGAGGCCTCGGGTCTGGCGCGCGGCCTCGCCCAACTGATGGACCAGATCGAGACCGAGGGCGCCGATCTTTCGAGCCTGGCGGATCTGGCCCCCGAGGAGTTCACCGAGCATTGGCGGCTGACCCTGGATTTCCTTCGCATCATGGCGGAGGCTTGGCCCGAGGTTCTCGCGGCCCGGGGTCAGATTTCGGCTGCCGAGCACCGCAACAGGCTGCTCGCGCTGGAAGCGGAGCGGTTGAGCAAACATCCGCCGGCCGATCCGATCATTGTAGCCGGCGTCACGGGCAGCATTCCGGCAACGGCGCGTCTCATGGCGGTGGTGGCGGGGCTACCGAATGGCGCTGTCGTGCTCAGCGGGCTCGATCAGACGCTGGCGGACGATGGCTGGGCCGCGATCCACCCCAAGTCGCCATCGCATCCGCAATTCCGGATGGCGAGCCTCCTTGCCACGCTCGGGATCGCGCGCGGAGACGTCGCGGAACTTGGCAGCGCACCACCCGACGCGATCCGCGACCGCTTTCGCTTCGTCGGCGAGGCCCTGCGCCCGGCAACAACCACCGCCGCCTGGAGCGGTATCGCCACCCGCCTCTCTCCCGCGCGGGCACAAGCCGCGCTCGCAGGCATCGAGCGGCTCGATGCCGGCAGTCCGGAGGAGGAGGCCGAGGCCGTCGCGCTCATCCTGCGCCGCGCCGGCGAGGACGCCACCACCACCGCCGCGCTGATCTCGCCCGACCGCACGCTGGCCCGCCGGGTGGCGACACGGCTTGAGAGCTGGGGTATCACCGTCGATGACTCGGCCGGCCGGCCGCTCGCCAAGACCGCGCCGGGCGTGCTGCTCGATCTGGCGCTCGCTTGCTTCGCCAGCCAATGGGCACCCGCGTCGCTGCTGGCGCTGTTGAAGCACCCGCTGACGCGCCTTGGCCTGCCAGTCGCCGAAATCCGGCGGGGAGCCCGGATGCTCGAATTGCGGACCTTGCGGCGGCCCAATCTCGGGCGCGGGCTCGCGGGCCTCAAGACCATGCTTCGTCTCAGCGACGCATCCGAGGATGGCGATGCCGCCATCGGCCACCATGCCGCGATTTCCGGCATGGCAGCGCGCGACCATGAGCTAGCGGGGATCGTGCTCGGCAAGCTGGAGGCGGCGTTCAAGCCGTTGCTGGACTTGGGCGAGGGCGGAGAAACACATTCCATCCAGGCTTTGGTATCCGCCCATATCGCGGTCGCCGAAGCCCTGGCAGCTGACGAAACCGGCAGCCCCGCCACGCTCTGGTCGGAATCGGCCGGCGAAACGGCCGCGTTCTGCCTCGCCAAGCTGCTTGAAGCGGGCGCCGGCCCCTTGCGCCTGTCGCTCGCCGACTATCCCGAATTTTACCGGGCGCTGATCTCCGCCGAGACGGCCCGCCAGCCGCGCACCAGCCATCCGCGCCTCGCCATCCTTGGCCCGTTCGAGGCCCGGCTGCTGCACCACGACGTCGCCATTCTCGGTGGCCTCAACGATGGCGCCTGGCCCGAGATCGCCGAGCCCGATCCCTGGCTTAACCGGCCGATGCTGGCCGCCCTCGGCCTGCCGCAACCCGAAACCCAGATCGGCGACAGCGCGCACGACTTCGTGCAGCTGCTGGGCGCACGGAGGGTCTACCTCACCCGCGCCGCCAAGCTCGATGGCGCGCCGACCGTGCCGTCGCGCTGGCTGTTGCGGTTCGAAGCGCTGCTGGCCGGGCTGGGCCTCACCGATGCATTGACCGGAAGCGCGGCGGAGCCGTGGCTTGGCTGGGCGCAGAACCAGAAGGCGCTGCCCGAGCATCGCCCGCGTGCCGCCCCGTCGCCACGTCCCCCCTTGGCCGCGCGCCCGCGAAAGCTCAGTGTGACCCGGATCGAGCACTGGATGGCGAACCCCTATGCCATCTTTGCCCGCGACATCCTGCGGCTGGAGCCGATGCCCGCGCTCGGTGGCCCGCCAGAGGCAAGTGTACGTGGGCAGATCATCCACGGCGCGTTGCACAGGTTCTCGGCGGGCCATCCCGATTCCCTTCCAACCGACATCGCCGCCGAGCTGATTGCCCATGCCGAGGCTGGCCTTGCGCGCCTCGCCGCCCATCCGCGCGTCGCGGCCTTCTGGCGGCCGCGTTTCGCACGCTTCGCTACATGGTTTGCCGAGACCGAGCCGTCTAGACGGATTGGCATCGCCCGCACGGTCAGCGAGTTGCGCGGTTCATTGGCGCTTGTGTCACCGGGCGGGCCATTTCTGCTGACCGCCCGCGCCGACCGCATCGATCAGCTCAAATCCGGCGGGCTCGTCATCACCGACTACAAGAGCGGCACGCCGCCCAAGAATGCCCGCGTTGTCGAAGGACTCGCGCCGCAATTGCCGCTGGAGGCCGCCATCGCGGCTGAGGGCGGCTTCGAGGACATCGCGGCGGGCGCGGTCACGGGGCTGCGGTTCATCGCGGCCGGCGGTGGCGATCCGCCGGGTACCGAGCAGCCGGTCGAATGCGAGGATGTCGCAGAGCTGGCCGCCGGAACACTGGCCGGACTGCAACGCCTGATCGCCCTGTTCGACGATCCGGCAACGCCCTATGCCGCGTTGCGGCGCCCGGCCTTCCGGGACACCTACCGGTACGACGACTACGCCCATCTCGCCCGGATCGCCGAATGGTCGTTGCTGGCCGAGGACGGCGGCAATGAGTGAGACCGGAACCAACCAGCGGCTCGCGACCGATCCGGCAGCCTCGGCCTGGGTCAGCGCCAACGCGGGCACCGGCAAGACCTATGTGCTGGTGCGCCGGGTGCTGCGTCTGCTGCTGGCGGGCGCCGCGCCCGGCCGCGTGCTGTGCCTGACCTTCACCAAGGCGGCGGCGGCGGAAATGTCGAACCGCCTGTTCCGCCAGCTCGCGGCCTGGGCGACGGCGGACGAGAAAGCTCTGGCCGATGAACTTGCCGGACTGCTCGGCCACGCCGCCAGCCCCGCCGAGGTCGGCCAAGCCCGCACCCTGTTCGCCGCCGCCATCGAGGCGCCGGGGGGCCTCAAGGTGCAGACCATCCATGCCTTTTGCGAGCGGGTGTTGCAGCGCTTTCCGCTGGAAGCGGGATTGACGCCGGGATTTACGGTGCTGCAAAGCGATCAGCAGACCGCCTTGGTGCGCGCCAGCATCGATCAGGTGCTGGAAGCCGCCAATGCCGCCGACGGGCCGCTGCGCGATGCCTTGGAAAAAGTCGTGGCGCTGGCCGGCGAGGCGCGGTTCGACACTCTGTTGACCGACGCGGTGCGGTTACGCGACAAAATAGGCGACCTCATTTTCAATGCCGGTGGGTCCGATCCATTCGATGCCGTCGCGGCGGACTTGAGAAGGTTGCTCGGCGCGCCGGCCGGTGCCACCGATGAAACGTTGTGCGCGACCATGCTGGCCTTGATGCCTCAAGACAAGGCCGAACACGTCCATGCGGCGTTGGTCGAGGGCACGGCCAACGATCTCAAATCGGCCGACAAACTCTCGGAATTCCTGCTGGCGGCAGCACCCGACGCCAAACAGGACGCCCTCGCCGCATTCCTCCTCACCAAGGACGGCGAACCGCGCAAGAACCCCATGACCAAGGCCATCGCGGCCGCGCATCCCGCGCTCAATGCCCATCTGAAACGCGCCGCCGACGAGGCCGTGACGTTGTTGCGCCAGCGCCTCGCGCTCAAGCTCGCCACCGCCAGCGCCGCGCTGCTGCGGCTAGCCGATGCCGCGCTCGGCCACTACACGCACCGCAAGGCCAGCGCCGCCGCCCTCGACTATGACGACCTGATCGCGAAGACCGCCGGGCTCCTGTCGTCCAACGCCGATACCCGCTGGGTGCTGTTCAAGCTCGACGGCGGGCTCGACCACATCCTGGTCGATGAGGCCCAGGACACCAGCCCGCCGCAATGGCGGATCATCCAGGCGCTGGCGGATGAATTCTACGCCGATGCGGGCGCCGGCGCGCGGCTGCGTACCGTGTTCGCGGTCGGCGACGAGAAGCAGTCGATCTACGGCTTCCAGGGCGCGCGGCCGGAACAGTTCCAACGCATCGGACTTGAGTTCGCGGCGCTCGCCAAAGCCGCCGCCGCGCGGTTCGAGCGAGTGCCGCTGACCCGCTCGTTCCGTACCGTCGCACCCGTGCTGGGCGCGGTTGACGCGGTGTTTGCCGCGCCCGAGGCCGCTTCCGGCCTTACAGCGGGCGGTGAGCCCATCCGCCATGAAGCACACCGCATCGGGCAGGCAGGCCGGCTCGAAATCTGGCCAACCGAGGTCACCGAGCAAATGTCGGCGGCCGAGCCGTGGTCGCCGCTGGCCGGTGTTGGCGTTCGCGGCGCGGCCGAGAGGCTGGCGGCCCGGATCGCCGATACCATCGCGGGCTGGATCGCCAAAGGCCAACGGCTGGCCTCGCAAGATCGTCCGGTCACGGCCGGCGACGTGCTCGTCCTCCTGCGCAAGCGTCAGCCTTTCGCGCCGGTGATGATCCGGGCACTGAAGGCGCGCGGGCTGCCGGTGGCAGGCGCCGACCGCATTCGCGTCACCGAGCAGATCGCAGTCGAGGACCTGGTGTCGCTGGGCAATTTCCTGCTGCTGCCCGAGGACGATCTGGCGCTCGCCGAGGTTCTGGTCAGCCCACTTGTTGGCCTCACGGACGACGATCTGTTCGCGGTTGGTCATCAGCGCAAAGGTTCGCTGTGGAGCGCGTTTATCGCCGGGGCTGGCAGCGATCCGCGCTATGCCGAGGCCGTCGAAAGCCTGAAGCGGTGGCGATCGGAGGCCGATTTCCTGCCGCCGTTCGAGTTCTACAAGAAGCTGCTCGACAAGGATGGCCGGCGCGCCCGGCTGCTCGGCCGGCTTGGCCCGGAGGCAGGCGATGCCATCGACGAATTCCTCAATCTCGCCATCCGCTTCGACGCCGATGAGCCGCCCTCGCTGCAAGGCTTCCTCGACTGGCTGAGCCGCGCCGCGCCTGAGATCAAGCGCGACATGGACCAGGGCCGCGACGAAATCCGGGTGATGACCATCCACGGTGCCAAGGGCCTGGAGGCACCCATCGTGTTCCTGCCTGACACCTGTTCGACGCGCGGGGCGGGCAGCCCGACGCTGCTGGCGCTTGGCGACGGCGAACCCCTGGTATGGATGATGAAGGACGCAACGAAGCTGGCGCCGGTCGCGGCCGCCAAGAACGCCAATACCGAGGCCGACCGGCACGAGCGCAACCGGCTGCTCTATGTCGCCATGACACGCGCCCGCGACCGGCTCTATATCGCCGGATTCGAGGGCAGCAAGGGTCGCGACAGAGGGTGCTGGTACGATCTGGTGACCGAAGCCCTTACACCAGCTTGCGCCAGTCACCGCGAAGCCGATGGCCGCATTGTGTTGCGCATCGATGCGGCCCAGACCGCCAAGCCGGAGGCCTTGCAGGCCTCAACCTTGGGGGGGGGTGGCGCCGTGCCCTATCCCGACTGGGCCATGCGCAACGCCCCCCGCGCCGAGGCTCGAACGGTGCCGCTTGCGCCCTCGGGCCTGGCGCCGCTGGAGACCGAGGAGGGCAGCGGCGTCGCGGCACCCACCGAGTCTGCGCCCGGCCCGAGCCTACTGGGCTCCGGCAACCGCTTCCTGCGCGGTACGCTTAGCCACGCCCTGCTGCAACATCTGCCGGAGATCGCGCCCAGCAAGCGCCGCGCTGTCGCCAAGACGTTCCTTGCCGCGCGGGGGACTGAATTGCCAGCCAAGGCCCGCGCCAGCATCGTGGATGAGGTCCTGGCGGTCCTGGAGCACCCTCAATTTGCCGCCGTGTTCGGCCCCGGCTCGGCGGCCGAGGTGCCCATCGTGGCCGAGATCGGGCTCGCCGCTGGCCAGCCGGTGCGTATCACCGGCCAGATCGACAGGCTGCTGGCGACCGCTGGCCAGGTCACCATCATCGACTACAAGACCAACCGGCCGCCGCCGGCTGAACTTGCGGGCGTGCCCAAAACCTATCTGCTCCAATTGGCCGCCTACCGGCTCGCGGTTAAGCAAATCTACCGAAGCGACCAGGTTGCGGCCGCGCTGCTGTGGACTGACGGGGCGCGGCTGATGTCCGTGCCCGCCGCGCTGCTCGACGATCACGAGAAAGCGATTCTGGCCGGCCGGCCCTGGGCTTGACGCAATGCGGCCGCATCCATACCTATCGTTCGAACCCTTCGGGCCGCCGAATCGCGCGGCCCATTTTTTGGCCCTCAGGAGATCAAAAATCATGAGCACTCAGGCCGTCACCGACAAGACATTCGATGCCGAAGTCGCCAAGTCCGACCTGCCCGTTGTCGTCGACTTCTGGGCGGAGTGGTGCGGGCCGTGCAAGGCCATCGGCCCGGCGCTGGAAGACATCGCCAAGGATATGGGCGGCAAGGTGAAGATCACCAAGCTGAACATCGATGATAATCCGCTGATCACCAACAAATTCAACATCCGCGCCATCCCGACGCTGATGGTGTTCCAGGGCGGTCAGGTGAAAGCGACCCAGACGGGCGCGCTGCCCAAGAGCAAGCTGGCCGAGTGGATCGCCAAGTCGATCGTGGCGGCCTGACCAGGCCTCTCTTCATCCTCGCGCGAGCGCGTTATTTGGCGCCTCAAAGCGCGGGGATCCAGCGCAAGAAGCGCCGTTGGCACACTGTATTTTGCGTCCCTTGGACGAAGAGCGTTGCGCTGGATTCCCGATGCAGCTCCGGCAGAAAGTGCCGTCGCTGATCGAGAATGACGGTGCGGTTGAGGCGGCGTGACCGCCGATCGATCGGCTGCCTTTCTCTTTTCTCTCCGTTCTTGCGGGGAGAAGGTGGTCGCAGGCCGGATGAGGGGCGACACCGGACTGTGCCGGAAACCGTGCCGGGGACAGAGTTCGCAGCTGCCCCTCACCTGCCCTTTGGGCATCCTCGCCCCGCAAGAGCGGGGAGAGGAGGAGTAAATCTCACCCACCCCCCGCCAGGCCCGTCCGTTTGGTGGCGGCGAGCGCGGTGGCTTCGGCCGCGAGGGTCGAGCCAACCAAGTGCAGCGAGCCGGACACCAGGACCCTGACGGGCTTGGAGTTGGCCCGGACGGCGATGGCGGCAAGGCCATCCTCGAGGCTGGCGGCGGGACGCGCGAACACGCCAAGGTTTTGGGCTGCATCGGCAATCTCGGACGCTGAATAAGCTGCCGCGTAAGCGCGCGAAAGGTCGGGCGGCACGATGCCGGTGACGCTTTTGGCAAGGCCCATGAAGGGCCTGAGAAACGCCTCCAGGCTCTTGGACTTCAGCATTCCCAGAACCAGATGCAGCGGCTTGGCCGAGCGCTCTTCCATCTCGGCCATGGCCTGGGCGATGACGGCAGCGGCGGCGGCGTTGTGGCCGCCATCGACCCACAGCTCGGAACCCGGCGGGAGCACTGCGGCCAAACCTTGGCGCGAGAGCAGCTGCAAGCGGCCGGGCCAGGACACCTGGGTCAGTCCGCGTGCCAGCGCCTTGTCATCTGGCCGCAACGCGCCCAGCCGCAGCGCGGCGGCTACCGTCAGACCCGCATTGTCGATTTGATGGCGACCGGCAAGCGCGGGTAGCGGCAGATCGAGCAGTCCGCCCTCGTCTTGATAGATCAGCCGGCCGTGTTGTTCGTAGGCGTCCCAATCCTGGCCGTGCTCGATCAACGGCGCACCCAACTTGCGCGCGGCCCCGCGAATGCGCTCAAGGGCCGCTATGTGCTGGCGGCCAACCACGCAAGGCACGCCGCGCTTGAGGATGCCTGCCTTTTCGCCCGCGATTTCGGCCAGACTGGGCCCAAGGAATTCGGCATGGTCGATGTCGATGGGCGTCAGCACGCTGAGCAGCGGATGCGCGATGACGTTGGTGGCGTCCAACCGGCCGCCCAGTCCCGTTTCGAGCAGCAGGATATCAGCGGGAGTCTCGGCAAACGCCAAGAGAGCGGCGGCCGTCTCGCCCTCGAACGAGGTCAAGGGCGCGCCAGCATTAGCCACGAGCACGCGGGCCAGCACATCGGCAAACTGCGGCTCGGCGATTTCGGCACTCGCGCCTCCGCTCGAACCCAGGCGAACGCACTCAGCGATGTGATGAAGCGGCGGCGATTGATAGCTGTGGACGCGCCATCCGGCCGCTTCGAGCATCGCGCGCAACAGCGCGATTACCGACCCCTTGGCATTGGTGCCGGCGACGTGCACGACTGGCGGCAGCCGCTGTTCGGGATGCCCGAGAGCAGCCAGCAGCCGGTGCATCCGGTCCAGGGTCAAATCAATGCGCTTCGGGTAGAGCCGCCGCAGCGCAGCCAGAAGCTCGGCGCTGGCGGCTGGAAGTTCGCTCATTGTCCGCCCGCAGACTCCATGCGCCGCAAGATCAGGACGGCTTGTTGGGCTTGGGGCGGACGGCGTCGGTGCCGCTCTTGACCATCGCGGCGAGCGTCTGGGCGGTGGCGGCGACCGTGGATACCTTGACCTCGATCGGCTTGCCCGCGCCCTTGGCCGGTGGCGGCAGCGCGGCCATGGCCGGCTCGCCGTTGGCGATCTGGTTCTGCACCACCTCGGCGGCAACGATCTCGCGCTTTGCCATGGGCTGCTGGCGCATCAAAAGACGACACAGCCGGCTGAGGGTCGCGCGCAGATTGTGCCGGTGCACTACCATGTCGACCATGCCATGCTCCAGCAGATATTCGGCGCGCTGGAAGCCCTCAGGCAACTGCTCGCGGATGGTCTGCTCGATGACGCGCGGGCCGGCGAACCCGATCAAAGCGCCAGGCTCGGCGACATGCACGTCGCCCAGCATGGCGTAGGAGGCCGTGACGCCACCGGTGGTCGGATGGGTCAGCACCACGATATAGGGCAGCTTCTCCTTGCGCAGACGCTGCACCGCGACCGTTGTGCGCGGCATTTGCATCAGCGACAGCATTCCCTCCTGCATCCGCGCGCCGCCGGACGCGGCAAAAATCACGAACGGCGATTTTTTCTCAACCGCTCGCATCATGCCGGTGACGACCGCCTCGCCCGCCGCCATGCCGAGCGAGCCGCCCATGAAGCGGAAATCCTGCACCGCAGCGACCACTGGCACATCATCAAGCGTGCCTTCGCCGAGGGCCACCGCGTCCTGCAGGCCGGTCTCCTCGCGGGCGTCGCGAATGCGATCCGTATACCGCCTCTCGTCGCGGAATTTCAGCGGGTCGGCGGGCACATCGGGTACGGCGATGGGCGCGAACGCGCCAGCGTCGAAAAAGCTCCCGAAGCGCTCCTTGGCGCCCATCCGCATGTGAAAATTCGAGCCAGGCATCACGAACTGATTTGCCTCGAGGTCCTTGTAGTAGACCATCTGGCCGGTCTCGGGGCATTTGACCCAGAGATTGTCTGGCGTTTCGGGCTTGCGCCACATGCCTCGGATTTTGGGCCGGACAACGCTGCTGATCCAATTCACGGAATGGCTACCTCTACGAGTTGGACGGTTGGTCCAATCCGGCGGCCCGATTCGAGCCCGACCTGGATGGAAAACCGCCACAGGTGTCGCACGTCATCAATCCGTCTTGACGCCGACTCAGCTGATACATGGTGGCCAGGTTAAACCTTTGCCAGGGCTTGCGAAAGCCCTTGTACCATTTTGACCACAGTCTTGACCGTCTTGCCCGACCCCCGGCCATCCTTGCCCAGGCTGCCCGCGATGGCCGTAACCAGCGCCGAGCCCACCACCACGCCGTCCGCGCCAGCCGCGATGGCCTTGGCCTGCTCGGGCGTTTTGACGCCAAAGCCCACCGCGACGGGCAGCTTGGTCCGCCGCTTGATGCGCGCCACCTGGGTATGCACCGCGCTGACATCGGGCGCGAGGGTGCCGGTGACGCCAGCGATCGAAACGTAGTAAACGAAGCCCGAGGTGTTGGCGAGCACCGCGGGCAGGCGCTTGTCGTTGGTGGTGGGGGTGGCGAGGCGGATGAAGTTAAGGCCGGCCGCGAGGGCGGGCAGGCAAAGCTCGTCATCGGCTTCGGGGGGCACGTCGACCACGATCAGGCCATCGACCCCGGCGGCCACGGCATCAGCCACGAATTTGGCGGCGGGGTAGACGTAGATCGGATTGTAGTAGCCCATGAGGACGATGGGCGTCGCGGTGTCGGCCTTGCGGAAGTCGCGGACCAGTTGCAATGTATCCGCCATTTTGTGCCCCGCCTTCAGGGCCCGCAAAGACGACGCCTGGATGGCCGGACCGTCCGCCATCGGATCGCTGAACGGCATCCCCAGCTCGATGATGTCGGCGCCGGCGGCGGGCAGCGCGAGCAGCAGCTCGCGGGCGGTGACAAGGTCGGGATCGCCGGCGGTGATAAAGGTGATCAGCGCCGCGCGTTTCTTGGCGGCCAGCTCGGCGAAGCGGGTTTCGATGCGTGTACCCGTGGTCATGCCGGCACTCTTGCCTGCGACATTGCGAGTTGCGAGTTGCGAATTGCGAATTGGGGAATAGGTAAGGATAGCTTGGTTGAGCCGCTCATCATTCTTTGTCCTTCCTTTCTTGCCGATCCTGTAGGGACCGGATGAGGCCGCGCAACATTTTGCCGACCGTGTCGCTGTCGTCCAGCAACCGGCCGAGGGGCTCGGGGGGAATGGGCCCGACCCGCCCGGCAATGATCCAGTGGGTCTCAAGTTCCTTGAGCGAGCCTTGGGCAACCCTGAGAAACTGGATGAAGGACCCAGTGCTTTCGCGCCCATGACCCTCGGCGATATTTGCCGCGATGGACACGGTGCAGCGACGAATTTGTGCTGTCAAACCGTAGATCTCTTCGCGCGGAAATTGCGACGTTTCCCGGTAACACGTTTCCGCCAACACAATGGCCTTCTTCCAAACCTCGAGATCGCGATACGTGCGAACGCCCGGATTTTCCACGCCATCACTCCCCAATTCGCAACTCGCAACTCCCAATTCGCTCCTTTTCACATCTCCATCCCCAGATGTTCGGCCACCGAGAAGATGTCCTTGTCGCCGCGCCCGCACATGTTCATCACCAGGAGATTGTCGGCCTTCAGCTTCGGCGCGAGCTTCCGCACATAGGCCAGCGCGTGCGCCGGCTCCAGCGCCGGGATGATGCCCTCCAGCCGCGTGCAGAGCTGGAACGCTTCCAGCGCCTCCTTGTCCGTGGCCGCCACATAAGTGACCCGCCCGGTGTCGCGCAGATAGGCGTGCTCGGGGCCGACGCCGGGGTAGTCGAGGCCGGCCGAAATCGAATGGCCTTCGAGGATTTGTCCGTCGTCGTCCTGCAGCAGATAGGTACGATTGCCATGCAAAACGCCTGGTTTTCCGCCGTTCATGCTCGCGGCGTGGCCGTTGGGATGGTCGAGGCCGTGGCCGCCCGCTTCCACGCCGTGGATGGCCACCGAGGCATCGTCGAGGAACGGGTGAAAAAGGCCCATCGCATTGGAACCGCCACCGATGCAGGCGACCAGCGTGTCGGGCAGCCGGCCTTCCGCCGCCATCATCTGTGTCCGCACTTCCTGGCCGATGATCGACTGGAAATCGCGCACCATCGAAGGGTAGGGATGAGGGCCCGCGACCGTGCCGATGATATAATACGTGTCCGCTACATTCGATACCCAGTCGCGCAGCGCCTCGTTCATGGCGTCCTTCAACGTGGCGTTGCCCGAAACCGCCGGCTTGACCTCGGCGCCGAGCAGTTTCATGCGGAAAACATTGGGCTTCTGGCGCTCGATGTCGGTCGCGCCCATGTGGATGACGCAAGGCAGTCCGAACCGCGCGCAGACGGTGGCGACGGCGACGCCATGTTGCCCAGCGCCGGTCTCGGCGATGATCCGGGTCTTGCCCATGCGGCGGGCAAGGAGGATTTGCCCCAGACAGTTGTTGATCTTGTGCGAACCAGTATGGTTGAGCTCGTCGCGCTTGAAATAAATCTTTGCGCCGCCCAAATGTTCGGTGAGCCTTTCGGCGAAATAGAGTGGGCTTGGGCGACCGCTGTAGTGCGTGTGCAGATCGGCAAGCTCGGCGGCGAAGTCGGGGTCCTTTTTCGCGGCCTCGTAGGCGGCCTCGAGATCGAGGATGAGGGGCATCAGCGTCTCGGCGACAAAACGGCCGCCATAGAGGCCGAAATGGCCGCGCTCGTCTGGTCCGGTGCGGTAGCTGTTGGGGGGCTTAGACGTTTTCATGGGCATCACGTTGGGTTGTTGGCTTCTGATCCACGAGCAGCAAGGACGAAGTGGCGAATTTTGTCCTTATCCTTAATTCCCGGCGCGCTTTCCACGCCCGAGGACACATCGACCATCGGCGCGCCGGTCAGCCGGATAGCCGCCGCGACATTGCCGGCATCCAGCCCGCCCGACAGCATGAACGGCCCCCGCTCCACCACTCCGGCCAGAACCCGCCAATCGAATGTGACGCCGTTGCCGCCCGGCAGCCGCCCCGCCGCCTGCTCGTCGGCCTTGGCATCGAACAGCATGAAGGCGGCGATACCACGAAATTGCTCAGCCAACGCCACATCGGCGGTGGTCGCCACCTTCACAACCTTGATCGCCGGCACCTTCTGCCGCCGGACGATCTCGGCGACCCGCGCCGGTGTCTCGCTGCCGTGCAGTTGCAGATAGTCGGGGCGGACCTCGGCGACGATCCGGTCGAGCAGGGGGTCGGGGGCATCGACGGTCAGGCAGACGATCTTGGACCGGCCCCGCGCCGCGCCCGCCAAGGCGGCGGCGGCAGCAGGTTCGATGTGCCGGGGGCTGCGGACAAAATTGACCAGGCCGACGAAATCGGCGCCGGCGTCCAGTGCGGCATTGAGAGTATCCAAGGTGGAAAGGCCACAGATTTTGACTTGGGCGGGCATGGGAAGGGAGGGATTAGGGACTAGGGATTGGGTATGAACTGCTGGCCGATAAAACGCGCCAGGGCACGCCCCTCAGCGCGAACCGATGGCCCGCCACCAGTCGCGGCGGCGGCTTTGCGGGCGGCGAGACGCCCCCAGGCCGCTCTGAACAGACTTAGCCTGCCGCCTAACGGCCATGCGCCAACCTTTGCGCTCGTGTCCTCGGCCCCGCGCCGTCCTGAAAGGAGGTGCTGCCCGCCGAACCATCCTGCTCACGGATGAGCCTATCAGCTTGCGCCTTCCACTGGAAGGCCTCACGCGATTTGAGGCGGGCCGTGCGCCGCCACTTGCCTTGCCCGGCCCAGGTCGCCAGCCCGCCGACCAGAAGCCCCAGCATGAAGACCAGAAACATCAGCAGTGACAACGACATATCCAGCGCCAGCGCTGTGCCAACGCGCCCGAACGGGTCAAGATTGAGGCTGACGGGTTGGCGATTGCTGATTCCGATGGGGATCAGAATGGCGGCCGCGATGACAGCGAGCAGAACCCAGAGGAAACGGCGCATGAGCACGCTTTCTTGTTTGCGCCGGGCGACTCCCCTCCAAGGAGCCGACCGCCCGGCACCGGCAAATACAATAGAGCGTTGACTTGGACTCATCAACGACTGGGGCCGCGGCAGTGGGCGCGCTGTTGTACTCCCTCTCCCCCCTTGGAGAAGGGGGGAGAGGGATAGCATCACCCCACGTCGGCCTCGGCCCGTTTGGTCTTGGGTGGGCGGCCTGGCTTGCCTGGACCTGGACCAGCGGACGGCTTGGCAGGAGCCTTGGCCGCGCCCTTGGGGCCACTCTTGGCTCCCGACTTGGCCACTGCCTTGCCGCCATTCTTGGCCGGGGTCTTGTTCGCGGCCTTGGTATTGCGGTTGAGGCGCTCGCGCAATTCGCGGCCCGACTTGAAGAAGGGGACAAACTTCTCGTCCACCTTGACCGCGGCGCCGGTGCGTGGATTGCGGCCGGTGCGCGGTGCCCGGTGTTTGACCGTGAAGGCGCCGAAGCCGCGCAGCTCCACCCGGTCGCCGCGCGACAGCGCATCGATGATCTCGTCAAGAATGACGTTGACGATGCGCTCGATGTCCTTGTGGAACAGATGATGGTTGCCGTCGGATATCCGGGCTATCAGTTCGGACTTGATCACGCCACGGCCCTCCCAGGCGATCGCATTGTACTGGCGAGCTAATTCGTTTCAACGTGCCAGACCGACAGAAGCCCGTCAAGCCGCAGTCGCGCCAAATCGCTTGAACCGATCATCCGCTCAATGAGGGCCTGGAGGTAGCCGCCGAGGCCATCGCCACTCTCCGCGCCCGCCTCGCCCATCAGTCCCCAATAGCGCGAATGCGGTGGTCGGCGGTCGAATACCGGCAATTTGGGCGCGATCCCCTTGTCCTTCTCCAGCCAGGCGATCGCCTCGTCCTCGCCGCCGATTTCATCGACCAGCTTGTAGGTCAGCGCCTGGCGTCCGGAATAGATGCTGCCGGCTTCGAGGCCCGGGATGGCCGAAGGCGTGATGTGGCGGCGGGCCGTGACCAGCCCCTGGAACCAAACCTGGCCCTCCTTGACCATGCCCTCGGCCAGCGCCTTGCCCTGGTCGTCCAGCGGCTCGAACATCGAGGGTACGGCCTTCAATGGGCCGCTTTTGATCTCATGCATTTTGATGCCGAGCTTGGCCAGCCCCTCGTCCACCTGCGGGTATTGGAAGATGACGCCAACCGAGCCCGTGATGGTGTTGCCGTGGACGAAGATGCGGTCGGCGGCCAGGCTGATCATGTAGGCGGCCGAGGTGGCGATGGTGCCGCCAACAGCCACCACGGGCTTTTTCTTGGCGAGGTCCAGCAGCGCGCCGTAAAGCACTTCGCCACCGGTGGTGGTACCGCCGGGGCTGTCCACGGCCAGGATCACCGCCTTGACGGCAGCATCGTCGCCGAGCTTCTTGATGAAGGCGATCTGCTCGCGGTTCTCGGTGATCAGGCCGGTGATGTCCATGCGGGCGATGTGGCTGCGGGCGCCGAACATGCCCTGGTGATCCTCGCCGCGCCGCCCGAGGCTGAACAGCGCGAAGATCACGGCCAGGCCGAGAGCGCCAGCAATCAGTCGCCAGCGCCAGAGCCGCCGGCGCAGCAGCCGTTGATCCAAAACCATGTCGAGTTCGGAGGCCATGGGACGCGATACCTTTGTGGCGGGTGGGTTGGCCCGACCTTACCGGCCCTTGGCCCGGCTGTCACGGCATCACTGGGGGCACCGCTGGGGACATGCGCTCATGTTCGAGACGCAGGGCGCCGGCACTATCGCGCCAACACCCGCTCGAATAGGGGCGTCGTGTCCCCGTCGTTACCAGAGCCAACGGGGACACGATGTTCATATTCGGCGGCGAGGCCGAAGAAGCCCGCGCGCTTTGGCGCAGCGCCGAATAGGAACATCATGTCCCAACACGCCGGCCTCCCCTTAAGGGAAGCCGGCGCCAATAATCTGAACTGTCAAAGGCGAAACGATTACTTCGTCATCGCGTCGAGCTTGGCCATGATGCCATCAAGCACCGGTTTGACGATCGGGCCGGCGGCCGTATTGGCGAGCGCGGCAGTGACCAGCGGGCCGAGTGTGCCGATGGCGGTCTTGGCCATGCCGGCGAGCGCCGTCTTGCCATCGGCCGGGAGCTTGCTGGTGACGCCCGAGATCTTGGCGACGGCATCGCTGGCAGCGGTCAGATCAGGCAGCGCGGCCTTGGCCGAAGCCTCATCCTTGATGGTTGGCAGGGCGGTCGTCAGCTTGCCGATGGCGCCCGTGAAGGTTGCGCTGACATCCAGATCGTCAACCTTGATCGGCGCCATCATCGCCGGGGCGGCGGTTGTCGTGGCGGCCGGAGCCGGAGCCATGGCTGGGGGCGTGGGCGTGGTGCCACGGCCGGCCAGGAACCAGGCGATGGCGGCCAGCGCCACCAGGCCGATGGCCCAGGGCAGCCAGTTGGTACCACCGCCCGCGTCGTCGGCATCATTGGCCGCGGCGCTGGCGGTCTTGGCCATGGTCGAACTCGCGCTGCTGGCGGTCGAGGCCATCGTGCTGGCGGCCTTGGCGGCCATGCCCGAGGCTTGGCCCATTGCGCCTTCAAGCAGGCCGCTGCCCGCGAGAAGCTTGGAGAAGTCGGCCGGCATCGCGGCCTGGATGTTAGACTTCTGGTCCGTCAGCAGCTTGGCGACGCCGCCGGCGTCAAGGCCCATGCTCTTCTGCTGCTGGCCAATCGAGCCAAGCACCAACGGAACCAGTGCGCCAAGCAGGCCCGTGCTGGCCGTGCCGCCAAGGCCCGAAAACTTGCCGATCGCGCCCGCGAGCGTGCCGAGCGCCGAATTTCCGAGCAGTGAGCCGAGAATGTTGGAACCGGTGTTGGACAAGGCGCCCTGGCCCGCGCCACCCAGCACGTTGGCGAGGTTGCCCATCATGCCCGGGTCGAGCTTGCTGATGGCACTGGTGATCAGCGCGCCGCCGCCCGATTGGCCCGCGACCCCTGCCAAGCCCGCGAGGATTGCCGGAATGCCGGCCCCGACCGCTTTCTGCACGAGCGATTTGTCGCCGCCGATGCCTGAAGCCAGCTTGGCCAGCAAATCGGGGGTCAACATTTGCATGATGATTGAGACGAGATTCATGGACGTTTCCTTTCGCAAACCACGCGCGATTGTCTTCACGGAGCAGACAGAGGGTTACCACAAGCTTTCCGGGCTTGCACAGATTTAGCTTTGGTGGTTTCCAGGGTGCATAAAGCACAGGCCGTCCGTCGGGTCGACAGCAATTCGGCGCGTTTATCGGCTTATCTAACCAAGACATTGGGTGTTTGTCCGTAGCCACGACGCTGGCGGCGCCCTGGGGAGGGAATTTGAGTCAGCGATCCGTACTCATTACTGGCTGCTCGTCCGGTATCGGGCTGGCATCGGCCAACGCCATGCGCGCGCGCGGCTGGCGCGTGTTTGCCACCGCCCGCAAGCCTGAGGACCTGAGCCGGCTCACCGGCCTGGGGTTGGAGGCCCTGCCGCTGGAATTGCGCGATCCCGCCTCGGTCGCGGCCTGTGCGGCCACCGCCCTCGAACGCACGGGTGGCAGGCTCGATGCGCTGTTCAACAACGCCGCCCACGGACAGCCGGGTGCGGTCGAGGACCTGCCGGTGGAGCTGCTGCGCGACAGCTTCGAGGTCAACTTCTTCTCCTGGCACGCGCTCACTCGGCCGATCCTGGCCGCCATGCGCAAGAACAACAGTGGGCGGATTGTCCAGTGCTCCTCGGTGCTGGGCCTCATCTCACCACCCTGGCGCGCGGCCTACAACAGCACGAAGTTCGCGCTCGAGGCGCTGACCGATGCGATGCGGCATGAGCTGCACGGAACCCCGATCCATGTCAGCCTGATCGAGCCAGGCCCGATCGCCACGCGTTTCATCGAGCACGCGATGGAGAATCTGCGCGACAAGATCGACATCGAGAACTCGGTCCACCGCGACGCCTACAAGGGGCGGCTGGCGGCGATGGCCAAGGGTGGCAAGCTGTCCTGGAAGCTGGCGCCCGAGGCAGTGGCGGCCAAGCTGGTTCACGCGCTGGAAAGCGCGCGGCCCAAGCACCGCTACTACGTGACGGTGCCCACCTACATGGCGGTCATCGGCAAGCGCGTGCTGCCGCACTTCATCGGCGAGCGCTTGGTCCGGAATAATTAGTTTGAACAGCGGCCTCGAATATCATCCTCGGGCTTGTCCCAAGATTGGACAGCTCGCGGTGTCACTCAATTTCGGCGTCATGGCCGCGAAGGCGGCCATGACGAAGTTGGGGTTGGGCCCGGCGCCAGCAACAACGATCAAGCGCGGCCAACCTGGACACCGTAAATCCCTCATCGTGTCCCCGTGGAGAGCCGCTCATGACGCTGATCAATCGGACGCTTTGGTACATCAATAGCCATACGGCCGCCGAGCTTACGCTCGAGGGCATCGCCAACGCCGTCGGCGTGTCGCGTCATCATCTGGCCCATGCCTTTGGTGAAGCGACCGGCCATTCGGTCATGGCTTACGTGCGGGCCCTGCGCCTAGGCCAGGCCGCACGCGATCTCGCCGATGGCGCACCCGGCATTCTGCCGGTGGCGCTGGCGGCGGGATACGGCTCCCACGAGGCCTTCACCCGGGCGTTTCGCGACCAGTTCGGGGTGACCCCCGAAGGGGTGCGCGAACAACGCCAGCTTGCAACCTTGAACCTTGTGGAGCCTCTCAAAATGACCAGTCCCTCGCCCGTGACCCTGCTGCCTCCTCGCTTTGAAGCCGGCAGGCCGATGCAGATCGGCGGGCTCACCGCCAGCTACACCTTCGAGACCATGGGCGCGCTGCCCGCCCAATGGGAGAAGTTCATTCCCCATCTTGGCCACGTGCCGGGGCAGATCGGCCGCGTCGCCTATGGCGTGGTGCTGAAGGCGTCGGACACCGGCTTTGATTATGTCTGCGGCGTCGAGGTCAAGGATTTCGACCGGCTGCCATCCGATCTCGACCGGGTGCGCATCCCGGCGCAAAAATACGCGGTGTTCGCGCAGCCCGACCATATCTCGAAAATTCGCGGAGCCTGGAGCGCGATCTGGGGCGAGTGGCTACCATCGTCCGGGCACGAAGCGGCCGACGGCCCGCGCCTGGAGCGCTATGGCGAGACGTTCAACGGCGAAACCGGCGAGGGCGGCTATGAAATCTGGCTGCCACTGAAGGCGTGACCCAACGGGGACACGCTGTTCATATTCGGCGCTGCCGCCGGTTCAAGCCGCTGCCGAGCGCAGTTGCCGAATATGAACAGCGTGTCCCCGTTCGCTCGACCCCTTGCCAAGGCCGGCGGCCGCTGTAGGCTGGGCCGCATGGATACCCTCACCCAAATCGTCCCCGCCATCGCCGTCGGAGCCGTCGCCGTCGTGCTTGGGCTCGGGCTCTTGAACATGTTTCGCGGCGGCAGCCCCAGCACCAGCCAGAACCTCATGCGCTGGCGTGTCGGCCTGCAAGCCATCGCCATTGCCGTCATCATGACGGCGGTCTACTTCACCCGGCACTGACAGCATGGTCACTCTCAACCGCATCTATACCCGCACCGGCGATACCGGCACCACGGCGCTCGGCTCGGGCGAGCGGGTGCCGAAGTTCGACATCAGGATCGAGGCTTATGGCACGGTGGACGAGACCAACGCGGTGATCGGCGTGGCGCGGGTCGATCTGGACGAGGCCGCGCCGCCGGTTCCCGAAATGCTGGCGCGAATCCAGAACGATCTGTTCGATCTCGGCGCCGATCTATGTGTGCCCGAGCGCGAGGGCGGCAAGACCTCAAAGCGCGAACGCCTGCGCATCGTGGCCGCCCAGACCGAGCGGCTGGAGCAGGAAATCGATCAGCTCAACGCGCGTCTGGCGCCGCTGAAATCATTCGTGCTGCCGGGTGGCACGCGGGCGGCCGCGCAATTGCATGTGGCGCGGACGGTGTGCCGCCGGGCCGAGCGGCTGATGTGCGAGCTCGCGACCCGGCCGGGCGAGCAGGTCAGCGCGGACGCGCTCAAATTCATGAACAGGTTGTCGGACTTCCTGTTCGTGGCCAGCCGGTTCGTGAATGATGGCGGCAAGGGCGACGTGCTGTGGGTGCCGGGCCAGAACAGATAGCCGGGCGCGCCAGACCATTCGCCGTTGGCACCACCGGCCGTCGCGCCAAGAGCAGTTTCCGGTTGATCCGGCGATCCAATTCGAACATCGCAAACCTGCGGACTGCGGCGCGCTGCAATTCTTATGGAAACGGCTTTAGACGGCCCGGTTCTTGTAATAGGTGTCCAGGAACACCGCCAGCAGCAGCACCGATCCCTTGATGACCTGCTGCAAGTCGATGCCGACGCCCAGGATCGACATACCGTTGTTCATCACACCCATGATGAAGGCGCCGATCACCGCCCCCACCACCTTGCCCACGCCGCCGGTGGTGGCGGCGCCGCCGATGAAGCAGGCCGCGATCACATCCAGTTCGAAACCCGCTCCGGCCTTGGGCGTCGCCGAATTGAGGCGAGCGGCGAAAATGAGGCCAGCGAGCGCGGCCAGCACCCCCATGTTCAGAAAGGCAAGAAAGGTCAAGCGCTCGGTGTTGATGCCCGACAGCTTGGCTGCCTTCTCGTTGCCGCCCATGGCGTAGATGCGCCGGCCGATCGTCGTACTGGTGGTGACGAACGTGAACAGGGAGATCAGCGCGAACATCACGATCAGTACGTTCGGCAGGCCCTTGTAGGAGGCCATCAGGAAACTGACGGCCAGGAACGCGGCGGCGATCAGCAGGTTGCGCAGGATGAAGATCAGCCCCGGCTCCTCGGCCAGCCCATGGGCAAGCTGGTCGCGCCGCTCGCGGATGTTGAAGAACACGATCAGCGCCGTGGTGAGCGCGCCGATGGCCATCCCGAGCATGTTGAAACCCGGATAGTGGAAGATGTCCGGCACGAAGCCCTTGGACAGGAGTTGGAACAGCTCGGGGAACGGCCCCACCGAGGCGCCGCCGAGCACGGTCAGCTCGAGCCCCTTGAAGATCAACATGCCAGCCAGCGTGACGATGAAGGCCGGGATCTTGAAATAGGCCGTGAACGCCCCTTGCGCGCCACCGATGATCCCGCCCAGCACCAGGCAGATCGCGCCCGAGCTGAAGACATCGAGCTTGTAGTTGACCATCAGGACGGCGGCGACCGCGCCGATGAAGCCGGACACCGACCCCACCGACAGGTCGATGTGCCCCGCCACGATGATCAGCAACATGCCCAGCGCCATGATGACGATGTAGCTGTTCTGCAGCACGATGTTGGTGAGGTTGACCGGCATGAACAGCGTGCCGTTGGTCGCGTATTGGAAGAACACCATGATGGCGACCAGCGACAGCAGCAGCGCGTAGTCGCGCACGTTGCTCTTTACAAAGCGCATGAAGTCGGTGCGGCGCTCGGCCGGCAGTGCCGTCTCGGTCATCTCAGTTGATCCACGATTTCATGATGGCGCGCATGATCTTCTCCTGGCTGGCCTCGGCGGTCGGCATCGCGGCGACGAACCGGCCCTCGTTCATGACATAGATGCGGTCCGAGATACCGAGCAATTCGGGCATTTCCGACGAGATCACAACCACGGCCTTGCCGGCCTCGGCCAGGCGGTTGATGATGCCATAGATTTCGTATTTGGCGCCGACATCGATGCCGCGCGTCGGCTCGTCAAGCATCAGCACGTCGGGCTCGGCGTAGAGCCACTTGCTCAGCACCACCTTCTGCTGGTTGCCGCCCGAGAGGTTGATCGTGGTCTGGAACACCGACGAGCAGCGGATGGCGAGGTCGCGGCGGAACCGGTTTGCGACGCTGAGTTCCTCCTGGTTGTCGATCACGGTGGCCCGCGAAACACCCTTGAGGTTCGACAGAGTGACGTTGTGCTTGACATCGTCGATGAGCACGAGGCCGTAGGTCTTGCGGTCCTCGGTGGCGTAGGCCATTCCCGCCGCCATCGCCTTGGGGATGGTGCTGATGTCGGCCTTCCTGCCCTTGATGCGGACCTCGCCGGTGATGCGCTGGCCATAAGCTCGGCCGAACAGGCTCATGGCCAGTTCCGTGCGTCCCGAGCCCATCAGCCCGGCGATGCCGACCACTTCGCCGGCGCGCACGGTGAAATCGACGTTCTTGATCACCTGCCGGTCGGAGTGCAGCGGGTGATAGACGCTCCAGTTCGTGACCTCCAGCACCGGAGCGCCGATGGTGGCGGCGCGCGCCGGATAGCGGTCGTTGAGCTCCCGCCCGACCATGGCCTTGATGATGCGGTCCTCGTCCACCGCGCCGGTGTGGGTATCGAGCGTGTCCACCGCCATGCCATCGCGCAGCACCGTGATGCGGTCGGCGACCTTCAGCACTTCGTTCAGCTTGTGCGAAATGAGGATGGAGGCTATGCCCTGGACCTTCAATTCCTTCAACAGCGCGAGCAGGGCATTCGAGTCCGTCTCATTGAGGCTCGAGGTTGGTTCATCGAGAATCAGCAGCTTGACCTTCTTGTTCAACGCCTTGGCGATCTCGACCAGCTGCTGCTTGCCGGTGCCGATATTGGTGATGAGCGTGTTCGGGTGTTCGTTGAGGCCAACCTTGGCCAGCAGGTCCTTGGTGCGCTTGAAAGCCTCGAACCAGTTGATGACGCCGGCGCGAGCGGTCTCGTGGCCGAGAAATATGTTTTCGGCGATCGACAGCAGCGGCACCAGGGCCAGTTCCTGGTGGATGATGATGATGCCGGTTTTCTCACTGTCGGGGATGCCGGAAAAGCGCCGCTCCGCCCCCTCGAAATGAATGGTGCCGGAATAGCTGCCGTGGGGATAGACGCCCGACAGCACTTTCATCAGCGTTGATTTGCCGGCGCCATTCTCGCCGACGATGGCATGGATCTCGGCCGGCATGACGGCGAGGGTGACATCCGTGAGCGCGTTCACGCCCGGGAACGTCTTGGTCATGCCGCGCATTTCGAGGACAGGCTGCATGGTGGAAATCAGTCCACTCTCCCAACATCTTGTCATCCTCGAGCTTGTCCCGAGGATCCATCATCCCGCAAACTGTGGTGCTTGCTGATGAATGGATCCTCGGGACAAGCCCGAGGATGGCAAATTCGGGGGCGCCGCAAGGACGCCCCCGAACAACGCTCGTTACTTGTTGACCTGATCGGCGGTGTAGTAACCGCTATCGACCAGCGCCTTCACGATGTCGGCCTTGCCGACCGAGTGGGGCGTCAGCAGGAACGACGGCACGACCTTGACGCCGTTGTTGTAGGTCTTGGTGTCGTTGATCTCCGGCTCCTTGCCCGAGAGCACGGTGTCGACCATCTTGGCCGTGACCTTGGCCAGTTCGCGCGTGTCCTTGAACACGGTCGAATACTGCTCGCCAGCCATCATGCCCTTGACGCTCGGCAGCTCGGCGTCCTGGCCGGTGACGATCGGCATCGGTTGGTCGGCGGTGCCATAGCCCACGCCCTTGAGCGAGGAGATGATGCCGCGCGACAGGCCATCGTACGGCGACAGCACGCCGCTGACCTTGTCCTTGGTGTAGTTGGCCGAGAGCAGGTTATCCATGCGGGCCTGGGCGACGGCGCCGTCCCAACGCAGCGTGCCGACCTTGTCCATGCCCATCTGGCCGGACTTGACGACGATTTCCTTGGCGTCGATCATCGGCTGGAGAATCGACATGGCGCCGTTGTAGAAGTAGCCGGCATTGGTGTCGTCAGGGGAACCGCCGAACAGTTCGACATTGTACGGCCCCTTGCCGCGCGCCTTCAGACCCTCGACCAGTGAATTGGCCTGCAGCACGCCGACGCCGAAGTTGTCGAAGGTGGTGTAGTAGTCGACGTCGCCGGTCTTGGAGATCAGGCGGTCATAGGCGAACACCTTGACGCCAGCGCCGTGCGCTTTCTTGAGGATGTCCGACAGCGTGGTGCCGTCGATGGCGGCGATGATCAGGACTTTGGCGCCCTTGGTCACCATGTTCTCGACCTGCGCGAGCTGGTTGGGAATGTCGTCCTCGGCGTACTGCAGGTCGGTCGTGTAACCGAGTGCTGTAAATTCCTTGACCATGCTGTTGCCGTCCGAGATCCAGCGGGTCGAGGACTTGGTGGGCATGGAGATGCCAATCAAGCCCTTGTCGGCGGCGTTGGCGATGCCGATCGAAGCGGCCACCGCAAGGCCGGCCGTTGCAGCCAGCAGCGTTCTACGATTAATCACGAGCAAACCTCCCTGAGACAGTCCATCGATTGATCAGTCACGTGCGGTGTGTGAGCATTTTTCGCCGCCACAAGCATGTCACTCACGCCCTTGTAGTGGGATACAGCGCTCTTTGCACCCGCCCCGTCTGATATGGTCAATGGGCCATGCCCGTCAAATGGCTTGAGCTGCTCGCGTTCCCTCAGCCATCACGAAAACGCCACACTGTCCCTGGCCCGTTCCATTGGCTAAAGCTGCGCCGGCCACCGCCAGAAGAGAGTCCCCGCTCGGTGTTTGTCCCCATTTACGACGTCAATCCGCTGCGGCGCATCCGCTACCAGTACGTCAACGTCGCCTTGATCGCGATCAACGTGCTCGTGTTCTTCCTGTTTCAGGAGCGGGACATCTGGGCCGGCAACGACTGCGGCCAGGCCGCCTTTTCCAAGGCGTTCGGCATCATACCACTGCAGCTGCTTGGCACCCCGGTCAGCTTCGAGGGCTGCCCGGATGGGGTCTTGACGGCACTTGCCTTCCCGCCGCCGCTGACCCTCATCACCTATATGTTCCTGCATGGCAGCATCTGGCACCTCCTCGGCAATATGCTGTTCCTGTGGGTGTTCGGCGACAATGTGGAGGACGCGCTCGGCCATCTCCGCTACCTCGCCTTCTACCTGTTATGCGGGATAGCGGGCGGGCTGCTGTTCTTCGCCATGCAGCCCCACTCCACGGCACCGCTGATTGGCGCAAGCGGCGCGATCGCCGGGGTGGTCGCGGCGTACCTCATGCTCAATCCGCGCGTGCATCTGTGGGTGCTGGTGTTCGACATCATCCCGGCGCAGGTGCCCGCTTATCTTGCGCTTGGCGCCTGGATCATCCTGAATTTCGTGCTGGCCTTCAGCCATGCCGACCCCAGCGTCGCCTGGTGGGCGCATATCGGCGGACTGATCACCGGGGCGCTGCTGGTGGTGGTGATGCGGCAAAGAGGGGTGCCGCTATTTGGCAGATAACTATTGCTTGCCGCTGGCGACTCCGCTTCGCGGAGCCGGCCGCCAGCGGCTGCTGCCTTCCGAGGCTGAAGAGTCTTTCTTGGCCCGTTCCGTTGGCTTTGCCAGCGCCGGGCGGCCGGCTCGCGGAACGGGAGCCGCCCGCCGCCAGAAAAAACTCTCGCACTGCGGCAAGATGGCCATCGGGTGCCGCCGTTGACTCGGGTAATGCCCGGAAGTAGCGTGCGAACGGTCCTTTCGCAGCTGCGAGATCATTGTTCAGCAACAGCCGCAGCCGCCGCCTGACCAAGCAGGGAGCCGATGAAAATACTCGTGCCCGTCAAGCGGGTGGTCGACTACAACGTGAAGATCCGCGTCAAGGCGGACGGCACCGGGATTGACTTGACCAACGTCAAGATGTCGATGAACCCGTTCGACGAGATTTCGGTCGAGCAGGCGATCCGGCTGAAAGAGGCGGGCCAGGCGACCGAGATCGTGGCGGTATCGATCGGCCCCGAGAAGTCGCAGGAGACTCTACGCACGGCGCTGGCGATGGGCGCCGACCGCGCCATCCTGATCGTGACCGACGCCGCGCTTGAACCGATCACCGTCGCCAAATTGCTCAAGGCCGTGGTGGACGTCGAGCAGCCCGGCCTCGTCATCGCCGGCAAGCAGGCAATCGATGATGACTGCAACCAGACCGGCCAGATGCTCGCCGCGCTCATGGGCTGGCCGCAGGCAACCTTTGCCTCGAAAATCCTGGTCGAGAGCGGCAAGGCCACCGTCACCCGGGAGGTCGACGGCGGCCTGCAGACCATCCGCATAAATCTGCCGGCGGTGGTGACCACCGACCTGCGCCTCAACGAGCCGCGCTATGCGTCCCTGCCCAACATCATGAAGGCCAAGAAGAAGCCGCTCGAGTTGAAAAAGCCCGAGGATTTCAGCGTCTCGGTGGCCGCGCGGCTGAAGGTGCTGAAGACCGTCGAGCCGCCGCCACGCAAATCCGGTGTCAAGGTCAAGTCGGTCGGCGAGCTGGTGGCGAACCTTCGCGGCGCGGGAGTGATCTGAGCCATGACGATCCTGCTGGTCGCCGAGCACGACAACAAGACGCTCAACCCGCTCAACTTCAAGGCACTGAGCGCCGCCGCCGCGATCGGTGGCGAAATTCATGTGCTGGTGGCGGGCAACGGTTGCCGGCCGGTCGCCGAGGCCGCCGCCAGGATGGGCGGCGTCGCCAAGGTCAAGCTGGTGGAGAGCCCGCAGCTCGAGCAGCAGCTCGCCGAGGAAATGGCGGCGCTGATCGTGCCGATGATGGCGGGTTATGACACCGTGATCGCGCCAGCCGCGTCCGCGTCCAAGAGCTACATGCCGCGCGTGGCCGCGCTGCTTGATGTGGCGCAGTTGTCCGAGATCACGGCGGTCAAATCGCCCGACACCTTCGAGCGCCCGATCTATGCCGGCAATGCCATCCAGACCGTGCAGTCGTCCGGCGCCAAGATGGTCATCACGGTGCGGACGGCCTCTTTCCCGGCGGCCAGCGAGGGCGGTAGCGCGCCGATCGAAACCGCGAGCGCACCGGCAGCACTCGGCATCTCCAGCTTTGAGCGCAACGAGCTCAGCAAATCCGAGAGACCGGAATTGACCTCGGCCAAGATCGTGATTTCCGGCGGGCGCGGAATGCAGGCGGCGGACAATTTCAAGACCTATATCGAGCCCGTCGCCGACCGCCTGCGCGCCGCCGTCGGGGCCAGCCGCGCCGCCGTGGACGCGGGCTTTGCGCCCAACGAAACCCAAGTCGGCCAGACCGGTAAGGTGGTCGCCCCCGATCTTTACATTGCGGTCGGAATTTCCGGCGCCATCCAGCATCTGGCTGGCATGAAGGACTCAAAGGTGATCGTCGCCATCAACAAGGACGAGGAGGCGCCGATCTTCCAGGTCGCCGACTACGGCCTGGTGGCCGACCTCTTCAAGGCGCTGCCCGAACTGGCCGCTGAACTCGACAAGCCGCGCAATTAGTCAGGACTTTTCTGTCATGGACAAGCAATCGCCCAAGAGTACCGTCGCCGGTGGCCAGACCGCCCCGCAATCGGAGGATGGCCGAAGGGCCCGCGAACAGATCAAGCGGGTGGGCATCATCGGCGCGGGGCAGATGGGCACCGGCATCTCGCATGTGGTGTCGCTGTCGGGCTACGACGTCGTCGTCGCCGACATCGCCAAGGAACGATTCGAAGCGCTTATGGCGGCGACGGACAAGAACATGGCGCGCCAGGTCGCCAAGGGAAAGATCACCGAGGCCGACAAGGCGACGGCGATGAAGCGCATCACCTTCGTGCCGAAGGTCGACGACCTCGCCGCCTGCGACCTCGTGATCGAGGCGGCCACAGAAAACGAGCCGGTCAAGCGCAAAATCTTCGCCGACTTCGCGCCCAAGCTGAAGAAGGGGGCGATGCTGGCCTCCAACACCTCATCCATCTCGATCACCCGCCTGGCCTCGGTCACCGACCGGCCGGAAGCCTTCATCGGGATGCATTTCATGAACCCGGTGCCGGTGATGGAGCTGGTGGAACTCATCCGCGGCATCGCCACCGAGGACACGACGTTTTCGCTGGCGCGCGGCTTCGTCGAGACCCTCGGCAAGACCACAGCGGTGTCGGAGGATTTCCCCGCCTTCATCGTCAACCGCATCCTGCTACCGATGATCAACGAAGCGGTGTACACGCTGTACGAGGGCGTCGGCACGGTCGAGGCTATAGACAAGGCGATGCGGCTGGGCGCCAACCATCCGATGGGCCCACTGGAGCTGGCCGACTTCATCGGGTTGGATACGTGCCTCTCCGTGATGCAAGTGCTGCACGAGGGGCTGGCGGATTCGAAATACCGTCCGTGCCCGCTGCTGGTGAAATATGTGGAAGCCGGTTGGCTCGGCCGCAAGTCCAAGCGCGGGTTCTACGACTATCGCGGCGAGAAGCCGGTGCCGACGCGGTAGGGGACATGATGTTCATCTTCGGCCAATGGCTCCTTGAGCCGAATTCATCGGCGCGACCTGCCGAAGAGGAACATCATGTCCCCGCTACGTCCGGTGCCAACGGGATAGAGCCGGCCTGCTCCGCCAAATCCGACTGCCGCAACCGCCACCTCATCCTGAGGAGCGCCGTTTCAGAGACCTCTCGAAGGACGTGTTGGTTGATGCCGTCAGCACCGCTATCCGGCCATCCTTCGAGACGGCCCCAACAGGGGCCTCCTCAGGATGAGGATGGTGGGTGCCGCGTCAGTGCCCACCGCCATCCATGCCAGTGCCATCCTGCCGGGCCATCGGTTCCCAGCGCGAATTCCTGGCCATGCCACGCAAATGCTTGCAGGTGAACTCCGGCGGCCAGATGTCGAACAGCGCGGCCAGTTCGGCCCGCAGCAGCCGATAGTCCGCTGGCGTCTTGCTGGCTGCCGCCGCGAGAAAATCGCCCTCCGCGCGGCACGCGGCGAACGCGAAGGCCCGCTGCTCAGCAGACAGCTTCAACTTGTCCGCGACCCGCCCGACCTGTGCCGGCACATAGGCATCCTGCGCCCCGAACCGATGCTTCAACATCGCGGGCAGCGCTCCGGCCACAGGCCCCAGCACACGGCGCCGGAAGTGGCGTTTGAGCATCGCGAACATGAACTGGCCCCCGCGCGATTGCAGCTTTGTCATTGTACTACATTGCGCAGCAAGCCCGCCAACCACATCTTATTGGGGTGCTCCGAGGTCTGTGCCTGCGGAGCCCGCCGACAATTGCCAATGAGACCCCCATGCCTGACCTGACCACCCTGCTCGCGCACGGTACCGCCAACGCCTGGCTGTTCGCGCCCAGCGCCGTCCTGCTCGGCGCGCTGCACGGGCTGGAGCCGGGCCACTCCAAGACCATGATGGCGGCGTTCATCATCGCGGTGCGCGGCACGGTTGCGCAGGCCGTGTTGCTCGGGCTGGCGGCCACCGTCTCGCACACCGCCGTGGTCTGGGCCATCGCGCTGGCGGGGCTCCACTTCGGCGCGACCTGGAACACGGCCGCGACCGAGCCCTATCTGCAGATGGTCTCGGCACTGCTCATCATCGCCATCGCGCTCTGGACCTTGTCGCGGACGGTACGCCTCGCCGGCCACGATCACGACGATCATGATCACGACCATGATGCCGACGACTCGCACGCCGCCGCCCACGCCGCCGACATCGCCAGGCGCTTTGGCGACCGCAACGTGACGACCGGCCAGATCGTTGCCTTCGGCCTGACCGGCGGGCTGATCCCGTGCCCCGCCGCGATCACCATCCTGCTGCTCTGCCTGCAACTCAAGCAGGTCACACTCGGGGCCGCGCTGGTGCTGTGCTTTTCCGTCGGCCTGGCGCTGACGATGGTGAGCTTCGGCGTCGCCGCCGCGCTCGGGATGCGCGAGGCGACGGGCCGCTGGCCGGGGCTATCGGCGCTGGCTACCCAGGCGCCCTATCTGTCATCGCTGCTCATAATCGCCGTTGGCGTGTACACGTTTTATCTCGGCCTGAGCGGCCTGCCGGCTCGAACGTGACTGTCACCGCGCCGGGGCGAGCACCCGCAGCCGGTGGCCGTCTGGATCGAGCGCGGTGAAGGTGAAGCCGAAGTCCGCTTTCGTCGGAGCCTGTACGATCTTGAGGCCGCGCTTCTTCCAGTTCTCGTGCATCTGGGCCACTTCGGCATCGTTTTCAGCCGTGAGCGCGATCTCGCTGCCGCCGGCCGATGCCATCGCCTTTGGCACAACACCATCGTGCTGCCACAGGCCAAGCATCACGCCCTCGCGCAAAGGCAGCATCGCAAAGGTCGGCGCGTTGTCAATTATCGGACAGCCCAGCAAGCTGGAATAGAGTTCGGCGCTCCTGGGCGGGTTATCGACGAACAGAATAACGAAACTGAATTTAGCCATTGGGGATGCTCCATCTTGGGGTTGAACGGCTCCAACGCCAATGGACTAGCACCCCATGCTGTCAATTTTTGTCAGTAGAGTTTGCGTGCCGCGTGGCCCTTGATGCCCTCCAGCTCGCACCATTCCTGGAAAAGATCGGCACGGCGGCGCGGTATTCGCGCTTCCAGCGGTTTGAGCCGCACGATCCGGTCGGCCCGGAAATGGCGGAAGTCCTTGCGAAGTTCACACCAGGCGGCGAGCACATCGACTTTTTTCATGAGGCCATAGGCAACCGGCCAGACGGTCCGCTTCGTGGCATCGCCGGCGGCATCCACATACGAGATCGATAGCTTGCGTTCGCTCCGCAATGAGTCGCGAATGGCGCCAACGTCGATGTTGATCTCGGGAACGGCCTCGAACGAGCCGACCAGCAGGCCGGACGAATCGAAGGCGAAGCGCAGATCCTCCGGCAGCACCGCTTCGATCTTGGCGAGCGCGTCGGCGGCAGCCTCGCCCAGCTCGGCATCGCCGCGAGCTGTCACCCATTGAGCGCCCACCAACAGTGCCTCCAGTTCGGCGACCGTGAACATCAAGGGCGGAAGCATGAATCCAGGCTTTAGCACGAAGCCGACACCCGCCTCACCGGCGATGTCGGCGCCTTGGGCCCTCAGCGTCTCGATGTCGCGATAGAGTGTGCGCAGCGAAACGCCGAGCTCAACGGCCAACACCTGCCCGTTCACGGGCCTTCGGTGCCGGCGCAGCAGGTGGACCAGATCAAACAAACGGCTGGCACGGGACATCGGCGATCCATACGACGCAAGACGCGATGCCTCAATGGGTGCCTCACCGGCGCGCGCCCTACCCCTTCGGCTTGTCCGCCGGATAGCTCGAAAACAGGTTGGCGGGGAAATGCGCGCCGTAGTGCCAGCCCTTGCGCACCGGGTTGTACAGCGGGTGCGGCCGGTCATCGGGCGCCACCACCTTGCGATAGAGGTGCCAGGTCGCGTGCCCGAGCACCGGCACGATCACCGCGAGGCCGAGAAAGAAGGTGGCGAAGCCGACCACCAGCCCGGCGGCGACGATCAGACCCCAGAGCGCCATGGTGACGGGATTGGCCATCACCGCCCGGACCGATGTGAGCACGGCAACCACCGGCCCCACATTGCGATCCAGCAGCAGCGGAAACGACACGACACTGATCATCAGTGTCAGCAGCGCGAACAGGAAGCCGACGGCGTTGCCAACCAGGATCAGGCTAAGGCCCTGGGGGGTGGTCAGCACGCCGCGCGCAAAACTCGTCCAGGACGCCGGCTCGCCATAGCCGAAATTGGCGACATAGAGCGATTGGGCGACCGCGATCCACACCCCGAACAGCACCAGCAGCAAAGCGCCCAGTGCCAGGATGCCGGGCAGCGAGGGCGAGTGCAGCACATCGAAGGCGTGCTTCCATGAGGTGTCCATGTCGGTCTCGCGGCGGCGGCTGAGCTCATAGAGGCCGATGGCGGCGATGGGGCCGAGCAGCGCGAAGCCGGCCGCGAACGGATATAGCAGCGGGATGACGTCATAGCCGAACGCCGCCCGCCCGATCAGGATGCCGACGACCGGATAGATGAGGCCGAGGAAAACCACATGGGTGGGCATGGCCCAGAAGTCGGCGAGGCCCTTGGCCAGCGCGTCCTTGAGGTCGGTGGGCGTGATCTTGCGGATTTCGGGTATCTCGCCAGCGGTGTCGGCCGGCAGCATGATGTCGGTTGGGGGCATGGCTTATCCTCCGTGCTGGAGCGTCTCCCGCCGCTGATTGCGACAGAATGGCACAGGTGGGGATGGGGGGCGAGTCACAAATGCGGGAGGCGGGCGGTGAGGCGCCGTTTAAGCCTCAAATGGATTAATTGGGGCAACATTCCTATCGTTCCGGTCACCACACGCGGGCCATTCACGAGCGCCGTGGCCACGATCAGAGCGTCATATTCTGGTCGCGGACAGGGTTCGAAAGCGACCCACGGAGTATGGCGGGAGACGAATCCTCGGGGCAGGCCAGCGGACGACAAGGGTGGGTGTGTCGCCGTCGACATCCACGTCTTTCAATTTCTGTCATCCTCGGGCTTGTCCCGAGGATCCATTTCACCGCTTGCTCCATGCACGATCGCTTCACAGTTTAACCTTTGCACGCCAGGAAACAAATCCTGCCAGTGCGGATTGTCGCGCTCAATCAGGTTCGTTTTCCAATCGCGGCGCCAGGGCTTCAACGTCCGTTCGCGCTGGATGGCGTGCTCGACGAACGTGAACGCCTCGAAGTGGACAAGTCGGTTGACTTTGTACGGTTTGGTGAAACCGGCGATCCGGCCCTCGCGGTGCTCGATCATGCGGCGCAGAAGGTCGTTCGTCATCCCGACATACAGCGTGCCGTATTCGTGGCTCGCCAGGATGTAAACGTAGAATGCGAATTCGCGGGACACGTGGGCGCTCCAAGCGCTGCCCACGGAGTGTGTGGTACGATGGATCCACGGGACAAGCCCGAGGATGACAGTGGTGGATGGGTGATCGCCCAGCCTGCCAAGCACTCAACTACCATCCTCGGGCATGTCGCGAGGATCCAACTCGCTGCGAACTCGGCGGCGTGGCCAAATCTAGTGCCGCCCCATCCCCGCCCTCGGCAGCATGATCTTGTGCCGCTCCCTGATCTTGCCATCCACCGCGTCGCTGACGTGGCGCGGAAAATACGTCGCCAGCAGATCGTTCTTCCGCGCCGCCGCCACCTTCACGATGTCGGGTTTGCCGACCTCGGCCCATTCCTTGGGCGAGAGGCGGTTGCCGATCACCGGGTAGACGTAGTCGCGCTGCATGAGACTGAGCGTCTGCGGGTGGCCGAGATAATGGCCCGGCCCGTTGAGGCAAACCTCGCGGATGGTCTCGACGCTGAGCGTCTCGTCGGTGACCTCGATGCCGCGCACGCAGCGCAGCGCTTGCCCCAGGATGTCGTTGTCGATGATCAGGCTTTCGTGGCTGAAGCCCAGCAGGCTCGCGTGCATCCCGGCCGACTCGTACACCAGGTTGAGACCCGCCAACCCCGCCATCACCGTGGTGATGCCCTTCTCCCAGCCGGCCTGAATGTCGGGCTCCTTACTGTCGGCCATGCCGGCCGCCGAACCGCCGGGCAGGTCGTAGAAGTGGCCCATCTGCGCGCAGGCCGCGGTCAGCAGCGCCTGTTCGCCGGAACCGCCCGACATGGCGCCCGAGCGCAAGTCCGAGACGAAGGGCCATGTGCCGAAGATGCACGGATGGCCCGGCTTCAACGCGTTGACATAGACGAGACCCGCCAGCACCTCGGCCGTCGCCTGAACCACCGCGCCGGCGATGGCGGCGGGGGCCGTCGCCCCCGCTTGGCCGGCCGACAGCAGCAGCACCGGCATTCCTCCCGCGACAGCCACCTCCAAAGCGCGGCAGGCGTCCTCGGCGAATTTCATCGGCGGGACGACGAAACAGTTGGACTGCGAGACGAACGGCCGTGCCCGCCATTTGTCCTCGCCGCCGGCGATCAGGTGGAGAATGTCGAACACCTCGGTCACGTGCTCCGGCACGACCATCGAGGTGCCGACATGCTTGGTGGTGCTCATCACCGATGCATACGCCGTATTGACGTCCATGTCGCGCGGATCCTCGACGTCGCGGGGCACCAAGCAGCGCTGGAAGAAATGGATGTTGTCGAGCGCATCGACCATCCGGCCGGCGTCGTACAGGTCTTGCAGCAGGCTGAGGCGATAGTGGCGCTTTTCCAGGTCCACCACATGTACGGCCGCGCCGGCGGTGCCGAAATAGACGCGCTTGCTGGACGGCTCCAGATCGTGGCGCGGGTCCTGGCCGAACAGGGTGAAACGCCGCGCCGCCTTGGCCACGGTGTCCTCGACCAGCGCGCGCGGAAACCGCAGCCGTTTGTCGGCGCCATAGACCGCGCCCGCCCGCGTGCAGGCCTCGATGCAGGTCGGGATCGCCTGGCCGAAGCCGACCTCTTCGAGCAATTGCAGCGCCGCGCCGTGGATTTTCAACACCTCGGCCGGGGTCAGCGGCGCGAACCGCCCGCCCGTCATGCCGCCCCGGATCGGCCTTATGTCGTCGGCCAACGGTGCCGCCCGCAGCTCGCGTCGGGCGGCGCGGCCGCCAGCGCGGCCCGAAGGGCGCTGCAACTTGCTGTCTTCGCTCGCCGGCATGTCTTCCCCAACCCCGCTTTTTGTCATCGTCGGGCTAGTTCCGAGGATTCTATTCCAGGTGCGCTCGCGGGCGTCGAACTGGCACCGGGCGCGCTTGGCCCCTGTCGGTTGGAGTATGTCGACGAATGGGTCCTCGGGACAAGCCCGAGGATGACACACAGGGTGTGGTCACCCGCCCGCCAGGCTGCGCGCCGATGGAGCCTCTTTCACCCACGGGCTAAGCCCCAGCATCCGGTTGAACCATTTACCGACCGCGGTCAACCGGTCGATCGGGTCATCTGGGCACACCATGTAGGGCCACAGCAGCGTGCCGAACAGCACCATGTCGCCATAGCCGGGCGCCGCGCCGTGCAGGAAATCCTGGTCGTCCAGCGTCACCTCGGCCGGCTTCAGCCCCTGCGTGAACGTCTTCATCGCCAATGCCTTGTCCTGCCCGATCTGCTCCATCGGCATCCCGAGGGCCTTTTCTCGGCTGGCCCGGAAGTAGGGCCTGTCCTGCTCGGCGATGGCCTTGAACACCGACGGCACGGCCAGCGTCCGGGTGTTGGGCAGCACCGACCAGTCGCACCAAGAGTTGATGAACTTGGCCTCGGCCCGCGCCCGCGCGTCCGGGAACAGCAGCGGCCGGTCGGGATAGGCCTCGTCGAGATAGAGCGCGATCTTCCAGCTGTCGTGGACCCATGTGCCGTTGTCGATCAGGCTCGGCACCTTGGCCTGGCCCGTCGGCGCGATGGCGGCGCGATCGGAAAAGCGCCAGGGGATGGTGTCGAAGTCGAGCCCCTTGTGCCGCAGCGCCAGCTTGGTGCGCCAGCAATAGGGCGAGAAGCGGTGGTCAGGATTGGCGCC
>Ga0209068_10000140_pt1 | contig 44369 bp, 35 predicted proteins | sample ColStrG_CSR_2012_FD_187200 | JGI IMG/M metagenome (GOLD analysis project Ga0209068, IMG submission 187200) | Freshwater sediment microbial communities in response to fracking from Pennsylvania, USA - Cold Stream Run_MetaG_CSR_2012 (SPAdes)... | ecosystem: Environmental > Aquatic > Freshwater >...
GCCCTCGAAGGCGCCGACATGGTGTTCATTACCACCGGCCTCGGCGGCGGCACGGGAACTGGCGCAGCGCCAATCATTGCTTCGCTGGCCAGCGAAATGGGAGCGCTCACAGTCGCCGTCGTCACGAAGCCTTTCGGCTTTGAAGGTAAACGCCGCATGCAGCAAGCCGAGCGCGGCATGGCGGAACTCGTCGAAGCCGTCGATACGATGATTGCCATCCCCAACGAAAAACTGCTTGCCGTCGCGCAGGACGCCGGGTTCTTCGAGTCTTTTCGTATAGCGGACGACATCCTGCGCCAGGGCGTGCAGGGAATTTCGGACATCATCACGATCCCCGGAATCATTAACCGCGACTTCGCCGACGTGAAAGCAATCATGGCTGGCATGGGATACGCGGTCATGGGCACGGCCACGGCCAGTGGCACGCATCGCGCGAAGGAAGCAGCACAAAAGGCGATTGCCTCTCCGCTGCTCGAAGCGGGAGCCATCGACGGGGCGCGCGGAATTCTGATCAACGTGACCGGAGCGTCCTCGCTCAAACTCGCCGAAGTGAACGAAGCCTCTCTGATCATCCAGGAAGCCGCCCACGAGGATGCCAACATTATTTTCGGCGCCGTGCTCGACGACAAAATGCAGGACAGCGTAAAGATCACGGTGATCGCGACGGGATTTCGCGACATCCCGCGCTTCCATAGGCAGGAACGAAACGAAAGAAGCGACCGCAGCATCTCTGGTTTTTCTTCGCCGGTGATCGTGCGCGACGTTCCACGCTACTCCGAACCGGAACCTGAGCCAGAACCGGTGTTTCAGCCCGAGCCGATGCGCATCATGTCGGGCCCGGACTCTGCGGAAGCGTTGCATACAGTTTCGGTCAGCGAGCCGCCTCCACCGGTCCAACGTTTTGAAGCGCAAGGTTTTGAAGCGCAAGCGTATGAAGCGCCAGCCTTTGAGCAGCCCGCGTACGGGCAGACCTATCAGCAATACGACCAGCACGACCTCGATGTACCGGCATTCCTGCGCAAGCGCACTGAGATCATGTGAGGCCCTCGGCCGAAAAGTGATGCCGTTGGCAGTAGTTACTAGTTGAGTAACCTGGAACAGGTTACGAATGGGCCAAGCCTATTCGTACTTGATGGTAACTAGCTTTAATTCAATAGGTTACCGACGCCAATTTTGATTGCAAGAAAATAACTTTTTCATTGTCATAAGCCGATTCAGTTCGTACTATCAAACTTGAGGCAACGGGTTTCTAAGGGAAACACCGTAGTCCGTTTCGGCATCTAAACTTTCAGCGGCGGTTGCGCTCCCGGAGACTGTAAGCGAAGGTATGAAAAACATCTGTAAGTCCTTGCGGAGATTGACTTTAGTTTTGTGCCTCACGTTCCCGATCGTCAGCCAGGCGGCGCACGTGAATACGCGCCCGCTGACCAGCAATCGGTCGCATTCCATCAGCGAAAATGCACGCGCGCGCCGACGTATTAGCCGGCTCCGACAGAGACGTCGCGCCTCCAGCGCGACTAGCGCTCGACTGCACCGTCGCCGCTATCACGAGCGCTTTTTCACCAGTTCGTATTCCAACGACACGTTTAGCGACGATATCACCGAGGGCGAAGACGCCACGGTGCGCGCTGCCGCTGTCGAAGCCTTGGGCAACATGAACGGCACCGTTGTCGCGATGGATCCGAACACCGGTCGCATCCTGACCATGGTCAATCAGAAGCTTGCGTTGTCGGCGGGCGCGCAGCCCTGTTCCACGATTAAGGTTCCGGTCGCGCTTGCAGCTTTAAGCGAAGGCATCGTCACGAAAGACACTCCCGTCCAAATCAGCCGACGCTACTCGCTGAACATGACGACGGCGTTGGCGCATTCGAACAACGCTTACTTTGAGGCGCTCGGTCGCAGGCTGGGATTTGAGCGCGTGCATCGCTATTCGCAGATGTTTGGTCTTGGGGAACTGGCCGGGTATCAGATTCAGGGCGAGCATCGCGGAATCTATCCCACGACGGAAATTCCGCAAAGCCTCGGTGGTGTAGGCCGTATGTGTTCGTACGGAGAAGGCATCTCCATGACGCCACTGCAGTTGGGAGCGCTAGTCTCCGCAGTGGCCAACGGGGGAACTCTCTATTACTTGCAACACCCGGAAGATCCCCAGGCAGCGGCGGACTTTCAACCCCGTGTGAAACGTGTCCTGAAGATTGATCGCGCAATCCCGGAACTAGCGGATGGTCTCTCTGGTGCCACGCATTACGGCACGGCGCGCCGGTTGCGCATGGACTTTAGCGAAGAAGAGGTCCTGGGCAAGACCGGCACCTGCTCGCACGCGGGAACCCGCTTCGGATGGTTTGCGTCCTACGTGAATACCGACGCCGGGGATATCGTGATCGTGGTCTTCCTGCGCGGAGGCCGTCCAACTTTTGGTCCCAAAGCCGCCCAGCTTGCTGGGAAGATGTACCAGAATCTGTACCAGCACAGCTTCTTCGCGGCCAAGGCAACATTGCCAAAATCTCTTGACGAGAAGATTCAGCCCTAGCGCCCGCTTATTTACGTTTTAACAGCGGGCCTAGGATCTTCAGAGTTCGAATAAACGCATTCAGGCGAGCCTTCATAAGGTCTGTCTGCGTGACCATCGTAAGCCGCTACGCTTCACGCCGACGTCTTCGGCGACACCCGAACCGTGGCCATCGGCACACTGACCAAAGCGCCCGCTACTACTTTGGAATTCAGCGTCCGTAGGATGACCCGCTCACCGTTCGTGGTTGAGTTCCCACTTGAAGCCAAACGTGTAGGTCGGCTTGTAGAACTCGCGCTGCACCACATATTGCGGGCTGCCATTGTAGAACCCAAAGACTTCATTGTTCAGGTTCAGTCCCGATACAACTGCCGTCAGGCCCCTGCCAAGGTAATAGCTGGCCTGCGCGTCCACCTGGAAGTGCGAGTAAAGATAGTTGTCACCGGCCGGACCTTTGACGTCCGGTGCCGGAGTAATCGGGATGATCTTTCCGGGGTTGTTTGGATCAAACTGCAGGTTCTGGTACTGATACTGGAAAATATTCGGGCCGTTGTAAGCCAGACCAACGCGTCCCTGCCTCCATCAATGATGGCTTAGCTCGAGCAGGTTCGTCGGTTCCATATTTCTCGCGGTTGATGGTCCAGCGAAACCGGAACGAGTAGGTCGGCTTGTAGAACTCGCGCTGGACTACAAATTGCGGGCTGTTCCTGATAGAACCCGAACCACCTCATTGTTCAACCCTCGCCTCACTTCTCATGTTGCAGATCCCAACGAAGACCAACCAGGTAGGTCGTGTGGAAGATTTCACGTTGCAACACATACTGGGGGCTGCCGTTGTAGAGACCGTTAACCGCGTTGTTGAGATTCAAAGCCGAGGCAACGGCAGTCAAACCCTTCCCGAGGTAGAAGCTGCCCTGCGCGTCAACCTGGAAGTGCGAGTATAAATATTGGTCGCCCAAGGGACCTTTTTTGCCGAGGGCTGCGCCGTCCACGAACTGGTATGCAAAAATGTTCGTGCCGTTGTAGCCTAGGGCAACGCGCGCTGAAAGGCGTTTGCGATCATAGGTCGGGCTGAGGTTCCATGTGTTCGGCGCTTGGCGCAGTAGCGCAGGGCTGTCGGTGCGATTTCCCGGATTTACATTCTTGGCCTGCGAAGCCGCGTAGCTATAATTTCCCGAGAACCCGAGCCCGCTTAACAGACCCGGCAGGTAGGTAAAATGCTGCTGGAAGTCCAATTCAACCCCGGCGATGTATGCGCTACCGCCGTTTGCCGGCTGAAGGACATTGAATCCTGCGTATTTCCCGGTGCCGGCCGACAAGAGCTGGACGAAGGGATCAGATATAGATTTGTAGAAAAAACCTGCCCGGAGTAACCCCAGCGGCCGCAGTGTGCGTTCGTAAAGCACGTCATAGTCGTAGGCGTGCTCCGGCTTCAAGAGAGGGTTACCAATGGTGTAGGTGGGCGGGGACGTGGTGGTGTCCAGGCTGACGGCGGTCGACAAGGCCGTAGGGTCCGGACGCGCAAGCCCCTTCCCAAATGCGAACCGCAGATCCGAGTTCTGGTCCAGCCGCATGCTAATCGAGGCACTTGGCAAGACGTCAATATAAGAGCCTTGGTTATGGGCTGTTAGCGTTCCTGCGATGTTGTCAAAGCTGGTAGACCTATACTGCGTTCCCTCGAAGCGCACGCCAGCAACCAGGTGAAAGCGGCTAAAATCAAAGCGATTCATCAAATATCCGGACGAGACACGCTCAATCAAATTGAAGTTGGCTGCATTCCCGCCCGGTTTCGTGCTCACTCCTGTGAAAGCGCCCGGATTGGCTCTCAGGTAGGCCAGCGACTTGTCCCAAGAGATGAACGGACCGTATTTGTAAGCATTGTCATAGTAGTTGGGGCTCGTCTTGTCAGTGAGAAACAATGTTGCCGACAGCGGGTTGTTCGCCGTGTAGTCGATTTCATAAGAATTGTCAAACTTGTGGGCATTGCGAAGGTTGGCCCCGAACTCGAAGGTGCCAGCGTGGGAACCAAGGTAATAGGTCCTGGCCGCTGAGCCCGATCCCTCCAGGTTGAGCTGTTCAGCCCTGCCGTACTTGGCGTCGGTAATGGTCGAGAGCTGGAAATTGGCGGGGTTGTAGGCCTCCATAAAGCAGGCTGGAGAAAATTGCGGCTTGTAAGGATTCTTGGTTGCGGCGGCATCATACTGGCAGTTGCTCGTTGTGCTGCCCGCGTAGTTAAAGGTTGCGATCGACTCCCCTCCGTTAATGGGGGCGAGCTGGCGTGAAAGTGAAGCCGCTAATCGCCAGTTGAACAACCATTTGTTAGTGGTGTGCAGTCCACCCACCGACAAACTGGAGACCAGAAAATCAGAAAGGCGCGCCTCGCTGTTGTACTGCGGCACGTTGGTGTTGTTCGTGCCATCAAGCACCGGATTGGTGTTAAGGACATAATCGTACCTTCGCCCAAAGTCCTTGAATATGGAGTAGAGGCTGTGAACGTAGATACTCGAATTGTCTGAAATCTTATAGTCCCCGCTTCCCCCGAACCCGTACCGGTGGCGGGTAAATTCGTATTGGCGAAGCTCCGCAGTGGTGTAGGTTGGAGTGATGTTATCCGGTAAGACGCCGGGAACTGGTTCAAGATCGTAGGTTTTGCGGCCATTGTAGTCGTAGGTTCCACTGAACAGCACACCGAGACGATGGTCCTGGCCGAAGCGCTTGCCCACGGTCCCGACTACCTCGTCAACCAAAGCGCCAGTGGCAATGGGCGTATAGCCTTGCCCAAAGTAGAGAGAAGCCGTCGGGCGTTCCCCGGCAGTCTTGGTCACTAAATTTACTGATCCGCCTATGGCGTCGCCAGACTGATTGGCCTGCAACGTCTTGAAGATCTGGACCGACTCGACCAAGTCCGCTGGAATGGTGTCCAATTTAACTTGTCGCACGCCACCTTCGGGCGAGGGAATCACCACGCCGTCCACGGTCAAATTACTCAGGCGGGGCTCGGTTCCGCGAATCTGGACGTATTTACCCTCCCCTTCATCGCGCTCCAGCGTAACACCCGGCAAACGATCTAAGGCATCGGCAATGTTGGCGTTGGGGAGACTCGTTATCACGCTAAGAGGCAGAATATCGAGAATGTTATCTGTAGACCGCTCCAGGTTGATCGCCTCGGCTTCGCCATGCGCGCGTTCTACAGTCACGAGGATGCTTTCAGTAGCCGATCCCACTCCCAGCACGGCGGTTACGGTGCCGACCTGTAGGTCGGCGACCGTCACCTTGGTGGAGAAGGTCGAAAAGCCTACATAGTCCACCGTCACAGTGTAAGTGCCTGGCGCGACGTGGTAGATGGTAAATTTCCCTGCGCTGTCGGAGACGGCGGTGAGGCCGCCGGGATCCAGCTTCACCGTGGCGCCAGGCAGGATTGCTTGGCTAGTATCCGTGACCGTGCCTGTGACCGACCCTCCTCGCGCTTGTGCGACGGCTGGAGACGGGTAAAAGAGAGACAACGTGCACGAAACCACGAACAGGAAACACAGCGACTTACGCATTTTTCGAGCCCGCCTGCCTACTGTTTGCTGGCCTGCCGCCGTACCGGAAATTGCACACAACACCACGAATAAGATTCGAGAAGAGAGCTTCATATTGCCTCCTTGGGGTCCAGGATTGTGGTAGCAACACCTACCTGCTCGGCCGTAAAATCCTGACGAGGTACGCTTAGAGTTAACCGAAAGTCTTCCGAGTTTATTGAGGCCGTGTAAATGCCGCGTGAATGGCGTGTGAATGTTTATTCAGGTTGAGGAGGGGGGTGTCAGACAAGTCTTCGCATTGGGCTCAAAGGGGGGAGGGTGGCGCACTCTGACCTTGTCGGCGTTTCGAACGTTCCCCGCCGCCGCGGGTTATACCTATACGATGAGGGCTGACCCATGCAGCCTTATTCATGCGGCCTGACCGATACTGCCCGCCGCTACCTACTTCGCAGGCGACGCAGATTCCTTTAAATACCCTGCGCTGAGCGTTCCTTTGCTCTTCGCGATCGGCAGCAGCGTTGGATAGAACTGTACAAATGTCGTATCCACGGCGGCATGCGCGGCGTGGCACGAATAGCAATCGGCGGTGGTTGGAATCATCTTGGCTGTCTTGCTATCGTCAAACGGAAAGAACGCCCACTTGCCCGGGAAGCGGGCTTCGTCTTTCACGTGGACCTCTCGCGCCATCACCTCGGTGTCCTGATAGTTGCCAGCCTTATTGATCGAGCCTTTGTCCCTGGCGCCACGAGCCTCCAGCACCAACACCGTTTTGTCGGGCCAGGTGCCGGTCTCCACAAATTTCTGGTAGGCCTCGGGGTTTACAAAGACGTTGTCGAACATGTGGTGGCCCATCCGCATGGCGGGGTTGTAGCTCATGTCGAAGCCGGTGGTCAGATACACCCATTGGCGATAGTTTTCTGGAAACTTCAGCTGGCCATCGCCGGTGTATTCCGGCCCGACACTGGGAGCTGCGGCGTATTGGGGAAGGGCGGCGGCGAACAGAAAAGCCGTCCCGGCGAGAAGCGCGATTTTGATGTGGGTAAGCATGTGTGGCAGTATGCCCGGAGAGGCACGGGAAATCTATGCCAATCACTGCACAGGGCTTGGAATTGGCTGCATTATCTCACTGTCCTGCGCTGTCTTAGTCTACGATTCGAATAGGCTAGGGTTCGAATAGTCAAGGATTCGAATATGGACGCGGCTCCGACAAGTTCGCAGCGGTCACGCTGGTTCTGGATTGCTTCAATCTGGTTCGGCGTAGGTCTGTTCGATGCGACGCAAAACGTCTTCGTGATGCGCTCCGAGGGCATGCATCACGCCTGGTTCAGCCTGTTTGTAAAGCTGCTGTTGTCCTGGGTGCCTTGGGCGCTGGCGACGCCAGTCGTGTTGCGCTTGGGTCGCCACTGTCCGTTGGCGCTACCGAGTCCGGCCCAATGGAAGCAGGTTTCAGGTTGGGTGATTCATGCTTCGTGCTGCGCTTCGATCGGTTTGGTTTACGCTGCATGGACCTCGTGGCTCGACGAAATTCTAAATCCCTACTTGCTTTCTCCGGGACCGCCGTCGTTCCGTCACCTCTTTTTCGACCGCTTCTACAACGGTCTGTTAGCCTCCGTGTTCCTGTACTCGGCCATCCTATTGGTCAGCCATTTGCTGGAGTCCCGCGAGCGACTGGCGCAACAGCAGACCGAAACGGCTCGGTTGAACGAGCAACTTTCGAAGGCTCAATTGAATGCCTTGCGCCGGCAAATCGAACCGCATTTCCTGTTCAATTCGCTCAATTCCATTGCGGGTTTAGTGCGCGAGCGGAGAAACGACGCGGCCGTGGACATGATTGCAGGTCTTAGCGAGTTTCTGCGTAAAGTGCTCGAAGAGTCCAACCGGCAAGAGGTGTCGTTGGGAGAAGAAATGGAGTTCCTGCAAAAGTATTTGGACATCCAGAAAGTGCGATTTGCCGATCGGCTGCAGTTCGAGGTGGATGTTCCGAAAGAGCTATTTTCGGCGCAGGTTCCCAGTTTGATTTTGCAGCCGATGGTGGAGAATGCAGTGAAGCACGGTATCGCAAAACGAGTGCAGGGAGGCGCGATCCGCGTGGCGGCAGTCCGCTCCAATGGGTCGCTGACTCTGAGTGTCTACAACGACGGCCCGCGGCTGCCTGTGGGTTGGGAGAAGAATGCGTCGGGAATCGGAATCAACAACGCGCGGACCCGTCTGCACGGTTTGTATGGCGGAGCATTTCAATTGAATATGCGGAATCGGGAGCCTGACGGTGTGGAAGTGTCGGTGACGGTTCCGTTCCGAGAAGCTTGATTGTGTTACGGACGCAAGAAGTCTTGTCATTCCGAGCAGCGCGAGGAATCCCTTTACCCCCGCACACTTTCTATGAGGCAGGGATTCCTCGCTGCGCTCGGAATGACAAAGTGCAGGTTGAACGTTTATGAAACAGCCTCTCCGCACCCTTATCGTCGACGATGAGCCGCTCGCACGCAGCAACCTGGCGGTGCTGCTGCGCCTTGACCCCGAGATTGAACTCGTCGGTGAATGCGGGTCGGGCAGGGAAGCGGTGGAGGTTATCCGGAGCAAGCGGCCCGACTTGGTCTTTCTTGATGTGCAGATGCCGGAATGCGATGGCTTCGACTTGCTGGAGCTACTGGGCAGCGAATTACCGCCCGCGGTTGTCTTTGTCACCGCGTACGACCAATATGCGCTGCGGGCGTTCGAAGCTGGAGCGCTCGACTATCTACTCAAACCTTTCGACAACGCTCGATTCGAGCGGGCACTCGTTCGCGCCAAGGAAAAAGTTTCCTCCGCCAAGGGATTGCCGACGAAAGTTGACCGCTTGGCCATCAAGAGTGTGGGCCAGGTCGCGTTCGTGAAGGTATCGGAAATCGACTGGATCGAGGCCGCCGACTACTACGCCTGCCTGCACGTCGGAGCGAAATCCCATCTGTTGCGTCGAAGCCTTGCCGAACTTGAACAGGATCTCGATCCGGCCTCGTTCTGCCGCATTCACCGTTCGAGCATGGTGAATCTCGAACGCGTTCGAGGGCTCAAGCTCAATCCAGACGGAGAATACGAAGTCCTACTCGAAGATGGCTCCCGACACCGCCTGAGCCGGCGCTACAAAAAAGAATTGGAATCCCGCATGGGGTTGGAGACGCGAGCGTTCATCGACTAACCGCTTATTGTTTCGGAGCGGCCGGGGTGAGAATGCTACCGGCGCCGTCGTCCGTAGCGCCAGTTCCAGCAATCCAGCTATCGAGATGGCCACCGAGCATGACCACCTGATTCTTCACGGAAGGACCGAACCTCTTTTGTCGGTGTTAGACTGCCTCTCGGAGAACATCAATGGGCAAGAGTATTCTTGGTCTACTCAGCTTCATGGCTCTGACGGCAGTTGCCGCTTGGACGCAAGAGCACATGCCTTCGCACGTCGTGCCCATGTCAACCTTCACCCGGGATCATCGTTTCGTAACCGTCTCGGGAGACCCCACCAAACCCGGCGAGCTCTACGTGATTCGTATTCACTCGGAGGCGGGCTACGTCATCATGCCGCATACGCATCCGGAAGACGAGCACATCACCGTGCTGAAGGGCACATGGGAGCTGGGCATGGGCGACCGCTATAATCCGCATACTCTCGAGCCCATGGAGGTCGGGGGCTACGGATTGGTGAGTAAGAGAATGGCGCACTTCGCGTTCTCGAAGACGGACGCGATTGTTCAAGTCCACGGCATCGGTCCTTTTACGACGACCTGGGCTACGCCGAACTACGAGCTCACCGACAAGGGAGTCTTGCTGTCGACATCCGCGAATCTGCCGGGCACCCCTACCTCGACATTTCCACCCGAGTGCTTTCCGCTGAAACTCGGTGCACACGCACGAGGATCGCTGGGCGAAGGCGTCATCGTTGGAGCGCAATGCACTCCGGGCCAGCTTACCCAGTATCGGATCGAGAAGGCGAACGGGGAGCTCTTCTGGATTCAGCAGCCAGCCTTGACGACGCCGTAACGTACCGCTTCCGCGCAGTGGACTACCAAAATGGCTGCGCGGCGGGGACGAATTCGATGGGAACTTCGGGCACGAAAGGCTTGAGCCAGCGCACGCACTCCTCCATCCCTGCTTGTTCGGAGGGAATGTGCCCGAGCACGATCAGCGCTTTTTGCTTCTTTTCACTCACCGCGTCAGCGGCGTACTCGACGGTTTCCCACTCTCGGGATTCGCCGGTGATCAACAACTGGACGCCAGGAATCTCCAGGGCTTGAATTTCTGCATGCATGCCCGCCGCCCCCGGCGAGAGCGCCACGCGAGTTATTTTCATCTTCGGATCGCCGACCACGCGCATGGTATGCAGTCCGAGGCGAGCCTTTGACTCTGCCGCCAGGTTCTCCAGGGTCGTTTCCGGAATCGTAAATAGATACGGATTCTGCTTGTCCTGAAACGTTTCCCAGCCCAGCGCACGAATCATGCCGACTTCGATGCCATCGGGGTTACGAGCGTGCCAATGGTCGTGAAATCTCCAGACCACGAGATGGTGTTCCTGGATGAAAGCCAGCTTTTGCGCAAGGACGGCGTCGGTTTCTTTCTGGGGAATTTCGTCGAAGTGGTCGAGGTGATTATAGAACGTCGGTTCGTGGGTGATGACGAAGTTGTCCCTAGCGGCAGCGGCACGTTGCAGAACGTCGAACGTAGCCATCATGGTGACCGCAATGCCAGTAACGCGAGTGTCGGGGTCGCCAGCTTTGAAGGTGTCGACGGTATCCTGCTGCCAGGGAACGCCCACGTGTGCCTTGATCCGCTCGACGACTTCGCGCGCGGTCAGGGGGTGGGCAGTGGCGGGAGACTGGGCCGAAGCGATCGTCGGCAAGATAACTAGAACTAGAGCAACGATGAATGACTGCAGGCGCATAACTCCCTCTTTTCTCGCCTGCAATAGTAACGGAAAGCGGCGTTCTTCTTGGACGATAATCGCCCTCTCGCCCGTTATTCAGTAATCACCTTATCCGACCATTCCACTAGCGAAACGAAAATTGTCGGGTTGCCAAATTTCGCCCCGTAGGCGCTGAGATCCGCCTCCGTCACGGCCCGGGCGCGCGAGCAGGCGCCGCAGGCAAAAATTGGAACGTGTCGAGCGGCAAGCTTCTCCAAAGTCTCGCTGATTTTCGGCCACCCCACGGGCGTCACGGCTTCTGCGACGGTTTTTCGCATGAGTACCACGGCTTCGCCGAGCAGGAAAATCTGGATCTCGTGTCCGGCCTCGGCCAGCGCCAGCCCGTGCGAAAAGGGAAACGCCGCCTTGGTTGGGTCGTCCGACCCCCAGGCACTCTTCATCATGATCTTCAGCGGTTTCTTGGTTGAAGTTTGCGCCTGGGCCGCGCCCGCCGCCCCGAGGGCGAAGAACGGTAGCGCGGCCAGACGAGAGAGAAAGGATCGACGCGGTTCCATGGATAACTCCTTAACTGCGGCCTCTTGAGGGATGCCATGGCATTCTAGACTAGAGGCCGGGTTCTTGCTTGACAGTTCGTCGCACAAATCTCACTGCGCAAACGCCTTGACCGCAAGTTGCACGCCCTTTTCCCGTGGCTCGCTCCGCGCCTTCTCTTTGGCCTCGGAGATTTGCGCCCGATTCAACTGCGATTCCAGCGACGAAAGCAGGTAACGTCCGCGGTCGTCGCCTGCGGCTGTCGCGGAGGTAATCAATTCGTAGGCTTTGTCGGGGTCCTTCGCGACTCCGACGCCTTCCGCGTACATGTAGCCCAGTTTTATACGCGCGCCGGTCTGTCCCTGCTCTGCCGCTTGCTGGAATAGGCGGAGTGCTGCGTTGTTGTCTCGCGGAACCCCTTCGCCTCGCAGGTACAGATCGGCCAAGTTGTTCTGGCCCAAAGGGTTGCCAGCTTCGGCGGCTTTTCGGTACCACGACGCTGCTGTGGATCGGTTCTGAATACAGCCGAGCCCCTGATCGTAAAGGTAGCCAAGATCAGTTTCGGCGTCAGCGTCGTTTGCGTCCGCGCCTTTCTGGAACCAGCGGAAGGCTTCGGTGTAGTCTTGCCGTACGCCGTCGCCGTTGAGGAAAAGAACTCCTAAGTTGTAGTAAGCACGGGGGAAAGCCTGATCGGCTGCGGCGTGGAGCCAATGCAGGGCAGTCGCGTAGTTCGTCGGTGTTCCCCACCCATTGATGTACATCACGGCCAGGTTAACCTGCGCGGGAGCGTAGCCGCGCTGAGCGGCTTGCCCAAACCACTTCAACGCCTCTTTTTCGCTATAGTCCGGCCCCATGGCCAGGATCGAGGCGATTCCGAGCTGGTTTTGCTCGAAAGTATGTCCATGCCGCGCCATCTCGCGGACAAGTTTGCCATCGCACACGTTTTGCTTTCTCCCAACAACGCGCGAGACCACGGCCAGGCTGCATTGTTCGTTCCCGGAACGCTGGGACAAGGCGCCGGTTGTCAGCGATATCAGAAAGATCGCCATCGCAATTGCGGACTTCGTTTTCATTTTGGTTCCTCCCCTCTCGCGTTTGGTTGTTGCAGCGAGGTTGTGAGGCCCAAGTTGCCGCATCGCTTCCGCTACCTCAATGGCGGTCTGGTCATTTGCGTGTACGTAGGCGGGTAGATTTTTATCATCCGAAGATCATCCGGTAACAGGCTGATAAAGGAAGCTTTAGCTGCGTGGTCAGGGGCGAGATGGACGCACCTCGTGTCGCGGGAATCAAGGGTAGAAAAAGATCACCGCGCCATTTGCACTTCCAAAACGACGTCATTTGGAGAGCAAAGATTGTGCGGCGGACGGTCCAACCCTCCGCGGTCACGATCGCGCTCACGATCGTACTTGCAGTTGAGTCTAAGCAGTCTGAACCTGTAGGTGGTTGAGAGCGTACAAAACATTAGGAGACTGCTATTATCACTCCGGCAAGCAGTGATCGACAATGAAGGAGCTGTGGAATGAAGCCGAATGATCCGTCCCGCCGCCTGTGCTTTGGGCCTTATGAAGCCGATTTCGACACGCAAGAGCTGCGCAAGTTCGGGATCAGGTTGAAGCTCTCCGGCCAGCCGATTCAGATCCTGGAGATGTTGCTGGCGCGCCCTGGACAGTTGGTCACGCGGGAAGAGCTGCAGAAGTTGCTTTGGCCGAATGATGTGTTCGTAGACTCAAACCATGGCCTAAACGCGGCAGTGAACAAGCTGCGGGAAGCGCTGTGCGATTCGGCGGATGACCCGAAGTACATTGAGACGCTGCCTCGGCGTGGGTACCGGTTCATCGGTGTGATAGAAACGCCAAAGCCTGAAGTGCCAGTTCCGCCTGCACTTGCGACAACGCCCGAACCAGCAGGGTCTTTTGTGATCCCTGCTCCAATGCCCAGACCGGTGAGCCGCGTGCCAGCGGCAGCAGCTTCCGTGATTCTGCGCAAGCCCGGGGGCTGGGGGAACTTCATCCAGATAGCAGCGGGTGTGCTTCTATGCAGCGTTGGCGTGGTCACGCTTGTGAGCAAGAACGCCGAAAGGACAGAGAGCGATCTGCGGCAGGAACTCAAAGAGGCGCATGAGAACATCGCCGCCCTTAGAAATCCACAAGAGGCCGATGTGAAGGAGGCTTCCGGCGCGCAAATCCGAAAGGCGGCGGAAATCTCGGAGAAGAAGAAAGCTGACGAAGGGCAAGAACTGGCTCGGGGCGGGAATTCGAACGGGAAGGGAAATGACGAGAGTTCCAATGCCGAAAGTTCCATGGAGGCTCCTGGTCCCGAAGTTCTTCCACGTGGAAAAGAGCGATTCCCGTCCGCACTGACGCAGGTCGCCACGGCACGGCTCAGCCCTCTGCTGCGAACGGTTGTCGCGGGACATGGCGGCAGTGCCGCGCCTCAATTTTCGCCCGATGGAAAACGGATCGCGTTCATGTCAGACCGCACGGGTTCCTGGCAGATTTGGGTCAGTGATGCGGATGGGTCCAATGCAAGGCGGGTGAGCTTCACGGAGAGCGCGGGGACTCCGCGCTGGTCCCCCGACGGACGCAGTATTGCTTTTGACGCGCCGTGGGATGGAAGAACGCGAATCTTCGTATTGCGCATGGACAGCAACGAGGATGCCCGGCCTCTGGTGGAAGGGATGGTGCCGAGTTTTTCGCGCGATGGAAAGTGGATCTACTTTGCCTCCGAGCGCAGGGACGGATCGCAGGTCTGGAAGATCCCAGTCGACGGAGGGCGCGCGGTGCAAGTCACTTTCAACGGAGGCTTCGCCGCGCTGGAAGCACCGGATGGCTATCTCTACTATGCGAAGTCTCGGTATCCGCAGCCGGAGATGTGCCGCATGCCCGTGGCCGGGGGCGAGGAAGCATGCGGACAGCAGCATCTGCGACCGCGCACATGGGCGAGTTGGGCGGTGACGCGAGAAGGCATTGTGTTTGCCGAGGATTTGCCCAACGGGCAGTCCACGCTGAGTCTCTATGATCCGGCGCGGCGCGAGGTGCGCGATCTGGTTTCGTTGCAGAGTGCCCCGTTCTGGGTCGGCGCATCGGCGGATGGAAAACGCGCCATCATGAATGACGCCGAGGAACGTCAGATTTCGATGGTGGAAAATCTGCAGTAGCAATCGTCTTTTGCGTTTCTGCTTGGAAAGAAGGCTAAAAAGTGGCCCGCGGCGATTGCTCGCGGGCCACTTTCAGCTGGCAATGGTTCCTCAACAGCTTTCGCGCCGGACTCTAGTGTGATTGCCACAATGCGCGTGTCGAGCGGAGCGTATGTTCCAAAGGAGAAACAGAGCGAACCGAACTTCCGGGAGCCGCTGGGGCTAGGGCGGCGGAACGAAACGACCCCGGATTGGAAGAGTCCGGTTCAAGGATGAAGGGGTGGGTATTTCCGGATTTGTCTGTGCCCAGTCCGGCAATCGTGCCCGCGTTGTTGATCGCGTATGCGACATTTAGTGTGAGTGACGATCCTGCAGGGATGAGCGTGTTCAGGTCGCGCATTTGCCCATTCTGCCAGACAAATGCGTGGATGTAGCTCGTTTGTCCCGTTAGCGTAATTGTCCCCGACCCTCCGACGACAGTCCCGGCGTTGTTGATACCGAAGGCAATGCTGCCCGTGTCGGTTCCGACTGTTCCCAGCGACTGACCATTCCCCGCGGGAGACCATACCGTCGCGATCACATTCGTGTCGGTCGCATCACTATTCCACCCGACAACGGTGGCGGCGTTGTTGAGCATGAGTGCTTCCACGAAATTTCCTCCGACGGAATTGAGGACAGTTTTCGTACCGCCGCTCCATAAGTAAGACTGGAAAAGGCTGTTGCTAGCATCCAACGAAATCACGGTTACCTGACCGCTGCGATTAATGGACGTGGGGGTCGAGAAGGCGCCCCCGAGTGTACCAAGGTCCACCATCGTTCCGCCCGACCACAGGAAGGCGTCATCCTGCGGTTGGTTGAAGGGCGGTTCAGGTGGAGTATTAAGAAAAGAAATGCCAATGATCTGACCACTGTCATTGGCCTGCCAGGCTTGGGAGTCAGTTCCGCCCAGGGTGCCCAAGTCCGAGATTTTGCCGTTTCTCCATGTTGTGGCATGCAATTGGGTTCCGAAAAAGCCATACGGATCCGGAGTGGAGTTGAAGGCATAGCCAACGATCAGCCCGGAGTTATTGACGATGTTGGCATTGCTGTCGTGACCGCCGAGATCTCCGAGGTCTCGGACGTGGCCATGCTTCCAACTAACGGCATGGTTGTACAGTTTGCCATTGAAAGGGGATACCTCACCGTCGTTGGAAATTCCGATGACAAGGCCGCTATTGTTAATCCCGAGTGCGTTGCTGCCACCTCCACCTTGATCGGCGTGCGGGAGGCTCGGCAAGCGTGTGGATTTGCCATCCGACCAAACAAACGAAGCCGCGTTGTTGGTTTTGTTGAGATAGATTGCCGCCAGATCCCCCTCGCTATTCATAGGGGAAGGCGTGAAGTCACCGCCAGAAAGATCGACGCTGAAAAAAGTGCTGAATGTGCCGCCCAGCCCTCCTACATTGTGAAATTTGTAATAGTTGACGACCTGGGTTTGCTCGGGCGGTAGGCTCGCCTGCTGAGCAAAGGCGAATGCGGCGGACAGAACACACATCGTGACAACTGAAAAGTTTCGCATAATGGAACATCCTCCGGAGGATCCCGTTGCACTGGCGCTTCCAACAACAGCTCGATCCCACAATTCCGCGCTCAGACTGACGATAGTCATCCCGCATTCGTGAACCTCAGGAGTGGCGAAGTGTTCTTGAAAACATAACCATGCGGTTCAACACTCTTTTTTATTTCCTACAAGCCAAGGCCCATTCGCCGCACTGGCAGGGCCGGCAAGGGCAAAGAATTACAGCTTTTGGTAGTTGGTTTTGCAGTTTTTACCCATTTACGGAGTTCATCGAAGAAAAAGCCAGAGTGGGTGCTGCGCAGGTCTGTCTGGACGCGGAACCCCGAAGTTCAGAGACGTTGCGTGAGGCTCATCCCGCGAAAATGCCGCTCGTCCCTTTTCGTTGGCAAATGCCGCGCCTTGGCGGCATACTTGCTTGGGATTGGGGTGCAATGGCGATATCGATTAGCGGAACGGTGACCGACGAAGCGAAAGATGATACTCGATTCGATGTGTCCTCTTACGACGATGTTTCGGAGCCCGAAAGGCAAGGGGTGTCGCTTTCGGAGGATTCCGGACCATCTCACCCGGCCGCGGTCTGGGCGATCAGTCTCCTTGTCTGGACGGTTTTCGCTCTCCTCAGCATCGCCGGCTCTCGCGTGTACTACGTTGTGGCTGGAGGTCAGGCTCCCGGCTGGAAATTTCTCTTTGGAGCGAACTTCGTAGACGCTTATGTGTGGGCTGTCCTGACGCCATTCGCCTACGGGCTCTCGCGGCGCTACAGCTTTGGTCTGCGCTCTTGGGTGTCCGCTGCCTGCGTGCATGCGATGAGCGCGCTCGTATTCGCCGTCTCAGGCGCCCTCGCGACCTCGGCCCTGAATTGGGTGTTGTATTTAGTTCGGGATGGGGGGCAGATTACCGTCCGTTCGGAAGTGATGAGCCTGTTCCTGGGAGACTTGCCGCGCTATTGCTTGATTGTCGCCGTTACCCAGGCCATTCTGTACTCCGAGCGGCTGCAGATCCGACGACTGCATTCCTCTCGACTCGAGGCACAGCTCGTGCAGGCGCAATTGCAAGCGTTGAAGATGCAGCTCCAGCCCCACTTCCTTTTTAATGTGCTCAATTCGATTGCGGCCCTGTCTCGCAAGGATCCACCCGCGGCAGAAAAAATGACCCTTCAAGTGGCCGAGTTGCTGCGGCTGACTCTACAAACAGCCGAGTTGCATCAAACGCCGCTGCGACGGGAGTTCGAGTTTCTGGATTGCTATTTGCGTATCCAGCAAACGCGTTTTCAGGATCGCTTGCGCGTACGTTTTGAGGTCGACCCCGCAGTCCTGGATGCGACCGTACCTGCGCTGTTGCTGCAACCGCTAGTGGAAAACGCCATCCGGCACGGGATTGGGCCGCGTGCGGAACCCGGAAACATCACAGTGCGTGCGCACCGAAGTGACCATTGGCTGGATCTGGAAATTGTGGACAATGGCGTCGGGCTTCCGGCATCCGGCAATGGAACGCGGGAAGGGGTCGGCTTGAAGAATACGCGCGCCCGATTGCACCAGCTCTATGGGCAAGACTACAAGTTCACCTGCGAAAATGTTTTGCTTGGCGGCTGCCGCGTCAGCATTCGTCTACCTTGGGGCCTCGCGCAGCTGCAGGTTCACGAAGGGCACTCATGATTCGCACGCTAATTGCCGACGACGAGCCACTAGCACGGGAACGGTTGCGATCCTTGCTGGTCAGCGAGACTGATTTCCAAATTGTTGGTGAGAGCGCGGACGGAGGGAGCGTGTTGGAATTTGTGCGGAAGCAGTCTGTGGATCTGATCCTGCTCGATATCCAGATGCCGGCCATGGATGGCTTTCAAGTCGTGCGACAGCTTCCCGTCGATGGTCCCGCTATTGTGTTTGTCACCGCTTACGACGAATACGCGGTGGATGCTTTTGAAATTCACGCTCTCGACTATTTGCTCAAGCCGGTCGAAGTCGAACGCCTGCGGACTACATTGGCGCGTGTTCGCACCAGTCAGCAGCGACAAGCGCTGCGCGAAAAGTTGGAGCTCCAACTCAGTAGTGTTCTGAGCGAAATCGAAGCGGGCCGCGACCACCCCGAGCGGATTTTGCTGAAATCGGATGGCACGTATTCTTTCCTGGAGCCGAAGGAAATTGACTGGGTCGAGTCCGCAGGGAACTATGTGGAGATTCATGCGGGAGACAGGAATGTTCTGCTGCGGGAGACTCTGGCAGGCGCAGAAAAGAAATTGCGCGCCTACGGCTTCGTTCGAATCAGCCGGTCTGTGGTAGTCAATCGGGAACGAATCAAGATCGTGCGTCCGCTACAGTTCGGGGAGTACTCCGTGGAACTGAATAACTCAACCCGGCTTGTGCTCACACGGGGCTTCCGGCAGGAGTTTTTCGACTCTGTGCCAACGCTGGGATAGAAACGAGTTCCTGCGCTGCGTGCAACGGGAACTCGAACTATAAACCCAATGCTCGCTACTTCTTCCGCTCGTCCCTTGCGATCACGCCGTCTTTGATGAACACGACGCGGTGAGCGTATTCCGCTATGTCGTGCTCATGCGTGACCAGAACGATGGTATTGCCTTCGGACTGCAGACGGTCGAACAGGGCCATGATCTCGATGCCGGTCTGTGAGTCGAGGTTGCCGGTGGGTTCGTCGGCCAGGATGATGGAGGGTTTGTTCACCAGCGCACGGGCGATGGCAACGCGCTGGCGCTGTCCGCCGGAGAGTTCGTTGGGCTTGTGGTTCATGCGCGATTCCATGCCAACGGAGATCAGAGCTTGTTTCGCCCGCTCGATGCGTTCCGCCGCTGGAATCCCGGCATAAATCAGCGGCAGCTCGCAGTTGTGCAGCGCCGTCGCTCGGGCCAGCAGGTTGAAGGTCTGGAACACGAAGCCGATTTCCTTGTTCCGAATACGGGCGAGTTCGTCATCGGTGAGTTCGCTGACACGCTGCTGATTCAGCCAATATTGGCCCCTGGTCGGAGAATCCAGGCAGCCAATCAAGTTCATGAGCGTCGATTTACCTGAACCCGAGGGGCCCATGATGGCAACGTATTCGTTGCGCTCAATCTTCAGGTTCACGCCGCGCAGGGCATGCACCTGCTCTGAACCCATTTCGTAGGTCTTCCACAGGTCATCGGTGAAGATCATGGCGGATGCTGGTGGCGCGGAGACGCCGGGTGCATTCATGCTCGATAAGACGCTCGGTGAACTCATGTTGATGACCTCGGCGGTTGCCATGAACTGTTCCTCTACTTTCTATCACGTCCGATGGTTCTTCTTGGACGTACGCATTCTGTGATTGTTAGGTTCCCTCGTCCTCTTTTTTGGGAGCGGCGTTGTCAATCTTGACGCTGACGCCAGGACGCAACGTCCGCAGAACCTTATAACTGCCGATGACGATCTCGTCGCCTTCCTGCAGACCGCTGCGAACTTCGATATCCGTCGTGGCGGCAATGCCGGTTTCTACGGGCATGAACTTCGACTTCTTGTCGCGGATGATGAAAACACCCTGAATCTCTTTCTTGTCCTTAGCGGCAGCCGCGCTGGGGCTCGCCGCGGAGGCAGTCGAATCGGAGGGCTTCTTATCCTTATCCTCGATCAAGTCTTCCGGCTTGCGGATGGTGAGCGCCTGAATCGGAATGGTCAAAGCGTGCGCCTGCGTGGCAGTCGTGATCTTGGCGGTTGTGGAAAGGCCGGGACGCAGGTTGTCTGGCGGACTCTGCAGTGTCACTACCACTTTAAAGTCCTTCGCTTCCTGACTGCTGCCGGTGCTCTGTGTCGTGGCCACGCCGGTGGATCGGATGATCGCGTTGTCGCCAATTTCCGAAACGATGCCTTTGAATATCTGGTGCGGAAACGCGTCAATCGTTACGTCTGCGGATTGTCCCAGATGGACATTCACGATGTCAGTTTCGTCGACCTTGACTTCGGCCGTGATGACCGACATGTCCGCTACCGTCATCAGCGTGCTGCCGGGAGCGTTCTGAATTCCAATGACCACGCTCTCTCCTTCGCGCACGGGGAGGTTGCTCACGATACCGTCGAAGGGCGCGGCATAAGTAGTTTTTTGTAAGACGTCGGAGGCTCGAGTGAGGTTGGCTCTGGTCTGCGCGATATGTTTGTCGGCTGAGTCTTGTTGCGCCTTAGCCTGCGCCAACCGGGCTTGAGCCTGTGCCAGGCCAGCTGCTGCCTGCTCCCAAGTCGACTTCTTCATGTCGTAGTCGGCTTTCGAGATCAGTTGTTCCTTGAACATCCCTTGGGCGCGATCGAAGTCCAGCTTGGCGCGGTCGGAATCGGCTTGTGCGCGAGCCATGTCGGCCACCGCCGTCTTAGAGCCAGCGTCTGCGGCAACGAAATCCGTCTCCGAAGCACCCAGGGAGGCTCGTGTCGCAGCCACATCCGCGGCCGACTGCACGTTCTCGAGCTGTGCCAACAACTGGCCCCGCTTCACGTGATCGCCTTCCTTGACATACAAATGGGTGATCTTGCCAAACGCGTTGGCGCCTACATTGACGTAGGTCTTGGGCTTAATCTCGCCGGAAGCCGTCACCACGGACGACAAATCCTCGCGGACCACTTTGCCGGTTTGTACGACGACCAGGTTCTTACGGCTGTTGTAGACGGTTGCGCCCACAATGGCCAAAAAAACCACCACCACCCCGACGCCAATCGCGATTTTCTTCCATGTTTTCATAGTCTTGTCCGGAATGCTCCCAGGCTCGGCGATCGGGTTTCGTGCGGCTCCTCCGGACAGGTTTGGGGCAGTTTCGCTCCCTACAGCTGCGACCTGTGGTGTGATACGGAAGAATTACGGGCCGAGTTCCGGGAATTTGCGGGGAGCCGAGCCGGGATCTCCGCAATCCGAAGCTGACATTATAGCTTCTCCATAGCTTCTTCGGCGGGCAAGCGGGTCGGTAGAGCAAGGGCGCGGACATCCCCCGGATCGGTTCCGGCATCCAAGCGTGGCAGATTCAGCGGAATTTCAGCTGCGGGCGTCCCCACGGGCCGGTTTACTGGGGGATGCCTCGGCGGTGGCTTATTCCGGGAAGTGCTTGCTTGAAGCACAGTGAATCCCTACAATATGGGGAGGTTAGTGTGTCTCCTAGGAGCTTGCGTTTCATGCAGTTTCCCCGTTCTCGCGTAAGGTTCCGTCGTGCTGTTCTGTTCCTGTCTTTGTTTGCCGCAACGTTGATTGCCGCCGCGTTCCCACTTTGGGCCCAGGCGCAGGCCGAAGACAAGGGAGATTCCGAAACCCAACCGGCCACGGAACAGGTCGATCCGCTCAAGCGCCCCCTCACCGAGAAGCAGCGCAAAGAGAACGCCAAGTCGCTCCGTACCGAAGTCAGCAAGGTCTACAAGAAATGGCTGAACGAAGACGTTGCCTGGATCATCTCCGACGAAGAGCGGGATGCCTTCAAGCGCCTGAGCAACGACGAAGAGCGCGACAGCTTTATTGAGAACTTCTGGCTTCGTCGCGACCCCACCCCTGATACCGTCGAGAACGAATTTAAAGAAGAGCACTATCGCCGGTTCGCCTATGCGAATGAGCACTTCCCGGCGGGCGTTCCGGGCTGGAAAACGGATCGCGGCAAGATGTACATCATGTACGGTCCAGCCGATGAAATCGAATCGCATCCGTCGGGTGGCACCTACGAGCGCCCTATGGAAGAAGGCGGCGGCTCTACTTCGACGTTCCCCTTTGAAACTTGGCGGTATCGTTACCTTGAAGGTATTGGCCAGGAAGTAATCATTGAATTTGTCGATACGTGCATGTGCGGCGAGTATCACATGACGCTGGACCGCTCAGAAAAGGACGCTCTCCTTTATACTCCGGGCGCCGGACTCACGCAGTCCGAGGAAATGGGTCTCTCCAGCAAAACGGCTCGCTTTACCGGCGGCGGGCTTGAACGCCTCGGGAAGGGTCCTTTTACGCAAGGCTCCGACAGCAAACAGTTTGATCGTCTGGAGCAATTTGCCAAACTGCAGAAACCGCCTCCAATCAAGTTTAAGGATCTGGAAAACGAAGTGGTCTCGCATAGGATTCATGCGAATCCAATGCTGTTTGATGTGCGCACGGACTTTGTGCGCGTAACGTCGGACACTGTGCTGGTTCCGGTTACGATCCAAATTAAGAACAAAGACGTGACGTTTGTCAACAAGGACGGTATTCAGCGCGGAACCGTAAATATCTTCGGGCGCGCCACCACCATTGGCGGTCGCATTGCCCAAACCTTTGAGGACACCGTGCAGGTCGATGTCCCGGAAGAGCTTTTGCCCAAGACCATCGAGAACGCTTCGGTGTATTGGAAAGCCCTGCCGCTGCGACCCGGCAAATACAAGCTGGACGTAGTGGTGAAAGACGTCAACGGAGACCGCGTTGGAACCTACAACCGTGGGCTCGACGTGCCGGAGTATAACGAAGAGAAACTGGCGGGCTCGACGCTGATCCTCGCCGACCAGATGGAGCCCGTGCCCGCGAAGAACGTCGGCACTGGAAACTTCGTGATTGGGACGACCAAAGTGCGTCCGCGCGTCGCCCCGTCTGACGGCAAGCCAATATCCTTCAAGCGCACACAGAGGCTCAATTTCTGGATGCAGGTGTACAATCTCTCGGTCGATGGCAAGACACATAAGCCTTCCGCTTCGGTGGAATACAGCGTAGTGGATATGGCCACCAACAAGGCTGTCATTCATTCGGTGGAAAATACCGAGCAGATGGGCAATATCGGCGAGCAAGTCACGCTGCAGAAGACGCTCTCGGCCAGCAGTTTGCAGCCGGGCGTCTACAAGATGAATATTAAGGTCAATGACAACCTCTCCAAGCAGGCGCTGGATCCCTCGGTGACGTTTTCCATCGAGTAAGCAACGCCCTTGGCCCCCGGTGAGGTGCACATGATGTTTCGGAAGCTGAGTTGCTTCGCTGCGATTTTGGCGCTCGGCCTGCCCGGGTGGGCAGCCGGACGTTCCGCCTCCGCCTACGGGGGTTCCGTCTCTGGAATCGTGCGCGCCTCCGACGGCACCCCACAGATGGGCGCGGTGGTCGAAGTTTTCGCTTCCGCAACGCGCAGCCTCACCGTCTTTACCAACGAAAACGGCTTTTATTCCGCCTCTGGGCTGAAGGCTGGAAACTACAGCCTCCGCGTTTCCGCGCCAGCGTTTCTTCCGGCGGTCCGCGAGCGGGTTAGTTTGCGTTCCGGTGCTAGTGCGGTCGTCAATCTGACGCTGACTACGATCTTTGATGCTCTCAGCGTTGTGCCTCGCTCCGGCGCCACTTCGGATGACGATTGGGCTTGGACGTTGCGCTCGGTGGCCAACCGGCCCATCCTCCGCGCTGTTGATCCAGATCATCAGCAATCATCCGAGCATCGCGCACCAACGATGACGGGAGCGGTTGCGTTCGTGGCAGGCTCCGATTCCGATGGGTATGGCGGGGAGTCTGGCGTCAACACGGAATTCGCTTTTACCCGCAGTGTGCTGTCCAGCGGATCGCTAGCTTTCGATGGCAACGTCGGTTACGGCGAGACGACGCCCGCAGCGGTCGTTCGAGCTACCTATTCCCAGCAACTGGCTAGCGGCCTCGCTCCCGAGATTTCGTTCACCGCGCGTCGCTTCGCGCCGGCGGATCCTGCGTTGCATGCGACCGCTCTGAATGCATTCAGCCTGCGCGGCGCCGATTCGATGAATCTGGCGAACGTGATCGAGCTCAGGTTTGGCAGCGAATTGCAGACGATGCAGTTCATTAAACGCACAACCGCGCTGCTTCCGTTTGCTTCTCTGGAGGCGCATCTCAACCCGGACACGGTCGTTGGCTATCGCTATGACTCGTCGGTTCCGCCGAGCCGCCTGGCTCGTGAGCGGGAAGGGCTTCCGCTCGAAACTCTGCAGAGCGGCCCCCGAATTTCCGTGAATGATTTTGCGCCGGCGTTGCAGCGCAGTTCGCACCACGAGATTTCGGTGGCGAAACGGGCAGGCAAGAACAACCTGATGCTTGCGGTTTATCGCGATCGTCTGCGCAACACAGCTCTCGTGGGTGTAGGCGTAGCTGCCGCCAACAGCGGAGACGTTCTTTCGGATCCCTACTCCGGTACCTTTACGTACCAAGGCGCGGATTTCCATACCCAAGGTGTGCGCGCCGTCTGGGAGCGCAAGTTTGCAGCTGGTCTCGACGCAACTCTTGATTACGCTTACGGCGGTGTGCTGGAACTGCCCGAATCTGGAGTCAGTCTGGATTCGGCCCGGAGTTCCATGCGTACGGTTCAGCGTCATGCCTTCGCCACACGCGTCAGCGGAGTACTGCCGGGTTCCCACACCAGGTGGACGACGTCCTATAAGTGGACCAACGGCCACGCGCTCACGCCGGTCGATCTCTTCAACGCCTCGCCGGGCCAGACAGATCCGTTCCTCAACGTGATCCTGCGTCAGCCGATTCCGCGGATGGGAGTGCTTCCCGCTCACATGGAAGCGATGCTCGATCTGCGCAACCTCCTCGCGGAGGGGTATGTTCCTGTAATGGGTCAGGATCACCAAACCGTGTATCTTGTGCAAGCGGCGCGCTCGGTGCGTGGCGGTGTTGCGATTACGTTCTAAGCCGTTTCTGTATGACTCATCTTTCCTGATTTTCACCCCGACGTTCTATCGTGCATATTCTGGCGATCTGAATCTGCGGCTTGACTCGCCCCGTCGCCTCCGATAGCCTTCCCATTCGCGAGAAAACCACAAATGTCCAACAATCCAGTCACAACTCCTGTATCACGACGCGATTTTGCTCGTCACGTCGCGGTCGCTGCCACTGCCTTCGCCCTGCCGGAAGTCGCTCTGGCACAAACTGCGAGCCCTCAGGCTGCGCCTTCCGTCGTCGACGTTCCCAAGGAAGTCGTCGACGAAGTGGAGACCAAGTTCAACGCGATCATGAAGCTGTCCGGCCCCGGTGCGGCGGGGACTTTCACCGCGGGGCAAAAGGACGAGCTTCGAAAACAGCTGGTCTCGCAAGTCCAAGGTTTGCAGAAGCTGCGCGCATACACGTTGGATAACGGGAATGCCCCGGCCCTGGTCCTTCGCGTGGAGCCTCCGATTTTCATCGAGACCAGTTCAGGCCCCACGTTGGTGGCTCCGGAGAGGAAGTAAACCATGCTGCCCGATGAACTGCTGTTTTCTCCGGTCCGTGAGCTCGCGGAAAAGATTCGGCGCAAACAGATCAGCTCGGTCGAACTCACCGAAGCGTACCTCGACCGCAGCCGCCGTTTCGCACGACTGAATGGCTATGCCACTCTGACTCCCGACCTTGCTCTGCAGCAAGCGCACCGTGCCGATGAGGAAATTCGCGGCGGCAAGTATCGCGGGCCGCTGCATGGAATTCCCTATGCGGCCAAAGATCTGCTCGCGGTGAAAGGCTATCCTACGACGTGGGGCGCACCCCCGTTCAAAGATCGAAAGTTTGATTTTGATGCCAACGTCATTCGCCGACTGGAACAAGCGGGCGCTGTCCTGCTGGGCAAAGCTGCCATGATCGAACTGGCGGGAGGCTTTGGCTACCGCTTCGGTTCGGCTTCCGTCTCCGGTGCCGCGCACAACCCGTGGAAGGAAGATTGCTGGACCTGCGGTTCCTCGAGCGGTTCGGGAGCCATCATGGCCAGCGCGTTAGCTGCTTTCACGATTGGAACGGAGACGTGGGGGTCGATCGTTTGCCCCTCTGGCTATAACGGCGTATCGGGACTTCGCCCTACCTACGGGCGAGTCGGACGCTCCGGAGCCATGGCGCTCTCGTATTCAATGGACAAGATCGGTCCGATTTGCCGCACCGCCGACGATTGCGGCTTGGTGCTAGGGGCGATCTCCGGGTATGACCCCGGCGACCTGGGTTCTCACTCGGAAGATACAGCTCATTTCAAGTACAGTGATGTTCTCAAGATGGATCCAAAGCCGCGCATTGGCTGGGTCAAAGACCCCTGGGGAGCAGGGAAGAAGAGCTACCCCGAAGTGGAGGCTGCCGCCGGCGCCGCTCTCGATGTGCTGCGCAAGCAGGGGGCGGTCGTGAGTGAAATCGCTCTGCCCGAAGGCCCGTGGGAAGCCGCCGGAGGCATCGTCATCGCCGCCGAGGCAGCCGCCGCGTTCGAGAACCTGCTTACCTCGGGGGACGCGCTGAAACTCACCGATCCGGTTGCCCAGGTTGGAGGCTACGCTGGCCAGCAAGTGTCCGGACCCGACTACTTGAGAGCTCTGCGCGTGCGTGCCATTCTGCAGGCAAAACTGCCGGAGGTCTTCCAACAGGTGGACATTTTGGCCACACCAACCTTGCCAACACCCGCAACGCTTCTGAGCCTCGCACTGGATGACCCTTCTCTCGACTTCGGCGATCCACTAGGAGGCATCGGCAACATGTGTGGGCTGCCCGCGATCAGCGTCCCGTGCGGTTTTACGAAGGCGGGCCTGCCGGTCGGACTGCAGATGGTCGGCAATGCGTTTGGCGAGTCCACGATCGTAGCCGCTGCCAATGCGTTCCAAGCCAAAACGGACTGGCATCGGCGTCATCCGCAACTGGTGTAGCAGTGAGGCCCTAGTTCACAGTTGGTTAGGTTGTAGGGCTTCGGGCGCATTCCATTTAACGGATGTGCGTCCGGTTTTTCATAGCTCCACGGGTCGCAGAGTTGGTCTTCTTCGCGAGACATCGCGCCGAAGTGATTGATTCTAGAAGGAAATAGTTCGGTGGCACGGTCCGTGCACGCGGATTCATTATGATGGGCGCTATGCGCATTGTTCCTAACCTTTCCCGGTTCAAACCCCTGCAGTTTCCAAGGAGAGTCTCAATGAGAGTACGACTGCTGTTAGCAGTCCTGTTGTCGCTAGCCACCGCCGTTTCCGGACAGACCTTTCGCGGCACAATTCTGGGCACGATCACGGATACCTCCGGCGCAGTCGTAGCTAACGCAAAGGTGACGGTTCGCAACGTCAACACAGGCCTCGAGCGCACAACGCAGACCAGCGCCGACGGCAGCTACGCCATCCCAGAACTGCCCATTGGCACTTACAACGTGACCGTGACGCTGAAGGGGTTCCAGACGGCTGTGACAAAAGAGGTAGCGGTAGATGTCGCCGGCGAACGCCGCGTGGATGCGGCACTGAAGCCCGGTGAAGTGAGCCAACAGGTGGAAGTGACGGGGGATACGCTACCGCAGGTGCAAACGACCTCCGCCGAATTGGGCGGAGTGTTGACCTCTAAGGCCATCGAAAATATTCCTGTTAACGGTCGCGATTACACGAAGCTTATTTATCTGAACCCTGGCGTTGCCGGATCGCCAGACCAAATCTCCGATTCTCCGGGCTCGTTTGGCACGTTTTCGATGAATGGCTCGCGCGGTCGCGCCAATAACTTTTTGCTGGACGGTACTGACATGAACGATGGCTACCGCAACGACCCAGCCATCAATGAAGCTGGTGTGTTCGGTGATCCGGCAACCATTCTTCCAATCGATGCGGTGGAGCAGTTGAACGTGCTCTCCAACTACGAAGCAGAATACGGACGCAACAGCGGCGCGGTTGTGAACATTGTGACCAAAAGCGGCACGAACAAATTCCACGGCTCTCTTTTGGAATATATCCGGACCGACAAGCTTGGGGCCCGCAATTATCTCAACACGGTGGGCCAACCGAAGGCGGGATTTCACAACAATCAATTTGGTGGATCCCTGGGTGGTCCGATTGTGAAGGATAGGACGTTTTTTTACGTGGATTACGAGGGGCAGCGTGAAACGGGTGGCCTCAGCGGTTTAAATTCGGTTCCCGGACCCGCTGAAATCGCCGCCGCCGAGGCGGACATCACGGCGCGGGGAGAGACTCTGAGTCAGCCCATCGTGAATTTGTTATCCCACAACCCCTGGCACGCGCCGAGTACCGGAAGCGGCGCCAATATCTCCACCGTCACGAGCTTCAGGAATCGAGTCGACAGTCTCATTGCCAAAGTTGACCACAACTTCAATCCGAGCAATCTCCTCACTGGCCGCTATTACTTCGGCGACAGCGATCAGAGCTTTCCGCTGGCTCTGCAGGCAGGCGGTATCACGCCGGGATTCAACACCCTAACCCCGACGCGAGTGCAATTGGTCTCTTTGTCCTATGTGAAGGTGGTGAACTCGAGCCAGGTAAACGAGGCCCGACTCGGTTGGAACCGCTTTGTGGAGGGTTTCTTTCCGGAAGATTCAACATTCAATCCTACTTCGATCGGCTTGAACACCGGCGCAAGTTCATCGGATTTCGGACTTCCAAAAATTTCGGTTACAGGCTTTTCAGTCATTGGAGCGGCATCCTCAGTTCCGCGATCAAGAGTCGATAGCAACTGGCATTTCATCGATAACTACTCGTGGAAGCTGGGGCGCAACGACATAAAATTCGGCTACGAATTCCGGCGAACAACGGTGCAGTTGATCCAGGACGTGAACTATAGGGGAAAGCTGAATTTTAACGGAGTGCCCGACCCGATTAATCCGAGCGGACCCGCCCTTCCCCCGCTGGAGAGTTTCCTGGAAGGCTTGCCTTCCGGCGGCAGCATTGCGCAGGGCTTCTCGCACCGTCACAGTTACGAAAATAGCAATGGTCTTTATCTGCAAGACAACCTACGCGTGAACTCCCGCCTTCAGTTCAACTTTGGGATCCGCTGGGACCACTTCGGAGTTGTCGGCGAAAAGAACAATCTGTTCTACCAGTTCAATCCCGCCACAGATTCCCTCGTTCGGACTTCGAAGTTATACGCTCCGAGCTACAAAGACTTTGCGCCACGTCTGGCCGCTGTCTACGACATAACGGGCAAGGGCAAGACAGTAGTCCGTGCAGGCTGGGGACTGTTCTTCGATGCGTTCTCGCAGGACTTCTTTCTGGGGCACATCCCGTACAACTGCGTATTTTGTCCCGGGCCGGCTTATGCCGGTACTGGTCCAGCGGCGATCTCGACCGCCAGTGCAACCGGAGGGCCGATTTCCGCTTCCTCCCCCGTGTATGGTGCGCCGTCCCCGCTCGGCGATTTCTTTGGAGCCGACCCAAAACTCAAAACTCCATATACGCAGAATTTCAACCTCAACCTGCAGCAGGAAATTTCACGCCACATTGTGGGCCAGGTGGGCTATGTGGGCGCCCGCGGAACGAATTTGTTCCGCTTCCGTGATATCAATCAACCTAGCCAAACCACTATCACCGCGGCGGATCTGGCCTGCAACTGCATCAACAGCTACGGCGTGCCCAGAAACTTTCCGAATTTTTTCTATATCAACCAACAGGAAAGTACGGCAAGCTCGAGGTACCACGCGCTGCAAAGCAGCCTGCGGGTCAACGATTTACACGGTTTGCAGTCCAGCGTGAACTTTGTTTGGTCTCACTCGATTGATGATGCGAGCGACGGAGAAGATTTCATCCCGAACGCCGCACAGCCGCAAAATTCCACTCTCCCGAATCTGGAGCGCGGAAACTCCAACTTTGACATTCGCAAACGCTTTACCTGGAACTTCGCGTATGCCTTTCCCAACCGAAAGGGGCGCCTTTCGAAGCTTACGGACGGCTGGGGCGTGGATGGCGTGCTGTCCCTGCAAACGGGCCAACCGTTTCAGCTAAATTACAACTTTGAGGGCGATTACTCGGGAGCCGGGCAGGGTTTTGACAGGCCTGACGTTGTGGCTCCGATTCATTACAGCAGTAATCCTTTCAACTTCCTGGATCTGAGTTCCTTCGCGGTGCCCTGCACCGTGGTGAACCCGAGCGCCAGCGGAGAACAGATTTGCCAGCCTGGCACGCGGCATTTCGGGAGTCTGCGCCGCAACTCGTTGGTCGGTCCAGGGTTTCGAGAGCTAAATTTCTCGTTGTCGAAGTCGACCTTATTGACGGAGCACGTAAGCTTGAATCTTCGCGCTGAATTTTTCAACCTTTTCAACCACCCGAACTTTGCCAACCCGGAACTGCCTAACTTTATCGCCGATCCGGGCACTCCCGGGGCCAACGGTCGTCAAGTGGGGTTTTTGCCCGCAGTCGTGACAGGCGATGTCGGCATCGGTAACCCGTTCCTGGGCGGAGGCGGGCCGCGCGGGATTCAGTTTGCGGCGAAGATCACCTTCTAGGCGTTCTTTGCTCGAGTTTCGATGTACCGGCTCCTCCGCCCTTCGCGGAGGAGCCTTTTTCTGCCCAGTCAATTCGTTTCCCACATTGCACCACTTCTTGTGCAATTCGCCGATATGTCCCTTTGTGAGTTGCAATTGCCTCAAGTCCGATGCCATAATGTCCCACGTTCTGGCCGACTGCCAGTTAAGTGGCATATCCCCCGTAACTTAAGTAGGGCTAGCATGACCGACAAGTTGCACCGCGGTGTTGTGGAAATCTTGACCCCTATCGGACCCCGTTACCTCCAACTCACATTTTGGCAACGCGTCTACTTCCTGTGGATATTTCGGCACTTTTCAACTTTGCCGCAACAGGTGCTGAGTCGCGCCAGCCTCAATCGGATCGAGGGGCTTTGCGCGCGCCAGTCTTTCGTCACTTTTGCCCATGGTGCAGAAGAGACGCCCGTGATTGGCACCGTCGAGCGCTACCAGTCGAAGGTTCTTCCGGGAGAACAGCCCACGCCGCGTCGTCCTGCTGGCCGCATCGAAGAGGTTCCCAGCATCTCGCCATTTGCCGCTGACGGTTCGCGCAAGTCGTAGCGAACAGCAGATTCCTCACGATGGACTGTTCGGAATGACAAGCCTTTGTTTTTCGTTCAATAACGTGGTCTTCTTCCAACGGCCTTGCGAGAGTAGCTGCCAGCCATTGCCGCTCCAAACAATCTTTTGTTACACTCAATGAGTTGCGTTGATCGCGACGTCAGCCGGGTAAGCCAGCCGCTGATGCACTCACTAGCCCTCCCTCTCCGAAATCTGGAGCCAGCACCCAGGGGCGCGTAGCTCAATTGGCAGAGCATTCGACTCTTAATCGACAGGTTGTAGGTTCGATTCCTACCGCGCCCACCATTTCTAAACGAGTTAGCTGGGTCTCCGAGCTGTTAAGCGCAAGTCCCCCCGCGTCTGCAAACGCCGTGGGGTTTTCGTCGACACGTTTACCCGTTCCCTGACCCTTACGAGGCTGACACGGTGGCTCACTTCATCAGTGAATGCGGGAGGGCCCGTGAGTTGTCTGGGACAGCGAGGAACGATAGCGAGGAGCTAAAAACGAAGTCTAACGAAGTTGAGCGATAGTGCTCAGACATGGCCCTCCACTGTTGCGTAGAGTTAAGCCAATGCTGAGGAGGTTCCACCATGATGAACTTAGAAAGGGGATCGTGGCGTGATATTGCAATGCGAGCGAGCACAGAAATGGACCCCGAGAAGTTGGCAGCCCTGGTGGAGGAGCTTTGCCTGGAGATGGATCAAGTGGGCCGCCCCGCCGTTCCCCTACTGTTAACGGTGTGTAGTAAACCCATCCGTACCATTCCCCCGCCGTTAACACCGAACTTCACCGAATTGGCCGCGATCGATCCCCTCTGTCGCGAGCTATGTTGTTGAAACTACGTTAGGGTGCGGGTCCGATTCTTGTCGCGCCCACCAAATCTTCCGTCACCTGCGGAACCAACTCCGTTCACTTCGTCCAGCCTGTGGCTTGCTATGCTTTCGTAAGGTGAATCTTTCAAAGCCAATTGTTTTCATAGCGCTAACTGCGCTGATTCCTGCTGGCACGTGTGCTGCTGGAGCCGAGGCCAAAACTCGCGCCAAAGCCGACGCTGGGACGGCCGTGGCCCAATCCGGTGTGCTCTCTGTTGTTGACCCCGTCATCCAAAGCGCCATTCGGGAAGGCAAGATTCCGGGAGCAGTTTTGCTGGTCGGTCATGACGGCAAAGTTGTCTATCGCAAGGCCTATGGTGCGCGAGCGCTCGATCCGCGTCGCGAGACCATGACCACCGACACGATCTTCGACTTGGCCTCGCTGACCAAGGTGATTTCGACCACGACATGTGTGATGAAGCTGTTTGAGCAAGGCAAGATCAGGCTCAACGATCCGGTGGCGAAGTACCTGCCAGAGTTTTCCGAGAACGGAAAAGAGGATATCACCGTCCGCCAGTTGCTGGTGCACTATTCGGGGCTCCGGGAAGATCTTGATTTGAAAGAAAAGTGGGAAGGGAAGGAGACGGCCTACCGCATGGCTTTTGCGGAGAAGCCGGAATTTCCTCCGGGCTCACGTTTTCTCTATTCCGACATCAATTTCATTACCCTCGGAGCGCTGGTGGAGCGGGTCTCGGGGATGTCTCTGGATGAGTACTCTGCGAAGAATGTTTTCGGTCCACTTGGGATGGCGCACACTCGGTATCGTCCGCCTGCAATTTGGAAATCGAAAACCGCTCCTACGGAATACGACGACGATCATGTGATGCTGCGTGGTGTGGTGCACGATCCCACGGCTCGACGAATGGGCGGAGTCGCTGGTGATGCGGGAATCTTCTCCACTGCCGATGACTTGGCAAAATTTGCGCAGGCGCTTCTCAACGGCGGCGGACGGGTGCTCGCGCCCATCACCGTCGAGAAGATGACCACGCCGCAACAGCCTCCGACGGCGACGGCCGTGCGCGGTTTCGGCTGGGACCTCGATTCTCCGTTTTCCAGCAACCGCGGCGAGCTTTTTCCAATCGGTTCGTATGGACACACAGGATTTACGGGTACCTCGCTGTGGATCGATCCCACCACCAACACGTACATCATCCTTCTGACCAACGCCGTGCACATCAAGGGCGGCAGCGCGATCGCTTTGCGGACAAAAGTTGCTTCGACCGTCGCGGCGGCATTGAAGCTGACGGTGAGTGAGCGCGAGCAGATGCGGCTCTCGAAGGTCACTGGCTACAACGAGAGCATGGCCGCAGGACGTCGCGTGAGCTCTCGCAACGGGGAAGTGAAGACGGGGATTGACGTTCTGGAGGAGAGCAACTTCAATTTGCTGCTAGGAGATGCGCCATCGCGCCGCGTTGGTTTGCTCACGAACCAGACGGGAGTCGATAGTCAGGGACGTCGCACGATTGATGTTCTCGCGAACACGCCACGGGTTTCGCTGCAGGCGATCTTCAGTCCAGAGCATGGTGTGACGGGCACTCTCGATACGACCGACATCTCGAATTCGCGCGATGCGACAACAGGTATTCCGGTCTACAGTGTCTATGGCGCGACCGATGCCGCGCGGCGACCCTCGATCGATAGTCTGAAAAACCTCGATGTTCTTGTGATTGACCTCCAGGATGCGGGAGCCCGCTTCTATACCTACGAATCCACGCTAGGATATTTCCTGGAAGCCGCGGCGAAGGCCGGAATTCCCGTGCTTGTTCTGGATCGACCGAATCCAATCACCGGGTCAGCCGTGCAAGGTCCGATTTCCGATGCCGGGCACGAGAGCTTTACGAACTACTTTCCCCTGCCCGTGCGGCACGGTATGACGATGGGCGAACTCGCGCAAATGTTCAATGCCGAACGCGAGATTCATGCGCAATTGACCGTCGTTCCGATGCAGGGATGGATGCGCGGCGACTGGTATGACGAGACGGGTCTGGCTTGGATCAATCCCTCGCCGAATTTGCGGAGCCTCACCGAAGCGGCGCTCTATCCCGGAGTGGCATTGATTGAAGGCACGAACGTTTCCGTTGGGCGCGGAACCGATACGCCGTTTGAGGTCGTGGGAGCGCCCTGGATCAATTCGAGGGAGTTGGCGCAATATCTGAACGGGCGGGCGATTCCTGGCGTACGGTTCGTTCCTGTCAGCTTCAAGCCCTCTTCGAGTAACTACGCCGCGCAAGCGTGCAATGGTGTGAATATCGTGTTGGTCGATCGGAACGCTGTGGATTTCCCGGAGCTGGGGATTGAGTTGGCGGCGGCGCTTCAAAAGCTCTACCCGAGGGATTTCCAGCAGGATCGCATGAAAGACCTGCTGTTCAATTCCGCCGTACTGGAAGCCTTGGTCAGCGGACGGGATCCCCGCCGTATTGCCGATGACTGGCGGGAATCGGTCGAGGCGTTCCAGAAGATTCGGGAGAAGTATCTGCTGTATAAGTAGCTGGGGTGCAAGCGTCGGTCTTCCCACAGTTTCGAAGTCTGCGGTCAACCTGTACCGCGCGATTTGCATCCTAGGGTACAATCGCGTCGTAGAACCTACGGTCGCTTTCCGCAGGATTTCATGCCCTCGTTCACCATCCAATCGGTCACCAGAACTTTCCTTGCCTTGGCTGTGACTTGCGCCCCAGTCGGCCTATTCGCGCAGGACACTTCGGCCAGCGCGCCCGCGAAATCCTCTCCTCAGACGTCCTCGGAAAACACGTCGTCGAAAGCGAAAATGACGGTTCCGGCCGGAGCCCAGATTCTGGTCGCTCTCAAGAGCCCCATTTCGACCAAGAGCGCCAAAGTCGGCGACGCGGTGTATGCTTCGACCTCTTTCCCGTACGTCCAGAACGAGAAAGTCCTGATTCCGGCGGGAACTTATGTGCAGGGCCGGATCACCAAGATCACGCGGCCCGGGCGGGTCAAGGGAAGAGCGGAGTTGCTCATTCACTTCACTACGCTGATTTATCCCAGCGGCTACACCGTCCTCCTGCCCGGCGGTGTCGAGAACGTTCCCGGCGCTGAGCATGCGTCGGTGAAAGGTGACGAAGGAACCATCCAGCAAAACGGCGAAAAGGGCCACGATGTGGGCACGGTTGCAGGCACCGCCGCAACAGGGACGCTGATCGGCGCGGCTGCCGGCGGGCTTAAAGGGGCTGGCATCGGCGCAGCGAGTGGAAGCGCTCTGGGGCTTGCGATTGCTCTGCTTTCGCGTGGTAGCGATGTGCGCCTGGAAACTGGGACGTCGCTGGAGATGGTGATTCAGCGACCCATCGACGTGGACGCTGATCGCGTGGAGAAATCGGCACTGCGCGGCGAGTTGGTGCGGGTTCAGCAATAAGCATCGGGCAAGAACAAACCCCGCCCGAAGGCGGGGTCGCAGGGTGAGTAGCATACGACTTAGTTAGGCTGCACAACGCTGTCTACAACGTGGATCACGCCGTTCGACTGAAACACGTCCCCGATAGTCACGGTCGACATTCCGCCCTTTTCATCTTTCAGAACGATATGTCCATCCTTCAGCATGGCGGTCAGAGTGCCGCCGCTGACGGTTTTCAGCATCGCCTGTCCGTGTCCAGCCTTGATCTGCTTCTTCAAATCTTCTGCGCTTACCTTACCGGCAACTACGTGGTAGGTGAGGATCTTCGTCAGGAGGTCTTTGTTTTCCGGCTTCAGCAGCGTGTCCACCGTGCCCGCTGGCAGCTTCGCGAAGGCTTCGTTGGTAGGGGCGAAAACCGTGAACGGGCCAGCGCCTTTGAGCGTGTCCACCAGGCCGGCGGCCTTAACGGCGGCCACCAGAGTGGTGTGATCGGCGGAATTGACCGCGTTATCGATGATGTCCTTGGTCGGGAACATTTCCTGTCCGCCCACCATGGGATTCTTCGATCCAGCGAATGCGAACGTTGCTGACAAAGCCAGCGCGCCCAGTAAAATTAGTGAAAGTGTCCTTCTCATGATTTCTCTCTCTCCTTGGGGATTGCCTACTCTGTTTTAACTGACTACACCCGGAGTACGGAGAAGGAACTAGATTTGGATTGTGGGAGTTCTACCTGCAAGAAAAAGGCGGCGCCAGAAGCGCCGCCTTATGAAAACAGTCGACTTAACGGAAGTTATGCCCTATTCCCGAGCGCGGTGTAGGCGCCGGCGGAGCCATCCGTGGCGCAGGTGCAGGTGCTGGAGGGGCGATCCGCGGTGCGGGCATTGGTGCCGGTGCCGGTGGTGCCATCCGTGGCGCGGGAACTACTTGTGGCCCGTTCCCTTCGGGTCTGCCTATGCCGCGTCCGTCACCAAAGCCGTTTCGCACGGGTTGCGCATCGGGGCCTGTATGAGGCTGGACCGGCTCCGGGGGAGCCTTCAGCGTACTGAGGTTGATGTTGCCGCGTGGCACGCCCAACCCGGCCTCACGCGGGGGCATCTGGTTGCGTAGGACCTTGCCATCGATGTCTTCCCGAACGACCCTACGGGTTGGATCGCCAAAGCGGGATGCCGGCCCTCCGGCAGGCGCTACTGGGTTCCCATGAGCGATCACGACCGGTCCATGGCCCGCGCTGGGAGGTGTCGGAGCGTGCCAGCCTACTGGCGCGGCGACTACCCGTGGAACCGGTGTCCACCTGTTCCAACCGCCGGGCTGCCAGAACCAACCAGCTCCGGGCAGAAAGACCCAATTTCCATAACGGAAGGGAGCCCATCCCCAGGGATAGGACGAAACCCACGTATACCCAAAGCCCGGATACCAGACCCAAGCGCCGTCCGCGAACGGATCCCAGCCATAGCTGGCGAAGTACGGACGCCAAAGGTTGCCATAGCCTGGGTAGGAGCCAAAGTTGCCGTAGTAGTTCAAATCGCTAACGCCGTAGCCGTACGGCGAGTCGGAACGTTGATGGTCGAAATTGCGATCGTGATATTGCTGCTGCCCGGCGTCCCAGTCGTCGTAAGAGGCGCTTTCGTAGTCGTGCGCGACGTTGAAGGAGTTGTCGTCGAAAAGATCGAAAGTTGCGGTACGGTCCTTGCCGAGCGTCATTGCGGCGGAAGTCAGGCCCAGCAGTTCAACCTGGCCGTGGCTCACCGCGACCCGCGCCTGGGAGCGGTCCATGCCGGCGCGGAAGCGCGCCGAGCGTTCTAAATTGATGGATCGATGGCCCAGATTCACCAGGAAATCATCATGCTTGCCAAGGTCGATGTCGAAGTAGGCGATGCCCTCACTCAGGTCCGTTTCGGTCACCTTGCCGCCGGAATCGCGTAGCGAAAGCCGCGTAAATTCGATGGTTGTATTCGGCGTGAGGCGGATCGTGCTGCCGTCTTCGAGTTCAATTTCAACGCGACCGTCATCCTTGGTCCAAATGCGCGTGCCTTGCGTGACAGGTAAGTTCCGCATGGCTGACTCGAAGCCCTCGCCGGTGCGACGGTCGATCTGCACCTCGCCCTGGACGTCGCTGAGGCGAACGATACGCGCCTGTGAGTCGGCAAACCCTTGAATTGTGAAAAAAGGAAGTATCAGCAACAAGCTGGCCGAAACGGCCAGGAGGCGGGACCAACGAAACGACGACAGGTGACGCATGGGACACCTCTTCAGACCCCTAACAGGAGCCCTGCCAATAGGATGCCCTATTGTAGCGCGGAGTTGCTGATTCGAGCAGTGGCGCCGGTAACCATTCTGCCCCGCAAAATGCCGATTCTAGAGTTGGCCCGCAGCCCTGATCCCGCGAAAGAAAAAGCTTGCGTTGTGGTGTAGTGTTATAGTTAACTATAACACATGGATCGGTGAGGCAGTCGCCGGTGCCCGGGAGCTTTAAGCGATGCCTAACCGAGACCGGAGAACTCAAGGAGAATGAAACATGAAACATCTGAGTTTTACATTGCGCGGTTTTACGTTGCCCGTTGTTGTCCTATCGCTCCTTACCGTGGGATTTGCTCAGTCTGACATGCACAAGTCTGTCGACAAACCCGTGCCGTCCGAGGCACAAAAGTCGTTCGACACGATGAAGACGTTTGCCGGAGAGTGGGAAGGCCCCGTGTCGGTTCCGGAGATGCCCGAGATGAACGGCGGCAAGCCCATGCACTTATCCCTCCGCCTGACTTCCCGAGGGAACGCGCTCGTACACGAATTCCAGGAAGCAAACACACCCTTAGATGCGACCAAGTTCGACCATCCTGTCACGATGCTTTACGTGGATGGCGACCAACTCAACCTGATTCATTATTGCGACGCGGGAAACCGTCCCCACATGACGGGCAAAGTATCTCCCGATGGGAAGAGGGTTGAGTTTGAATTCCAGGACCTCTCTGGCGGCAACCAGTACGGGCATATGCATCATGCCTTGTTCACATACATCGATGCCAACCGCCACACAGAGGACTGGACCTATATGATGCCGGGGGACAAGCCGATGCACGCGCACTTTGATTTGCAACGTAAGTAACTACGACGATTTGCAACGTTACAAACTACAAGACAGCCTATGGACCGTGAGTTCAACGACAGTCAGCCGATTTACCGCCAGCTTCGCGACCGCGTGGTCGCGATGATCCTCGACGGCGTGCTCAAGGAGGGCGATCCGCTGCCCTCCGTGCGCAATGTTGCGGCGGAATTTCGAGTCAATCCGCTCACGGTCCTGAAGGGCTACCAGCAACTGGTGGACGAGAAGTTGATCGAAAGCAGGCGAGGTCTCGGCATGTTCGTCAATGCCGGGGCGCGTGATCTGCTGTTGCAGGGAGAGCGTCAGAAATTCCTTGCCGAAGAGTGGCCGCGGATTTCCGCAACCATTCAACGACTCGGCCTGACGCCGGAAGAATTGCTGAAAGCTGCCAAGGGGGTAAAGAAACCATGACGGTGCCCGCAACAGTAATCGAAGCGCGCGGTTTGCGCAAAGCGTTTGGTGCGACCATCGCGCTGGACGGGGTCAACCTGCACGTTGAAGAAGGCCGCATCCTCGGGCTGATCGGTCCGAACGGCGCAGGGAAGAGCACCGCCCTCAACGCGATTCTCGGCCTCACGCAGTACGAGGGAGAACTGAAAGTTCTCGGGTTCAATCCCTGGACCGAACGCGATCAGCTTTTACGCGATGTCTGTTTCATTTCCGACGTCGCCGTCTTGCCGCGGTGGCTGCGGGTTTCACAGGCTGTTGATTACGTCGCGGGCGTGCATCCGCGATTCGATCGTGCAAAGGCCGAAGCACTTCTAGCCAAAACGTCCATCCATCGCACCAGCAAGGTGAGGGAATTGTCGAAAGGGATGGTCACGCAGCTGCATCTTGCGTTGGTCATGGCCATCGATGCGAAGTTGCTGGTGCTAGACGAGCCGACTCTGGGCTTGGACATCCTGTATCGCAAGCAGTTTTACGATTCCTTGCTCAACGACTATTTCGATCGCCGCCGCACGATTGTCGTTACGACGCATCAGGTGGAAGAAATCCAGCACGTTCTTACCGATTTGATGTTCATCGACCGTGGTCATGTCGTCCTCGATTGCAGCATGGAAGAAGTCGAGGCGCGCTATATAGAGATCACGGTGAATCCAGAGCAGGTTGCCGCAGCGCGAGCGCTCAAGCCCATGTACGAGCGCCAGGGATTCGGGCGAAGCATTTTGTTGTTTGATCACGCTGACCGAAATCAGCTCGCCGCGCTGGGCGAGGTGCGTACGCCCGGCATCGCAGACTTGTTCGTTGCCGTCATGGGCAGTCGCGCTGGCCAAGCACAAGGAGCCAGTCTATGAGCACTTCTGCCAATGCAGTGCCTAATTCTTCAGTTGGCGGCGGAATCACCCCTGCTGCCATGTCGAAAATGCAGCTCTTCTACTGGTCTGTGCGGCGAGAGTTGTGGGAGTACCGTTCGATTTACATCGCGCCGCTCGCGGCCGCGGGTGTGTTTCTTTTCGGCTTCCTTTTCAGCCTAATCCATCTGCCGAGCAGGGTGGAGGGGATATCGCTTCACGATCAGCAGCGCATCGTGCTCGTCGGACCCTATGACATGGCAGCGGGGCTGATCATGGTCACGGCTCTTATCGTCGCAGTGTTCTACTGCCTCGACGCGCTTTACGGCGAGCGTCGCGACCGCAGCATTTTGTTCTGGAAATCGTTGCCGGTGTCCGACCTGACCACCGTACTTGCGAAGGCGTTCATTCCGATCGTCTTTCTGCAACTGCTCTCCTGGGCGATTACTTCTGCCACGCAGTTGATCATGCTCCTGTTGAGTTCAGCCGTACTCGCGGCCAGCGGCCAGAGCGTAGGAATCCTTTGGAGCCAGGTGTCGTTTTTCCAGATGTCGTTCATGCTTCTCTATCACCTGCTAACGGTACATGCACTGTGGTACGCGCCCGTTTATTGCTGGCTGTTGCTGGTTTCGGCCTGGGCGCGGCGCGCGCCATTTCTATGGGCCATCCTGCCGCCGCTGGCGATCGGCGTGGTTGAGAAGGTTGCCTTCAACACTTTGTATTTTGGGAATTTCATCGGATACCGCCTGACCGGTGGAATGGAGGTCATGGGTTCTTCAGCGCCAAACAGGCTTCCGATCGATCCGGGGATGGAGATTACTCCAGGCCATTTCCTGGCTAGCCCGGGTCTGTGGCTCGGTCTAACGGTCGCGGCAGCGTTTCTCTATGCGGCAGCACGGATACGGCGCTCTCGCGGACCGATGTGATTCGCATAGACGGTTGACCTAATCCCTCGCCGGAGGATTTGTATGGGGACTCAAGTTCAAACGACATCTCGGACCGTTGAGACGCGGCCGGGGCGGCGTTCCCGGCAGGACATTGCGGACGTCACATTGAAAGCCGCAACCCGCTTTTGGTGGGCTGTCCTCGTGATCGGCCAATTGGTCTTTGCATTTACGGTTGCGTCTTTCTACGGAATGGCTGCGCTCCGAGGGAACTCGGCCGCAGCGTGGAGTCAACACTTCACGCACGGGTATGTCCCCGGCGACACCTTGGGCAACTCTGCCATTGTCCTGCATCTAGTCTCGGCGGTCATCGTGATCCTCGCCGGCATGCTCCAGTTCGTTCCGCAAATCCGCAATCGATTTCCTGCTTTTCATCGATGGAACGGGCGTCTTTACATCCTGACAGCTTTTACCGTCAGTCTTGCTGGCCTCTACATGACGTGGATCCGGGGGAGTGTTGGCGACCTTTCTCAGCACATCGGAATCAGCCTTATGGCTGTCCTGATCATGGTGTGCGCCGTGATGGTGCTGCGCTATGCGCTGGCGCGAGATTTCAAAACCCATCGTCGCTGGGCACTCCGCCTGTACCTTGTGGTGAGCGCATCTTTGTTCATCCGAGCAGGCCTGTTCCTTTCGCTTGCCGTCAATCGCGGCCCGTTTGGATTCGACCCGAGCACGTTTACGGGACCATTCCTCACCTTCATCGGGTACGCGCAATACCTGGTGCCGCTTGCCGTTCTTGAAATGTATTTTTGGATACAAGACCGACCGGGCGCGATGCGACGCATTGCCATGGCCGCTGCACTCTTTTTGGTTACGCTGGCGTTGACTGCCGGAGTTTTCGCTGTCACCGCCGTCTCGTGGATCCCTAGCATCAAGAAGGCTTACGACAGCCGGACGTCGATTGCCCAGATTCTTTCCGCAACCATCGCGTCCAGCGGTGTCGATGCAGCTGTTAAGCAATACCACGACCTAAAGGCTGCCGCCCCCGTCCCCTACGACTTCGATGAAGTAGAACTCAACACCTTGGGGTACCAGTTGATTGCGGCAAAGAAATTCAATGAAGCCGTTAGGATTTTCCAACTCAACGCTGAGGCCTACCCCAAATCAAGCAATGCGTACGACAGTCTTGGAGAGGCCTACATCGGTAGAGGCGACAGGTCAGAAGCAATCGCCAACTATCAGAAATCTCTGGAACTGAATCCAAAGAATGGCAATGCGGTCAAGATGTTGCAAAAACTGAACGCACCCTGATTCGCGCTTTGCGGCCGGGCCAGAAGGAGCAGAAAATGACAGTCTCACCTTTATTGGTCGTTCATATCACCGGTGGCATCACGGGCTTGCTGTCTGGCGCCGTTGCCCTGACTTTCCGTAAAGGCTCCCGCGGGCACATTGTGGCCGGGAAGGTATTTGTCGCAGCCATGCTGAGTATGGCCGGGGCCGGGTCGTACATGGCGATCATCAAATCGCAAACCGGCAATCTGCTGGGCGGCGTCATGACGCTCTACCTGGTGGCGACAGGATGGGTGGCGGCCAGACGCAAGCAAGGCGAAACAGGGATCTTTGACTGGGGCGCCCTGGCGGTCGTCCTGATGGCTGGGACTGTCATCACGGTCTATGGCGTTCAGGCAGTGTCCAGTCCGGCGGGGGTCAAAGATGGATACCCGCCGATGGTTTACATCATCTGGGCCTTGCTGGCTCTCTTGTCGGCGACGGGAGACATCCGCATGCTGGCGCGTCGCGGAGTTTTTTCCGGGTCGCAGAAGATCGTGCGGCATTTGTGGCGCATATGTTTTGGATTGTTCATAGCCACGGGGTCGTTCTTTCTGGGGCAGCAAAAGGTGTTTCCCGCTTCGTTGCGTGGGTTGAAGGTGTGGTTTGTCCCGGCGTTCCTGCCGCTGATTTTGCTGATCTACTGGGTGATTCGGATCCGGCTCAAGAAAGAGTATCGGGAAGCCACGCCGTCCTATCGAACACGGAACGGTGGCGCGAAGCTTCAGGAGCAACCCTTGGAACATTTTGGCGGCGCCACTCTATGACCCTGTTTCCGATCACCCCGGCACAAAACAAAGCGGCCCTCCTTGCGGAGGGCCGCTTCAGTTGCTGAACGCCAGAAGCGTTCTATTTGGTAGCGCTCGCGTCTGCCGGAGTTGCCGCAACGGGAGTCTGCGCAGGAGCCGCAGGAGCCGAAGTTGTGGTCGCTGCCGCCGATGCCGGAGCTGCCGATGCTGGAGCCGCCGGAACCGTTGCTGCCGCTGTTGTGGTTGGCGCAGCGTTGGGATCCGCTGTGCTCAGCCGCGACAAGCGCGGGAAGAACGGCGTAATTTCCAGAGGCATTTTTTCGCGAACCGACGTCAACGCCATGGGCGCCGACTTGGTCAGTTCCACTTTGTTATCCCACGGATTCAGTTTCACGCGTCCGCCGAGAGGTAGAGCTGCGATCTGGTCCAGCTTGTTCATATCCAGCTGGGGAGCGCGGTTCATGATGTCGGTGAGGCGGTTGACTTCTCCGTTGGTAGCGATCGGGTTGCCGAGGTGCGGAGTCAGCAGTCCTGTGAGCAGGGCACCGCGGCTTTCGACCATCCGCAGGAACAATCCCGCGGCATCCAGTTTCTGCCCGTAGGGCGAGTTCTTGAGCAGTTCCAGAGCTTTCTTGTCCGCCGACTGTTCTTCGATGTCGTCGTGACGGAAGCCCAGGTTTTCGTAGGTGGCTTCGTCGTCAAACAGCATGCGGTCGTTGTAGGCGTACTTGCTGCCCACGTTCTGGCCAAGAGCAATGTGCGCCAGTTCGTGCGATAGCACCATGGCCAGGCTGGCTTCGTCGGGAAGCACGTCCACCAAGCCGCGGCTTACAACGATCGTGTTGCCGACGCTAAAGGTCTCGAGCGGCGAGGTCAGCAGCACGCGGCAGCGCACCGGACGGGGCAGCTCGATATTGTTGGTGATCATCATGTTGTTGACGACCGTGCCGAGAACCTTATCCACTTCGCCTTCCGGCGCGAGAAGCCCGGCGCGTTGCAGACGGTCCAGAGCATTGTCTTCCGCCTGTTGCTGCCAGAGGCGTTGGCTCTCCACCGGCGAAGCGTCGGCGGCCGCAGCGCTCTGATCCTGCACGGACGGCGTATCGATCAAGATCTGTGTGAGTTCATCTTCCTTGTTGACGTTCTTCAGGTCGTAGCCCCAGATGCGGGTCTGCGCCTTGAAGGCAAACTTGTTTTTCTGGCCGTAGCGGAAGTCGCCTTCTTCGCTATAGATGTAGGCAGGCACCCAGTACCCGGGGATGAGGTTCAGGCGCCAGCTATCCATGTGGAAGAAGAATTCGTTGCGCGCGTGCGGCGCGTAAGTGCCGTTCAGGCGGACCACGTTGTAGTCCTGATCTTCGACCCAGATACGACCCAGGAATCGTCCGTTGCCGGCATCTTCCTTCGGTGTCACGTCGAATACGAGGCAGCGCACGTCGCCGAGAAATTCGCGGCGGATGAACTTGAATTGGTAGTGTCCGCGGTCGAATTCGTCGCGATCCGCAAAGATCATCCACGAAAAGCCCAGCGGTTTGTACTGCACCGTGAAGAGCTTGTTGAATCCGCCAAACAGACGCTTCTGGAGGCCGTCGCTGTCCTTCAGATAGGTGCGGTGGTCAATATCTTCGCCGAGGTCCATGTGACCCAGGAAGTATTTGTCGCTGACCGGGACCTGGCCGACTTCGGCGTCCGCTTTGACGTTTTGCAGGTAAGTCTCGACCACCGGCGTGCGGTCCTTCAACAACTGGACCAGAGCTTTCTCGCGAGCGATGAAGCGATCCTCGACCTGTTCAATCGTGGCGGGCGGCGCTGCGGCGCCAAGCTTCGCGGACGAGCCGCTGGAAGGACCAGCGACGGACGCGGGCGGCGGCGCCGGTGCTGGCGCGGTTTGCGGTTGCGACGCGGGCTGATTCTGGACTACGCCGGAATTCGACGCATCCGCCGCGCCGGGCGTAGATGCCGGAGTCTGAGCG
>Ga0209068_10000141_pt1 | contig 44203 bp, 33 predicted proteins | sample ColStrG_CSR_2012_FD_187200 | JGI IMG/M metagenome (GOLD analysis project Ga0209068, IMG submission 187200) | Freshwater sediment microbial communities in response to fracking from Pennsylvania, USA - Cold Stream Run_MetaG_CSR_2012 (SPAdes)... | ecosystem: Environmental > Aquatic > Freshwater >...
GGGCCGCTCCGGGGGTGCCTGGGAAGAAGACAGAGGGCTGCGCAGGACCAGGAAGCCGGCAAGTAGAAGAGAAAGGGTTCTTTTCAATTTAAGTGCCATTTCTGTACACCGCGAACGGAAATCCTACGGAAGCTGCAGGTCAAATGCGTAAATCTCCTGCGTGCTGATGTCGCGGGGAAGGATAAAGTTCTCGCCCGGCGCCAGCCCGGTCCACGACCCGGGGCCAAACTGATCGGGATACTGCCGTACTTTCTTCAGGTCGGCCAGCCTTTCCAATTTCGAGTCGCTGATTCGCACCCGGAAATATCCGGCATCACTGCTCAAGAAGGTATCGAAATAAACGTAAGCGCTATCTTGCGACCAGGCGAGGTAGCCAAACGATTGCAACTTGATATCCAACTGCCTCCATCTTTCGGCCTTGGCATCGTAGAGCATCAATTTGTTGCCGTCGTATGAGATGGCAATTATGTAGCGGCCATCCGGCGACCAGCGAGGACTCGCGATTCCTTGCGACCCCGCCAGTTGCGAAATCTGGTGAGTCTGGAGATTGAACAACTCGATAAAGGTCTTTTCGGAAAGGAAGGGGTTGTTATGTCCAAAAGCCAGAGTCTTTCCATCTGCGGCCCAGGTGGGATCCTGTTCCGCAGTTTCATCCGAAGTCACCGGCTGCGGGCTTCCGCCATCCTTTGCAATGAGAAACACCTTCCACGGCTTACCCGGTGTGGCTCCCGAAAACGCGATCTGCTTCGCGTCGGGAGACCAGTGGGCCAAAGCCGCGCGCATGGGAGGGTAGGTGAGCTGGAGACGAGCGCTGCCGTCAGCCTTGCCGCGCCACAAGATATTGTCGGGGTAGCTGACATAAGTAATCCATTGACCGTCACGCGAGAAGTCAACATCGCCGGCGGAGATGCCGCCGAGAAAGGGAACAAAATCACCCGATTTGGAGTCGTAGCGTACCAGTTCCGCTCGCGGCTGGACACCGACCACGAACAGCTTCTTGCCGTCTTTGCTGGGCAGGGGATTGTAAAACTGCAGGGGGCCGGTCGTGAGCTGAACCGGGTCACGTGCGACCTTCCTCCAGGATTCGGACCGGTCGGGCACGATCCAGATATTGCTGGCGCCCTCCCGGGAGCTTTGAAAAACGTAATATTTCCCGTCGGGAGTCCACCTTCCGCAACACTCGGCAGGGGGCGTGTTCCAGCCGGGGAATAGCGCATGCATGTTGCTGCCATCAGCGCCCGATTCCCAGATTGCGTAAGTATTATTGATCGGGTTTGTAGCCGTGAACCGCATGCGGGTCTCATCCGGTGAGAAACTGATGCCGGATGGAAAATCAGGCGCGGTAGCAAACTTCCGCGGGCCGGCGCCATCATGGTCCGCGATATAAAGATCATTCCCTTTTGCGAAAACCAGCTTCCCCTTCGGTCCCCAGACAGCATCGTGTCCAAGTACGTCGCCGAGCCGGCGCGGCGATCCGGCTGGCATTGGCATCGACCAGTAAAAACTCTCCAATGGGAACGGCTGTCCAACCAGCAGTTCCGATTGTTCGGGTGAAACGTCGACCACCACTGGATTCGCAAAAGGTATATCGACAGTTGCGACTTCCCCTCCTGCACTCGACACCTGGGAAACGGAGTAGCGTGTCGGGGGATTCTCTGTAAAGTAGATCCGATTTCCATCGGTCACGAGCTGACCCTTGGGAAGGCCGTCGTTGGTGATCTGTTTCGATCCCAGGATTCTCGGCGGCGGAAGTGGCGAACGCAGCCAGAATCCGAGCACGGCGATGCACGCGACAAGAGCTAGTATGGCGATCCATTTCGGCCAGCCTGCCAGGTTTTCCGAGCCAGGGCGCGGGGTTGCCGCCACGCCAGCGGTTAAAACCTTTCCCGATTCCGTATCGCGCTTCAGCCGTTTGAGGTCAGTCCGCATGTCGGCGGCGGACCGGTAACGGAGATCACGATCTTTTTCCAGGGCCTTGCTGATGATGAGCTCCAGACCCGGCGGCAGATCGGGATTCAGCCGCGCGGGCAACACCGGTTCCTTATGGAGAATGGCATCGAACAGTCCTGCTGACGTATCGCCGCGGAAGGGCAGAGTGCCCGTGCCCATTTCGTATAGCACCGCGCCAAAGGAAAACAGATCGGTGCGAGCGTCCAGTTCCTTCCCCAGCGCCTGTTCCGGGGACATGTAGGCGACCGTCCCCAAAGCCACGCCCGGGCTGGTCAGATGCTGCTCCGTCATGGTTGGCATCGCTGTCGCCCCTGCAGGTTCCACCGCGCGTTCCAGCTCGAGCTTCGCCAGGCCGAAATCCAGGACCTTGGCGTGACCGCGATCGGTAACAAAAATGTTTGCGGGTTTGATATCGCGGTGAACAATGCCCTTGCTGTGGGCAGCATCCAGCGCGTCCGTAACCTGAATGGCGAGCTCGAAAAGCTGGTCCGCAGGCAGCGGGCGGTTGCCTATAACGTGCTTGAGGGTGTGTCCTTCCAGCAGCTCCATGGCGATGAAGTAGCGGCCTTGCACCTCGTCGATTTCGTGGATGGTGCAGATGTTGGGATGGTTCAACGCCGAGGCAGCCCGTGCTTCACGCTGGAAGCGCTCCAGGGATTGGGGATCGGCGGCGGCCTGCTCCGGAAGAAACTTGAGCGCTACGTGGCGGCGGAGCTTTGTGTCTTCGGCTTCGTAAACGACGCCCATGCCGCCCCCGCCCAGCTTGCTGAGAATACGGTAATGGGAGACGGTTTCGCCGATCATGTTTCGCCGATCATGGCAGTGAGCCGCGCGGAGAATGTTAGGCCGGAGATATGGGTAAGTCAATGATCGGACGAACGAACGTAGATCCCTTCGCTCGGTGATTTTTCCGACTGCATGTCAGGATCTATGCGGGCTACAATGCGTTCCTTGCCTCGATAGACAAGTGCGCCAAAGACTACGCTGCCATGACGCCTGCGCAGTTGGACAAAATGGTTGAGATTACGGGAGGACGGCAGACCACGCAGCGCGAAGTGATCTGGTGGGCCTTCACTCACACAGCGCATCAACCGGGGGCAGACGCTATCTGCTACTGAAGAACATCAAGCCATCTGAATACCGGTTCTAGCGGGTCATTCCGAAGCACCATTCTCGGTCGGCTAGGCGATTACCGACACCCCGCTCGAACTGGACTGGGTCGGCAGTGCGTTCGACTGGGCAAGAGGCTGGAAGTCCTGCTGCAATGTGCCGTATGCCTGCTGGGCGGAAGAGAGGTTGCCAGATTGCAGTGCCTGGCCCAGTTGGTTAAGCAACTGAGTAATCCCGCTCGGTCCGCTCCCGCCGCCACCGTGATGATGATGATGGTACCCTTGCGCCCCTTCACTCTGAACGTCCTGCTGAATCTTCGCGAAGTCCTGCTGGGCCGCCGAAACATTGCCCGACTGCAGGTCCTGCGAAAGCTGCTGAAACGCCTGGGCGATGGGACTGTTGCTCGACAAAGATGCAGTCGAACTAGTCTGAGGTTTGAGCTGCTCTAAGGCGGCAAAGTCCGATTGTGCCGCGGACAGGTTTCCGGACTGCAGGTCTTGGCCGAGTTGCTGAAACTCCTGCTGAAACTGCTGTCGCTTGTTCTGAGCGGCTTGAGTGTTGAAGTCAAACAGACTGCTGCTGGAAATTCCCGAGACTGACATTCCTACTCTCCTCCAAGGGAACTGTTCGTTCCAGGGTTCTATCGGCACTTATTTGCTTGTGCTTCAGGTGCCACTAAGTTCCCACTAAGCTCTATGAGGAATGCACGTCTCTCGCCAAAGCGCGTTCGCCCGAACAACGAGGCAACATTGCGCAACCACAACAGCTTGCCAATCTCTCGCGGCGGCGCAACGCTCTGCCCAAACGTAACTGGGCAAATCCTGCCCTATCTCAGTACGGCAAATCCTGCCCAGTTCGACTGATTGTTGTGAAACCATGGCGTTCTCGGCTGGCTCGACGAGCGGTCATTACGCTGGCGGAATCTCTGCGGGGTCGGTGTAGATCTTCAGGCCCAGGCTTCGGCCGACGCGGGCCATTTCATCAGCCCCGACCGAAGGTCCTCCCACCCGAAGGACCGCATCACACTTCTCCAAAAGTCGCACCGCGACGGGATGGAAGATCTCATTGAAGGCTTCGTCGCCGATCTTTCCGGATCCCGCGAGCTCGACCAGCGGAAGCGCCAGCCACTCCCCCAGAATTGGAATGTGCCCTGCGCGGAAAATGGGCAGCGCATAGGACTCCATTTCTTGAACGTTCTTCTTGATCAAGGCCGGATTGTCGTTCGTGCCCGAGCGGTAGGGACCGGCAACCAAAATCATCATCGGCTTGCCTGACGTCGGTGTCACAAGTTCCTCTCGCGTGGCCGATGGAAGGTCTAGGAGGCGCTAGTACGCCTACTCTTGCCAGCGCCGGAACAGCAGGGCGCCGTTGGTCCCGCCAAAACCGAACGAATTCGACATGGCGTACTCCACCTCGGCTTTACGCGCCTGATTGGGAACGTAGTCCAGATCGCAGTCGGGTTCGGGATTCTCCAGGTTGATGGTGGGAGGCAGAATTTGATCGCGCAGCGCCAGCAAGGTAATTCCCGCTTCCAGTCCGCCGGCTCCGCCCAGCAGATGCCCAGTCATGGACTTGGTCGAGCTCACGGCCAGCTTGTAAGCGTGGTCGCCGAAAGCCCGCTTGATGGCGATGGTTTCCAGCTTGTCGCCAATATCGGTAGAAGTCCCGTGGGCATTGATGTACTGGACCTGCTGCGGCTGAACTTTGGCGTCGTTCATGGTGTTCAACATGACGCGGTACGCGCCATCGCCATTTTCCGCCGGTTGGGTAATGTGGTAAGCGTCTCCGCTCATGCCATAGCCGACCAGCTCGGCCATGATGTGGGCACCCCGCCGCCGGGCAAACTCCAACTCTTCCAGCACCACGATGCCGGCGCCCTCTCCGATCACAAATCCGTCGCGTCCCGAGTCCCAGGGACGGCTGGCTTTCTCGGGATCGTCGTTTCTGGTGGAAAGCGCGCGCATGGCGGCGAAGCCGCCGACTCCCATGGGCGTGATAGCGGCTTCGGTGCCGCCCGCAATCATCGCGTCAGCATCACAACGGGAGATGATCTTGTAGGCGTCGCCGATAGAGTGGGCGCTCGAGGTGCAAGCCGTACACGTGGCTTCGTTCGGCCCCCTGGCCTTGTAACGGATGCTGACGTGTCCAGCCGCCAGGTTGACGATCGCAGCCGGAATAAAAAACGGAGAGATTTTGCGCGGCCCGCCCTTCAGCAGGCTGATGTGCTCGCGCTCGATCACGTCGAATCCGCCGATTCCGGATCCGATATGCACTCCCACGCGCTCGGAAATCTCGGGCGTGACCTGTAAACCCGAAGCCTTCATCGCCTCATCCGCCGCGGCCAGGGCCAGGTGGATGAAGCGTCCCATTTTCTTCAGTTCTTTCTTTTCGATGAAATTCAGGGGATCGAAGTTCTTGACTTCAGCGGCAATCTGGCAGGCAAACTGGGAAGCGTCGAACTGGGTGATGCGGGCCACCCCGCTCTTGCCGGCGAGCAGTTTTTTCCACACTTCTTCCGTGGTGTTGCCCACTCCGCAGATGAGGCCGATTCCAGTGACTACGACCCTACGTCCCAACTACTTCCCGCCTTTCGCGTGCTTGCCGATGTAATCGACCGCGTCCTGAACGGTGCGGATTTTCTCGGCATCCTCATCGGGAATCTCGATCTCGAAGGCCTCTTCGAATGCCATCACCAGCTCCACGGTGTCGAGCGAGTCGGCGCCCAGGTCGTCCACAAACGAGGCGTTCGCAGTGACTTCGCCTTCGTCCACACCCAGCTGTTCCACGATGATCTGTTTCACTTTGTCGTCAACGGCGGCCATGAGATCTCCTCGCGTGCGTCTCTTCTCCGTACAGGCGTCTGTGCGTATCGCTGTCAACTCGACCGGCTGGCGCGGGGACAGGCCAGCGGCCTGGCAGAAAAAACCCAAGTTCTCGGCGGAAGCTTCTACTTGCTTACTTTCGCATGCTTGTCGATGTAGCCGATGGCATCCTGCACGGTGCGAAGCTTCTCCGCATCCTCGTCCGGGATTTCCACCCCGAAGTGCTCTTCCAGGGCCATCACCAGTTCCACCTGGTCCAGTGAGTCCGCGCCCAAATCATCCACGAATGACGCGCTGGGGGTGACTTCGTTCTCGTCCACTCCCAACTGCTCGGAAATGATCTGTTTCACTTTCTCCACAATCTCTTTTTTCTCTTCACCAGCCATAAGAATCCAACCTCCTGGATTTGAAAGGGAATCAGTAGTGTACTGGCCCACACGAATTGCTGTAAAGGAAGAGTGCGGTCGGGCAGAACCGGCATGACCAGCCCGACAATCGCCCAAAAAGAATCCTACTGCCAGCAGTGCACAGGGTCAAACGTTACACAAACCGTGTGGGGATGGGTCGGAGCCTGCCCTGAGCGAAGTCGAAGGGACCCGTCCAGGCCGAGCAAAGCTCGGCAGTTTCATGCAGCATTGCCCAGTATCTACTTCTTCGAATACCGTTCTCGCAACTCCGTCTGCCGGCTGATCATCGGTACTTCCCGGCCTTCAATGAAAACCCGTTTCACGTCCGTCTTGACGTCGAGCGGATCCCCATCGGCCACCACAACATTTGCCGTCTTGCCAACATCAAGCGAGCCCAGCCGATCCGCCACGCCCCAGATTTCCGCCGGATTCAGTGTGATCGCCTTCAACGCTTCCTCATGAGGCAGACCGAATGAAGTCGCATACCCCGCGGCGTAAGGCAGGTTGCGCACCGCATGAGCGTCGTAGGAAGCGAATGCGATTTTCACGCCGCGCTTGTACAGCTCGCCGGGCAAGCTGTATACCGCGTCGTAACGTTCATAGTTCTTGGGTTCCTCGTAGATAGGCCCGACGATCACCGCGACCTTCAAGCTGGCCACGTAATCCAGCACCGGCTGCGAGTGGCTGACGTGATTGAGCACGAACTTTAAGTTGAATTGCCGGGCCAGGCCCACCGCTGTTTCCAGATCGCTGGGCTCCTGCGCCGCCAGCACGATCGGCTTCCTGCCCTGCAGATATGGCAGCAAGGCCTCGAGCTTCAGATCGTGCTTCGGCGGCGAGGGCGGCCCCTTCCTGTCGTTATCCTTTTCCTTGCCCTTGTCGTTTTCCTTGCCCTTGTCGTTGGGCTTCGCGGCTGCAGCGGACTTCTTGTTTTCGTAGTCGGCCCAGCGATCCGCGTAGTCCTGGGCATCAAGAAACGCCTGCCGCAGTTGCGCCGCCAGCCCCATGCGGGTCTCGGGAAACTTCCTCTTTTCCCAGGACTCGTTACGCCGCTGCTCGCCGGTAAAGTTCAGCGGCAAAGCGATGTCGCGCACCAGCAGCATGTCATTCGCCGACTTGCCGTCCAGCTGGATGAACGTATCCTGGCCGGGCAGCGTGTCCTGGCTCTGCGGCGCCACGATAGCGTTGGTGATCCCGTTCAAACGCGCCACCGGAATCAGTTCCGACTCGGCATGAAAAGCGTCATACACATGCATGTGCGGCATGATTTCGTCGCTGCTTTCGATGAGATCGTTGGTGCTCCGCTCGGCAGAAATCTCGGTTAAGCCGAGGTAGCTCTCGGAATCGATCAGCCCGGGATAGACCGTCATGCCAGTCACGTCGATGACTGTAGCGTCTTGCGGAATCGCGACCGCACCCGGCACTCCCAAAGCAGTAATCTTGCCCGCAGACATCACCAGCACGCCGTTTTCAATCACCCCATGCGACACGGTGAGTAACTTGCCGCCACGAAGCACAAGAGTTTTTTGCTGAGCGAACGCCGCAGCCGGAACGAAGCAGACAATCAAAGCGAGAAGAATTTGGCCAACAACCAACAACCAACGACCAACGACGGAACCTGACGACTGAAGACTGAAGACTGAAGACTGAATTCCCATCACTCTCCCTCCCGGTAATGCGGCATGCCGAAGCCCGGCAGCGAGCGGTCAAAATAAATATCGCCGTCAATCAGGACTTTGTTCGGCACGCCAAAGCTGGAGAGAGGATAGCCATCCCAGATCACCAGGTCTGCGTCCTTTCCCGCCTCGATCGATCCCACGCGATCATCCACGCCGATGATCCACGCCGGATTGATCGTAATCATCTTGAGCGCCTCTTCTTCGGTCGCGCCACCGTAACGCATGGTCTTGGCGGCCTCCTGGTTGAGGCGGCGGGCAAAGTCTTCCGAATCGCTCTTGATCGCCACCCGGACGCCCTTGCGCATGGAGATCACGGCGTTCCACGGAATCGCGTCCCAGGCCTCCTGCTTGTAGCCCCACCAGTCGGAAAAAGTTGCGATGGCCACGCCCTGGGCGGCGAGCTCGTCGGCGACCTTGTAAGCCTCCAGCGCATGATGGAACGCGCGCACCTTGTAGCCAAATTCTTTCGCGATCGCCATCTCGGTGAGCAGCTCGTCGGCGCGATAGCAATGGATCTGCACCAGCAGCTTGCCGCGCAAGACGTCGGCCAGCGCCTCCAGCTTCAGGTCATGCTTGGGAGGCTTGGCATCCTTCTCGCCGGCTTTTATTTTGGCCTCGTAGTCGTCCCAGTCGCGCATGTAATCCTGAGCCTCGACCAGCGCCGCGCGTTGCACCGCAAAATTCCCCATGCGGGTCGAGGGCAGCTGGTCTTTTTCCCCATACACGCGTTTGGGATTCTCTCCGCTGGCAAATTTGATGGAACGCGGCGCTCCGGGAAACAACATCGCATCGCGGCTGGCCCCGTATTTGTGTTTGATGACGACCGCCTGCCCGCCAATCATGTTGGCTGACCCGTGCAGCAGAAGAGAAGTGGTCACGCCGCCGGCCAGTCCGCGATAAATCGCCTTATCCTGGTAATCGAAGGCGTCGATCATCATCATCTGCGGGGTGACCGGGCTGGTGGCTTCGTTCACGTCGTCGTCGAGTGCGATGTGGGAGTGGGAGTCGATGATGCCGGGCGTCAGATACTTGCCGCCGGCGTCGATCACGGTCGCGGTGGACGGCGCGCTAACATCCTTGCCTACTGCGGCGATCTTGCCATCCTTGATATACACGCTCCCGTTCTGAATGTTCCCGTGGGCGACGGTCATCACCACGGCATTTCTGATCACGACTTCGTTATGAGGAGGCAGCGCAGCCGTCTGCTGAGCTGAAACCTGAAGTGACGACAGCCCGAGAACTACAAGCAGGAACAACCACGAAACACGACTCATCGACTCACTCCGCGCTCGAACTTCGAGAAACCAACTTCGAAAGACCCAGTTTCGAGAAACATGGAACCGGGGATTCTATGAGTGAACACCAGAGGCGTCAACCACAGGAGTGGGGGGGCTGGTTACTCCTTCGCGCGCGGTATTATGGAAGCGATTTTCTTGGACATTCGAGGCAACACAACATGATCTTCCTGTTATGTCTCGCGCTATTCGCGTTCCCCGCCGTCGCCGACGCCTGCCCACAGCAGCCGAAAGACGCCAACGCCCTCGTCCAGCTCGAGCAAAGCTGGGCCAAGGCGCTCGAAGTGCACGACGCTGACGCCGTCAGTTGCATTTTGTCGGAAGACTTCCAGGACGCCGATCCCAGCGGCAAACTTCACGACCGGGCTGAAACTCTGGCGCAGATTCCGCACCGTCGTCCGGGCAAGAATATTTTGAGCGAGCTCGATCCGCACGTGATCGGAGACTCCGGCTACATTCGCGGGCTGGCTACCTTAGTCGATACGCAGGGAAACACAATCGCGCGGGTCCGCTTCACTGACATCTACGTTTATCGCGACCACCGCTGGCTGGCTGTGGCCGGCCAGGAAACCCTGCTACCGGAATCGACGAAATAAGCCATGCGTGCCGTAGTGCAACGAGTGACCCGGGCTCGCGTAACCGTTGGCGACAGCGTTGCCGGCCAGATCGTTGTCGGCGAGATCGCGCGCGGGTTGCTGGTCCTGCTCGGAGTGGGCCAGGAAGACAACGAAGCCGATGCCGACTACCTGGTTGACAAGATCGCAGGGTTACGAATCTTTGAAGACGACAACGGCAAGATGAATCGGGCGGTTGGTGAGGTTGAGGGAGGCATGCTGGTAGTTTCGCAGTTCACGCTTTATGGCGACGTCCGGCGCGGCAAACGGCCATCATTCGATGCCGCCGCTCCACCCGAACAAGCGCGCACGCTCTACGAATATTTTGTGGCTCGCGTCCGGGCGGCGGGCCTTGGCTGCGAAACCGGAAAATTTCAGGAGATGATGCAGGTGGAGTTGGTCAACGACGGGCCCGTGACTATCCTACTGGATTCATCGAAAGCGTTCTAGCCAGCGGCTCCTCGGCGGCAACCTCGGATCGCTCGCCCTGTAGAATCCGCAGCACATCATTCCAGTTGTCCGCGCGCAATTCTGCGCTCTCGCCGGCATTATGGGGAGCGGTAAACAGGATGCCGATGCCACGAAACTCCTTAAAGTGGCGCGAGCGGTCATCCACCAGGATATCGGCGTCGACAATGTTCTTGTCCCCGCAGAAAACGATTCGGCTGGGGGGAAGGAAGGGGAAGTGCTTCTGCAACCACTTGAACTTGGCATCGAAAGAAGTGGGGACTTCCATGGCGGCGCTGGCAATAAAGATGTCGTGATGCCGTGACAACTCCAGGAGCGCTTCCTGGCTGCCCTCCATCACCTCGAGGTCGATGAAAAATCCTTCTCCGTGGGGAATTGCGGCAAATTGGTCGCGGCGATCATGGGGAATGACGGCGCCCAATCCTCTTTTCGAGACAATTTCCTTGGTCAGGTTCGCGCCCACCAACTGGTTGTACAGGCGCAGATGCTTGCTGAAACTGTCGGCGATGACTTCATCCATATCCACGGCAATGCGAAGCCGGCGCGACCCCGTATTACGCGACGCGGGATTTGCTGACTCCAGATTTCCTGACTCCAGATTTCGCGACTCCAGATTGAGTCGCTTCGCCGGCGGGTTCGCTTTCAGCACAATGGATATCAGCACCATTAGACCGGCCAGAGCGTTGGCCCAGATCACCGCCACGGCATGAACTCGAATGCCGTAGGCCAGCCACAGCAGCACGCCGGTCAGATACAGAAACAGCATCTGGTACGACAGATCCTCGCCGCCCTGCTTGCGCAGCTTCACAATCTGCGGAACGAATGCCACCGTTGTGCAAAAAGCAGCCACGGTTCCTATGTAGGCCGTCAGAGTCATTGCCGATTACCTCTCTTAAACAGTAGATGGCCGACAGTAGTGATTCGTCCAATGAAATGTTTGAAATCCTGTGATAACTTTCGTTTATGGAACTGGAAACCCGGGAGCTTGTCTCTTTCGTCGTTCTCGCTGAACAGCTGCATTTCGGACGGGCCGCGGCCCGTCTTCACGTATCCCAGCCCGCGCTGAGCAAGCGAGTCAAGGGGCTGGAAGACAAGATTGGCGGGCCGCTGCTGGTCCGCAACCGGCGCGGGGTTGCGCTTACTCCGGCCGGAACCTTGTTTCACAAAGAAGCCCGCAGAATCGTTCGCGACATCGATTTGGCCTTTGAGGCCGTGCGCGGAGCCACCAGCGGCGAACTGGGCAAGCTGCGGCTGGGGGTTGGTATGTCCACCGTGCACAGTCTGGTTCCCCGTGCGCTGCTCAAATTCCACGAGGCCCGCCCGGGAATTGAGATTGAAATCGCGGATATGTCCACCCTCAGCCAGATCGAGGCTCTCATCGCCGGACGGCTCGATGTCGGCTTCGTGCGCCTGCCGGTGAAACACGCCCTGGTGGAAGTCCGCAAGGTTCTGACCGAACGTCTCACTATCGCCACTTCGCAGAAATTTACCGGCCCGTTGACCATGAAGGGCATTCAGGAACAACCGTTCATTCTGATCGACCGCGGGGTTTCCGCCACCTACCACGACCACTGCATCAGTTTGTGCGACCGCTCGGGATTCACCCCGCGAATCGTCTATGAGCCGAACGACATGTTCACCATTCTCAACCTGGTGAGCGCCGGCATCGGCGTATCGCTGGTACCCAGAGCCGCGCGCGCGATGCACGTCAGCGGTGTCAAGTTCGCGCCCGTCCATAGCAGCTATGCGGAATGGGATATCGGAATGGCGTGGAACAGGAGGCTGGAGTCGGAAATTATCCGGAAATTCGCCGAGATCGCCCTGCCAGCAAGTCGTATCGAGTAGCACTGGCGTCCCGCCCACAGCAGTAGTTTCAAAATCTGCGGCGTGCCCAGAGTGTAATTGATCAGGTCTGGGACCTTGGCAAACTCGCGCGAACTGCCGAGCTTCGCTCGGCTGGGCGGGCGCCGGCGCCCGCCACTACATGGGACGAACGCTCCTAACTAGCGGCCAGGTCCGCAATCCGGACCGCATCCGCGCACGCACGCACATCATGCGTGCGGACGATATGAGCGCCCTTCATGATCGCCACAGTTTCGGCAGCCAGAGTTCCGTATAGCCGATCGCTTACCAGGGCATCCTTCCCGTCCCGAGCCAGCGCTCGGCCAACAAAGGATTTACGCGATATCCCGATCAGCAACGGGAACCTGAGCTGATGAAATTCTTCGAAGCGCCTCAGCAGCGGATAGTTCTCTTCATGGTTCTTCCCGAATCCAAAGCCGGGATCAAGCACCATGCGCTCCCGTTTCATCCCCGCCAACACGGCGGCGTCGCTGCGCTCCCTAAGCTCTCGCTTTGCCAGGGTCACAATGTCTGACACCGGAGGCAGCGTGCGCCATTCCTGAGGGCGCCCGCGCATGTGCATGAGCACCGCTCCGCACTTCAACTCGGCCAGGGTCTTTGCCATCTTCGGGTCCCAGAGAAATCCGCTGACGTCATTGACGATCTCGGCACCGGCTTCAACCGCCCGGCGGGCCACACCGGACTTATAGGTGTCCACCGAAACGGTCGCTTTGGGGTTCTTTTTCTTCAGGTCCGCAATGACCGGGATCACCCGATCCAACTCTTCTTTCTCCGTGACCACTGCCTCTGCCCCGGAGACTTTCGCTCCCGGCCGGGTGGATTCGCCGCCCACGTCGATGATGTCTGCGCCTTCCTGCAGCAGCTTGAGCGCATACTCGACGGCGCGATCGCGGTCGAAATTCACGCCGCCGTCGGAAAATGAATCCGGAGTGACGTTCACCACGCCCATGATCAGCGTACGTTTCCCCAGTTGCAATGCGCGGGAACCGATTTGCCACTCGAAGACCGGACGCATGGAAACGATTCTAAACCGTATGAATGTGTAGGGCGGACCTGTCCGCCCTACACAAACATGCGGAGCCCCGCACCATCTGCGATGTACAATAAATTCACGATGCGCCGTACGCGCTTCTTTCCGCGGATAGCCTTGTGCCTGTTGCTGCTGACGCAACTGCACGCCGCCTCGCATAAGTCGCTCGACAAACGTATTGCGGCAATTCTCGAGCCTGCCGACCTGGCCCGCGGCTTCTGGGGCATCGAAGTCGCCTCGCTTTCCACCGGCAAAGTGCTGTACGCCCGGGATGCCAACCGGCTGTTCACGCCCGCGTCCAACACCAAGCTGTTCACCACCGCCGCGGCTCTTGCGCTGATCGGTCCCGACTACAGCTTCCGCACGACGGTCGAAACCAACGGCACCCTCGACACCCACGGGCGTCTCACCGGCGACCTGGTGCTGGTGGGCCGTGGCGACCCCAATCTGTCGGGACGTGAACTGCCATACGCGCTGCATACACAACGCAACGACCATCCCATTCGCGTACTCGAGCAACTGGCGGACACGCTGGCGCAAAAAGGCGTCAAGTACGTGGATGGCGACGTCATCGCGGACGATTCCTACTTCGCCTTCGAGCGCTACGGTGAAGGCTGGAGCCAGGATGACCTGGTCTGGGCCGACGGCGCGCCCGTTTCCGCCCTCACCATCAACGACAATGTGATTTTCGTAAACATCCTGCCCGCAGATCGTGCCGGGGACCGCGCGTTCGTCAGCATCACTCCGTTCGCCGACTACTATCGGATCGACAATCGCATCATCACTACGCCCGCCGGCACGGGCCGCAAGATTTTCATCAACCGCGAACCAGGCGCCACCGTGCTCACGCTCTGGGGAAACATGCCACTCGACGACGCTGGCGCCAACGAAGCTCTGGCCATCGAAGATCCGGCCGAGTTCGCCGCTGGTCTCTTTCGCCAGTTGCTGGAGGTGCGCGGCATCGCAGTCTACGGCCGCCAGAGGACGCGGCACACCGAACTGTCCAGTCTTTCGACTCTGACGGTCACGGCCTCGGCGGCCGCGCGCGGCGGCGACGAACCCTCACGCCAACTGCAGAACCAGCCCCTGGTGCTGGCCAGCTACCAGTCCAAACCGCTGATTGAGGATGTTCGCGTCATCAACAAAGTCAGCCAGAATCTGCATGCGGAGATTCTGCTGCGCCTGTTGGGCCGGGAACGAGGGACGGCTGGCACCGTCGAAGGCGGACTCGAGGTACTGCGCGGGTTTCTGAACCAGGCCGGGATTCCCAGCGACCAGTATGCGTTTTACGATGGCTCCGGGCTCTCGCGGCAAAACCTGGTTACGCCGCACACCGTCGTACAGCTGCTGCTCTACGCCGACTCTCAGCCCTGGGGCCCGAGTTTCCGCGATACCCTGCCCTTGGCTGGTACGGACGGTTCCCTCTCCGATCGCTTCAAGAGCGGGGATGTGCAGGGGCGGGTACACGCGAAAACGGGCTCGCTGGGCGGGGTCAAGACCCTTTCCGGCTATGCCACCACGAATCGGGGCGAACGGATAGCGTTTGCCATCCTGTCGAACAATTTCAACCTGCCCGACAAACGTATCAACGAAACCATCGACAATCTGGTGGGAGTAATCCTGGACGACGGCGAAAAGAAGTAAAAGGTGCTCGAGTGGGGCGGGCGCCCTCGCCCGCCAAAGTCTCACGTAACCGAGTGAGCTGGTTTTTCACCGGACTAGAGATCGGTTATTGACGACACCGACTAGTTATTGACCAAACTGCACTGCCGCTGCCAGCGGTCAGGCGGGCGAGGGCGCCCGCCCCACACAAAAATATCATCACCTGGGCATGCGCTTGGCCTGGCGGTCGCGCATCGACCGCACCGCGCCCGGACCCGTGCCGGTTGGCGGCTTGCGCATTCCTTCCAGCAAGTCTTTCAGCACCACAGCGTTATTGTGCTGCTGGTTTTTCGAAGCGAACAGAAGCGTAAGATTTTTTCTCTTGCCGGCCAGCCGGTAAAGTTCGGCAAGGGGCTCTGCCGCCTGGGGCAATGCGAGTTCCTTCAGGTAACGTTTGCGGAAAGAAATCCAGTGATCTGGCCGGGCGTGAAACCAGTGGCGCAGTTCATCCGAGGGCGCCAGGTCGCGTAGCCAGGCATCCAGCCTGGCCTGGCTCTTGCTCACGCCGCGAGGCCACAAACGGTCAACTAGAACCCGGTGGCCATCCCCACGCGCGGGCTTCTCATAGACCCGCTTGACCATGATGCGTTTGACGGCGGTGGGCATGGCAGTGCTCTACTATTGTACTTCCGCACGCCGCTTCACAGGATTGGGTAGCGGATTTCTCTCTCGAGGAATAAATGGGATCAACTCGCTGCTTTCGCCGTCGTCACCCATCACTGGGCCCGCGCGGGATTGTCCTGTCTCTTTGCGCCGCCGTTCTGCTTCTCTGCGGATGCGACGTGCAGCGACGCAAGAGCGATGCCGAGTTGGGATTGAACTCGCAACAGGCCGTCGGGCGGCGACTCTACGATCAATATTGCGACCGCTGCCATGAGCCCTACTCGTCACGCGACAAGAAAGGGCGCAGCCTGAAGGGGGTCTTCAAGAAGCAGTTCCTGCCCCAGAGCGGGTTGCCGGCGAATGACGAACGTGTAGGCGAACTCATCCAGTCCGGCCGCAACATGATGCCGGGCTTCGGCCAGGTAATGTCGCAAAATCAAGTCCAGGACCTGCTCGCCTACCTGCACACCCTGTGAGAGCGTGCTCTCACCCCTGTTCACGTAGGGCGGGTACTGCACCCGCCCTACGTCTCGTGTGGCGCGGGCGCCCCCGCCCGCGAAAAGCCGGCATAATTCTAGTTCCTATTTCAGAAATAAACTGCCTGACGAACTGGCGGGAAGGGCAAAAGCCGCGGGCGAGGGCTCCTTCGACTTCGCTCAGGACAGGTCCGCGCCACACAGGCTTCGTTGGCGATTGACTTCCACCGCCCCGGGCGAGTAGATTTTTCCAACCATTCAAGTTTTGTTCTTTCCAACTTCTTTGGTTCGCGCACCCTCGTCAACCTGACGAGAAGGGAAGCGGGTGAAAATCCCGCGCTGCCGCGCAACTGTAAGCGAGGAAATCGCAACCGGTCACTGGGGAAACCCGGGAAGGCCGGTTGTCTTCGCCGGACGTCGAAAGAGGCGTCCTCACTCGCGAAGCCAGGAGACCGGCGCGAACCGTCCACACCAACCCCTTTCGCGTGACAAAGGAGGAGTGCATGCGGTTCTTTCGTATTCTCGCGGGCTTTATTTTGCTGGTGGCGGCAGCCTCAGCCACAGAATTCAAGATCAAGGTTGTCGATCCTCAATCAGTCCCCGTTGCGGGCGCGCAAGTGGAGCTATTCCCCGGAGACAGCTCGACTCCCGCAGCCATCCAAACTACATCGGCCGATGGACTGGCCTTATTTCACGGACTCGATTCTCCGCCGTACCGCGCCCACGTACTCGCTGCCGGATTTGCGACACAGAACGCCGACATTTCTGCGTCCGAGTCTGAACCGATCACCGTAAGACTTCGCCTGGCGCCAGCCACGGAAACAGTCACGGTAAGCGCGACTCGAACCCTCGTGCCTAACAACGAAGCCGGCGCCGACGTAGAAAGCCTGAACGCCGGACAACTGGAAGTCATGCGTCCGGTGGCGGCCGACGACGCCCTGCAGTTTCTTCCCGGCGCGATCGTGAGCACAGCTGGACAACGCGGAGGTCTCTCCTCACTGTTCGTCCGCGGCGGCGATTCCACTTACAACAAAGTCATTGTGGACGAAGTGCCGGTCAACGATCCGGGTGGAACGTTCGACTTCGGTGTGCTCCCCCTCGAAGGTGCGGACCGTCTCGAGTTCGTTCGCGGAGCGCAGAGCACGCTTTACGGTTCTGACGCCATGACCAGCGTTGTCCGGGTCTTTACCCGCACCGGCAGCACACCTCTCCCCGAACTGCGTTTTGGCGCCGACGGCGGAAATCAGGGAACCGCGAATGGCTACGCGTCGCTCGCCGGAGCGAATGGCCGCTTCGACTTCAACCTGTTCGCCGACCAGTTCAACACCATGGGTCAGGGCCCCAACGACGACTACTCGAACTCGCTGCAGGGTGGGAACGTCGGAGTGAAACTTACAGACTGGGCGGCTTTGCGGGTTCGAGCCCGCCACTCCAACAGCGTCACCGGAGTGCAGGGCGAGTGGAATTTCAACGGAGATCCCATTCTGCCGCCGGATCTTGACCAGTGCGCCCGGCAGAATAATCTGCTGGCCAGCGCCGACCTCACCATCGCCGGACCGTCGCGCTGGCAACATCGCTTCACCGGATTCGAGTACAGACTGAATCGCACCAATATCCAGCCGGTAAACCAGCCAGGTCGGGTGGATCCTTTCGGCGACCAGATCGACACTCCTTTCCACGCCATCACCAACATCAACCGGGCGGGCTTTGATTACCAGGGCGACTACACCGAACGCAGCTGGGCGCATACCACGGTAGGATACGAATTCGAGGACGAGAACGGAACCACCGGAAGCCTTCCCGATTCGTTAAGCCACGGCGTGCGCCTGAATCATGCCGTTTACGGACAACAGGCCCTGACTCTGGGACGCCTCTCCGTCGTGGCCGGGGCGCGCTATGTCCACAACGGCAGTTTTGGAAACCGGGTTGTTCCCAGAGTTGCCTTGAGCTTCACAGCTCTCCGCGGAGGACAGTTCTTTTCCGGCACGCGGCTCCGCTTTTCCTATGCCACCGGCATCAAGGAACCGACTTTCGCCCAGTCTTTCGGAAACGGAGGCGGTTTTCCTGTGATTCCGAACAACGCGCTTAACCCGGAGCGGGTGCGTTCGTTCGAAGCAGGGTTCGAACAGAAGTTTTCGCAGAACTACTCGCTCACTGGCACTTACTTCAACGGCCTGTTCCGCGACAAGATCGATTTCAACTTCATCACTGGCGCCGCCTGCCCTCCGCCGAGCACTGCCTGCGGACAATACGTAAATGTCAATGAAGCTTTGGGGCATGGGGCGGAGCTGGAGTTTCACGGACGGCCGCTGTCGAAGCTTTCGTTCGACGGATCGTACACCTACACTTCGACCCAGATTCTCGAACAACCGTTTGCCTTCGATCCACTGCTGGAACCGGGACAACCCCTGATCCGGCGTCCGAAACACGCAGGAAGCCTGCTGCTGACCTACCTGAGCAGCCGCCGGGGTGCGAACCTAGGCGGCAGTTTTATTGGAAGACGGGCGGATTCTGACTTCCTGGGCTACGGCATCGATCACGCCGCCGGCTACGCTCGCGTGGATCTGGGTGGCTGGTACGCGCTGACTTCCCGGATCACGGCATACGTAAATCTGGAGAATGCTTTCGACAAGGCTTATCAGGAAGTTGTGGGATACCCGGCGCTGGGCGCAAACGTCCGCGCCGGAGTCCGGTTCAGAATCGGGGGAGACTAGTGTGGCTGGTTCTGTGTGGTCGCGGGCGACTCGCCCGCGCGGAAGTGCTCTCTGCATCCCGAAAAGACACAATCGTTGCGGCATCAAAAACCGCGGGCGAGTCGCCCGCGGCCACACAGAACCAGCCGAACTACCTATGCCGCGAGGTCACGCGGCGGGGAGGTCGAGCTTCGGTTGCGCAGGGAACCGCTAGGGGCAACGGGGCGGCCGATCGCGAGCCCTGATACTTGCTCCGCGCCGCCATCAGTTTTTCCAGTTCTTCACCACCCAGCGGTTGCTGCCGTCCAAGCAGATGTGTGACCAGGGCAATCTGAGCAAAGTGCTCAACCGTCTCCATCTTCATGTAAGCGTAATGGAGGTCGGCACCGTATGCGACTACCCCGTGATTCGACATGAGCAGAGCGTCATACTCCGGAACCAGGGGCGCCAGGGCATCCGTGAGCTCCGGTGTACCCGGGGTGCCGTATTTGGCCAGCGGTATCGACCCCAGTCCAATGACCACCTCGCAAACCAGCGGCTGGTTCAGCGCCATCCCAGCGGCGGCAAAACCGGTCGCGGTGGGCGGATGCGCATGCACCACCCCATGGACGTCGGGCCGCAGCCGGTAAATTAAAAGATGCATGGCGATTTCGCTGGAAACATCGCGACGGCCGGAAACGCGGCGGCCTTCCATATCCACGATGACCAGGTCCGAAGGCTTCATCATGCCTTTGCACATGGACGTGGGAGTGGCCAGGATGTGTCGATCGTCAAGCCGCACTGAGAGATTGCCATCCATGGCCGCCACGTAGCCGCGCTCGTGCAACGACCTGCCAAAGAGGACAATTTCGCGCCGATATTGACGTTCGCTGGGCATCGTTTCCGGAGGGGTGAAGGAGCATACCCGGCTCGATGCCGGGTATGGTAACCCAGGTGGTTAGGGGTTACAAATGCTTTTACACACAATTACATTCTCGCAACGTCGCTTACGTGGGCCCGGACGACCCTTCGACTTCGCTCAGGGCAGGCCCGTGCGGGCGAGCAATGGTCGCCTGCCTGTTGTTTTCCCCAAACCAGATTGCCGGCTTCTGCCCGGCTGGGCGGGTGAGGACACCCGCCCCTACGTGGGTTGCTGGTTAGGGCGAGATCCTATAATTGAGTTCCGTGCTGGTCTCCGATTTCAATTATTCACTCCCTGAAGAGCTCATCGCCCAGGATCCCCTTTCGGACCGGGCAGCGTCGCGGTTGCTCCATCTGAATCGCCGCTCCGGCGAGGCCCTTGATCGCCAGTTTCGGGACTTTCCTGACTTGCTCAAACCCGAAGACCTGGTGGTGTTCAACAATACGCGGGTCTTTCCGGCACGGCTTTATGGCCGGCGGAGCGGAGCAAAATCGCAGCCTCTCAGCGCCGGGAATCCCGCCTCCCGCAATTTTTTGCGCGGCACCATTGAAGTCCTATTGACAGGCCAGCTCTCGCAGGACCCGAATGAATGGGAATGCCTGGTGCGTCCCGGACGAAAAATTGGCGTGGGGGAGCGATTGTTCTTTGGCGAAGGAGACGAACTGAAGGCGGAGGTCATCGCCCGCGGCAGCTTTGGAGAGCGCCGCATCCGCTTCCTTCCGATGAATGATTTTTTCGGGGCCGTCGAGCGTGTCGGACACATCCCACTGCCTCCGTACATTGACCGCCCGGACCAGCCGGCTGACCGCGAGCGCTATCAGACTATCTACGCGCGGGAAAGAGGTTCAGCGGCCGCGCCCACGGCAGGTCTGCACTTCACCCCCGAAATCCTGCAGCGTTTAAAGAAACGCAATATTGAGATTGCGGAAATCACTCTGCACGTAGGGCTGGGAACATTCCAGCCAGTCCGGGAAGAGCGCGTGGAAGACCACAAGCTGCACCGTGAGCCTTACTCAATTTCCACCGAAGCTGCGGCGACGATCAATCGAGCTGTGGAGGCGGGACGACGGATCGTGGCCGTAGGCACCACCACCGTCAGGACGCTCGAAGACGCAGCCCTGAAGTCGCCAACCGGCCGGCCGCAGGCGGGAAGTGAGCAAACCGGCATCTTTATTTACCCGGAGTACGATTTCCGCGTGGTGGGAGCGCTGCTCACGAATTTTCACTTGCCGCAATCCACGCTGCTGATGCTGGTATGCGCCTTCGGAGGCAAGGAGCGAGTGCTCAAGGCATACCGCCACGCAGTTGAGGAGCGCTACAGATTTTATTCCTATGGCGATTGCATGTTTGTGGAGTAAGGCTTCTCTTTGCGTCCTTTGCGGTTACCTTTGCGTCCTTTGCGGTTAACGCTTTTGACCTTCATACACGCAACCGCCCGCATGAACGGCGCTATACTAACCATCGAATAAGAGCATGAACACGAAAACTATATCCAAGCCGGTTCCGATCCAGGATTTTGTGGCCGAGCTGAAGAAAATTCCCGAGCCGGCTTTCAACCACATCGACCAGATCATCCGGTTTCTGCAGGCCACACCGGTTGCATCCGACACTCTGACGCCCTACCTGAACTGGGACCGGCAACACTACACCCGGAACCTGATCGACAAGACTCCCCTCTACGAACTGGTCGCCATCTGCTGGGAAGCGGGCCAGACCAGCTCAATTCACAATCACCGCGAGCAGAATTGCTGGATGACGGTTCCGATCGGTCGGCTGCGGGTGGAGAACTTCCATTTAATTTCGCAAAAGCTGGAAGACGGTACCTGCCAGCTCGAAACCGCGGACACGGTCGAAATGAATCCGCGCCAGCCCTGCGCCGTAGACCCCCTGGAGCCTGTTCACCGGGTCTACAATCCGCGCGAATTCAACCAGCGGGCGGTGAGCCTCCACGTGTATTCCCGCCCGTTCGATACCTGCGTAGTCTATTCAAAGGAACAGGGGACCTGCGGCGTGATCCAACTGCACTACAACACCGAGTACGGAAAGCCCAGGTCGACCTGATGCCGGCGGAAACCGAGAACCACCCAAAGCTAGAGAAGTGCCCAAAGAGATAAAGAAAAACGTTGACGATGCGCAAGAGATTTCTACGGGTGTTGGCTGGCGGCCTGCTTCTGGCAACTATCGCTTGCTCCAAGAATGCTCCCCCCAGAGAAGAGCCGGTGGTGGAAGGGGATCGCCTGGTCCATTTGTCAGCCAATCCACCCAAGAATTTCGTGCACCAGACCTTTCAAGTCCAGGGCTATAAATCGTTCGAGGTGGTGGTCCCCCCGCACGCCGCTCGTCCCAGGGTCCACGGTACCTTCCAATCTTTTGTAACCAATGACAGCGGCAGCATGGTCAGCAACGAATCTGCGAACGTGGACCTGGTACTGCTCAATGAAGATGAGTACGCCGACTTTCACAGCGGCAAGCAAGGGACCGCCACTTACACGCTCGACCCGGCATATGACCAGGTCGTGGACTGCGCCCTGGCCTCGACTCTCGATCAGCCCCGCAAGTACTATCTCGTCTTTCGCAATTCTCCCGGCGGTCCGAAGACCAAGTTTGTGAAAGCGGACTTCACTGCCAGCTTTGACTAGAGCTGGAACTGCGAGGATCAGCGGTCACTGCCCGGCTGCAGGCGCTACGACTTGGCGGCGAACGCGCAGAGTGAGGGGCAACACGCCTGCAATCACCAGCGCCACGACCAGGCCCGCAAAGCCGGACCTGAACGAGTGGGTTCGCGCGGCCTGATAGCCGACCAAAGCCGGTCCGAGAAAGCCTCCGAACCCCGCCGCGACACAGTTGATGGTGCCGGTAGCCATCGCCGCGGCGGAATCACAAAGGAATGCGGACGGCATGGCCCAGAAGCTGGGCAAGAAAGCGAGCAGGCCGGCAGCGGCAATTGAAAACAGAAAAAGCGAAGGCACGGTTCCCCAATCCGCCCTGCTTAGCACCAATAGCGCCGACGCCGCCACCCATAGCGGAATCGCAGTGTGCCAGCGCCGTTCGGCAGTGCGATCGGAATGCCAGCCGTTCACCTGCATGGCAACAAAACCCAGCAGGTTAGGCAAGGCCACCAGCAGAGTCACCTTGAAATCGCTCAGTCCCGACAAGCGTTTGAGCATAGTGGGCAGCCAAAAGGCCAACGCGTATGCCGAGCCATTCTGCACGAAGTGCAACGCCGTCAGGATGAGAACGTCGCGATGCCGGAGCGCCTGCCACACGGTATAGGCGCCGGCCGATTTTTTGGCCTGCTTCTCGCTTTCCAGTTGATGGATCACCCACTCGCGCTCATCGGTGGGCAACCACTTCGCCTGACGCGGCCAATCGGTCAGATAAAACCAGGTCACAACCCCGAAGAACAGCGCCGGAATTCCTTCGATGATGAACAACCACTGCCAGCCTCGCAGGCCGGCCCAGTGCACCCCCAGCAGCAATCCCGATACGGGGGAACCGACCGCGTAGGCTAGCGGAATGGCAGCCATGAAACCGGCAATTGCCTTGGCACGGTCTTCATAAACGAACCAGTGCGTGAGATACACGATGATTCCGGGGAAAAATCCAGCCTCCGCCAATCCCAGCAAAAACCGCATCGTGTAGAACTGATGCGGGGTACGGATAAAGGCCATCCCTATCGTCACCACTCCCCAGGAGACCATGATGCGCGTGATCCAGCGCCGTGCACTCCAGCGCTCGATGATGAGGGTGCCGGGAATTTCCAGAATGACGTAGCCAAGGGCGAAGATGCCCGCCCCGAACCCGACTACACGATCATCGAAGCCGAGATCGTGCGGCATTTGCAGCGCGGCAGTGGCCAGATTGTTGCGATCAAGGTAAGCAATTACGTAGAGCAGGAGCACATAGGGGAGAAGACGCAGGGCAATCCGACGCCGCGCGCGGCGGGCAACCTCGTCCACGACAGTGGCTGGGGAAGGCAATGTTTTTCGCGAAGACAGGATTGGTCGAGCTGAGCACGCCACCAAAAATCGAGCGATTATATACCCGGCTTCGGGATTGCAAAGCAATGAGCCTGCGACTGACAAAAAGCCTTGCCACCTGTAGCATCTTCCCCGCTGTTAAACTTATCTCTTGCCTCCTCGAAAGAAATCCGCGACTGCCCAGGTTGAAGGCGCCCCGGACGTGACTGCGACGCAACCCTCTTCTTCTTCGCCCCGGCCCAAGTTGACGGCGACCGACGGCCGCCGCATTTTTCTCATGGACGCGATGTCTTTCATCTTCCGCGCCTATCATGCCATGTCGCGGCAGCGCGGTATGTCCACCAAGACCGGGGTGCCCACCGCCGCCACCTATGTTTTCGTCAACATGCTGCGCAAACTGCGGGACGACTTCTCCCCCGAATACCTGGCTGCGGTCTTCGATGTGGCGGCACCCACCTTCCGCGATCAGGAAGCAGAAGCAGTCACCAAGGTACGCAAGTTCGACATCAAGACGCAAACTTTTCAGGAAGTCGAATATCACGGCTACAAAGCCAATCGCAGCGAGATGCCCGCCGAGCTGGCTCAGCAACTGCCCTACATCCGGCGCGCGCTGGAGGCCTACCGCATTCCCATCCTCGAACTGGCCGGTTACGAGGCCGACGACGTCATCGGTACGCTGGCCCGCAAAGCCGCAGCGCAGTCGTATCTGGTGTACGTGGTTTCGAGCGACAAGGACATGCTGCAACTGGTCAACGATCGGGTGCTGGTGCTGAATCCGCCCAAAGACAATCTGATCTGCGATGCGACAAAAGTCGAAGAGATTCTCGGCGTGCCGCCGGAGCGGGTCGTCGACGTGATGGCCCTGCGCGGCGATTCGGTCGATAACATTCCCGGCGCCCCGGGGATTGGCGACAAGGGCTCCGTCGATCTCATCAGGCGCTTCGGCACTGTCGAGCAGGCGCTCGACCGCGCCGCCGAGGTCGAGAAAAAGTCTTATCGCGAATCGCTCGAGAATAATCGCGACAACGTCCTATTCAGCAAGCGCATGGTGACTATCGACTGCGACGTGCCCGTCGATCTGAATGTGGAAGCGATGCGCGCCGGGGCACCCGACATCGAAGCTCTGCGCGCTCTGTTCACCGAACTGGAATTCACTTCCCTGTTGAAAGAATTGCTGCCCGTGGTCGAGGTGACCGAGGCGCATTACACCGAAGCCGAGTCTGCGGCTGATGTGGAGAGGGTGCTGAAGACGGTTTCTGAAAAGAACGCGCTGGCCGTGGCCATCGAGGCCGAGTCCAGCATCACCGCGGATGACGAGGACGAGGTGACTACTGAGGAGCCGCAGGAAGGCATGCTGCCGCTTACCGCCGCACCCGCCGAGGTCGCTCCCGTGCGCACGGTCGCGATTTCGGCAGCAGCCGGCACCGCGGTCACAGTTTCGATGCAGGAAGGACCAGGATCCCGACTACGGTCTGCGCTGGAAGACGAAACCGTACCCAAAGCGGTCCACGATTACAAGGCCGCCATCCACGCCTTCGAACCCCAAGCCATCACTTTGCGCGGTGTGCGGCATGACCCCATGCTTTACTCCTATCTGCTCGACCCCACTTATTCCTCCCACCGTCTTGCGGAAGTAGCACTGCGCCGATTTAACCTCAAGCTGAGCGGAACCCTGGCAGAGTCAGCCGACGTCACCGGGCGGTTCTCCGGAGCGCTGCGTCATGAGGTCGAACAGGCGGGTCTGCTGAAGTTATACGAAGAAATTGATCTGCCGCTGGTCGAAGTGCTGGCCAGGATGGAACAGGCCGGGGTCAAGATCGACCGCGAAGTTCTCAAAGAGATGTCGTCACGACTGGAGCGCGAAGTCGAAGCCAAGGCGCGCGAAATCTACCAGCACTCCGGCTCCGAGTTCAACATCAATTCGCCGAAGCAACTGGGGGACACGCTCTTCAACAAGATGAATTTGCCCAAGCCGGTGAAATACGGCAAAGGCAAAACCATTTCCACCGCGGTCGATGTGCTGGAAAATCTGGCCCTCACTCACGACATCGCGCGGCTGGTACTGGAATACCGCCAGCTCTCGAAACTCAAATCAACATACGTGGATGCCTTGCCCGCGCTGCTGAGTCCAGCGACAGGCCGCCTGCACACTACTTTCGGGCAGACCGGCACGGCCACAGGACGGCTGTCGTCGGCCAATCCCAATCTGCAAAACATCCCCATCCGCACCGAACTGGGCCGCGAAATTCGCGCTGCTTTTACCGTAGAACCGGGCCACGTGTTGCTGGCCGCGGACTACTCCCAGATCGAACTGCGCCTGCTGGCCCACTTCTCCCAGGATCCACTGCTGGTGGAAGCGTATCGTCGCGGAGCTGACATCCATACTTTGACCGCCTCGCAAGTATTTGGCGTGCCGCCGCTGATGGTGACGCCCGATCACCGCCGCCAGGCCAAGGTGGTGAACTTCGGGATCGTCTACGGGCTCTCAGCTTTCGGATTGTCCCAAAATCTTGGAATCGAGCCGTCGGAAGCGAAACAGTTCATTAACGCATATTTCGAAAAGTACAAAGGCGTGCGCGCCTTCATCGACCGGACTCTTGAGGAGACGCGGCGCGAACAGAAAGTGCGGACGCTATTTGGACGGGTGCGGCCTATCCCCGACATCAACAGCAAAAACATCAACCAGCGCGGATTCGCCGAACGTACCGCGGTGAACACGCCGCTGCAAGGCACAGCCGCAGATTTAATCAAGATCGCGATGATCCGGATCGATGCAGCACTGCGCGAGCGCGGGCTCAAATCCCGGATGACCCTGCAGGTGCACGACGAACTGGTGTTCGAAGTCCCGGAAGACGAAGTCGATAGCATGCGGACGCTGGTGCGCGATCAGATGGAAAATGTTCATCCATTGACGGTGCCCCTGCTGGTAGATGTCGGTGTAGGAAAAAACTGGCGGGATTTGGATTGATTGTGTAGGGATTGATTGTGTGGGGACGGGTCTCTGACCCGTCCTGGCCGAGCAAGGCTCGGCATGGTTCTGTCCTGATTAGTCTCGAGAGCTAAAGCAAAGGCCTGTCGAGCTTCGCTCGACCTGGACGGGTCCCTTCGACTTCGCTCAGGGCAGGCTCCGACCCGTCCCTACACGGGCACGTCACGCCCCCAGCGCGTGCTTGATCGCCCTCGCGATATTCTGCGCCAGTGCCTTCATCTTTTCTTCCGACTCGGCTTCGATCATCACCCGGGCCAGCGATTCCGTTCCCGAATAGCGCACTACAACGCGCCCGTTGCCATCCAGCTCGCGTTCCGCCGCGTCGATCGCCTGTTGAATTTCCGGCACTTTGGCAAATGGCACTTTCTCGCGCACTCGTACGTTCTGAATTGTTTGGGGAAAGACTTTAAGATCACTCACGAGTTCCGCCAGCGGTTTTCCAGTTCGGGCCATCGTCTCCATGACCCGCAGCGCGGTGAGCAGGCCATCGCCGGTAGTGGCTTCGCCGTCGCGGAAGATGATGTGGCCGGACTGTTCTCCGCCCAGCACGGCTCCGCTCTTTTGCATCTCTTCGAGGACGTACTTGTCGCCGACGTTCGCCCGCAGCAGGCGAATGCCGGAATTGCGCAGAGCAATTTCCAGGCCCATATTTGACATGGTGGTCGCGACAACGGTTTCGGCGGGCAGTTTTCCCTGCGACTTCATATAGCGCGCGGCCATCAGCAGAACAGCATCGCCATTAACCACTCTGCCGTTCGAGTCACAGAAGAGCGCGCGGTCCGCGTCCCCATCGAACGTTACCCCCAGGTCGAATTGGCCGGGCTTCGCCGCGACCGCTATAGCCAGGGTTTCCGGATGCAGTGCGCCGCAATTCTCGTTAATATTTTTGCCGTCCGGAGCCGCGCTGAGGAATGTTGCCTGAATGCCGCAGAGACGGAACAACTCGGGCGCTTCCGCCGCAGCCGCGCCATTCGCGCAATCCACCAACACCCGCAAGCGGCTCAAATCCGTGGTTATATTCGTAGCCAGCCACTCGATGTAGGCGCGGCGAAGTTCAGCTTCCCCGGGCAGGCTGGGAGTAAGTCGGAAAGAAGTGTCCACGTGCGCTTCGGGATTTTGCAGCAAGGCAAAAATTTCCTGCTCAATGGCGATTTCATGCGCGTCCGGCAATTTGTACCCGTCGCCGGAGAAAATCTTGATGCCATTGTCGGTCCAGGGATTGTGCGACGCCGAAATAACCACACCCGCCGCATATCTGCGGGAGCGCGCCAGGTAGGCGACGCCGGGAGTCGTTATTACCCCCGCGCTGTGGACTTCAATTCCGCTGGCGGTCAGCCCCAGCGTCACCCGGTCGGCAATCCAGGCGCTGGATTCGCGCGTATCCTGCCCGATCACCGCGCAAGCCTCAGCGTTGCCGCGCTTCAGATCATGGCCCAGCGCACGGCCGATCATATAGGTGCTGTCCTGGGTCAGGGGAAATTCGCCGGCGACGCCGCGAATCCCATCGGTTCCGAAGAGTTGTCGCGTCTGGGTTGTCATGCGCAGGTTGTCATGCGGAACATGTCACGCTGGATTGCAACTGCTCAGTGCCGGTCCGTCTTTTCCATGATAACCGTGACTCGCACCGGATTGGGATTCATTACCTGAACCAGGGGATCAGAAACATAAGCATGCCGGACAAAGGTGGCCCGGTCCATGGTTCCGCTCGCATCCACCGAGTCGGTGATGGCGGCTTCCACCGCCTCCACTCGCTTCTGCGGTCCGCCAACCGTTATTGTGGAGGGTTCGGCAACAATGCGGGCAATCTGATAGCCGGGGGCGAAACTGCCAAACACCCGCGGACGTACCGGGACCTGCCGGATAAGCCGCGCGTCAAACGCGAGGTGGAACTGGCTGGGGACAATTTGCACGACGTCGAGTTCCTTCGGCCGGCGCACCTGCTCCGCGGTCAGGTCAAAGGTGCGTTCTCCCGGCCTCATGCCGTCGAGTTCGATTTCAGCATAGACGTCCGCGGCCTGCAGCCGGCGCACGACGCGCTGCGGGCCGCGCACCCAGATCTGGGCCCGGGGAACATTTTCCGAGCTGATCTCCAGGTTCTGCGGAATGTTATGGAATTCGATGGGCACATCGACCGCTACTTCGGCCACCGGATCGCGGGTTACCGCCAGCCACAAGGCCACGGCCAGTGCCAGCGAGAGCAGCTTCAGCCCGAAATTGTACAGCACGTGTCGGCGAAGAAAGTCTTTCATGGCTAGCGTTCACCGCCGGTCTTGAGGCGCGAATCCGCTGGGCGGGGCAGGGGCATTCTTTCGCTCTCCTCCCCTTGACCCACGAGTTCTTCCCTACCGTTTGCAATCGGCGTGGGCAAGGTGGAAGGAGGCACGTAGCGGCGTAGCAGTTCTCCCACCTGCCCGCGCAACTGTTCCACAGTCAGATCGCGCTCGATCTTCCCACCGACGGCCAGGCTGATGGCGCCGGTTTCCTCGGAAACGATCACCGCGATCGCGTCAGTCTCCTCGGTAACGCCGATGCCGGCGCGATGCCGGGTGCCAAGTTGAGTCGAAAGCACCGGATTCATGGAGAGCGGCAGAAAGCACGCCGCCGCTGCAATGCGGTCTTTCTGCACGATCACGGCGCCGTCATGCAGAGGAGCGCTGGGGCGGAAAATAGTGGCCAGCAGGTCGTACGAAAGATGCGCATCCAGCGGCACGCCGCTTTCAATGTAGGTGCGCAATCCGATTTCCCGTTCGATGACAATCAGAGCGCCGGTCTGGTTCTGGGAAAACAGGTTGGCGGCGAGCACGATGTCGTCGTAGGCGTCCGCCTCCGAACCCGCCGCCCGGCTCAACAACAGCCTTCGCCCCAGCCGGGCCAATGCCTGCCGGATCTCCGCCGCAAAAATCACGATTAGCGCGAACACCGCATACGGCAGCAGGGTGCTGATCAGCCAGTTCAGCGTGGTCAGCTCGCCGACACGGGAAAAATAAAAGGCAAGCGTCAGCGCCGCCACGCCGACGAGCATATACGCGGCGCGCGTGCCCTTGATGAGCGCCAGCAACTCGTAAATGATGAGCGCAACCAGCAGAATGTCGATGACCGCCGTCACCGACACATGTGGCCATGGCGCTGAGAGGACTCTCACCTGCAGACCCTTTCGAAAGAATGACCTGGCCAGACCGGGAACAAACTTATTGTAATCCAGGGTCGTGCCATCCCGACCGCTCATCAAGCGGCGGCCGTGTAAAGAAATGTCGATGAGAAGGACTGTGGAGGGACGGGTCGGAGCCTGCCCTGAGCGCAGTCGAAGGGACGCCGGCGCTACTCTTTTACTTCACCGTCGCGGTGATGCTGCCTTTGGCCAGGCGGGCAGAAATTTCGTCCCCGGCCTTCACCCCGTCTGCATCCTTCAGCAGCAAGCCTGAAGCATCGAAGACCAGTGCATATCCGCGATCGAGGATGGCCAGTGGCGACAGCGCTTCCAGTTGGCCGGCAAGTTGATTAAGCCGGCCCGCTCGCTGCAGCAAGAGAGTTCGCGCGGACGCCACCAGCGCGGCCACGCGAGAATCGAGTTCCCTGCGGACGCCCGCCAGCATGCGGCGCACATCGTAATGACGCACGGCAGCCGCGGCGGCTTCCAGGCGGCGACGATGCTGCTCCAGAATCTGACGCGTGGCTTTTTCCATCCGATTTTTCAGATCATCCAGCTTCTGCTGCCGCCGGTTGATGACATCCACCATGCGCGCGAATGCGCCGTGCTGAGCGAGTTCGGTGAGCGCCTGCCTGCCCATCAGGAGCCGGTACCGCATGGCTCGGGCGAGGCGCTGCCGCAAACCTTCCGCCTGATCTTCCACTTCCTGGCGGGAGCGAATCACCAGTTCTGCCGCAGCGGACGGCGTCGGAGCGCGCAGGTCAGCCACAAAGTCGATGATGGTGAAATCAGTTTCATGGCCCACGGCAGAAATCACCGGAATCCCCGAAGCCGCGACCACTCGCGCCAGCGCCTCGTTGTTAAACGCGGCCAGATCTTCCGCCGACCCGCCTCCCCGGGCCACGATAATCACATCCACGCTCCGCGCCTTGTTGAAGTAGCGCACGCCCGCGCTCACTTCGGCGCTTGCGGCCTCGCCCTGCACCTGCGCTGGAAAAATCAGGATACCCGCGGTGTGATGACGTCGCAGCAGAACATTGAGAATGTCGCGCAGGGCAGCAGCTTGCGGCGAAGTTACAATCCCGATCCGGCGCGGCAGGGTCGGAATCGGCTTCTTGCGGGCAGAATCAAACAGGCCTTCGGCATCAAGCTTGGCTTTTAGCTGTTCGAAAGCAACCTGCAACGCGCCGGCGCCTTTGGGCTCCAGGTACTCGGCTGAAATCTGCAGCTCACCGCGATCTTCATAGATCGTTACTCTGCCGCGCACCACCACCTGCATGCCATTATCAGGACGGAACCGGAGCAGCCGCGCCTGCGAACGAAACATGACGGCGCGGATCTGGGCATTCTGGTCCTTCAAGGTGAAGTACAGATGCCCGGAGTCATGCGCACGAACATTCGAAATCTCGCCTTCCACCCAGGTATCGCCATACTCGCGCTCAATATGGGTGCGCACGGCAGCCACCAGATCGCGCACCGTCCATATACGCCGGTCGAGAGGTTTGAAACTGAACCCAAGCTGGTCGGTAGAGCTCATCGCAGTGAAGTCTACAACAGCGGCACTAACCTGATTTCGGGTGGAGCAGCGTTAAATTGACTTGCCGAAGGCTGGCAGCCTAACATGGCCGGTCTTGCATGGGTTGCTAAATATGATCGGCGAAACCATCTCGCACTACCGCATTCTGCACAAACTGGGAGGCGGTGGCATGGGCGTGGTGTACGAAGCCGCAGACCTGCGCCTGGGGCGGCGCGTGGCGCTCAAGTTCCTGCCTGACGACCTGGCCCAGGACCCGCAGGCGCTCGAGCGCTTCCGGCGCGAGGCCCGGGCCGCGTCCGCGCTCAATCATCCCAACATTTGCACTATCTACGACATTGGCGAGAACGACAACCGCCAGTACATCGTGATGGAATACCTCGACGGCACCACGCTCAAGTACCGCATCGAGGGCAAGCCCATATCGGTCGACCAGCTTGTGGATTTCGGAGCGCAGATCGCCGATGCGCTCGATGTGGCGCATACCGCGGGCATCGTCCATCGCGATCTGAAGCCGGCCAATTTATTTCTTACCAAGCGCGGACAAGCCAAGATTCTCGACTTCGGCCTGGCCAAAGTTGCGGGACAGCGGATGCCGGAACTGGAACCGGCCGGGGCCTCATTCGCGACCGCGGCGGTGGATGCGGCCAACCTCACCAGCCCGGGCAGCACAGTGGGAACCGTGGCCTACATGTCGCCGGAGCAGGCGCGCGGGGAGGAACTTGATACTCGCACCGATCTGTTCTCTTTCGGCGCAGTGATGTATGAAATGGCAACCGGACGACAGCCTTTCACCGGCAACACTTCAGCGGTAATCTTCGATGCCATTCTGAACCGCGCCCCGACCGCGCCGGTGCGGCTGAATCCCAACCTGCCGGCGGAACTGGAGCGCATCATCAACAAGGCTCTCGAAAAGGATCGCGATCTGCGCTACCAGGTCGCGTCGGAGATGCGTGGGGACCTGAAGCGACTGAAACGGGAGATCGACTCGGGCAAGAGTTCGTCGGTAAGCGCCGCTGCCGAACCGGTGGTCACACCGGTGTCGTCCGGAGCATCCGCTGTGGCGCCGTCTGCTCCGGCGGTGCAGCCGCCTTCGACAATCTCCGGCCCAGCTACGTCGCCGGTGGTTGCGGCGCCGGCCTCTGGTGGAAAAAAGAAGTGGTACAACGCTGCGGCGGCCGCGCTCCTTGTGGCAGCAGTAGTGGCGGGCCTTTTCTACCGCAACAGTTCGCGGTCCCTGACCGAAAAAGATTCCATCCTATTGACCGATTTCGTCAACACAACCGGCGATGCGGTTTTCGATGGCACGCTGAAACAGGCTCTGGCTGTGCAACTGGAGCAGTCGCCCTACCTGAACGTTTTTCCCCAGGAGCGGGTGCGAGACACGCTCAAGTTTATGGGGCGGTCTCCAGATGAAAGATTAACGCCCGACCTGGCGCGAGACGTATGCCAACGAGAAGGAATCAAGGCTGTCCTGAACGGCGCCATCAGCAACATCGGGAGCCAGTACGTTGTGGACGTGAATGCGGTGAATTGCCAGACCGGCGACAGCCTGGCGAGGGAACAGGTTCAGGCGGACAAGAAAGAGCAAGTGCTGGCCGCAGTGGGAAAGGCGGCCTCGAGCCTGCGCGGCAAGCTGGGAGAGTCGCTGGCTTCGGTGCAGAAATTTGACGCGCCGGTCGAAGAAGCCACCACGTCATCGCTGGAAGCGCTCAAGGCATTCAGTCTGGCTGAGGCGGAGCGGAACAAAGGGTCTGAGTACACTGCCATCCCGCTTTACAAACATGCCATCGAACTCGACCCCAATTTCGCCGTGGCATATGCGCGTCTGGCCCAGTCCTACGCCAATACCGGCCAGAGCGCTCTGGCCAGGGAAAATATGACGCAGGCCTTCGAGCGACGGGAGCGAGCCAGCGAACTGGAGAAGCTCTACATTTCCACCCACTACTACGAAATTGTCACCGGGGAGCTCGACAAATCGATGGAGGCTTATCAGCTGTGGAAGCGGACATATCCTCGGGATTCCATTCCCACCAATAATCTCGCCATTGATAACGCCTGGATTGGCAAGTTTGACCAGGCCCTTGTGGAAGCCCAGGAAACCATGGGCCTGGATCCGAACAGCGCCTTCAGTTACGGGGTCCTGGGTGGCGCTTACATGGGGCTGGATCGCTTTGCGGAGGCCAAGGCCATCCGGCAAAAGGAAGTGGGCCTCAAGCTGGATGCGGTGGGTGAGCACGTCGACCTTTACCTGCTGGCTTTTCTCGAAGGCGACAAGGCGACGATGCAGCATGAGGCGGATTGGGCGAAAGGCAGGACCGATGAGTTCGTGATGCTGGAAACCATCGCGGAAGCAACCGCCGCTTCCGGGAGGCTACAGCAGGCGACGGAGATTTACCGGCAGGCGGTGGACGGCGCGCAGCGGGCAAAGCTACCAGAAAACGCAGCCGGAATTATGAGCCGCCAGGCCCGGACCGAAGCTGAATTAGGAAACACGGCCCAGGCGCGCGAGTTAGTGCGGACAGCGCTGGCCATGGATCGCAGCCGTCCCACACTTACTTCTGCGGGCCACGCGCTCGCAACAGCCGGCGACGTCACCCCGGCAGCGGCGATCGCTGATGAGCTTACCAAGCGCTTCCCGACCGACACTTTGGTCAACAATGTAGCGGTACCATCGATCCGCGCCCTGGTTGAAGTCGGCAGGGGGAATCCCGGCAAGGCGATCGAGTTGCTCCAGGCGGCCACTCCTTTCGAGTTCGGCTGGCCCGCGCGGGTTATGCCCAGCTATGTTCGCGGCCAGGCCTATCTCCACTTGCGCCAGGGCAAAGAAGCTGCCGAACAATTCCAGAACATTTTGAATCATCGCGGAGTCTGCGGGACTCTAGCGGCTTGCTCGCTGGCTCACCTGGAATTGGGGCGCGCCCGGGCTCTCTCCGGCGACAATGCGGGCGCTCGCACCGCTTATCAGGATTTCTTTGCGCTGTGGAAAGATGCCGACCCGGATGTACCCATCCTGAAAGAAGCCAAAGCAGAGTACGCGAAGTTGCCGCAGTAGGTGTGCCTGTGTGGTCGCGGGCGACTCGCCCGCGCGGAACACCCACGCAGGGGCAGGTGTCCTCACCTGCCCAGTCGAGCGAAGCTCGACAGTCTTTTCCCGCGATCTGCGCCGACACCAGGAACCGCCGAGCTTCGCTCCGCCGATTCGTTTCAGAATCCTAGAGGCCGCAGGCGGGGGCGCCCGCGCCACACAGGCGTGTACCTACATGCTCACGTCTTTGATGTGCGTCGCGATGTACCACTTGTTGCCGAAGGGGTCGGTGACGCCCGCGCTGCGGTCGCCGTAGGGCTGGTCCCGGGGCTCAGAGATTGACGTGGCGCCGGCTTCCAGAGCGCGTCTGTACAGGGCATCGCAGTCTTCCACGTACAGGTAGAACATCGTTGGCATGGGTTGGTAAGAGCCGTGAGCTTCGCCCATTTCCATCAGGCCAGTGCCAATCTTCACCGTGGTGTGATGAATCACGCCGTCCGGGGTGGTGTACCGGCCAAGTTCCAGGGCGCCGAAGGCGCGCGTCACGAATTTGACCACCGGCTCGGCGCGCAGCGGATGCAGGAATGGTTGCAGCGTGGGCGCCCCCTTCCATTTGTAGCTGTCTCCCTTGTAGGTCGCGATGTACCAGAAGTTCCCGGCCGCATCCTTCACGGCCCCGGAGCGCTCCCCATAGAACTGATCGGCGGGTTCGTGGAGCGACGTGGCCCCCGCTTCCAGGGCGCGCGCATAGGTCACGTCGCAATCGGGTACATAGATGTGGAATGCGGTGGGCATGGGAGTCCCGCGCCACTTCATTCCCGCGCCTCCGCCGCCCACCATCAGCATGGAATCGCCAATCCGCACTTCGCAGTGCAGGCCACCCTCCGAACCGGGACCGCTGCGGAACAGTTCCTCCGCATCGAACGTCTTCCTGATGAAATCAATCAACCCGTCCGCATCTTGCGCCACGACGTAAGCAGTGATGGTGGAGTAGCCCTTGGGAACCGGATCCACCGCAGGCTTCTTCTTCTTTTGCTCAACCATCATCTCGCGGAAGCGGCGGTGCATTTCCTCGACCGACATTTCTTCTTTTAGCGCGCGTACGCTCCAGGTGTATCCGAACGGATCGAGCAGAGTTCCCTCGCGGTACCCGTAAAACTGGTCGGAGATCGGACGCACCAGCTTGGCGCCAGCCGCGCTCGCGTGCTCGACGAAAGTGTCCACGTCAGGCACAGTGATCGCCATGCCGACGGGCGAGTTGCCCAGCGTCTCAGCGCTGTAGCGGTCTCCTTCCGGCCACTCCTCAGTTAACATGATGACCGAATCCCCAATCATCATCTCCGCGTGGGGAATGCCCGATCCGAGTTCAAAGCGGAATGTTTCCTTCGCTCCGAAAGCATTCTTATAGAACTCGATCGCCTTGGTTGCATTCTTGAAGGTGAGCCGGGGTGAGGCCGCGCTGCGGGCGGTGCTTCGAACGGCGGCAGGGGGTTGGGTCATGGTTGCCATGGATGATTTCCTTTCCAGATCAGCTTTGAGACGGGCCTTGAAATCCTCGCGCGGGAGCCGGCGCAGCTCGGCGGCGATGTGCAGCAACGGCAGCAACTCCGGGTCTACGGATTGAACCGTCACCACCGGCCCCGCCAGAAGCTGGGTTACGGCGTGATCGAGTTGCTCGACCCTGGACCGCTGGGGCAGAGAGCGCTTAGCCATTGGCACCCTCCATCCGGGCCCGCAAGTTCTGCAAGGCGCGGAACTGCAACTGCTTCACCGCGCCCTCACTGCGGCCCAACTCGGTTGCGATCTCACAGATACTTTTCTCCTCGGCAAAGCGCATCCCGATCACCCGCCGTTGATCCGGCGGCAGCTGTTCCACCAGGCGAAAGAGCTGTCCCTGGCGATCGATTTCCTCGAGATTGGGCTGGGCGCTGGGCTCGGGAAGACCGTCCTGGCCGGAAACTTCTCGGCCCGAGCGCTTTGACCGGTCGACAATCATATTGGCGGCGATCCGCATCAGCCAGCCGGCGAAGGGCACACCACGCCATTCGAAACTCTGAATACTGGCCAGCGCTTTGTGGAAGACGTCAGAGGTCAGATCCTGAGCCACATCGCGATCGCCGACGCGCCGAGCGATGTAAGCGTACACCCGCGAAAAATTGAGTTCGTAGAGCTCGGCAAACCGGCTCGGGTCTTTCTTCGCCGCTTCCACCAGCAGACGATCATCTCCCGGCAAGTCGGAGGTTTCCTTCCGGGAGTCCTTCGCTGGTCGCCTTACGGCCATCGTGCCTCTAACTATATAAACTTCCGCGGAGGAAAAAGGTTACGGTGAGATTATTTCGGAGATGTTATGTCTGCATGGCGAGAAATTCTCAAGATTTCACGCCCGCAGATGCGTGCTTCATAACCATTTCGATAAGTTCCTGGCTTCGGACCGGTTTTGAGATGTATCCGTCCATTCCAGCTGCCAGGCACTTCTCATCGTCGCCCTGCATGGCGCCGGCTGTCATGGCGACAATCGGCACATGCCGCCCGGTGGACTCTTCCTTCTTGCGAATAGCCGCAGTAGCTTCCAGGCCGCCCATCTCCGGCATTTGCACGTCCATGAGGATGAGGTCAAATTCTTCCCGTTCCAGGGCGGCAAGGGCCTCATAACCGGTACCCGCCGCGATGACTCGGTGCCCATTTTCTTCCAGCATACGGACCGCCACTCTCTGGTTGACCTTGTTGTCCTCCACCAGCAAGATGCGCACCCCCGGGCCGGGTTTGCCAAGAGAGGAAGGAGTAATCAGGGTGCTACTCTGTGTCACTTCGAGCTTGCCCAAGGCCTGCTGGATAGAGACCAACAGCTCTGCCCGCGCTACAGGTTTGGAGAGCTGGTATGCCACACCGAGTTCCTTGCCGCGGGCGACATCCCCCTGAACCCGACCGGAACTCAGCATGAGGACGGTTATGTCGGCAACTTTCGGGTTTTCTCGGATCTTCTCCACAAAAGAAAAGCCATCCATCTCTGGCATTTGCATATCAGTGAGCACGAGCTGGAAAGGCATCCCTTGGCCGTGCGCTTCTTGCAGCGCGCGCAACCCGGCTACCGCGCTGGTCTCCAGCTGAAGTGTCATTCCCCATCGCCTGAGCGTGTCGCCGAGAATGCGCCGATTCGTGGAGTTATCGTCTACAACCAGCACCCGGACATCGCGCAGCCGCTGCTGCTCGATTTTATTGCTGTCTGCCGATTGGCTGTTTGACACCTGGGCCTGGGCGGTGAAGTGGAAGGTGCTTCCTTTGCCAGGTTCGCTCTCTATCCATATCTTTCCGCTCATAAGCCCCACCAGGCGCGAGGAAATGGTGAGGCCCAGGCCCGTGCCTCCGAATTTGCGGGTGGTGGAGCTATCGACTTGAGAAAACGCTTCAAAGATCGATTTCTGCTTTTCCAGCGGGATGCCCAACCCAGTGTCGCGGACGGTGAAATGCAACTTGAGATTCTCGTCCTCAGCAGAATCGAGAGCGACCGTCACTGCCACTTCTCCTCGCTCAGTAAACTTGATCGCGTTGCCCATCAGGTTGACGATGATCTGCCGCAATCGCGTCGGGTCAGCGACGATCAGTTCGGGTACCTCCGGCTGCACTTCGCATGTGATCTCTATTCCCTTGGCATGCGCTGCCAGGGAAAACGCTTTTGCAGTGGTCTCCAGAATGTCGCGAAGATTGAAATCGATGAGGTCCAAATCCAGTTTGCCGGCGTCGATTTTGGAGAAGTCCAGAATTTCATTGATGATGTCGAGCAGCGCATCCGCTGAGGCTTTGAGGATCTCCAGGTGTTCACGCTGCTCGCCGGTCAATTCCGTATCCAGCACCAACTCTGCCATGCCAATGACGCCGTTCATCGGGGTGCGGATTTCGTGACTCATATTGGCAAGAAATTCACTCTTCGCCCGGTTGGCGGACTCGGCGGCTTCCTGAGCTCGTTTGCGCGCAGTGATATTTATCATCATGCCCACCAGTTCATTAGTCCGGCCCGCTCCAGCCATGACCCGCACCGAACTTCGCAACCATAGAGTTTCTCCGTTGGCGGTGGTCATCCGGTGCTCAAATTCGGCTGTCTGTTTCGCGCTGGCCGCAGCCGCGCAACTTGACTCCGCCAGGGCGCGGTCCTCGGGATGGATGTGCTCGGCCCAGAAGTTGGGCTGAGTCAGCCAATTTTCCAGCGGATAGCCGAGAAGCGCTTCGGCCTCGCGATTCACAAAACTGAACACCGAGGATTGAATATTCCTCCGCCACAGAATCACCCGGACAGACTCCACCAGTTGGCGATAGCTCTGTTCGGTGGATTCCAGTTCCAGCGCCTGCGCCAAGAACCTCTGGTCCACCACCGAAGTCAGCAAAGCCACGCCCAGGACGAAAAATGTGACGAAGGTGATGCTGGCAATGCCCAGAGAGGAGATGTCTACCGCGTGCCTCAAGTCCGGGATTACGCCGGAGGGATGAAAACCGGCCGCAGCCATGCCCGTGTAATGCATCACCGGGATGGCAACGCCCATTAATACGGCGCAGGCCTTTTTTTTCCAGCCCCGACTCTGGCCTTCTCGAAGGGTGAATGAGAGGTGCAACGCCACCAGGGAAATCAGAATGGCCAGGAGAACCGATACGGTCACCAGCAGTGGGGAATAATTGCATTCGGCACGGAGCCGCATGGCAGCCATGCCGATGTAGTGCATGGCTGCGATCCCGACGCCCATTACCACGCTGCCGAGTCCGGCCTGCAGCAAACCCATGCGCGGCCGGCTGACCACAAAGAGCGCCACGCCGGACGCAAAAATGGCGCACAGCAGGGAAGCAGCCACGGTCGGCCAATCGTAGAAGACGGCAACGGGAAGGCGGAACGCAAGCATGCCGATGTAGTGCATCGACCAGATGCCAATTCCCATCGCGCAAGCGCCCCCGGCCAGCCACGCCAGACGCAGGCGTCCCCGGGCAGCGGTCACACGTCCGGCCAGATCAAGCGCGGCGTAAGAAGCGAGGGTGGAGATCACGACCGACAGCACCACCAGGTAGTAGTTGTAGGAAGTCGCCATCGCTGGATCGGTAGATGTCATCTCCCCCAATAATCGGCGGTATACGCGAGGTTGATGAATCCACCAATGCCGCCGCCCGCAGCACACTTCGGCTGGAGCTTCGGACACCAGGAGCTGCCGGATTTCTGTGGTCAGGTTAGTGACTGGCGGTATCAGCCACGTGTTAGAATTTGCTCACGAAAGCGTTACTGCGAGAGCCCAGGTTGATTGAACTCGCACCCTCGATTTTGGCCTCTGATTTCGCCCATCTGGCGGATCAGGTGCGCGATGCTACCGCGGGCGGCGGCACAGTCGTCCATGTGGATATCATGGACGGCCATTTCGTGCCCAACCTGACCGTGGGACCGCCGCTGGTGAAGTCCCTGCGCAAGGTGACCGAGTTGCCACTCGACTGCCATCTGATGATCGAGAATCCGGACCAGTTTATTCCCGAGTTTGCCGCGGCCGGCGCCAATTGGATGTCCGTGCATCAGGAGGCTTGCATACACCTGAATCGCACCCTCCACCTGATCAAGAGCCACGACTGCCGGGCCGGCGTGGTCATCAATCCGGCAACTCCAGTCGATACCCTGAGTGAGGTTCTGGATATCGCGGACTATATACTGGTCATGTCGGTGAACCCGGGCTTTGGGGCCCAGAAGTTCATTCCCGGGGCCATCCATAAACTTCGCCGCCTCGCGGACCTGCGGGCACAGCGGGGTTTAGATTATCGTATTGAGGTCGATGGCGGGATCGACCTTACCACCGTCGCCGACGTGGTTCGGGCCGGGGCTGAAATTCTGGTCGCAGGCAACGCCATCTTCGGTAAAGGCGATCCAAAGGTGAATGCGGAGAAGCTGTTGAAGACTGCAGTGGAGGCCACGCTGCAGAGGGTTTAGGTTTTGATCGTGTAGGGGCGGGTCGAAGACCCGGCCCCACACAGGAATTGCCAGTCGTCAGTCTTCAGTCGTCAGCCCGATCTTGACGACTGAAGACCGACGACTGACGACTGCTTCTAAGGGGTTCTATGTCTCGTCGTGTTCCGGTCATTTTTCTGTTGATGGTGCTGGCTTCTAGCGTCGCCTGCACCAACAAGAAGGTCAATAATCCGCTGGCCAACGTGGGCTCCAAGCAGCCGGACAAAGTCCTGTTCGACCGGGCCATGGATGCCATGAAGCACAACCGCTTCGACGTGGCCCGGATCACGCTGCAGACTCTGATCAACGCCTATCCAGATTCGGAATACATCGCCCGCGCCAAACTGGCTGTGGCCGACTCGTGGTATGCAGAGGGTGGTGGAACGTCGCTGGCGCAAGCGGAAATCGAGTACAAGGACTTTGAGACCTTCTTCCCCAACATGCCGGAAGCGGCCGAGGCGCAGCTCAAGATTGCCAACATCCACTATCAGCAGATGGAAAAGCCGGATCGCGATTACACCCACGCCATGCGGGCCGAGGAAGAATACCGCCAGCTGATCCTGCAATATCCCGACAACAAGAAGGTGGTAGCGGAAGGCAAGCAGCGCCTGATGGAAGTGCAGGAAGTGATCGCGGAACGCGAATTCCGCGTGGGACGTTTCTATTACCTGCGCCAGTCCTACCCTGCTGCGATCGCGCGTTTGCGTACCCTGCTGGACAAGTATCCCCTCTATAGCCAGGCTGACGAAGCGCTCTATCTGTTGGGACAGGCATACGAAGGCGAGATCGCGATGGTGCGGTCGAAACCGGGCAACGAGACCGCCAAAGCCCGGATGATCCAGGAATTTACCAAGAACGCGGCCGACGCCTACTCCCGTATCCTGACTCGTTATCCGATGATGAATCGGACCGACGATGCCAAGGCCCGGTTGCAGGCGCTGCACCAGCCGGTGCCCAAGGCGACCAAGGCCGCGATCGCGCAAAATAAAGCGGAGGAAGACAGCCGCCGGGAAAGCAGCACAGTTTCAAAGTTACTCAGGAACTTCCAGAAACATCCCGACGTCGCCCAGGCTTCCAAAGTCGGCGACCCCCCCCTGGTCGATCCGCAGGTGGTGAGCGCCACCTCAGTGGTGCAGGAGGCAACCCGCGCCATGATGGGGAGCGCCGCTCCTGGGGACAATTCGGTGGCGATCGAAACCGTCAGCAAAGGACCGCTGCAGCCGGACCAGCCCGCGCCTCGTTCCGACAGCCCTGCGCCTGAGACCACCGCTGTCCCAGCCGCAAATCCCGGGGCAAATCCCGGAACATCGCCCGATTCGACAACTCCCGAGGCCGCAGCCCAGGACGCCAACGAACTGAAACCCAACCTGGCGCCCGATCCGAACGAGCTCAAGCCCAACGTTGACAACAGCGCTCCCGCAGCGCCCGCTCCCACGCAGGTAAATGAGATTCAGAATGGTGCAGACAATCCACGCACCAACGCGCAAACTGCAGCCGGAGGCACGAAGGCGGGCGATGGCGCGTCTTCCTCATCGGCATCCAGCGCCGACGACAAGGACGAGGATCCAGCGATGTCCTCCAGCAAGCACAAGAAAAAGAAGGGCCTGAGGAAGGTTGTCCCCTTCTGAACTGCGCTTTTGCCTGGGTGGGACGAAAATATGGTTTAAGCGGCAGCGTCAGCAAGCATAGGGCCGTTCCCACCCACTCGTCACTGACCACTGGTAACGTGCTTACTGGCTTCCTCTCATTGACTTACAGCCCGGTACCAATTAACTTCAGGCTGTCTCCCCCTCACCAAAGGAAATCCCTTGGCGCGAAGAATACTGCTTGCCGACGACAGCGTGACTGCCCAGAACATGGGCCGCAGAATCCTTACGGACGCTGGTTATGACGTCATTACGGTCAACAACGGCTCGGCCGCGCTCAAGAAAATCAATGAAAATAAGCCCGATCTGATCGTGCTCGACGTTTACATGCCGGGCTACGGCGGCCTGGAAGTTTGTCAGAGGGTCAAGGAAAACCCGGAGACAACGCGGATTCCGGTGCTACTGACCGTAGGCAAACTGGAGCCATTCAAAGCGGAAGAGGCGCGGCGTGTGGGCGCCGATGCCTTCATCGTCAAGCCTTTTGAAGCAACCGAACTGCTGACTGCGCTTACCAAGCTTGAGGACAAGATCGTCGCCGCACCGCAGCCCCAAAAATCCGGCCGTTTCGCCAAGGCACTGGCCGCGGTCGAGCAGTCGGACAAGGGTGCAGGCTTTGGAGACAAGGAAACCGGCTGGAAAAATCGCCTTACGATTCCCGCTCCCAATTTCAAGCCAAAGCCAGGTGAGGCGGAGCCCGCCGAAATTCCTGGCTCCATGTCTCGTGAGCTGGACCGCGGCGAAGGTTTCAAACCCGCGGATCCCAGGCAGGAGTTTGAACGTCCGATTCCTGCGGGCTTGCCTGCCGACATTACTCCGGAAGAAATCGCCGCGATTGCCGCTGCCGCAGCATCGATCGGCGGCCGACCGCAAGAAACGGCGCCCGCGCCTGAGGCTCCTCCCGCGGAGCCCGTAGCGAGTCACGAAGTGGCATCCTCCGAGATTGCAGCAGTTCCGCCCAGCGCGCCTGAGGTGCCGGCGATAACTGTGCCTTCCGCGCCGGAAGCGGAGAGAGAAATTCACGCAGAAGCCCCGGTAGAAGTACCCGCCGAGGCCCCGGCGGTAGCGGCGGAAGCGGTATCCGAAACGGTCGCAAGCGAACCGGCGAAACCGGAAGAACAACCTGCTGCACCGGAACTGCCCGCAGTTGCGGCCCAGACGGATTCCGAAACAAGAATTACGGCGGAAACAGAGAGCCCAGCCGCCGAAAAATCAGCAGGCGATGGAAGTGATGCTGAGGTCATGGCTGCGATTGCCTGGCTGGCGCCGGCAAATGGCCACGCCATCGAAAACATACAGCCCGCGCAGACCTCCGCTCGAGCCGGTCAGGATGTTTCCACCTCCGCTTACCAGTCCGGAATTGCCGCGGCTCTCCAGGCTACCGGTCCACGATGGATCGCGGAATCGCTTACCGTCGCGTCTGACGAAGCGATGCTGGTACTGGAACACGAGATGGAGCAGGCTCGTGCAACCAGTGTAGCGGTGGAAGCCGCGCCCACACATTTGCTGCCTGCAGCTGCAACCGTAGGTGAAGTCCCAAGATCTGAAGTTTCAAGCCCTGAAGTCGCAAGCAGTGAAGTCCCAAGCGAGCCTCCGGTCGTCGAGCCCACGGAAATTGAGGAAGGGGCGGTCGCCGCCGTGACAAGCGTCGAAGTGCCCGCTGCCCCAGTGGAGGCGGAATCCGTCCCGGCTCTCGTCGCTGTAGAGAGCACGAGCGTGGAATCGACGGTGGTCGAACATGCCGAGCCCGCCGCGATCGCAACAGAATCCGCGTATGCGGCTGCGGCCTCGGCGGGTTCCACCGCGGAACGTGCTCAGCCCGCCGAAGAGCTTTCTTCCGCGGCTACAGTGCCAGGGCTTTCACAGAACAATTCACCCGCATACCCGGAGAGCACTCCTCAGCGCGAAGCGGAACTGGCCGCCGCCTGGCAGAACTGGAAACAGATTCGCGAATCGTTCGTCAGTTCACCGTCGAGTTCCGAGCCTGTTGCTGAACCTATTGCTGAGCCTATTGCTGAGCCCATTGCTGAAACCAGTTCCGAGCCCAGCCCGCAGCTCGATGCACCAGCCGACCAGAACACCGTCGCCGAAGTTAGTTCTCAGCCGGAAGAGGCGGTTACCGCGTCGGCTCCCGAGGACTCAGAAGCAACTTTGGAAGCAGCCGCAGAGGCGGACGAAGCCGATCAGGGTGCAAGCGATGCTCCGGGCGAGTCAACTGCAATCGCTAGCATCGTCGATACCATGTTGGCCGAACTAAGACCGAAGTTGGTCGAAGAAATCGCCAAGAAGATGAGCTCGGAAAAGAAAGAGAAAGACAAAAAGAAAAAGAAGTAGAAGCCGCAG
>Ga0209068_10000142_pt1 | contig 44133 bp, 40 predicted proteins | sample ColStrG_CSR_2012_FD_187200 | JGI IMG/M metagenome (GOLD analysis project Ga0209068, IMG submission 187200) | Freshwater sediment microbial communities in response to fracking from Pennsylvania, USA - Cold Stream Run_MetaG_CSR_2012 (SPAdes)... | ecosystem: Environmental > Aquatic > Freshwater >...
GTGCGCGCCAAGGCATAAGCTCGAATGAGCCACGACGACAAACGCTGCAAGATGCCTTCGCATTGAATATCCCCGCTTGGACGCGCCGAGGCCGAAGCTCGCTGTCTTCCCGGCCACCCGGAAAATTTGTCAGCAGCCGGCGGGAGGCTTGCCCTTCGCCACCGGCACACCCGGCGCAGCCGGCTTCGGGACGATCTTAAAGCGAGTCAAAATCGTGGGATCAAGTTGAGCAAAAGAGCAGTCGGGCAGGCGCTTCCAGTTTTGGTCCTTCCCGAAGGTGGGAGACAAGAGGTAGCCCCGAACGATCAGGTCTTGACCATCGGGACTGAGGTGCATCAAGGCGCTCCATTTCTTGCCGTAGCGCGGATCGAGAATGGTTCCGTTCTCGTAGTCCAAGCCCTTGCGCTCCATGCCCTTGATGATGATCAGGCCGAGCCACGGTGCATTGAGCTGATCGCCCTCGCACTGGGTACACAGCGGATTGGGCGGATCGCCCGGCTTGAGGAACATTTTCGCGATGGCGCCCTCATAGGTGCCGTGCTCGTAAATGAAGAACCAGCCGTCGGATTTGCCGGTTTCGGGATCGATCTGCTGCCACAGCCCCGCAGCGCTGGGCTCCTGCGCATCCGCTGGGCGCGCGCCAAGGCACAGGCTGGACAGAGCCATGATGATAAAAGCCGCAAGATGCCTTCGCATTCGAAATTCCCCGCTTGGTATTCGCCGCCAGCCGTCCGAATGAACCCTCGTCGCTCCGGAATATGGTAATTTCGCGAAGCTGTTGAAGATAGAGCCTATTTATGACATCCGCTGTGCGGCCGACGCAACCGCCGGATAGGACGGAATGTGCCCGTTTTGTGCGGCCGGACGGCGGCGCCCGGAGGGGGGGTCCGGGTCGCCCCGATGGAAAACCATCGTGGCGCCGGTGCGTCCATGGCAACGAGCCCGATTCGCTCTGCCGCGCGCGTTGGAGACGTAAGCCTCGACCCGAGATGGCTCGACCTATACTCCGCGCGCGCACAGAAATCATGCCTATGCAGCCCGAGGCGTTGCCCCGGTCCGCGGACGGTGTGGCGAACTGATGCGTAGAGCAGTCGATTTGGGTTGACGTGCGTTACGTAACGCATTACATCGCCGTATGATCCGCGCGTTTCGGCACAAAGGCTTGCGGCGGCTGTTTGAGGACGATGACTCGCGCGGAGTTCGCGCAGACCATGCCCACAAATTGAGGCGCATCCTGGCGCGGTTGCATGCTGCGCGCGTAGTCTCAGACATGGATCTGCCAGGGTATCGCCTGCACCCGCTGAAAGGTGAGCTCAAAGGCTTTTATTCTGTGACCGTACAAGCGAATTGGCGCGTTATTTTTCGCTTTGCCGATGGCGAAGCGCAGAACGTGGACTATCTGGACTATCACTAAGAGGATTGACCATGCGTATGAAGAACCCCCCTCATCCCGGCAGCGTGGTACTGCATGATTGCATTGAGCCGCTGGGCTTGACTATCACCGATGCCGCCGCCGCGTTGCATGTGACGCGCACGACGCTTTCCGAATTGGTGAATGGCAAGCGCGGGATTTCGCCGGAAATGGCGGTGCGGCTCGAACAGGTGTTCGGCGGCAGCGCGGAAAGTTGGCTTGTGCAGCAGGTGCAATACGATCTGGCACACATCAAGCCGCAGGGCTTAAAGCTCCGACGGCTGCAGGTTGCTTAGGCTTTCGTTGCACTATCGGACGAAAATCCGGATTCCACCCCTGCTCTCGCGAGACGCAGGCTTCTCCTAAAATTGCTGTAGCGCCGGCCGGACTGGCGGCTGCCCCGGTGTGACCGTAGGCCCCAGTCCGGCATTTCAAGTCGAGCACTTGGAGAAATCTTCCGGCAAAGCCGACCATGCCTTTGCGGGAATTGGCGTCACGGCTCCAGCGATGCCACATAGGCGGCGATGGCCACCACGTCGTCAGCCGTCAATTTATCCACCACGCCCTTCATCAGGGCGGCTGACGCGCCGCCGCGGTCGCCGGTCTGGAAGTAGTAGATCTGGCGCGCGATATTGCCGGGCGAACGGCCCGCGATGTTCGGCACGTCGCCGAGTCCCTTCAGGCCTACGCCATGGCAGATCGCGCAAGGCAGGGTTTTTCCGCCGCCGCCGGTCGTGACCAGCGCCTCGCCTTTGGCGAGGCTGCCGGTCGGCACATAGGATACGAAGCTCGCGTGCGGATCGCGCAGCTCGACCTGCTCGCTGTTCTCCGGCAATTCAACAATGCGATTGCCGATCGGCTCGATCCCGCCAGCCGGATGGTGCAGCCGCCGCGTTCCGCTGAAATAGGATTTCGGCACGGTGTCGGTCTCGACCACGCGCGTCCAACGGAACAATTTGAGCTTGGAGAAGTATTCGGTGGAGACGCGAACGTCGTCCTCGGTCATTTCCTTGGCGAACCTGGTCATCACGCCGGCGCCGGCGCCACCCCGCACGCCGCTTTTGAAGTCGGCGAGCTGGCGGGCCAGATAGGCCGCGGTGGTGCCGGCCAGGCGCGAGTTCTCGGGATGACCGTGGCCATGCGGAAGATGACAACCGATGCAGGCGCGCACCGTGGTGCCGTTGCCATGCGCCACGATCGTCGGCATCGGCGGATGCTCGTCCGGAAACCAGTCCGGCGAATCCATCTGCGCGTTGATCTGCTTGCGCGTGTAGGAGCGGGTGCTGCCCGGCGCCTGCAGGGGCTTGCCGTCATCTGGCTCGGCTGGAACATTTTCCGCCTGCGCCGGCGGGTAGGCCCAATCCGGGCGCTCGGCGGCGAGCGCGAGCGACGGCAGGAACGCAAGCATCAAGATCGAGATCAAGCTCCTCATCAAACTCCTCATGGCATTTCCCCAGGTCATGCGCGCCTTTTCGATCAGACGCTGTTTGGAACGGAATTTGCGTTGCCTTTGTAAACCGGCCTGCAGCCCCGGCTGACAGAATGCCCGTTTTCGGCCGCGTCGCCAAGGCGCCCGAGAGGCGCCGGACAGCGCCCCGAAAGCAGGCCGCTGCTCGGCTTCTCGCGGCCTTCGCGAATTGCTATGATGCGCATTCATCAATGTCACGGGGAACATCCGCTTTGGATCAATCGCCCCTAGGGAGGCTCTCATGAAGCTTGCTTGTCTCGTCACTGCCGCATCCTTGGCGGTCATGCTGTCGGCGCAGCCGGGTCTGGCCCAGACCAAATCGGGCGTCGACAAACTCTATGTTCTCAATTGCGGAGATGGCGTCGGGCCCGACCAGTCGCGCTGGTCGCCCGGCGTGAACGTCGGCAAGCCGCTCGCCATCTCGGACAATTGCTACCTGATCCACCACACCCAGGGCTGGTTCATGTGGGACACCGGCGTCGCCGAAGCCATCGCCGCCATGCCGGACGGCCAGAAGGGCGAGGGCACCGGGCCGGCCTGGCGCCGGCCCAAGACGCTCGCCTCCCAGCTCGAGCAGGTCGGCGTGAAGCCGTCCGACATCAAGTTCATGGCGATCTCGCATACCCATCCGGACCATGCCGGCAATGTCGAGATGTTCCCGCAGGCCATGCTGCTGGTGCAAAAGGCCGAATACGATTGGCCGGGCGCGAACGGCGCCCCGCGCTTCAAGCCGGAGCATCCGGTGACCAAGCTGCAAGGCGATCACGACGTCTTCGGCGACGGCAGCATCAGGATCATCTCGACCCCCGGACACACGCCGGGCCATCAATCGCTGCTGGTCAAGCTGCCGAAGACGGGCGAGCTGCTGCTGACCGGCGACGCGGTCCACTTCCAGGACAATTTTGATAACCGGCGCGTGCCGGGCGGCAATACCGACAAGGACCAGACGATCGCCTCCATGCAGCGCATCGCCGACTTCCTGTCCAAGGAGCAGGCGAAGCTCTGGATCAATCACGACAAGGTCCAGACCGACCAGCTGAAGCATTCGCCGGAATTTTACGACTGAGCGGCAGCCGGCGAACTTCGTAGGGCGGGTTCGCTTTAACCCGCCTTTTCCGCGCGAGATGGCGGGTTAAAGCGAACCCGCCCTACGACGCCATCCTTGTTTTCATTCATGAATTCGAAATTGTTCTGCCAAAAACGGAGGTATCAGGCTACGCCTCATATCTCAGGCAGAGCCGATCGCCTCCCTCGATCCACGAAAAAATCCCGGCGCGGTTTCCCGCCCGGGCACACGTCCTGAGTTTCAATTTCCTGAATGAACTGATTCACCAAATTGCGTCAAACAATTTGATGCGTGATGTTTGCTCCGCGCTATTCGTCCAACGCCACCGCGTCCCGGCTTTCACTGAGATGCCTGACCAAAGCCAACTGCGCGAAGCTCAGATGCCGATCGCGGTGGAGCACCAGCGTGAAATCGCGCGGCGGCAGATCGATCGGGATGGCGCGCAGCTTTCCGGCCGCGACTGCCGAAGCGACCACGTGCTCCGAGATGATGGTCGCGCCGGCGCCGGCCTCCACCGCTTCGCGCACCGCCTCGTTGACCGGCAGAACCAGGAAGATTTTCAGATCGTCGAGCCGCAGACCCTCGCGTTGCGCGAGGTCCTCCAGCACGTGGCGCGTGCCCGAGCCTTCTTCGCGAATGATCCAGGATATGGCGCGCAGATCGAGACGGCCGGGCGCGATCTCCGGCAGCGGAGGCTCTCGCGCCGCCACCACGAGCAGAGGCCGATCCTGATCGATCTGGCGCCGCAACAGCGCCGGATATTGGGTCGGCCCCTCGACCAGGCCCAGATTGACCATGCCCTCGACCACCGCGGCCTCGACCTCCCTGGTGTTCCCGATCACCACGTCCAGCCGCACGCCCGGATGGGTGGAGCGGAAGGCGCTCAGGCGTCGCGGTAGCCAATAGCTCGCGATCGTCTGGCTGGCCGCCACCGAAACGGTGCCGGTCGCCTCGCTGGCGCGGTCTTCGAGAACCGCGCGCGCCGCCGCGACGCAATCGAGCACGGAACGTGCTTGCGGCAGGAAGAGCCGTCCGGTCTCGGTCAGATGGATGCCGCGGCCGACCCGGTCGAACAATTTGGCGTCGTAGCGCACCTCGAGGGCCGCGATGGCCGCCGACGCAGCGGATTGCGTAATCCCCAGTTCCGCGGCCGCACGCGTGACGTGGCGACGATCCGCGACGGCGACGAAAATCCGCAATTGCTCGAGCGTCATGAGGGCTCGGATCCGGTATTCGATCGATAAAACAGATTGATATCATAAGAATTATTCGTTGGATTGATAGATCGTGCTGGTGGAAGATTATTCTAGAAATTACAGGATAGGCCTATGTCATCGTTCTCGGATCGCCTCAGATTCAGTCATTTCTTCGGGGCGACGGTGGGCCGGCTCCTGGCTCGCTGGCGGGAATGGGTGTCGCCCGACCGCTACCGGCCCGAAAAGCACTATATGCGCGGGCCTGGTCCCAAGAACCTCGGGCCCAAGAATCTCGGGCCCAAGAATCTCGGCAAGCCCGGCGGCGGCGATTCCAAAGCCGCATGACCGGACGATCGGCCGCCAACGCGGCACCGAGCCAGCGTCCCCTCGCCGACACGCGCGCGCCGCCCGAAGGCGATGGCGTGAATCCCTCGCCCGTCGTGTCCGACGCGGTTCACAAGACGACCTGCTACATGTGCGCCTGCCGCTGCGGCATCGATGTCCACATCAAGGACGGACAGGTGCGCTACATCGCCGGCAACCGCGATCATCCGGTCAACCGTGGAGTCATCTGCGGCAAGGGCAGCGCCGGCATCATGCAGCATTTGAGCCCGGCCCGGCTGCGCAAGCCGTTGCTGCGCACCGGGCCGCGCGGTTCGGGCGAATTCCGCGAGATCGAATGGGACGAAGCCTTGCGGATCGCCACGCAGCGGCTCGCCCGCATCCGCGCAACCGATCCCAAGCGGCTCGCTTTCTTCACCGGGCGCGATCAGTCGCAGTCGCTGACCGGCTGGTGGGCGGCGCAATTCGGCACGCCCAATTTCGCCGCGCATGGCGGGTTCTGCTCCGTCAACATGGCGGTTGCGGGCTTCTCTACGATCGGCGGATCGTTCTGGGAATTCGGCGAGCCCGATTGGGAGCACACCAAATACTTCATGTTGTTCGGGGTCGCCGAGGATCACGATTCCAATCCGATCAAGATCGGTCTCGGCAAGCTGAAGTCGCGCGGCGTCAAGGTGGTTTCGGTCAATCCGTGCCGCACCGGCTACAACGCCATCGCGGACGAATGGATAGGGATACGGCCGAGCACCGATGGCTTGTTCGTGCTCGCCATCATTCATGAGCTGCTCAAGGCTGGCCGTGTCGACCTCGACTATCTCATTGCCTACACCAACGCCCCTGCCCTGATCATCCGCGAACCGGGCGCCGCGGACGACGGATTGTTGATGCGAAACCAGCAAGGCGCTCCGCTCGCCTGGGACCGGGTTCAAGCATGCGCGGTCGACGTCGGCACGGCCGGCATCGCGCCGGCACTGACCGGCAGCTACGTGGTCGAAGGGCGCGCCTGCGTGCCGGTGTTTGCTCTCATCGCCGAGCGCTATCTGGACGAAGCCCATTCTCCCGATGCGGTCGCGGGCCGCTGCGGCGTTTCGGCCGCCACCATCCGTCGGATCGCAGCCGAGCTCGCCTATGTGGCGTTCGAACAGGCAATCGAGCTTCCGGTCGCCTGGACCGACCATCAAGGGCGCCGCCACGAAACCATGCGCGGACGCCCGGTCGCGATGCATGCGATGCGTGGCATCTCGGCGCATTCGAACGGTTTCCACACCTGCCGCGCCATTCATCTGCTGCAAGTGCTGCTGGGCACGGTCGACGTTCCGGGCGGCTTTCGCTTCAAGCCGCCCTACCCCAAGCCTGCGCCCACCGGTCCGAAGCCCTGCGGAAAGGGCGGCGGTCGCCCCGACACGCCGCTCGCCGGCCTGCCGCTCGGCTTCGTGACGGGACCGGACGATCTGCTGATCGACGCGCACGGCACGCCTGAGCGCATCGACAAGGCCTATTCGTGGGAGGCACCGTTGGCGGCGCACGGGCTCCTGCACACCGTCATCGCGAACGCCGCCCGGGGCGATCCCTACCGGATCGACACGTTGTTCCTCTATATGGCGAACGTGGCGTGGAATTCGGCGATGAACACCACGCAGACCATCGCGGCGCTCACCGATCAGGACGAAGCCGGCGCATACAAGATCCCCTTCATCATCTATTCCGACGCCTACTTCTCCGAGACCGTTCCGTACGCCGACCTGGTGCTGCCGGACACCACCTATCTGGAACGCCACGACTGCATCAGCCTGCTCGATCGCCCTATCAGTCATGCGGATGGGCCCGGCGATGCCATCCGGGTTCCGGTCGTTCCCATCGATCGCGATGTGAGACCGTTCCAGTCCGTGCTGCTCGATCTCGGCGCGCGGCTCGGTCTGCCGGGCATGGTGGATGAAGCCGGACGTCCGAAGTATCGCGACTACGCCGACTACATGGTGCGCCACGAACGCACGCCGGGCATCGGACCGCTCGCCGGTTGGCGCGGCGAGAAAGGTGACGCAATCGGCAAAGGGGCGCCCAACCCGGATCAGTTGCAGCGCTACATCGCCAACGGCGGATTCTGGCATCACGAGCTCGCGCCGGAGCAGAAATACTACAAGATGGCGAACCGCTCCTATCTCGACTTCGCGGTCGACATGGGATTCCTGGCGGCCCCGACACCTACGGTCTTTCAGCTCTATGCGGAGCCGCTGCAGCGCTTCCGGCTGGCGGCACGCGGCCACGGATCGGTCCTGCCGCCCGTTTCGGAGCGCGCCCGGCTCGAGCGCTATTTCGATCCGCTGCCGATCTGGTACGCACCGATCGAGGACCAGACGATCGATACGGATGCATTCACGCTGCATGCCATCACGCAGCGGCCGATGCATATGTATCATTCCTGGGGCGGGCAGAATGCGTGGCTGCGCCAGATCACCAGCCAGAACCGCCTGTTCGTGCACCGCGACACCGCCGCGCGCTTCGGCCTCGACGATGACGACTGGGTCTGGATCGAGAGCCATCACGGCAAGGTCAAAGGGCAGATCCGGCTGGTCGAGGGCGTGAACCCGGACACCGTCTGGACCTGGAATGCGATCGGCAAGCGGCGCGGCGCCGGAATGCTCGACCACGATGCGCCGGAAGCCACGCGCGGCTTCTTGCTCAACCACGCCATCGCCGACCTGCTGTCGCCCGACGCCCACGGCCGCCGCCATTCGAATTCGGACCCGGTCACCGGACAGGCGGCGTGGTTCGACCTGCGCGTCCGCCTACGCAAATGCGCCGCGGCTGAGTTGAATGAATCTGGCGCGCAATTGCCGCCGCTCAAATCACCGCCCGGCACGGCGCCGAACCCGCGGTGGCTCGGCTTCGGGGCGCAGTTCCGCCGCGCGCGCGAGCGCCAAGCCCGCGAGGGCCTGTCTCGCGAGAGCCTGGCTCGCCAGAGCTTGGCTCGCGAGGCTGCGTCATGACCAGCCTGCCATCCGGGACGGGCAAGAAGCTCGGCCTCGTCATCGACCTCGACACCTGCGTCGGATGCCAGGCCTGCGTGACCAGTTGCAAGGAATGGAACACCAGCGGCCATATGGCGCCGCTCACCGACATCAATCCCTACGGCGCGGACCCGGACGGCGTCTGGTTCAACCGGGTCCACACCTACGAGCATTCATGCGAGAGCGGCGGCAGCACGGTGCACTTCCCGCGCTCGTGCCTGCATTGCGAGACGCCGGCCTGCGTCACCGTGTGTCCGACCGGCGCATCCTACAAGCGCGCCTCGGACGGCATCGTGCTGGTCGACGAAGACAAGTGCATCGGCTGCCAGCTGTGCAGCTGGGCCTGCCCGTATGGCGCCCGCGAGCTCGATCCCGTCGTCGGGGTCATGAAGAAATGCACGCTCTGCATCGACCGCATCTACAACGACAACCTGGCGCCGGAGGACCGCGTGCCGGCCTGCGTCGCCGCCTGTCCGACCGGCGCGCGGCACTTCGGCGATCTCGGCGATCCGGATTCGCCGGTGTCGCGCCTGGTGAGCGAACGCGGCGGCGTCGACCTGATGCCGGAGCTCGGCTATCGGCCGGTCAACAAATACTTGCCGCCGCGTCCACGCGCGGCCGGCACGGCCGTCGCGCAGGCGCGCGCGCTCGAACCCGCAACCTCAGCCGGCGGTTTCCTCGGCTGGGTCGACCGCATGCTCTCCGCCTGACCATGCATCCCGCGTTTTCGATCATCTTCTTCACCACGGCCACGGGCGCCGGCTATGGCCTGCTGGCGATGCTCGGCATCGTCGCGGCATGCGGCCGGCTTCCGCCCGATCGCTGGCTCGGCCTCGCCAGTCTCGGCCTTGCGCTTGCTCTCATCGTCATCGGGCTGTTGTCGTCCACCCTTCATCTCGGTCGCCCGGAACGGGCCTGGCGCGCGCTCTCGCAGTGGCGCTCGTCGTGGCTTTCGCGGGAAGGCATCGCAAGCCTGTTCACTTTCCTGCCGACCGGGCTGTTCGGCATCGGCTGGATCCTGTTCGAGCGCACCGACGGAATCGTGGCGGCCGGGGGCGTGATCATGGTGGCGGCCGCCGCGCTCACGGTCGTCGCCACCGGAATGATCTACGCTTCGCTCAAACCGATCGCCCAGTGGAATACCGGCTTCACGATGCCGGCCTATCTCATCTTCGCGATCATGACCGGAGCGGTGCTGCTCGACGCAATTCTAAAGCTCCTGGATTGGCCGGATCGCGTGGTCGAATATGGGGCGCTGATCGTCATCGGGCTGGGCTGGATTTGGAAGCGCGCGACCTGGCGGCACAACGACAGGCTCACGTCTGCGGCGACCGTGAACAGTGCGACCGGGCTCGCCGGCGGTCAGGTGCGATCGGTCGAATGGCCCCATACGGAAGAGAACTATGTGCTCAAGGAAATGGGCTACCGCATTGCGCGAAAGCATGCCGCCAGGTTGCGCCTGCTCGCCCAGCTGTTCGCCTTCGGACTGCCGCTCGTCGCCACCGCGATCGCTGCGGCAACCGGCGGCGGCGTCGCGAAGATCGCCAGCGTAATCGCCGTCCTGACGCAGGCGCCCGGCATCCTGGTCGAGCGTTGGCTGTTCTTCGCCGAGGCCAAGCACACCGTTACGCTCTATTACGGGTTCGAAACCACGGGACGAACATAATGCGGCGCGCGGCATTTTCGGCGCGGCGAATGGCCGCCCGCCATGGTACTGTCACTGCTGGCCCGATTGGCCAGTCATCCGAATGCTGATGTCAGTGGAGACCATCTGATGAAAAGGACCCTGGCCGCGCTGCTCGGCCTTGTCGTGTGCACGCTTTCGATCAATTCGGCCAGCGCCGACTACCCGGACAAGGTGGTCCGCATCATCGTGCCGGTGGCCGCTGGGGGAGGCGTCGACGTGATGGCGCGCCTCTTGGCGCAGCGGCTGAGCGAGCGCTTGGGCCAGCAGTTCATTGTCGAGAACCGCGCCGGCGCCGCGGGAGTGATCGGCACCAAATCGGTCATCAGATCGCCGGCCGACGGCTATACGCTTCTCTATACGCCGAGCAGCCTCTCCCTGACGGTCGCGGTCAGCAAGACCGCGCCCTATGACGTGGCCAGCGACCTGACCCCGATCGTCAATGTCGCGATCAGCCCCTATGCGTTGGCCGAGTACGCGTCCGTTCCGGCGAAGACCGTCCAGGAATTCATCCTTTACGCGAAGGCCAATCCCACCAAGCTCAGCTACAGCTCGGCCGGGATCGGCAGCGCCTCGCATCTGGCGGCCGAATTGTTCAAGAGCATGGCCGGAATCGAGATGGTGCATGTGCCCAACAAGGGCATGAGCCCGGCGCTGGTCGACGTGATGGGCGGACATGTGCAAGCTTTGTTCGCGAGCGTGCCGGCGCTGCTCACCGAGAAATCGGATGCGGTGCGGCCGATCGCCATGGCCGAGAAGAAGCGCTCGGCGCTGATGCCGGATTTGCCCACCATCAGCGAATCCGGGCTGCCCGGATTCGAGGTCGCCAATTGGGCCGGACTGCTCGGCCCCGCGGGGCTCGATGCGACTATCGTGAAGAAGCTGCACGCCGAGGTCATCGCCATTCTCGCCACGCCCGACATGAGGGATCGCATCAAGACGCTCGGCTACGACGTCCTGGCGAGCCCACCGGATGAATTCGGCGCGCAAATCAAGAACGATGTGGTGCGATGGAGCGAAGTGGTGAAGAAGGCGGATATTCCGCTAAATTGAGCGTGGGCGGATGCGCGCCTGTAGCCCGGATGGAGCCCTTGCGTAATCCGGGAACGCCATTCCCGCATTACGCCAGCGCTCCATGCGGGCTACGAAGCTACGAGACCTCCCGCCCCAGAATCCGAACAATCTCCTCCGCCGCGTTCATGACCTCGTCGCGCGCCAGCTTCTCGGCCGCGTCGGCGTCGCGCTGCACGATGGCCTTGTGGAGGGCTTGCAATCCCTTGATGCTTTGCTCGGAACGGCCGGGCGAGCGCCGAGGATGCGAAAGGCCGAGTGCGCGCCAGCGCCAGATGCGGGCCATCAGGGTCGCCAGCATGGTGGAGAGAGTCTCGCTTTTCGCGCCGGCAAACAGCACCTCGAAAAATCGGTTCTTGGTGACGATGGTCTCTTCGGGATCGCGGCGCCGGTACGCAGCCGTGGTCGCCTTGAGCTCGCGCCCGAGCGCGGCGATCTCGTCCGGGGAAGCCTTCTCCACGAACATTCGCGCCGCCAGGCCTTCGAGCAGCGCCCGAATGGCGTAGAGATCGCGCGCCTCGTCGATCGTCAGCTCGCGAACGATGGCGCCGCGATTGGGCACCACGTCGACCAGGCCCTCGGCCTCCAATTGCCGCAAGGCCTCGCGGATCACGGTGCGCGACACGCCCATCATGCCGATGAGCTCGCGCTCGATCAGCCGGGCGCCGGGCGCCAGCCGGCCGTTCACGATCGAGGCGCGGAGCGCCTCCAGGACCTCGTGCCGCAACGGCGCTGCCGACCGGCGGATCGCCGGTACCGCCGGCACCGACGCATCTGTGGTCAGGGGAGGTGATGATTTCACCGGGCAACCTCGACGGAGCAAAGCCGGCCAAGATCAACAGCATCAAGACCGACCGCATCAGGATCAGCAACATCAAGACCGGCAATCATCACGATCGTCGCCTCAATACACCCGATAAAGCGGCTCGAGTCCACCGACCAGCACGCGCTCGACGTTCTGCCAGGCGGTGCGAAACAGAAACGTCGAGGCTTGGCGGGTGACGCCGCCGATATGGGGCGTGAGCAGAATCCGGTTGCGCGCCTCGCCCTGGAGGGCAAAGAGCGGATTGTCGGCGGGAGGCGGCTCGGTCGCATAGACGTCGACCGCGGCGCCCGCCAGCGTGCCGGCTTGCAGGGCGGCCGCCAGCGCGGCTTCATCCACAATTCCGCCGCGCGAGGCTTGAATCAGCACGGCACCGGATTTCATGCGCGCGAGCTCGCGGGCGCCGATCAGGCCGGTCGTGGCCGGCAGCAACGGGACATGCAGCGAAACCACGTCCGCCGCGGACAACAGCTCATCGAGGCCGACCGGGTTCGCCTGCAATTCCGCGGCGGCGGCGCCGTTGGGGGAAGCTGGATCGTAGTAGCAGACGCGACAGCCGGAACGGCTCGCCAGCCGCGCCACCGCCAGGCCGATCACGCCCAGGCCCACGATCCCGACCAGCGCGTCCTCGATCCCGGCCAGATTGGCTGCGACCATGCGGGCGCGCCATTCGGTGTAGCGGCCGGCCTTGATCTCCGCGTCCGCCCAAGTGAGCCGCCGCAACAGCAGGGAGGCGCTGGTCATCACATATTCGGCGATGGCGTTGTTGCTGCCGCCCGGAATATTGGCGACCGGAATGTTGCTGCTCTTGACCGCGGCCGGATCGATGCGGTCCACGCCGGCACCCGTCACCTGCACCAGCTTGAGGGCGGTGTTCTCGAACAGGCCCGCCGGCAGCTTCGGTCCCACCGCCGGGATGACCATCCCCCGCGCGGTCTTGAGATAGGAGGGAACCGCTGCATCGGCCGGACCGCAATAGCGCACCGACAGCGAAGGCGGCGGCATGGCATCGACGCGGGCAAAATCCGCTTTCGGGCGCAGACAGACGACCTCGATGGGCATCGCACTCATTTCCAAATCAGGGCCACGTCAGGGGCAAGTCTTCGGTCGACTTGGCGACGTCGGGGGTCGGAAAGAAGCAGAGCAGCATCAGCGGGGTCGTGCCGGTGTTGCGCGTCACATGCGGTTCCTCGGCCGGGACCAGAACCGTGTCGCCCTGGCGCACCGGATAGGAGCCGCCAGCGGTCAGGGTGCGGCCTTCACCGGACAGCACATAGATGCATTCCTCGAAACCGTGATGCACATGCGGTCCGCGCGGTTCCTCGCCGGGATGCTGGACCGGGATCTCCACCAGGCGCACGGACGCGTTGCTGGCGCCCATCTCGCCCGACACGATCTCGAACGAGGTGCGGCCGGCAAGGCCCAGCCGCTTGGCCTGGTCGGGCGTGACGACGCGGGCCATCAGACCACCTGCCGCAGATGCTTGACCTCGGCCACGCCGCCCAGAACGGTCTCGAGCTGGCGGAATATTTCGCTTGCCTCCGACGCAATGCCGTCCGCGATGGCGTCCAGCATCTTGCGGCCGCGATCGGGCGTCGCGTTTTCCGGCGTCCCGTACCATCCGGTCGGCGCGATGCAGCGGATATCGGTGAGCACCGGCTGATAGGAGCGCGTACGCCGCAGCTTGTCCATCATGCTGCCGTGGTGATGATCGGACGAATTATCGATGCGATCGAGGTGCACCAGCTCCGGCCGGTAGGCCATCACGGCGAGCGCTTCGATCTCGCCGCCGTGGCTCAGGCCGTTACATTCATGCCCGAACATGTCGGCCGCAACATAGCAGGCCTGCACGGTCAGCACCCGCATGCCGTGCCGGCGGTGCAGCTCCTCGGCCGCGATCGCGAGCGGCGCGATGTTGCCTTCGTGCCAATTGAGAATCATGAGCTGCTTGGCGCCATGCTGGGCTGTCGATGCGCAGGTCTCGACGGTGAGGCGCGTATAGGTCTCGGGCGTGAGCGAGATCGTACCTTCGTAGGGCATGTGCATCGGGGTCACGCCGAGCGGGCACGCCGCCAGCACGAGGCCATCCATGCGCTCGGCGACCGCATGGGCGATCACGTTGGCGGCGAACGTGTCGGTTCCGGTCGGCAGATGGGGGCCGTGCTGCTCGACGCTGCCGGTGGGCAGGATCACGAACGGATTGTTCTTGAACTGGGCGGCGATCTCGGGCTGCGTCAGATCCCAGAAGTAGCGGCTAGGCAACATGGCGCGCTCCTGTGCTGATGCGGGTTTTGGCGGCAGCGAGGATCTCGTCCAGCTTGATGCAGCGCCCGCCTTCCTCCAGCGAGCGCAGCGCGCCGTACACCATGGCAACTGCCACATTGCCGTTGCGCGCGTTGAGCTCGTTGCTCTGCCGGCTGCGGCAGCTTTCGGCGAACAATTCGAGCTCGGAGAGGAACATGTCGCTCGCCGGCACCTCCAGCTGCTCGCGCTTGGCATAGCCGTCCTTGCCGCGCTGGATGTAGAGGGTCGACGACTGATGCAGCTTGTCGGGCGTATCCCAGGTGCCGAAATCGATCTCGTAATGCATCAATCCGCGCGAGCCGAAGACCCGCAGCGAAAAGATGCCGGGCGACGTCCAGCACGAGCCCACATAGCCGATCTTGCCGTCGGCAAATCGACAGAGCGTCATCGATTGATCGTCGACCTCGGCCCCGACCGGCGACAGCTTGGAGGCCATCGAGCTCACCTCGACCACCTCGCCGCCCAGATAGTGCAGGACGTCGAACTGGTGGATTGCGAGCTGCGACAAGGGCCCGCCGGGCGCCCGGGCCTTGTACCAGCGCCAGGTCTGCGGCGTGAGCTCGAGCGCGCGCTCGTTGGAGAAATTCGCCTCCATGAAGGCGACGCGGCCGAGCTCGCCGCCATCGATGGCGGCGCGAATCCGGCGAATGCCGGCCATCAGGCGCGCGCTGTGCCCGACCGTGACCGTGATGCCGAACTCCTTCTCGAGATTCTCGATCTGCAGCCCGTCCTCGAGCGTGCTCGCGATCGGCTTCTCGGTGTAGACGTGCTTTCCGGCCCGCGCCACTTCGAGCGCGACCGGCAGGTGCTGCTCGTTGGGAACCGTCAGGATCACGCCCTTGATCTCCGGATCCCGGAGCATGGCGGGGAGATCCGCCACCGCCGGCACCCCGGTCTCGCGGGCGAAGGCGGCCCGCTTGTCTTCGGTGCGGCTGAAGCACGCCGCGATCTTGAGGCGGTCCGACCTGGCAGCCGCCCGCGTCAGCACGCGCGCCCAGCGGCCCAATCCGACGAGGCCTACCTTTACGGGATCGGACATGGGTTTCCCTTCGCTCCCTGATTTCGATATGACGATACTACCATCATACAATCCATCCGCACAACCGGGATTTCTGGCGAAGCCGCGTTGACGAGCGTCATACAATAATACAGTATGACTATTCTAAAGGCACCGCGTTTCACCCCCTCGCCCGCAGGGGAGAGGGGGTGAGGGGGTTACGATGTATCCGTATCGCACCGCCGGAGCCCCCTCATCCCATCTTCTCCCCACGGGGAGAAGGAGTGAAAAGCCGTGCGACCCTGAATACGCAACGACGGAACGCAGCATACATTGAGAGTGAACGATGACCATTCCGCATCTCCTGGTTCACGACGAGAAGGACACGGTCGGGGTCGTGGTCGTGGAAAACCTGAAGGCCGGCACCGACATGACCTGCGTGGTCACCGCCAATAATTCCGCGTTCGCCCTCAAGGCCGAGATGGACGTGCCGATCGGCCACAAGATCGCGCTCACCGACATCAAGGCCGGCGATACGGTGTGGAAATACGGCCAGGACATCGGCAAGGCGGTCGCGCCGATCGCCAAGGGCGAGCACGTTCACGTCCATAATCTCAAGACCAAACGCTGGTGAGCATCATGACCGGAACGAACGCCACATCGAACCTGAAGTTCACCGGCTGGCGGCGCGAGAACGGCCGCGTCGGCGTGCGCAACCATGTCGTCATCCTGCCGCTCGACGATCTGTCCAACGCGGCCTGCGAGGCGGTCGCCCACAACATCAAGGGCACGCTCGCTCTGCCGCACGCCTATGGGCGGCTGCAGTTCGGCGCCGACCTCGAATTGTTCTTCCGCACCATCATCGGAACCGGCGCCAACCCCAACGTCGCCGCGGTGGTGGTCATCGGGATCGAGGACGGCTGGACCAAGCGCGTGGTCGACGGCATCGCCAAGACCGGCAAGCCGGTCACCGGCTTCGGGATCGAAGGCCATGGCGACCTGATGACGGTCGCCAAGGCGGCGCGCGCCGCCAAGGACTACGTGCAATGGGCGTCCGAGCTCAAGCGCGAGGAGTGCGACATTTCCGAGCTGTGGGTGTCGACCAAATGCGGCGAGAGCGATACCACCACGGGTCTCGCATCGTGCCCGACCGTCGGCAACATGTATGACAAGCTGATCCCGCGCGGTCTCTACGGCGTGTTCGGCGAAACGTCCGAGATCACCGGCGGCGAGCATCTCGCCAAGGCACGCGCCGCAAGCCCGGAGATCGGCGAGAAATGGTTCAAGGTCTGGCAGGCCTACGAGGACGAGGTGATCCAGGCGCACAAGACCGACGATCTCTCGGAATCGCAGCCCACCAAGGGAAACATCTTCGGCGGCCTCACCACCATCGAGGAAAAGGCGCTCGGCAATCTCGAGAAGATCGGCCGCACCTGCAAATATATCGACGTGCTGGCGCCGGCCGAGGCTCCCGCCAAGGGTCCCGGTCTCTATTACATGGACACCTCTTCGGCGGCAGCGGAATGCGTGACCCTGATGGGGGCAGCCGGCTATGTGGTGCACACGTTCCCGACCGGCCAGGGCAACGTCATCGGCAACCCGATCCTGCCGGTCATCAAGATCACCGGCAATCCGCGCACGGTGCGCACCATGTCGGAGCATGTCGACCTCGACGTGTCGGGCATCCTGCGCCGGGAGATGACCATTCCGCAGGCCGGCGACGCGCTGATCGAGATGGTGGTGCGCACCGCCAACGGTCGGCTGACCGCCGCGGAAGCGCTCGGCCACCGCGAATTCGTGTTGACCAAGCTTTATCGCAGCGCGTGAGGCACCGCCCGGCCGTCAATCACCAACCTCATCCTGAGGAGGCAGCGCTCTTCGCGCGGCCGTCTCGAAGGATGAGGTCTGTTGGCATCCTCACCGATCGAGCGGGCCGCCGGCCCGGTGCCAGGCGTCCATGCCGCCGTGGATGTGGCGGGCCGATGCGAGACCGGCCTCCTGCGCGGCCTGCACCGCCATAGCTGAACGTTCGCCGAAGGCGCAGTAGAACACGATGCACTTGCCGGTCGCACGGGCGAGCTCGTTCAGCATGCCGCCGGACCGCACATTGGCCGCCAGGTCGGGATAAGGCGCATGCAGCGAGCCCGGGATGACACCGTGCTTCGCGCGCTCCCGCGGCTCGCGCAAATCGACGAGCGCAACGTCTCCCCGGCCGATGAGCTTCACCGCCTCCTCCGCGCTGATCGCCCAGCCCCGGCGCGCGATCTCCTCTTGGGCGAGCCCGACCCTCATATTGGCGGGCACCGCGACATCCATCATTTTCGGGTTGGGTAGATTGAGGCTGCTCATCAGCGCCACGTATTCATCGACCGACTTTACCCGCAGGCGGGGATTGAACGCTCGTTCCTCGCCGATGGTGGAAACCGTCTCGCCTTTGTAATCGTGCGCCGGGAAGACCATGGTCTGGTCGGGCAGGCGGAGCAGCTTGTTGAAAATCGAATCGAACTGCGCGCGAGGATCGCCATTCTGGAAATCGGTGCGACCGGTGCCGCGGATGAGCAGCGTGTCACCGGTGAACACCCGATCGGCCATCGTAAAGCAATAGGAGTCGTCGGTATGGCCGGGCGTGTAGAGCACATCGAGCGCCATGCCCTCGATCGTGAGCTTGTCACCTTCCGCCAGCCGCATCGAGACCACGTCCACCTTGCTCTGTTCGCCCATAACGGTGACGCACTGGGTGCGGTCGCGCAACGCGCCGAGACCGGTGATGTGATCGGCGTGCAAGTGCGTGTCGACCGCCTTGACGAGCTTGAGCTCGAGCTCGTTGACGAGCTGAATGTAGCGGTCGACCTTCTCCAGGACAGGATCGATGATGAGCGCCTCGCCACCCGGCCGGCTGGCGAGGAGATAAGTATAGGTCCCCGAAACCGCGTCAAAGAGCTGGCGGAAAATCATCGCTGCATGCCACCGATAGCCGAATCCTCAAGTCCTGCCACCCTATTTTGATATCGCCCGACACGTCAAATCGCGCGCCCCGCGATCGAGAGTCTCGACCCGTAGCACCGCAGACGACAACGTGCCACTCTGTCGCCGCCGGCACCGGCTCAGTCATCAGCTTCCGTTGCCTTTGCCCGACGTCCGTGGTTTGGATCAAGAGAGATTCCGAGAGCGCCAAATGCGTGTTGCCTCACCGCTGAATCTGCTCGTCGCGTTTTTTCTGGCCAGCGGCTTGTCCGCACAGCCCGCGTGCGCCCAAGGCACCGCAATCCAACAGAAGTTCGCCACTCTCTATCAGGCCGCTCTCAAGGAGAGCGAGATCATCTTCTATACCGATGGCCGCCAGGACGAGGCGCAGCGGCTGAGCGACTATTGGAAGGCGAACTTTCCGGGCGTCAATCTTCGCATCGTGCCGAAAAGCTCGCCCGCCCTGATCGCGCAGATCGAGACCGAGCGGGCGGCGGGCCAGCATCGCGTCGATGCCAGCCATATGTCGCAGCCCTACGTGGCGGCGATCTGGAAGCAGAAGGGCTTCTACCAACCCTACCGGACCCAAAGCTTCGAGCGACTGCGCCCGGACTATGCCGACCCCGACGGCGCGTTCTACACCCCCGACGTCTACACCTTGCCGGCCGCCTTCAATACCAACGTGTTCAAGGACAAGTCCCAGCTGCCGCAAAGCCTGAAGGATTTCCTCGATCCGAAATGGAAGGGAAAGCTGGTCCTCGCCGATCCGGAGGTGTCCGGCAACACGTTGACCTTCCTGATGACCATGCTCGCCACCGGCCGGCTCGATTGGAGCATGCTCGAGGGGCTCGCCAAGCAGGACATTTTGTTCGTGCGCAGCAATCCGGATTCGGTGCGCATGGTGGCGAGCGGCGAACGCGCGCTGTCGCCGATGATCTCGTCGTTCAACATCATGACGGCGCGGCTGAGGGGCCAGCCGATCGACTATTATGTGCTCGATGAGGGCTCGGTCGTCGTGCAGTCGTTGCTCGGGCTCATGAGCGATGCGCCGCACCCGAATGCCGCACGGCTCCTGGTCGAGGTGATGACCAGCCCCGAGGCCGAGGGCGCGCTGTCGCAAGGCGGCGTTTTTTGGCCGGCGCATCCGGACGCGGCGCCGGTCGGCAATCTGCCCACGCTCGCCGCGCTCCACCCGATCGCGTCGCCGCCGCCCTCGCCCGCGGATGCCGCCAATATCCAGGAGTTCCTGAAGAAATTCAAAACCGTCTTCGGCCGTCGATGAGCCGGAAAGCAGCGCCGGGTGATCCGCTCCAATGGCTTGTCGTCATGTTGGTGCTGCTCGCCTGTGGCGCACTGGTGGGCTATCCGATCGCGATGCTGGTCGCCCACAGCTTCGTGGACGACAGCGGACACCTTGGCATCAAGGCATTCGGGCTGCTCCTGACGGACAATGGCATCAAGGCCGCCGCGCTCAATTCACTCTTCTTCATTGTCGACGTGACGGCCGGTTGCCTCGCCATCGGGGTACCGCTCGCCTGGCTAGTCGCGCGCACGGACGTGCCGGCGAAATTGTGCATCCGCGGCGCGATCGCGGTCGCCTTCATCATTCCATCCTTCATCAACGTGATCGCCTGGATATTTCTCGCGGCGCCCAATTCCGGCTATCTCAACAAAGTCCTGGTGTCGTGGATCGGGCTCGCGGCACCGCCCTTCAACATCTTCAGCTTCGGCGGGCTCGTCTTCATCGAGACCGCCCACCTGTTTCCGATCGTGTTCTTCGCGGTGGCGGCAGCGCTCGCCAATATCGATGCCAGCCATGAGCAAGCCGCCCGCATGCTCGGCGCCGGACGCTGGCGCACGACCGTGACCATCACGCTGCCGCTGGTCGCTCCGGCCGTCGTCTCGAGCGCCACGCTGTGCATGCTGGACGCCTTGTCGTCCTTCGGAGCGCCGGCAGCCATCGGCACGATGGCGAATTTTTCGGTCTTGTCGACGGCGATCTACGGGCTGCTGACCTATCCGCCGCGCCTCGCGCTCGCCGCCGCGGTTTCGCTGCCGATCGTGCTGTTCACGCTTGCCTGCCTGTGGGGGCAACAGCACTATCTCCGCAGGAACAACTTCGTCACCGTGAGCGGAAAGGCCAATGCGCCGCAACTGATGGGATTGGGACCTTGGCGCTATCCGGCCCTCGTGCTCGCACTGACATTGGTCGGTTGCGCGGCCGTGCTGCCGTTTTGCGCCCTGGTCGTGCTCTCGCTGCTCAAGGCCTTCGGAACCGAATTGGCCGTCGGCAATTTCGGGCTGCAGCATTACGGTGCGGTATTCGACGACAGCTTCACCGTGTTGCCGGCGGTGAAGAACAGCCTCGTCCTGGCGCTGGCGGGAGCGACGTTCTGCGTCGCTCTGGGGATCACGATCGCCTGGCTGGTCGAGCGCACCACCGTCGCGGGGCGCGGCATCATCAGCGCCGTCGTCATGGTGGGGTACGGATTTCCCTCGATCATTCTCGGTGTCGGCGTCATGCTCGGCTATATCAATGCCCTGTATGGGACGCTGACCATCATATTGATCGCCTATATGGCGCGACATTTGCCGATCGCCTTCGTGTTCGTCCGCACGCTGGTCAAGCAGGTCTCGCCCGAGCTCGAGGAGGCGGCCCGCATCTTGGGGGCCGGGCGGCTGCGCAGCCTGATCGACATCACCTATCCGGTGCTGCGTCCGGCGGCGTTCATCGCCTGGCTGCTGATCTTCTCGCTTTGCCTGCGCGAGCAGCCCATGTCGGCTATACTCACGCAATCGGGAACGGAGGTCATGTCGACCATGGTGCTCCAGTTCATCGAAGACGGATCGATCGAGGTGGCGGCCGCCATCTCGGTGCTGATCGTCGTGGTCAGCATGGTGGCGATCGCGGTGGCGCGAATTTTCGCGCCGCGGCAAATTCTCGAGATGCGTTGAAGCGGCGAAGCGCAGAACAAGCAAGAACAGACAGACCGACAGATCGACAGACAGGATAAGAAAAATGGCCGGGGATTCCAGCCGCCGTGAGACTGTGGTGGACAAGATTTGGCAGCGTCATCAAATGACGGAGGTGGAAGGCGAGCGGCTGCTCTACGTGGACTACCTGCTGCTGCACGAGGGCGCCCGCCACGCCTTCGATGATCTCGAGCACATGGGGCGCGACGTCTTTCGGCCGCAGCAGGTGATCGCCTGCGCCGATCATTACGTGCCGACCCGGGATCGAAAGCTGGGCCTCGAAGGCGTGCGCGATCCGGCCGTGCGCGGGATGCTGGAGCGCCTCGACCGCAACGCCCGCACCTATGGGGTGCGGTATTTCGGCTTTGACGATCCGCAACAGGGCATCTTGCATGTGGTGGCGCCGGAGCTCGGCATCACGCAGCCCGGCTTGCTCATTGCCGGAGCGGATTCGCACACCACCACCCACGGGGCTTTCGGCTGCCTGGCCTTCGGGATCGGCGCGTCCGATGCGCTCCATGTCCTGGCGACGCAAGCCTTGTGGCGAGGCAAGCCGCGCCAGATGCGGATCGTCATCGACGGACAGCTCCACCGGCACGTTTCGGCCAAGGACGTGATCCTGGCCATCATCGCGCGGATCGGGGTCGGCGGGGCCATCGATCACGTCGTCGAATTCGCCGGGACTGCCGTGCGCGCCATGTCCATGGAGCAGCGCATGACGATCTGCAACATGTCGATCGAGGCCGGTGCGCAGACCGGTATCGTGGCGCCGGATGAAACGACTTTTGCGTATCTGGATGGCCGCCTCCATGCGCCCAAAGGCGCGCAGTGGGAAAAGGCGCTGGCCTATTGGCGCACATTGCCGAGCCACGAAGACGCGGTGTTCGACGCCGAGCACAAATTCTCGGCCGCCGACATCGCCCCCACCGTCTCCTGGGGCACGAGTCCCGAGCAGGCGTTGTCGATTGACGGGACCGTTCCGGATCCCGGCGCGGTTGCCGACCTCGAAAAGCGCCAGGAGGTCGCGGCGGCGCTCGACTATATGGGATTGACCCCCGGCATGGCGCTGACCTCCATCGCGGTCGATCGGGTATTCATCGGTTCGTGCACCAATGCCCGTATCGAGGATCTGCGCGCGGCTGCCGCCGTCGCCCGCCAGGGGCACGCGGTCGTTCCGACCTGGGTGGTGCCGGGATCGCGCGCGGTCAAGCGGCAGGCGGAGGCGGAGGGCATCGACCGCATCTTCCTCGCGGCAGGCTTCGAATGGCACGACGCCGGCTGCTCGCTGTGCACCGCGCTCAACGGCGATTTGCTGGCCGAGCACGAGCGTTGCGCCTCGACCAGCAACCGCAATTTCCGCGGCCGCCAGGGCCGCAACGGACGCACGCACCTGCTGAGCCCGGCCATGGCGGCGGCCGCCGCCATCACCGGTCGGCTCACCGACGTTCGCAAGCTCGCACCGTAAGGCCAAGCCATCATGGACAAATTCACGATCTGGAAAGCGCTCGCGGTTCCCTTCGACCAACCCAATATCGATACCAATCAGCTCTGCCCCACCCGCTTCAACAAGGTCGAGAAGGGACCGAAATATGCGCAGGTCTTGTTTCACGATCTGCGGTTCAACCCCGATGGCTCGGAGAAGCCCGATTTCATTCTCAATCAGGCGCGCTATCGCGGCGCCGGCATCATCGTGGCCGACCGGAATTTCGGCTGCGGATCCTCGCGCGAAAGCGCCGTCTATGCGGTCGCGACCTTCGGAATAAGGGCGGTCATCGCGCCGAGCTTCGGCGACATCTTCTTCAACAATTGTCTCAAGAACAGCGTCGTGCCGGTCATGCTCGATGCCGACACCTGCGCGGCCATGCGGGCGCAGCTGCATGCCAAAACCGGAGCCGAGATCACGGTGGATTTGGAACGGCAGGTGGCGACCGACGTCGACGGCCGGGAGCATGCCTTTCGCATTCATCCGCTGCGCCGGCGATGCCTGCTCAACGGGCTCGACGACATTTCGCTGACGGCCGAGTTCCTGGATGTGATCCAGCCGTTCGAGGCGACCTACCGGCGGGAATTTTCGTGGATCGATCCGGTCCCGGGCGGCCCCGCGGGCGAATGAGCGCACCACAATGCAACATGATTCCGGTTCCAAATTGGCTGCAAGCATCGAGGATAGCCTGGCCGAGCGCTTTGGCGAGCGGCTGCACGTCGACCCTGCGCTCGCGGGTCTCGAGGAGCTTGCCCGCATCGCCGGCCACCGGGTGCATCGGGATTTCCTCGACCGGCCGGTCGAGCCGGCGCTGTTGCGGCTGCTCTGTGCCTGCGCCTTGTCGGCGCCGTCGAAGAGCGATCTCCAGCAGGCGGACATTCTGATCGTGCAGGATCAGGCGCAGCGGCGGGCCGTCATCGCGCTCACGCCCGACATGCCGTGGCTCGAGGATGCGCCTGTGCTGCTCGTGTTCCTGGCCAACGGGAGCCGCACTCCGCGGCTGGGGCGCCTGCGGGGAAAGCCGTTTCCCAACGATCATCTCGATCTCATGTTCAATGCGGCGGTCGACAGCGCCATCGTGATGACGACCTTCATGCGGGCTGCCGCCGCGGTCGGCCTCGGCTGCTGCCCGCTCAGCGCCATTCGCGACCAGGCCGGTCGGGTCAGCGATGTGCTGGAACTGCCGGAGCGTGTGTTCCCGGTCGCAGGCCTGTGCGCCGGATGGCCCGCCGAGGCCGGGCGGATCACGCCGCGTCTTGGATTGGAGACGACGCTCCATCAGGATCGCCACCGGCAAGGCGACCTCGACCAACAAATCGACGCCTATGATCGGCGGCGCGCCGCCGCGCAACCCTATCGGCGCCAGCGAGCGGTCGAACGCTGGGGCCAAGTCGAGTTCTACGGCTGGTCCGAGGACAAGGCACGGCAATACGCGGAGCCGCTGCGCAGCGACTTCGGCGCGTTTCTGCGGGCGAAGGGCTTTTGCCTGGATTAGTGCATCATCCGAAAGGAGACTCTCGATGAAGCAAAAGACTTCGAACTGGATGCTGCCGGCTCCCGCGCTTGCGGCCCTCGTGATGCTCTTCTCTCAGCCGCTCCGGGCGGACGAGATCGAGAAGACGAAGGACGTGGGCGGCACCACCGTTCACTACAAGACCGTCCTTCCGGTCGGCTATGATCCGGCAAAAGCCTATCCGGCCATTCTGGCTCTGGGTGGCGGCCCGCAGACCATGAACACGGTGGACGGCATTCTCAGCCGCAACTTCCGCGCCGAGGCTGAAAAGCGCGGCTATATCGTGGTCGCTCCGGCGGCGCCGGACGATGATCTGTTCTTCGAGGACGGAGACCGCATCTTCCCTGAATTTCTGAAAATGATTCAGCTGGGCTACAAAATCAAAGACAACAAGTTTCACATCGCGGGACCGTCGAACGGAGGGATCGCGGCATTTCATGTCGCGGCAACCAATCCGCAATATTTCCGGTCCGTTACGGCTTTTCCCGGATACATGTGGGAACCGAGCGCCGCCAAGCTGCAGGCGATCGCGAAGATGTGCGTCTTCATGTATGTCGGCGAGATGGACCCGTACATGTGGCACAGCGAGATGAAGCGGGAAGCCGAATTCCTTCGTTCCAAAGGCACGGTCGCGCGCTATAGCGTCGAGGCGGGTCAGCCCCACCGGCTGGAGACGCTGGCGGGCGCCAACGCCGGGCGCTTGTTCGATGGGTTCGAGGAGGCCGACAAGGGCTGTAGCAAGTAAGGGCGACGCCGTTCGATTTGGACTGTGACCAGCAGGATCAATTCTGCGTCGTCCCGGCCGTGGAGCCGGGACCCACGCCGCAGCCGATCGAGAGGGCACGGGGTATGGGTCCCTGCTTTCGCAGGGAGGACTTGCGGAGGAGCCATTCGGCAATGGGAAGTGCAGCGAACTTGAGAATTTGCAGCACGTCCCCTCACCCGCGCCGCCAGACGCTCGCCAGCCAGGGCTGCTGCGCGCGCGGCAGGCCGGGTGGACGGTAATAGTGAGTCAATTCGACGAACCCCGCCCCCGACACGAAGTCGCGCCAGGTTTCGAGATCGTGGTAGGCGCCGTAGCGCTCGCCGTTCCAGCCTTCCTGGTTATCGCCGCGCGGGTTCGAGGCAAACAGGACACCGCCCGGCTTCAGGCTGTCGTGCAGTTCACGCAGAACCCGCGGCAATTCTTGGGCCGGCACGTGAAACAATGACGCATTGGCGAATACGCCATCGAAATGCTGGTCCGGCAGAGCGAGCTTGAGGAAGTCCTGCTGCCACACTTCGCAGCCGCTATGGGCGCGCGCCATGGCGGCGAAATCGGCGGCGCCTTCCAAGCCGACCGCGACGTGGCCGAGGTCGGCGAACGCCCTGAGATCGCGTCCGGGCCCGCAGCCGAAATCGAGGATGGTGAACGGCGGTCGGCCCTCGATGTATTGCAGCAGCGCCGCGATGTTCTGGCTGACATCGTGATCGCGCGTACCGCGCCAGAAATCCTCGGCGCGCTGATTGTAGTGCTCCAGCGTAACGCTGGCGATTTCGGCCAAGTCTTGCGGACTCAATTTCATGTTCATGCCGGATCTTATTTGACCAGATCCCAATATTGCCGGCCGCCGAAGCGCTCAACAAGAAAATCGATGAACACCCGTACCTTGACCGACAGGTGCCGGGTCTGCGGATAGATCGCGTAGACCGAGATCTCCGGCGTCGTGTAGTCGGTGAGAATGCTGCGCAGGCTTCCCTCCTGCAGATCGGCACCGACGATGAAGGTCGGCAGCAATGCGATCCCGCGCCCTTTGACGACGGCGTCGCGCAGCACCTCGCCGTTGTTGGAGCACAGCGTCCAGGGAATGTGAATCCAATGGTCGCCGTCCGGGCCGGTGAGCTTCCACTGGTTGCCAGTGGCGAGGTAGCCGTAGGCGAGGCAATCGTGATCGCGCAAATCGGCGGGATGCTCAGGCGTGCCGCGGCGCGCCAGATAGGACGGCGCGGCGCAGACCACGCGCAACGCGGGCGCGATCTTGCGGGCGATCAGACTCGAGGACGGCAGGTCGGCGATCCGTAGCGTCACGTCGAATCCTTCCTGCACCGGATCGATCTGTTGATCGCTGAGGATGAGCTGGATTTGGAGCTGCGGGTACTTCTCCATGAAATCGGCGACCGCGCGGCCGAGGTGGAGCGTGCCGAACGACATCGGCGCATTGACGCGCAACAGGCCGCGCGGCTCCGATTGCAGCCGCGCCACCGCAAGGTCGGCTTCTTCCAGATCGGCCAGGATGGCGATGCAGCGCTCGTAATAGGCCTGCCCGTTTTCGGTCGGGCTGGCGCTGCGGGTGGTGCGGACCAGAAGCTGGGATCCGAGCGCCTGCTCCAATTCGATCACGTATTTGCTCACCGCCGAGCGGGACAGCCGCAAGTCCCGGGCGGCAGCCGCGAAGCTGCCGTGCTGCACCACGCGGGTGAACGCCCTGATGCTGGTGAACTTGTCCATGGGCGGACCGGCCTCGACGGGGCAATTGTCCTCAAAATGGAGACACAGTCGCCATAATTCAAGAGATTGTCTCCGAATACTAGCATGGCGATATGTGGTTCCGAAAGAGCGAAGCCATTTATCGGAGGATCCCATGATCGAAGTCAGACACGCAGCGGAGCGCGGAACCGCCAATTTCGGATGGCTGGACAGCCGTCACACCTTTTCGTTCGGCCATTATTACGACCCCGACCACATGGGCTTCGGGGCGCTCCGGGTCATCAATGAGGATCGGGTCCGGCCCGGCGCCGGCTTCGACACCCACGGCCACCAGGACATGGAGATCATCTCCTACGTGCTGGAGGGCGCGCTCGAGCACAAGGACAGCATCGGCACCGGATCGGTGATCCGGCCGGGCGACGTGCAGGTGATGTCGGCCGGCACGGGCATCCGGCACAGCGAGTTCAATCATTCGAAGAAAGAGCCGGTGCACTTTCTGCAGATTTGGGTGCTGCCGGACAAGAAGGGCCTTGCGCCGCGCTACGATCAGAAGAGCTTTCCGGCTTCCGAAAAGCGCGATCGCCTGCGCCTGGTCGGATCGCCCGATGGCCGCGACGGCTCGATCGTCATTCACCAGGATACGGCCATCTACGATGCGCTGCTGAGCCGCGGCCACGCCGTCACTCACGCGCTGAAGACCGGCCGCAAGAGCTGGGTTCAGGTCGTCGGCGGAGCCGTCGAGGTCAACGGCAAGGCCGCGAGCGCTGGCGATGGCGTGGCGGTGGAGGACGAAGCCGTCCTCTCCATCACGTCGCGCGCGAATGACTCGGAAGTCCTCGTGTTCGACTTGGCATAGCGCAAGGCTGCACGAACCCCTGCCCGGTCGGCTGCGCCAATATCGGCGCAGTCGACGCGGGTCGGCGAACGTATTTGAAGTGGGCGGCGCTGCCATGATCCTCGTTTGCGGTCTGGGACTTGTCTATGCCAAGACCATGTTCGGCGCCCATGAGGGAGGGTACTGATGAACGCTGACCCGGATCTCATTCTTTTCAACGGCAAGATTACCACGCTCGACCGCCAGAGGCCGCAAGCGCAGGCCGTCGCCCTGCGCGGCAGCCGCTTCCAGGGCGTCGGCGACGACCGGGAAATCATGGGGCTGACTGGCCCGAGCACGAAACGCATCGATCTGAAGGGCCGGCGCGTCATTCCAGGGCTGATCGACAGCCACATGCACGTCATCCGCGGCGGCCTCAACTACAACATGGAGCTGCGCTGGGACGGTGTGCGTTCGTTGGCCGACGCCATGGCCATGCTCAAGGCGCAGGTAGATCGCACGCCGGCGCCGCAATGGGTCCGGGTGGTCGGCGGCTTTACCGCACATCAATTCACCGAAAAGCGGCTGCCCACCCTCGACGAGATCAACGCCGTCGCGCCCGACACGCCCGTATTCCTCCTGCATCTTTACGACCGGGCACTCCTGAACGGGGCCGCGCTGCGCGCGGTGGGCTATACAAGAGACACGCCGGAGTTTCCCGGCGCCGAGATCGTGCGCACCGCCAGCGGCGAGCCGACCGGATTGCTGCTGGCCAAGCCCAACGCCACCATCCTCTACGCCACCCTCGCCAAGGGACCCAAGCTGCCGCCCGACTATCAGAAGAACTCCACCCGCCACTTCATGCGCGAGCTCAACCGCCTCGGCGTCACGAGCGTCATCGATGCTGGCGGCGGGTTTCAGAACTACCCGGACGATTACCGCATCATCGAAGAGCTGCATCGTGATGGCGAACTCACGATCCGCATTGCCTACAACCTGTTTACGCAGAAGCCCAAGCATGAGCTCGAGGATTTTGCGAGCTGGGCGAAACAGGTCGTGCCGGGCCAGGGCGACGACAGCTACCGCCACAACGGTGCCGGCGAGATGCTGGTTTACAGCGCGGCCGACTACGAAGATTTCCAGGTCGAGCGGCCCGAAATGGGGCCATCGATGGAAAGCGAGCTCGAGCCCGTCATCCGGCTCCTGGCGCAGAACCGCTGGCCGTGGCGTTTGCACGCGACCTACAACGAATCCATCACGCGCGCCCTCGACGTCTTCGCAAAGGTCGACCGCGAGATCCCGCTCAATGGCTTGCACTGGTTCATCGACCATGCGGAGACCATCGACGACCGCAACATCGAGCGCATCGCCGCGCTTGGCGGCGGCATCGCGGTCCAGCACCGCATGGCCTATCAGGGCGAATATTTCGTGGAGCGGTACGGTTACCGGGCGGCCGAACGCACGCCGCCGATCCGCCGCATGATCGATATGGGAGTGCCGGTCGGTGCCGGAACCGACGCCACGCGGGTCGCTTCGTATAATCCCTGGGTGTCGTTGTCGTGGCTGGTCACCGGAACGACCGTTGGCGGCCTTGCGATCTACCCGACAACCAACCGGCTCGATCGCGAAACGGCGCTGCGGCTATGGACCGAGGCCAATACCTGGTTCTCCTCGGAGCCGAGCAAGAAGGGTCAGATCAAGGAGGGCCAGCTCGGGGATCTGGCGGTTCTGTCGGGCGACTATTTTTCCGCGCCGGACGACGGCATCCAGGACATCACATCGGTTTTGACCCTTCTGGGCGGCAGGATCGTGCATGGCGATGCCGAGTTCGAGGACTTGGCACCCCCAATGCCTCGCGCCATGCCGGATTGGTCGCCGGTCAATCGCTTCGGCGGATATCAAGCGCGCGCCGCGACTCGCCCACAACCCAACCATTCCTTTGCGGCCGCGGGCTGTGGATGCGATAACGCCTGTGCCATCCATGGCCATGCGCATGCGTGGGCCGCAGCCGTCCCGATCACAGACGATAAGGCATTTTGGGGCGCGCTCGGCTGCTCCTGCTGGGCGCTTTAGCGCAAGAGTGGGTCCCCGCCCTGCGAGGTTCATCATGACGACAGGCGAAACAAAACCGCCGGCGACTCCCCTGCCCGGTGATGCGTCATCGCTGAGCCCGTTCCGTTATCCGACCTTCACGGTGCTTTGGCTCGCGACCGTGGTCTCGAATATCGGGACCTGGATGCAGAACGCAGCGGCGGGCTGGCTGATGACCGGTCTCGACCCTGACCCATTCATCGTCTCGCTGGTGCAGGTCGCGACATCGCTGCCGATGTTCCTGTTTGCGCTGGCGGGCGGCGCGCTCGCCGATATCGTGGATCGCCGCCGATTGTTGATCGTCATCCAGACGGCGGTCGCGGCGCTGGTCGCGGGCTTCGGCCTGCTGGTGTGGCGCGGCCATGTGACGCCGCCCATCCTGCTCGGTTTCAGCTTTCTGGCTGGAACGGCCGCAGCGCTCATCGCGCCGGCCTGGATGTCGATCGTGCCACAACTGGTGCCACGGCCGCATCTCCAGCCGGCCGTCGCGCTCAATGGCGTCGCAATCAATGTCAGCCGCGCCATCGGGCCGGCACTCGCCGGGCTCATCATCGTGGCGTGGGGCATGGCGGCACCGTTTTGGCTCAATGCACTCAGTACGCTCGGCGTCATCGCGGCCCTGATCTGGTGGCGGCCGCCCGCCGATACGGCTGCAGGGCATCTCCCGACCGAACGATTCGGCCGCGCCATCCGGGCCGGGCTTCGCCACGCCCGCAACAATCCGCATCTGCGCGCAACGCTGTTCCGCGCCGCGGGATTTTTCATATTCGCGAGCGCCTATTGGGCGCTGCTGCCGCTCACCGCGCGCGACCAGGTCGCCGGCGGTCCGACGCTCTATGGCGTCTTGCTGGGCGCGATCGGGGCCGGCGCCGTGGCGGGAGCCTTCACGCTGCCGTTCGTGCAGCGCCGTTTCGGGGCCGATGGGCCAGCCTGGGCCGGAACGGTCGGCACCGCGATCGCGATGGTGCTCTATGGGCTGGCCAGGCAACCCGCCGTGGCGCTGGCCGCAAGTGTCGTGGCCGGCGTGTCATGGATCGCCGTGCTGTCGGCCCTCAACGTCTCGGCGCAAGTCGCGTTGCCGGGTTGGGTGCGCGGCCGCGGGCTCTCGATCTTCAGCACCGTCATGTTCGGCGGATTGAGCTTCGGCAGTGCGCTTTGGGGGCAGGTCGCGGCCTTGACCAGCCTGCCTGTCGCCCACTTCATCGCTGCCGCGGGAGCGCTGCTCGCCATTCCGCTGCTCTGGCGCTGGAAGCTTCAGACCGGCGCCGGCGTCGACTTCACGCCCTCCATGCACTGGCCGCAGCCCACACTGTCGCACGACATCGAAGCCGATCGCGGACCGGTCCTGGTCACCGTCGAATATCGCGTCAACCCGGCCGATCGTGGCGCGTTCGTGGATGCCATCACGAAGCTCGCGCCGGAGCGGCGGCGCAACGGCGCCTTCGAGTGGGGCCTGTTCGAGGACGCCGCCCACGATGGACGGTTCTTGGAGACCTTCCTGCTGGATTCCTGGATGGAGCATTTGCGCCAGCACGAACGGGTCACAGAGGCGGATCGCGCCCGGCAGGAGGCGGTCCATCGTTTCCAGACCGAAGGGTCCCCGAAAGTGACGCATCTGATCGCTTCGGAACGCGGCACCGCGTGAGCGGTGCGCGGACGTTCAGCCTAGGCCGCAACCTGCGCCAGCTGCCGGCGGCGCATGGGCTTGAGGACGAACAGCGCCAGCAGCCCGGTGAGCACGTCCATCCCGATCACCAGGGAGAAGACCGGCATCCAGCTCCCGGTTCTCTCGAAGATCATGGCGGCGACCGGGGCGCCGAGAATCGATCCGAGGCCCTGCGCCATGTAGAGGAAGCCGTAGTTGGTGGTGGCGTATTGCGTGCCGAACGTATCGGTCAGGGTCGAGGGAAACAGCGAGAAGATTTCGCCCCAGCCGAAGAAGACGAGCCCCGACAGCACGATCAGCATGAAGGGATCAGTGCGGTATTGCAGCATCATATAGATCGCGGCGCCCTCGAGAATGAAGGCGGTGCCCATGGTGTTCTCGCGGCCGATGTGATCGGACACGAAACCGAAGAACGGGCGCGTCAGTCCGTTGGTGATGCGATCGAAGGTCAAGGCCGCCGGGATGGCGGCCATGGTGGCGCCGAGAATGGTGACGCTGGTGCTCCCATCGATCCCGAACGCCTTCGCAAAGCTGGTGAATTGCGTGATGACCATCAGGCCGCCGGTGGACATCATCGACATCATGACGAACATGAGCCAGAACACCGGCGATTGCAGCATTTCCCATGGCGTTGCGCTGGCGGCCGCGCTGGCGAGGCCCGGCGGGATTGCGACTTCGGTGTCCCGCGGCGCCCGCAGCGCGAGCGCGCCGACGACGCCTACGGCGGCGAAGATCGAGCCGAAGATGAACAACGTGTGCTGGTAGCCTGACGCTTTCAGCATGCCGTCGATCGGGAAGGTGGTGAGGATGGCGCCGAAGCCGTAACCGGCCGCCACCACGCCGGTCGCAAATCCACGCCGCTCGGGAAACCATTTCACCATCAGCCCGATGACCCCGATATAGACAATGCCGGTGCCGATGCCGCAGAGCAGGCCATAGGTGGCATAGAGGCCCCAGAGCGAGTCGATGGAGGACGATGCGATCCAGCCGGCGCCGCTCAACAGCGCGCCGACACCAATCAGAAATTTGGGCCCCAGTTTCTCGACCAGGAAACCTTGCACCGGCGACAACCAGGTCTGCAGCACGATCAGGATCGTAATGGTCCACTGGACCTCGGACAGAACCGCGCCGGTGGTTTTCTGGAACGAGGGCACGAACAGGGTCCAGACATATTGCGGGCTCGAGATCACCATCATGACGATGAAACCCATGAGGAGCTGCCGCCAGCGCGTGCCGGCAGACGCCTCCGCAAAATCGAGAGCCATGGTCTCAAAGGTCGGCGTTTCAAAAGCGCGCGCGTGTGTCATGGGGTACACCTCCGGCCTGACGAGGCCCGCCACAGGCTGCGTCGCAAAAACAATGCCACCGTCGGCGGTTGAGCAATCAAATCACCCCCGGGCAAGTGACGGGATTTCAAAGGATATTTCAGATTCTGGTGGCCTGAGGCGGCACGGGCCGGCGAATCCTGCCCCAAATTTAGGCCATTATGGCGTGTATGCAGGCACCCACCACGAGACCCGCACGCGCCCCGGCGGTCCGCGCGGCACCGCGCTCTCAGCGACAATGCCCCCTTAAAGGGGCCGGGTGGGCTCAAGCAACAAACACCGAATTTGCCGAGAGACAGGACCCCCAGCCGGAGCGGGAGGGATTCGGTACCGGCTTGCCTAACAACAAATTCACATGCAATCGCCCTGCGCAGCGACGGGATCGCGGATCATGCTAGAGTTGCGGGCTCGCGCTTATGCTTTGCTCGCTCCGTCGGATACTCGCCATGCGCTGCTGCATCTCGCCCGCTGCCATCGCGCTCGCCACGGCGTTCGGCTTCGCCGTCGCCCTGCCGCTCGTGCCGGCCTCGGCGCAGGACGCCTCCCGGCTGCCCGATTGGACCGGCCAATGGATCCGAACCGGGCCCGGCAGTTTCGATCCCACCAAGCCGCCTGGGCTGCGCCAAGGTGCGCCGCTCACGCCCGCGTACCAGGCGATCCTGGAGGCGAGCGTCGCCGCCCAAGGCGCGGGCGGCCAAGGCAACGACCCGATGGCCCGCTGCATCCCGCCCGGCATGCCGCGCATGATGATCAACTACGGCCTCGGCATGGAATTCGTCCTGACGCCCGAGACGACCTATTTGTTGTTCGGCGAGCCGATGCGGCAACTGCGTCGCATCTTCACCGACGGCCGCCCTTGGCCGGCCGCGATCGTGCCGACCTTCTCGGGCTATTCCATCGGCCGGTGGGAAGGCAACGACGGCGAGGGCCGCGCCTCCGCGCTCGTGGTCGAGACCCGCGGCCTGCGCGGACCGCGCAGCTACGACAGCAACGGCGCTCCGTTCCATGCGGACGACCAGACCGTCGTCGAGGAGCGGATGCATCTCGACCCGGCCAAGCCCGACTTGCTGTACGACGACATGACGGTGCACGACCACGCCCTGACGCGCCCCTGGAGCGTGCGACGCAGCTACCGTCGCGAGCGCCATCCGGTCTGGCTCGAAACGATCTGCGGCGAGGTCGAGCCGCAGGCGAGGATCGGCTCCGAGGACTATTTCGTCACCTATGACGGGTTGCTGATGCCGACCCGCAAGAACCAACCGCCGCCCGATTTGCGGAATTTCAAATGAGGGCGTGCCGGCGGTGATCGCGGCGAGCACGTAACGATGCGGCCGCAGGCGGCGTCGCCGCCGCGATCTATTCCTCCTTGAAACCGTAGTCCGGGACGTTGCCGCTGTTGCCGTAATATTTGAAGGGCAGGAACTTGCCCGACATGGTGATCTTCACCCGGTCCCCCTTCGGATTTGCCACGCGCTCCATTTGCAGATCGAAATCGATCGCCGACATGATGCCGTCGCCGAACTCCTCCTCGATCAGCGCCTTCCAGGCCGGTCCGTTGACCATGACCAGCTCGTAGAAGCGGTAGATCAGCGGATCGGTCGGCGGCATCGGGCTGCCGCGCATCGGCACCTCGTTGAGCATGGCCTCCTCGCTCTTGCTCAGCCCGAACAGCTCGGCCGCCTTGCCGGCTTGCGGCTTGGTGAGCTTCATCTGACCAAGCAAGGCGCCGGTGATCAGCATCGGCGACATGCCGCCGATCTCGGCGCAAATGTATTTCCAGGTCCACGCCTTCTCGCGCTTGATGTCCAGGATCTTCTCGGTCAGCTCGATCCGTTTCATACCGGCCTCCTGCTCTGCTGACCTTCGTCAGACGCGACTGGTCGACGACAGGGACAGCGCATACATCTCGTATTCCACGCGCACCGTTATGATGTGGTCGCGCATCGACCGCATGGCGCCTTCGCGATCGCCGCGCATGATGGCGGTCACCACCAGGTCGTGCTCCATATGCGACTTCGCCAGCCGGCCGAGATTGCGGAACTGGGCGCGGCGGAACGGCTGCACCCGCACGCGGGTCGCGAGCGTGATCTCGGCCAGATAGGTGTTGTGGGCGCCTGCATAGATGGTCGAATGAAAGGCCTCGTTGATCTCATGATAGCGCTGCGGATCCCCGCTCTGGATCATGGCGCGCAGCTCGTCATGCGCCGCCGCCAGCGCATGGCGCTCGATCGGCGTGATGCGCGCGGCCGCGAGCCCGGCGCAAAGCGCCTCGAGCTCCGCCATCGCCTCGAACATGCCGATCAGATGCTCGTGGTCCGGCTGCGCCACCACCGACCCGCGATGCGCTCGCGACTCGATCAAGCCGCTGGCCGCGAGCTGGCGGATCGCCTCGCGCACCGGCGTGCGCGAGACCTGGAAGCGGCGCGCGAGCTCGGTCTCGTCGAGGGCCGAGCCGGGCGCCAGGGTGCCGCGGACGATCTCGTCGGCGAGCTGCAAACGAAGCTCCTCGGCGAGCGTCCGGCCGCTGCCGCGAACCAGCCGGATAGCCGGTTCCGCCGCGACGCCGATCGCGCGCTGCCCGATTGGCTCCGTCACGTTCTTGCTCCGATGAGGGTCGCCAAATCGGATATCGCGCCAAAGGCCGGCTGATGCGGGATCGACAATGTCAGCACGTGCGGCGCGGCGTCGCGCCGGCGACGGGCCGGTCCAACGCCGACCGGTCGGAGCAAAGGATGGTCCGGGGCCGGACGCAACGGCGTGAATTTTGATTGTAAGTCATCTCGTATTTCCTCCCTCATTAGGCGGGGCCGGATGGGTCGCTTGAGGCCGCCCAAGACTTTTACCGCGTGACGAGCACTTGCACCGCGTGACGAGCCGACCCGCTGCTCGAATCTCGAACTGGTCGCAAACTCTGTGCCAACATCCGTCGATTGCGGCACGGGCGCCGAGCCTACCGGCATTCTGGCTGTTGCGGACCTGCGACGCATACTGTGCAACGGAAACCGCAACGAGGGGGTGATTACGAATTAGGCAGCCTGCGACTAAGTGTATGCAACTGCGCGCCTTAGGGTCAGCGGAGCCACCGGGCTCCTGCTGATTGTCGCCGGAAGTCAATCACTTAAGAAATGCGCGCGCCTGGCACGCTCCTTGCGGAGCTCGAGGGCGAACCCAATGCAGAGGCTTCCCCTTGTCCCTTGCAACCATCGCTGCCGAGCCGGCACAGCTCACCATCGACCTCGACAAGACGGCGCTCGTCATCATCGACATGCAGCGGGACTTCCTGGAGCCCGGCGGTTTTGGCGCGGCGCTCGGCAACGACGTGGCGCGCCTGCAGATCGCGGTCCCGCCCTGCCGGGACGTGCTCGCCGCCGCCCGCCGTTGCGGCCTGCTGGTCATACATACGCGCGAAGGGCATCGCCCGGACCTGTCCGATGCTCCGCCCCTGAAGGTGGAGCGCGGCGATCCGGCGCTGCGGATCGGGGCACCGGGCCCGATGGGCCGCATCCTGGTGCGCGGAGAACCCGGCCACGACATCATACCGGAGCTCTATCCGATCGCCGGCGAGCCGGTGATCGACAAGCCCGGCAAGGGCGCCTTCTACCAGACCGACCTCGAATTGATGCTCCACAATCGCTCGATCGACACGCTGCTGGTCTGCGGCGTCACCACGGAAGTTTGCGTCAACACGACCGTGCGCGAGGCCAACGACCGCGGCTTTCGCTGCATCGTCCTCTCCGACTGTTGCGGCTCCTACTTCGCCGAGTTTCACGAGATGGGCCTGGCCATGATCAAGGCCCAAGGCGGCATTTTCGGCTCGGTTTCCGCATCCGCGCCGCTGCTCAGGATTTTGGCAACGGTGCAATGAAGGCCGGCTGATGCCCGCTCTTTCATGCTGAATTTATGCCGGAGCAATTCATGGGTGCTGAGACGCTTCAAAGCCGCCGTGCCGCAATTGTATACAATTGGTGATGGCGAATTAGTCCTTGCGGCCAGAACCGCGACGGACCGACTGAGCCCACCAACCGCGGCTCACGGAGCGACATCGCGATTTTCCGCGGAATTTCGAAGTATTGCGACATTTTAGGTACGCTGTTCGGAAAGCATGACAACACGACGACACTTGGCACGCTGCTTGCGAGTTTGATCACGCAATCGAATGAGATTGCGTACGTCCTCGGTTCACCCGCGGGATGATTGCTCTCGTGAGGTTCGGCAGACGCTGCACATTGCATGAGCAATCTCACAAAGGATTCAGATCAAACAACGCGGGTCGGAGAATACGGGGGTCAGGGGTAAATAGGGGTCAAGAGGAGATTTCCATGTTCGCTACTCGTGTTGCGTCCGTGCTCGTCGCCGCCACGGCGTTGGGCTTTGGAGCGCTCGGATCCGCGGCGTCCGCGGCCGACCTGAAGCTCAAAGCGCCACCGCCGCCGCCAGCTGAATCGCTGGATATCCATGGCTTCGTGGACCTGTCGCTCAAGAATGACTACATGACGCCGCGCGGCTTGCTGGTAACGAACACAGGCCTCACCACCCAGATTCTCATGGGCCTGGCATTCGACGTCTACAAGGACAAAGCCGGCTTCATCAACGATATCAGCTTCTCCGGCGGAGTGTGGAACGATCTGTGGAGCGAACAGCACAACCCGGTCGTCGACTCGTGGAACGAATTCGACTGGTTCATCGGGATGAACGTGAAATTCGCGCAGAATTGGACGTTCGGGGTTCAATATATTGAATTCCTCAGCCCTCCGCATGCATTCCCGGGTATCGAGAAGAACGTGGAGTTCAGCCTCTCGTACGACGACAGCAAGTGGAACACGGTGCTCCCGCTGCATCCTTACGCAAAGTTGTTCTTTGCAGCCTCAGGCCCCTCGACGGTCGTTCTCGGAAAGGCGGGCGATACCTACGACGTGGAGCTCGGCTTGGTGCCGACATATGATCTCAACAAGAGCGGCGTGCCGCTGGTCCTCACGGCCCCGACCTGGGTGACGGTCGGCCCGAAGACCTACTGGAACAACGGTGCCACCGGTTGCGGCCCGTCGGTTCTTACACCCTGCGCGACCAGCAATGCAGGCGTGTTCTCGACCGGCCTGACCGGGAAGACGCCACTCACATTCATCCCGAAGAGGCTCGGCAACTGGTACGCCGATGCGGGATTCCAGTACTACCACCTGATCAACGACAGTTTGATGCTTGCGCAGACCATTACCGGAACCGCCGCGTCCTTTGCGTCCGCGCATCGCGACATCTTGGTCGGCTTCGGCGGAATCGGCTTCGGCTTCTGACGGAGGTTCTACGGAGGGGTTGTCCCGGCATCTGGTCGTAGCTGTTTCCGCGATCCGGCGCGCGGCTCCCCCTCCGCTCTAGCACGGCTCTCGTACGACTCGCGTACGCATGTGCTCGCGACGTCATCAGGCACGCCGGAGCAAGGCAATGTTTGGGTCAGCCTGATCGACAGGAGGGTGTGATGACGATGATGGAGCAACGACGCCCGGTCTTGTGGACGCCGGGTGACTGGAACGCATTCTTCGGCTTTGGCACGAATATTCTGGTCAACATGCTGGTTCTGACCGGCTTGCTGCGCTTCGTGCTGAAGATGCCGGACTCGATCGTCTTCGGACGCATCCTGCCCGCGCTCGGGCTGATGATGTGCCTATCGACGTTCTACTACGCCTTCCTGGCCTATCGGCTGGCGCTCAAGACCGGCCGCAGCGACGTGTGCGCGCTGCCCTCGGGCATCAGCGTCCCGCATATGTTCATCGTCACCTTCGTGATCATGCTGCCGATCGCGCTCAAGACCAATGATCCGATCAAGGGCTGGGAAGCCGGCCTGGTCTGGGTGTTCTTCCAGAGCTTCATCCTGATGATCGGCGGCTTCATCGCGCCCTATATCCGCAAGATCACGCCGCGGGCCGCCCTGCTCGGCACGCTGGCCGGTGTCTCGGTCACCTTCATCAGCATGCGACCTGCGCTCGAGATCTACATGACGCCGGTCATCGGGCTCACCTGCTTCGCCATCATTTTGGTGAGCTGGTTCGGCGGCTTCAAATATCCGAAAGGCATTCCGGCAGGCCTGGTCGCCATCGCGGTCGGCACGCTCATCGCATGGGGCTCCAACGTGCTCGGCCTCGGCTATGGCGGCTTGAGCATCGGTGGCGTAGCCGGCGCTTTCACCAATTTCGGATTTTCCTTGCCGATACCGGCGGTCGATCACGTGTTCTCCGGCTTCCAATATCTCGGCGTGATCCTGGTCACTGCGATCCCCTTCGGCATCTACGATCTGGTCGAGGCGATGGACAACGTGGAGAGCGCCGAGGCGGCCGGCGACCCCTATCCGACCACGCGCGTGCTCACCGCCGACGGCGTCGTCAGCCTGATCGGTTGCCTGATGGGCAATCCTTTCATCAATGCGGTCTATATCGGTCACCCCGGCTGGAAATCCATGGGCGGCCGCATCGGCTATTCGGCCGCAACCGGCATGATGGTGATCGTGCTGGCGTGGTTCGGCGTCATCTCGCTCATGTTGGCGGTGATTCCGGTCGTCGCGATCTCGCCCATCCTGCTCTACATCGGAATGCTGATCGGCGCGCAGGCGTTCCAAACGACGCCCTCGACCCATGCGCCCGCGATCGTGCTGGCCTTGACGCCGCATCTGGCCGCCTGGTGCAAGACGTTGATGGATGGCGCGCTCGGAGCCGCCGGCACCTCGGCGGGTGCGATCGGCTTCGACAAGCTCGGCAATGTCGGCGTGCTCTACCACGGACTGGAAATCCTCGGCGGCGGCGCCATCCTGACCGGCCTCGTCTTGGCGGCGATCGGCGCCTTCATCATCGACAAGAAGTTCGCGCACGCGGCTGCGTTCGCGGTGGCCGGAGCCGTGCTCACCTTCTTCGGCTTCATGCACGGTGAATCGATCGGGATCGCGGTCACTCCGACGGTCGCGGTCGCCTACGCCATCGTGGCGGCCTTCCTGTTCGGTTTGAGTCGCTATCCGGCCGTGGCGTCGGCCGCGGTGCCGATGCACGACAAGGCGCTGGCGTCGATGCCGGCTGAGTGAGTTCGCGGGCGATGTGAGTTGGCATCAAACGCGAGGAACAGATCGGCCTACATTCGAGCGTCGACCGGTCTGTTCCCACCCGCTCTTTCTAGTCTGCCCATTTATTAGGCCAAAGCCTCCGCCTTGTATGCACAGACCCGTCAGGGCATCGGCGCCGATGCGCGCGCGGCGGAGAAAAGCCAAGCGATTCAATTCGTTACCGATCGGTTGAGCGCCAATGGCGCCATGGCACGGCGTTTGCGGTGAGAAGCTGCGCCGGGCCGCTTCTCAAGCGACGCATCACAGGGTCGAGCTTCGACAGACATCGTTCGACAGGCATCGGGAGGTTGCGATGAAACGCCGCGAATTCCTGGGTTCAATGACCGCGCTCGCCGCCGGCAGCGTGCTGCCCATGCCGGCGATCGTGCCGGCCGGCGCGCAATCGCGCCAAGAGACGTTGCTGATCGTCTCGGAGAGCGGTCCCAACAATCTCGACATTCACGGCGTCGGCACCAATGTTCCGGGCTACGAGGCGTCCTGGAATTGCTACGACCGCCTCATCAGCCACGAGATGAAGACGCTGCCGAACGGCACGCCGTACTACGACCGCGATAAGCTCAAGCCGGAACTGGCCGAAGACATGAATGTCGGCGACATGTCGGTGACATTCAAATTGAAGAAGAACGCGACCTTCCACGACGGCACCGCCGTCACCGCCAAGGACGTCAAATGGTCGCTCGATCGCGCCGTCACGGTCGGCGGCTTTCCAACCTTCCAGATGGGCGCGGGCTCGCTCGAAAAGCCGGAACAGTTCGTGGTGGTCGACGACCGCACGATCCGCGTCGATTTCCTGCGCAAGGATCGCCTCACCCTCCCGGATCTCGCCGTGATCGTTCCCTGCGTGCTCAATTCCGCACTGGTGCAGAAGCACGTCACCGAGCAGGACCCCTGGGGCCTCGAATTCACCAAGCAGAACACCGCCGGCGGCGGCGCCTACCGGGTCGTCAAATGGAGCGCCGGCACCGAGGTCGTGTACGAGCGCAATGAGGATTGGAAAGGCGGTCCGCTGCCGAAGATCAAGCGCATCATCTGGCGCATGGTGCCGTCCTCCGGCAACCGCCGGGCGCTCCTGGAGCGCGGGGATGCCGATATCTCCTACGACCTGCCGAACAAGGATTTCGCCGAGCTGCGCGACGCCGGCAAGCTCACCATCGTGTCCACCCCCTACAGCAACGGCATCCAATATATCGGCATGAACGTGAAGAGCCCGCCGTTCGACAATCCGAAGGTGCGCCAAGCGGTCGCCTACGCGATCCCCTATCAAAAGATCATGGACGCGGCGCTGTATGGCCTCGCCAAGCCGCTCTACGGCGCCCCGGCCGGTACGCCGACCGAAACGGCTTGGCCGCAGCCGCACGGCTACACCACCAATATCGCCAAGGCCAAGGCGCTCTTGGCCGAGGCCGGCTATCCCAACGGCTTCGAGACCACCTTATCGTTCGATCTGGGATTTGCCGGCGTGAACGAGCCGATCTGCGTGCTCACGCAGGAAAGCCTGGCCCAAATCGGCATCAAGACCACGATCAACAAGATTCCGGGCGCCAATTGGCGTACCGAGCTGACCAAGAAGACCATGCCGCTCTACACCAACGTGTTCTCGGGCTGGCTCGACTATCCGGAATACTTCTTCATCTGGTGCTATCACGGCAAGAATTCGATCTTCAACACGATGAGCTACCAGTCGAAACCCATGGATGCGCTGATCGAAGGGGCGAGCGCGGCGGCCGCGATCGGCGAGCAGGCGACCTACGACAAGGACGTGAAAGGTTTCGTCGATCTGGCATTCGCCGACATGCCCCGCATCCCGCTCTATCAGCCCTATGTCAACGTCGCGATGCAGAAGAACATCACCGGCTATCAGTACTGGTTTCACCGCCGCCTCGATTACCGCGCGCTGGTCAAGGGTTGAACGCGCGCAAGGATCCCAGTCATAGGGACTTGAAGTCATGGTGAGCATGATCCTCAAACGGCTGGTGCTGGCGGTGCCGAGCCTCATCGGCGTGGTGATCGTCACCTTTCTGTTGACGCGCGCGCTGCCCGGCGATCCCGCCGCCTATTTCGCCGGCCCGGCCGCCACCAAGGAGGCGGTCGAGCAGGTGCGGGTCAAGCTCGGCCTCGACAAGCCGTTGCTGGTCCAGTTCGTCCACTATGTCGGCGACCTGTCGCGCGGCGATCTCGGCGCATCCTTGACCACCGGCCAGCCGGTCGCGATCGAGATCCGGACCCGCCTGCCCGCCTCCGCCGAGCTCACCCTCCTGGGCCTGATCCTGGCCGTGGCGGCGGCCGTCCCGCTCGGCATAGCGGCCGCGATCCGCCCGGGCTCGATCATCGATCATGCGTGCCGCATCGTCACCACCGCCGGCGTCTCGCTGCCGGTCTTCTTCACCGGGCTGATCCTCGTCTACGTGTTCTACTACCTGCTGGGCCTCGCGCCCGCTCCGCTCGGCCGGCTCGACGTCTTCTTCAGCCCGCCGCCGCAGGTTACCGGCTTCTACCTGATCGACAGCCTCATCGCCCGCGACGGCGAGCTTTTCATGGCGAGCCTCAAGCAGCTGGTCCTGCCGGCGTTGACGCTGGCCATCTTCTCGCTCGCACCGATCGCCAGGATGACGCGCGCCTCGATGCTGGCGGTGCTGTCGTCGGATTTCGTGCGCACTGCGCGCGCGAGCGGCCTTTCCGGATTCACCGTCGTCGTCACCTATGCGTTCCGCAACGCCATGCTCCCGGTCGTCACCACGCTCGGCATGGTGTTCTCCTTCCTGCTCGGCGCCAATGTGCTGGTGGAGAAGGTCTTCGCCTGGCCGGGCATCGGCTCGTTCGCGGTCGAGGCGCTCATCGCCTCCGACTTCGCGCCCGTCCAGGGCTTCGTGCTCACCATGGCGGTGATGTATGTGATGCTCAACCTCGCCATCGACATTCTCTACGGGATCATCGATCCCCGCCTGCGGCTCGAAGCATGAGCGAGCTCGCTCTGCCCAAAGGCGGTGAGCCGCGTGCGACCGGCCTCGGAGCGGCGGCGCAGCATGTCCGGTACGTCCTGCGCGAGAATGCGGTGACGGGATTTGCATTCGCGCTGTTCGTGATGATCGTTCTCGCGGCCGTGCTCGGTCCCTATCTGGTGCCCTATGATCCGCTGGCGAGCGACACCGCGGCGGCCCTCAAGGGCCCTTCGCTCGCGCATTGGTTCGGCACCGACCAACTCGGCCGCGACGTGCTCAGCCGCGTCATCGTCGCCACGCGGCTTGATTTCTTCATAGCGATCGCTTCGGTGGCTCTGGTCTTTCTGATGGGCGGCATCGCAGGCGTCGCGGCCGGATTTTTCGGCGGCTGGACCGACCGCATCGTCGGCCGCATCGCCGACACCATCATGGCGTTTCCGCTGTTCGTCCTCGCCATGGGGATCGTCGCCGCGCTCGGCAATTCGGTGCAGAACATCATCCTGGCCACCGCCATCGTGAACTTTCCGCTCTATGCGCGGGTCGCCCGCGCCGAGGCCAATGTGCGCCGCGACGCCGGCTTCGTGCTGGCCGCGCGGCTCTGCGGCAACGGCGAGGCCCGCATCCTGCTCGCCCAGGTGCTGCCCAACATCATGCCGATCATGGTGGTGCAGATGTCGCTGACCATGGGTTACGCCATCCTCAACGCCGCCGGCCTCTCCTTCATCGGGCTCGGCGTGCGCCCGCCGACGGCCGAATGGGGCATCATGGTGGCCGACGGCTCGACCTTCATGGTGTCGGGCGAATGGTGGATCGCGTTCTTTCCCGGCGCCGCCCTGATGCTCGCCGTGTTCTGCTTCAATCTCCTCGGCGACGGGCTGCGCGACATCGTCGATCCGCAGCGGCGAACCTGAGAGCCGCGATGACTGCGCTTCCTCTTCTCGACATCCACGATCTCACCGTCGAGTTCGCGACCCGCCGCGGCATGGTGCGGGCGGTCGAGCAGGTGGATCTCAGCCTCGCCAAAGGCGAGACCGTCGGCATCGTGGGCGAATCGGGCTCAGGCAAGTCGGTGACGTCCTATGCAGTGATGCGCATCCTCGACCGCGCCGGGCGGATCGCCAAAGGATCGGTGCATTTCAGCGGGCTCGACTTGTGCGCCGCCACCGAGCCCGACATGCGCAACCTGCGCGGCCGCGAAATCTCGATGATCTTCCAGAATCCGCGCGCCGCCCTCAATCCGATCCGCAAGGTCGGCCGCCAGATCGAGGACGTGCTCCTACAGCACGCCCAGACCGAACCGAGCCAGGTAGCGGAGAAGGCCATCGAGATCCTCGATCAGGTGAGGATCGCGCGACCGCGCGAGCGTTACCATGCCTATCCGTTCGAGCTGTCCGGCGGCATGTGCCAGCGCGTCGTCATTGCGCTGGCA
>Ga0209068_10000143_pt1 | contig 43993 bp, 42 predicted proteins | sample ColStrG_CSR_2012_FD_187200 | JGI IMG/M metagenome (GOLD analysis project Ga0209068, IMG submission 187200) | Freshwater sediment microbial communities in response to fracking from Pennsylvania, USA - Cold Stream Run_MetaG_CSR_2012 (SPAdes)... | ecosystem: Environmental > Aquatic > Freshwater >...
GATCGGATGGGTCGCGAACAGCGAGTAGCCGGGTTCCAATTCGATGGTCCAGAAGCTGTTGAACTTTACGACCGCGGTGTCGGGATCGTAAAACGGCGTTCCGGTGATTTGCGCGGGAACGTGAAAACTGATCGGTGAGCGCGGATGGGCGGCCACGGTCAGCGGCGGGTGATCCCAATCCCACGACAAGACCCCGCCACGCACATGCACGTCGCAAGGAAGTGGTATTACGAAACCGTAGGTCATTGCGTCGACGAAGGGCGGGCACTGCTTGACCGTGCGCACGCTCTCGCCGTGTGTATCGGAAAAGGCGGTACGCGGCATGGCGCGAAGCCACTCGGGCAAGGCTGCGCGTGCCAGCTTCGGCGTCTCGAGGTTCGGCAGCATCGCGGGATCGCACCGGAACACGATTTTCATGATCGCCGATCGATGTCTGGTGGATGTTCAGTGCGAGGTCTGGCTGGTTACCGATGATTTGCTGTGATAGGGTGGATTGTGAACAATTCCAATCAAAACTGGGTATGACAATGCGCAGGTGGTGGAGGGTCGCAGGTCTGGCCGCCGTCACATTCCTGGCATTTGGAACAGTCCATAGCCTTGCCGAGGACGCCGGGGAGACAAAATTTGAAATCCCCCTGGGCGATGTGCCGCGCTTCACCGACGAGGCATCGGCGGTGGCAGCCTGCCAGCCCGATGGTGTCGTCTGGGCCGACCGCAAGACCGGGTTCTACTATCCCAAATTCTACGCCGACTATGGCACGACGAAATTCGGCTTCTACACCTGCTACAAGCAAGCGGTGAAGGCGGACTATTGGAGCTTGACCCCCGCCTCCGACGGCGGGCACAAGGGCCGGACGTTCCCACAATTCTTCTGTGGAGCCTGCTTCTAAGCGGTTGTAAGTGGTTGCGACAGGGGCGGTTTCCCACCCCTGTCTCGTCAGTCCAAATCTCGGGACTCAGGTCTTCTTGGCAGGCTGCTGCGCCTTCCAGGTCTTCAACAGCTCGTCATAGTCGACGGTCACGCCCTGCGGCTTCTCGTTGGCCAGCTTGCGTTGCGGGGCGATGTTGCCGTCCTTTTCGGACTTGGCGTACCAGTATTCCGGGTCCTTCTCCTCGTTCATCTTGGGACCCAGCTTGCCCTGCACGCCTGACTTCTCCAGGCGGGCCATGATCGCATCCTGGTCGCGGGCCAGGCCATCCATCGCCTGTTGCGGTGTCGCCTCGCCGGAAATGGCCTTCGAGACGTTCTGCCACCAGACCTGGGCCAGACGGCCGTAGTCAGGCACGTTGACACCGGTTGGCGTCCAAAGCACGCGGGCTGGGCTGCGGTAGAACTCGACCAGACCGCCGACCTTCGGCGCGATCTTCGTCATCTCGTCGTGCCATATGTCGCTCTCCCGGATGAGATGCAGCGAGAGCAGCGATTTCTTAAGCGTGACGGTCTTGGACGTGCAGAACTGCGCATAGAGCCAGCCGCACTTGGTTTTTTCTGGTGCGGCGTATTTCAGCAAGGTCCACAGGCCGACGTCCTGGTAGCCGAGCTTCATGCCCTCTTTCCAGTAGGCTCCGTGGGGGCTGGGGGCCATGCGCCATTTGGGCGTGCCGTCCTTGTTCATGACCGGCAGGTCCGGCACGCTCAAGGCATGGGTGAAGGCGCTGTACCAGAAGATCTGTTGGGCGATATGGCCCTGGCCAGGCACCGCGCCAGCTTCCAGGAAGTCCATGCCCGAGGCCTCGGGGGGTGCGTATTTCTTCAACCATTCCACGAACTTGGTCGTGGCGTAGACAGCCGCCGGGCCGTTGGCGTCGCCGCCGCGGCTGACCGATGCGCCGACGGGAACGCCGTTCTCGATGCGGATGCCCCATTCATCGACCGGCTTGCCGTTGGGTAGGCCCTTGTCGCCATTTCCCGCCATCGACAGCCAGGCGTCGGTGAAGCGCCAGCCGAGAGACGGATCCTTCTTGCCGTAGTCCATGTGGCCATAGACCTTCTGGCCATCGATCTCCTTCACGTCGTTGGTGAAGAAGTCGGCGATGTCCTCGTAGGCCGACCAGTTGACGGGAACCCCGAGCTCGTAGCCGAACTTTTTCTTGAAGGCGGCCTTCAACTCGGGCTTCTGGAACCAGTCATAGCGGAACCAATAGAGGTTCGCGAACTGCTGATCGGGCAACCCGTACAGCTTACCGTCCGTAAACGTTGCAAAGTCCAGGCCGATGAAGTCCTTGAGATCGAGAGTCGGACTGGTAATATCCTTGCCGTCGTTGGCCATGAAATCGGTGAGCGAACCACCGACGATGTCGTTGAAGCGCGGATGGGTGCCGATGAAATCGCTGTCGTTCATCCAGAAATCGTAGATCGGCTTGCCCGACGCGATCTCGACCTCGATCTTCTCGACCAGCTTGCCCTCATCGAGCAGCTCGTGATTGACCTTGATGCCGGTGATTTCAAGGAATGCCTTGGTCAGCGTCTTCGATTCGTAGTCGTGGATGCCGAGGATTTCCGAGATCGTGCTGACTTCCATGCCCTTGAAGGGTGTCGATGCCTTGATGAACCACTCCATCTCGGCCATCTGCTGCTCTTTGGTCAGCGTTGACGGCTGGAACTCGCTGTCGACCCATTTCTTGGCTGCATCCATTTGCTGGGCGTAGCTGGGTGTCGAAGTGATGATCGCTGCGCTTGTGACGGCTGCGGTCGCTGCAACGGCGGCCCCACCCTTCAGTACGTCACGACGTTTAACGTCCATTTTTGCTTCCTCCGGATTGTCCCACCGAACACAACGCCCGGCAGGCAGGCACTCAAAACTCAGGCAAAAGTGAAAATCCCAATGCCGTAGAGCACGGCGAGCCCAAGTGGATACCAGAGGGCGCCGCCCCCAAATCGCATCCACAGCACGAAGATGAAACCCGACCCGATCAGGGAAACAAAGAACCGGTCTCCCCGTGTGGTCGGAAATCGCAAGATGCCCACGCGCGGCGTTTCCGGCCTGAACACCGCCAGCAACGTGAGAATGATCAGCATCGAGGCGATAAAGCCGAAAAACAGAGCCGTCTGCCACGTCCAGGCCATCCAATCGAGCATTGCGGGTCCCCTCAGACGCGGCCAAGGGCAAAGCCCTTGGCGATGTGATTGCGCACGAACCAGATGACCACGGCGCCTGGGATCATCGTCAGCACGCCGGCGGCCGCCAGCAGCGACCAGTCCATACCCGAGACCGAATAGGCCCGGGTCATGACCGCGGCGAAAGGCAATGCCTTGGCCGATGTCAGGTTCGTCGCCAGCAACTGCTCAACCCACGAAAACATGAAGCAGAAGAACGCTGTGACGCCGATGCCGTTGGCGATCAGCGGCAGGAAGATGCGGATGAAGAAGCGGGGAAAGGAATAGCCGTCGATGGCCGCCGTCTCGTCGATCTCGCGCGGCACGCCGCCGACAAAACCCTCGAGGATCCACACCGCCAAGGGCACGTTGAACAGGCAATGGGCAAGAGCAACGCCCAAGACCGTGTCAAACAGCCCCACCGCGTAGTAGAGCTGGAAGAATGGCATCGCGAATACGGCAGGCGGCGCCATGAGATTGGTCAGCAACCAGAAGAAGAGGTGCTTGTCGCCAACAAATGCGTATCGATTAAACGCATAGGCGGCGGGCAATGCGACAGTCACCGAGACAACCGTGTTGATCGCCACATAAAGCAGCGAAACGCCAAAGGCGTGGACCCACGCGGGGTCATTGAATATGGCGATGTATTTCTCCAGAGTCGGATGCCGGGGAATGATCGCAAGGCCCGATACAATGTCGGTATTGGTCCGCAAGCTCATGTTGATGAGCCAATAGATGGGCAGCATCAGGAGAATAAGATAGACAGCGACGCCAATCTTGGCAGTGAGACTTTGCTGCATCAGACATCCCTCCGGCGCTCGATCTGGGTCATGATGGTGTAGAAGACCCAGCACACCGTCAGGGTGATGAGGTAGTAGACCATCGACATCGCGGCGGCGTTGCCGAGGTCCACCTGCCCAAGCGCGATCTTGACCAGGTCGATGGACAGGAACGTGGTGGCGCTTCCCGGGCCGCCACCGGTCACGACAAAAGGTTCCGTGTAGATCATGAAAGTCTGCATGAAGCGCAAGAGCACGGCGATGACGAGCACCTTTTGCAGTTTTGGCAGCTCGATATTGGTGAAGGTCGCCCAGCGGCTGGCGCCATCGATGCGCGCGGCCTGGTAGTAGGCATCGGGGATCGCGCGCAAGCCCGCATAGCTCAACAGCACGACCAGCGGCGTCCAGTGCCAGACGTCGATCACCACGATCGTCGTCCAGGCCGAAATGGTGTTCTGGGTGACGTTGTAGGGCAGGCCAATCCCCGTCAGCGCGGCCCCGAACAGGCCAATATCGGCGCGGGTGAAAATCTGCCAGATGGTACCGACGACGTTCCAGGGGATTAGCATGGGCAAGGCGACGAGCACCAGCGAGATACCCACCGCCCATCCCTTCTTGGGCAGGCACAGCGCCACCGCGATTCCCAGCGGCACCTCGATCAATAGCGAGGCCAGCGAGAACGCCAGGGTGCGGAACAAAGCGTCGTTGAACCTTGCGCCGATCTCCGTCGTCGGGTCGAGCAGCGCGCGGAAGGCGGCATCCCCGTTCCAAAAGAAGCTATTGGCGCCGAGCGTGTCTTGCACCGAATAGTTGACCACGGTCATCACCGGGATGATCGAGGAAAACATCACGAAGGCCAGCACTGGCAGCACAAAGAGCCAGGCATAGTTGTTGATGGGTTTGCTGGTCATGCCGCTGCTCCGGGGACGCGGACGTCATCGGCATAGACAAGTGTGTGTTTCGGATCGAACGCGACCCTGGCCTCATCGCCGATACTGGTGATGTCTGGCGGCACCGAGGCCACCAGTTGGTGTTGGCCAAGGCTGAGATAGGCGAGGCGCTTGCGCCCGAGATCGGCGATCCTGCGCACCCGCACCGCGACACCGGGCCCCGAGGTCAAGGTCGCATAGTCGGGCCGGACACCGATTTGAATGCGCTGGCCACTCGGCAACACAGGATAGGACGCGCCCAGCTGGATCTCGCTCCCCTCGACAAACGCCCGTGAGCCATTCACTTGGGCCGGCAGCAGGTTCATGCCCGGAGAGCCGATGAAGTAGCCGACAAAGGTGTGTTCCGGCCGCTCGAACAACTCGGCCGGGGTGCCGATCTGCACCGCCCTGCCATCGTTCATCACCACCACCTTGTCGGCGAAGGTCAACGCCTCAATCTGATCATGGGTCACGTAGATCATCAGCAGGTTAAGCGCGCGGTGGACCGCCTTGAGTTTCGAGCGCAGTTCCCATTTCAAGGCCGGATCGATCACTGTCAGCGGCTCATCGAACAGCACCGCCGAAACGTCGGCCCTGACCAGCCCGCGGCCTAGCGAGATTTTCTGCTTGGCATCGGCGGTAAGACCGCGCGCGCGCCGGTTGAGATCGGCCGTCAGTCCCAGCATCTCGGCGATCTCGGCCACCCGGCTATCGATGAGCGGTTGTGCCAGCCGCCGGTTTTTCAGCGGAAAAGCAAGATTCTGGGCTACCGTCATGGTGTCGTAGATGACCGGAAACTGGAACACCTGGGCGATGTTGCGCTGCTCCGTCGGCAGGTGCGTCACGTCCTTCTCGTCAAACAACAGCCGGCCCTCCGATGGGATGACCAGGCCAGAGATGATGTTGAGAAGTGTCGTCTTTCCGCAACCTGACGGTCCGAGCAAGGCATAGGCCTGGCCTTGCTCCCAGACGTGCCGCAGCGGCTTCAGCGCGTAGTCCTTGTCACTGCGCGGCTTGCCGGCATAGGCATGGGCAATCCCGTCCAACGTTATGCGCGCCATCGGTCCACTCTCATGCTGATTTCGCCATCGCGGGAGTCGACACCAAGTGCCCGGCCGCATCGAATACGAAGGCGCGGGCCGGATCGAGACTGACTTCGACGTCGCTACCCGGCTCCCAGACCTGAAGGTCCTTGGCCAGGCAAACCCAGACTCCAAGCCCCACTTCGACACGCACAAAGCTCTCCGAACCGCTGATCTCGGTCACCGCGACCTTCCCCGGGAACGTCAGTCCCGAAGTGAGCGAGGTTCCGATCGCCACGGCGTCGGCGCGGAAGCCGAGCCGGTACGCGCCGTCAGGCAGTTGCGCTAGCGGACCCGACGCAGGAACGGTGCGATCATTTACCAGCGTGAGCATCGGGCCGCTCTTGCTGACGGCCAGCTCGTTCAGCGGCGGATCGGAAAAAACTCGCGCCGCATCAATGTTAGCGGGCTGGCGATAGACTTGGGCGGTTGGCCCTACTTGCGTGACCCGGCCTTCGCGCAGCGTCATAACCGTGCCGCCGAGCAGCAGCGCCTCGGTCGGCTCCGTGGTCGCATAGACCAACACAGCGCCGGTCTGGGCAAAGATGCGCGGCAGCTCCTCGCGCAGCTCCTCACGCAGTTTGTAGTCCAGGTTGGCCAATGGCTCGTCGAGCAGCACCAGCTCGGCCCGCTTGACGAGAGCACGTGCGATGGCCGTCCGTTGCTGCTGGCCGCCCGAAAGTTGCGCCGGCATCCGTTGCAGGAGGTCCTCGAGCCGAAGCAGGCGGGCGGCCTCGCGAACCCGGGTCTCGATTTCGGTCCGGTTGACACCCGCGACCCGCAGCGGCGACGCGATGTTTTCGTGCACCGTGAGCGAGGGATAGTTCACGAACTGCTGGTAGACCATCGCCACCGAGCGCTTGCGCACCGCCAGCCGGGTGATGTCCGTCCCGTTCGAGACGATCCGTCCCGTGGTTGGCCGATCGAGGCCGGCCATCAGGCGCATCAGCGTGGTCTTGCCGGCGAGCGTGGGGCCGAGCAGAACATTCATCGTTCCCGGCAGAAGCGATAGCGACACATCGCTGATCAGCGGCACGCCAGCTTCCGATAGGCCAATATGATCCAGAACGAACGTCACGCTTTGCTTCCCCATGTCATCATTGGGCGGCCTGCCGCGAGGCTTGCACGGTCTTGATGTGATCGTCGATCGCGACGATGTCCGTGGCGGCAAGCCTCAGCCCCAGCTTACTGCGTCGCCAGACGATGTCCTCGGCCGTCATGGCCCACTCGGAGGTCATCAGATAGCGGATTTCCGCCTCGGTCAAATCGGCGCCAAAGTGACGGCCAAGATCGTCCAGGGATTTGGCCGTGAGCAGGATTTCCGGAACCAGGGTTCCATAGGCGCGAGCCAGCCGGCGCGAAAAGCGAGGCGAAAGAAACGGGTAGCGCGACCTGACCAATTCGACCTCGGACTCGAAGCCTTGAACCGGGAAGTCGCCGCCGGGCAGTGGTGATTGGGCGGTCCAGCCAACAGGCTTCCGTGCTTCGGGAAGAAACGGCTTGAGCAGTCCCAGTGCCGACTCGGCAAGCCGCCGGTAAGTTGTTATTTTTCCTCCATAAACACTTACCAGCGCGGCCGCGCCATCGACGGCATCGACCTTCAGAACATAATCGCGCGTCGCCGACTGGGCCTCCGAGGCCCCATCATCATAGAGGGGACGCACTCCGGAATAGGTCCACCTGACGGTGTCCTTGGTCACAGCTGTCCGGAAATAGTCGCTGGCCGCCTTGCACAGGTAGACGATCTCGTCGTCCGAGGTTTTCGCGGCGCCTGGATCGCCGGCATAGTCCAGATCGGTGGTCCCGATCAGGGTGAAATCCTGCTCATAGGGAATCGCGAAAAAGACGCGGCGGTCGGCATTTTGAAAGATGTAGCACCGGTCATGCGCATAGAGCCGATCGACCACGATGTGGCTGCCCTTGACCAGCCGCACCGATGCGGGCGCGTTCTGGTGCAGGATTGTCCCCAAGACATCTCCTACCCAGGGGCCAGCGGCATTGACCAGCGTGCGCGAGCTAATGGTGCTCACGGTGCCGGTCAGTTCGTTCCTAACGGTCAACTGCCAGACACCATTGTCGCGCTTGCCGCTGAGGCATCGGGTCCGGGGTGCGATGACCGCGCCGCAATTGGCGGCATCGCGGGCATTCAAGACCACGAGGCGAGAATCCTCCACCCAGCAATCGGAATATTCAAAGCCCAAGACATATTCAGGCTTGAGCGGTTGGCCCGATGGGTCGTCGCGCAGCCGCAAGGTCCGCGTCGGCGGCAACAGCTTGCGCCCGCCGAGATGGTCATAGAGAAACAGACCCAGGCGCAGCAGCCATGCCGGCCGCAAGCCGCGGTGATGGGGCAGCACAAACCTCAGTGGCCAGATGATATGGGGCGCTATCCGCCACAAGGTTTCGCGCTCGAGCAGCGCTTCGCGGACCAGCCGGAATTGATAATATTCGAGATAGCGCAGGCCCCCGTGAATGAGCTTGGTCGCGGCGCTGGACGTGCCGGAGGCCAGATCGCCCTTTTCGCAGAGAAAAACCGACCAGCCGCGTCCGGCCGCATCACGGGCAATTCCGCAACCATTAATGCCGCCACCGATGACGGCAACATCATAGAGTTCGCTGGCCTTGCCTGTTGCCACGCAACTATCTCCACCCGCCAGTCGCATGCTTGCGAATGTAGGCTTTGCCTATCTCTGGTTCAGGGGAGGCTATAACGAACAAAACGCGCAACGCAAGCGAATAAAACGAACATCAGGTGGCGTCGATCGTGGACTCGACCTGGGCAATGGCCTCCATTTCCGATGGACCCCCGGTCTCGATGACCTTGACCTCGCACTCCGCACACATCTCAACGATCGCCGGCGACGGCAGCCGGTCAGTGATGAACACGTCGATTTCAGACATATGGGCGATTCGCACCGGCGCCGAGCGCGAGAATTTGCTGCTGTCGGCGACCAGCGCGATCTTGCGCGCATGGCCGATGATCGCGCGCGATATCTCAACCTCGCGAATGTCGAAGTCCAGCAACGTCCCGTTCGCATCGATCGCCGATGTTCCAATAATCGCCGTGTCGACCCTAAATTGCTCGATTTGCGAAACCGTGACCGCGCCCACGATGCCTCCGTCACCATGTCGGATTGTGCCGCCCGTCAGAAACACCTCGATGTCCTTCTGGTGATGGAGTTCGTTGGCCACGTGCAGGTTGTTGGTGATGACCAGCAGTCCGGAGCGCCCCGCCAGCGCGCGGGCGACTTCCTCGGTCGTGGTGCCGATGTTGATGAACAGCGAGGAGTTGTCGGGAATGAGCCTGGCGGCGGCTTGGCCTATCAACCGCTTGTGCGGCTGGGCGACGAGCTGGCGGGCCTCATAGGCGAGATTCTCGACCCCTGAGGCAACGATGGCTCCACCGTGTACCCGCACCACCCGGTGAGCCTCGCTGAGCTCGTTCAGGTCGCGGCGTATCGTTTGCAGGGTAACGGAGAAGTGGGTGGCCAGGTCCTCGACCGTCACTCTTCCAGATTGTCGGAGCAGGTCGACGATCTTGGATTGCCGATACGTCGAGGCGCGCGACGATGAGACCGTCATTGCCATTTGCCTTGCCGAAGCTTCAAACACTCAGATTGAAGGCTATCGAAATCCGCAAGCCCGTGCCGCGATATGGCCGGACTTGGTGAAACAGCCAGGACGGAAACAACAGCAGCAGGCCGGGACGTGGACGGATGGTCTCGGCAGCCCCGACCGATTGGCCGTCCTCGCCGGAGAATTTCAGCGTTGGCGCGTACATGCCGGGGCCGGCGCCTCTGGGATCGAGCATCTCGAACTCCCCGCCAAGGCTTGGGTCGGTCGCGCAGCCCCCATCCTCGACATAATAGCTCCCGGACCAGAAGGCGCCGGGATGATAGTGGCAGATATTGGCATCGCCCGGCCCATTGACATTGGCCCAAGCCATGACGCTCCAGCTTGGCCGCACCGGTTTGCCCTCACGATCGGCGGTCATGCGGTTTGCCAGTTCCTTGGCCATCTCCAGAATGTCGGTGACTGGCTGTCCTCCCCATTTGAGAATGTTGCGATCGGAATGCCAGCCACCGGCGTTCGACGCCTGAACCGAGGGCGACTCTCCTCGACGTTTCAATATGGCCGCCAGCAATTCGACGTTTCGCGCTTCAGCATTGGGCACTTCGAGCGCCGCCACCGGCGTGGCAAATAGTCCGCGTACTGCGACGTTCAACCTTGAACTCATGGGAACCTCTCAGTACTGATCAGGCAACCGCGACGGCTTTCGGGCAACAGGCCGTGACCGATGGCCTATGTTTGGCGGCGGCAGCATAGTCCCGAAGGCCAAGTGCCGCAATCGGCGCGCCCTGCGACGTCTACTGCGCGGGTCCTAAACCGTTCTCGCCGCGTAGAAATTGACCACGACGTGCTCGGCTTCGGCAAAAAACAGCCAGCGCTCGATGATGACACCCAAGGCGGCGCCCATAGTCGCCAGCACAAGCGCAGCGGTCTCAAGGCCGCCACTCAGGTCCGTGGCCACCAGGCAAAGGAGGAACGGTGTCGCGAACAACGCTATCAGAACAATCGCGCGCAACCTCCTGGTGTGTTTGCGGGCGACCGCAAAGCCCATCTCGCGCATAACGAAATTGGCCTGCGAATGCGGCGCTTCGAGTTGCCGGACTCTTCCAAAGCGCCCAAGCCCAGTGGCGGTCCCTGGGTTCGCCAGTGGCTGCACCAAGTCGATGGCGCGCCAATAGGTAACCTTCAACCCGCACGCGATAACGGTGAGAATGGCGGCAGCCCGCGAAGTTCCGCCGGCACTGGTTCCAGCAAGAGCCGACAACATGCTCAGCAGTACACACCCCGTCGCCAGCGCCAACGCCACATAGATAGGTGTCGTAAGTGGTTGATGCCATTGCCGGACAGTGAGAAGACTCTGGTAGATCATGCCGGTGGCCAGAACGGTAAGCGGCGCCAGCACGCAAGCGAGCAAGGCGGCGACCGCGAACACGCCATCCGTCCGCCCCAGGATTGACCACCCGAACCACATCACCACCGTCGGCACATAGGTAGCAACCGCAAGCACGCCTTCGCGCGAAAGCCAAGACGAACGCCATTGCGACAGCGCCCGCCATGCTCTTTCAGGGTGGCCAAGATGGAATGTGGATGAGAGGAGACCGGCTGTTATCAGCGCCAGTGCCAGACTGAGGCCAAGCAAGCCAAGCAACCGGTCCGGCGGCAGCGTGCCGGTGAGCACGCCCAGCCCCATCAGGCACAAGAGCCCATAGCCCGCACCCGATGCGGTAGTAAACAGAATAACGGAATAAGCTGGGTGCATTTATTGTCTGCTGGCACCGCGTCGTGCGACGCCAATCAGTTCAAGCGAGCAGGGTTGAATCACGGACCCATCCCAATCGCCGAACCATGCGATGTCGCTGAAGCCGGCTTGCGCAAGCAGCCGATCCAGCGTCGCCCGCGGCGCAAAGCGCAAGCGACTGCGACTGACCTTGCGCTCGTCCATCCGCTTGAAATGAAAGTGGGACTGCAAGTCGATGACCTCCGCCGTCGTGGCTGGACTTGCCTGGTGGTGGATTTCGACGGGACCAAGCCAGAGATGCTCCAGGGACACCGATTTTTCGTGGGTCCAATGCCGCCATTCCTCCGCCAGCGGATTGCGCGATTCGAAGGCCAGCCGGCCACCAGGAGCAAGATGCCTGGCAAAGCAGATAAGCGCGGCGGAAATATCCGTAACCATCTCAAGAACCTGGAAAGCGTGGCCAGTTAGCACGATCAGGTCGAAGCGCTCTTGCAGTGTAAAGGCGCGCATGTCGCCCTCGACCCAGGTGACGGCATCGGCCCCAGCCTTGGCCCGTGCCGCCGCCAACATGCTCGGCGCGGGATCGAGCCCGGTGACACGGTGGCCCCGCGCGGCCAACAGGAGCGCCAACCAGCCGGTGCCGCAGCCAGCCTCAAGAATGCGCAATGGCACGATGCCCGCGAGCGGAACGTAGAAATCGCCTTCGCGCCCGCGCCGGCCCTCGACATCGTAAAGCGCAACCAAATCGGGATCGGAATAATGGGTGGGCATGACGCCATGCGTCGCGGAATATGATCCTCTCATCCGCTCAATGCCTTGTCGATCCAGGCGAACAGCGTTTCGACAGGGGAGCCTCCCCCGACCACCGGAGCCGCTGCCAACGGCGTGGCGGTGGGTCCGGACCGCTTTTCGCGCGGCGGCAGATATTTGTTGGTCGGTCTGAATCCGAGCTCCGGCATCAGATCGTAACCGCCGCGCGCGGCGACGTTCCTCGAAACGGCACTATCGGGATCGCCGAGATCGCCGAACGCCCGCGCACCCGTCGGGCAAGCACGAACACACGCCGGTTCGCGATCCTCGACGGCGAGGTTCTCATTGTAGATTCGATCAATGCAGAGCGTGCATTTCTTCATCACGCCGTCAAGATAGTCATATTCACGCGCGCCATATGGACAAGCCCAGGAGCAGAGCTTGCAGCCGATGCAAGTGTCGGGATTGACGAGCACGATGCCATCCTCGGGGCGCTTGTAAGAGGCCCCAGTTGGGCAAACAGTGACGCAGGCCGGCACCTCGCAATGCAGGCACGAGCGCGGGAAATGCACTGTTCTGGCGGTTGCTCCCTCGCCGACTTCATAAGTATGCACCCGGTTCAGCCAAGGCCCGCTGGGGTCGGGGCCGTAAGGGTTCTGATCGACCAGCGGCGCGGAATAACCTTGCGCGTTCCACTCCTTGCATGAGGTCGCGCAGGCCTGGCAGCCGACACAGATATCAAGATCAATGACCAGGCCGAGTTTCTTGCCCGAGGCCGCGGAAAGCGTGGTCATCGTGAAACCTTGTCAGGATCGCCAATGGTCGCGAACTTGGGGACAATTTCCCTTGCCTCGTCTGCCCTGCATTTTTCCATTCGCACCCTGAGATCATACCAGGCGGCTTGTCCAGTTACCGGATCGGAATTGGAATAGCGGTAGCCGCCGGCGTCGGCTGGAAGCAGGTCGGCGATGAGATGGTTCAGCAGGAAGCTCCGCTGGCTTTCTGGCGCATCGGGTGAAAGTCCCCAAGTGCCCGAGCGCTTGGCGATAGCGTTCCATGTCCACACCGTCTCAGGGTTCATTCCCTCCATCAGCCGGATCTGGCACTTGATGCGACCGGTTGCGCTGGCCAGCCAGACCCAATCGTCATCTGTCAGATCGTGCCTGGCGGCAAGTTGCGGATGCACAAAGAGCCGGTTCTCATTGGTGATCTGCCGCAACCAAGCGTTCTGGCCGCCCCAGGAGTGGTACATATGCATTGGCCGCTGTGTCACGGCATAAAGTGGGAAGGGCTCGTTGACGGCCGGCTCGGCACCTGCAGCGGAATACCAAAATGGAAGCGGATCAAAGTACCTTGCTATCCGGGCGCGGTGTTGGTCCGGGGGCTGCACGGCGCCGTGACCTTCGGCGGCCAGACGGAACCGTTGCAGCGGCTCGCAATAGAGTTGCATGATCACCGGCTCGGCCGCGCCAAGGAACCCGACGCTCACGGCCCATTCGAGATAGGCCTTGTTTGCGTGCTTGAAAAAGCGCGCCTCGGGGGGCAGGTGATGCATGTGAAAACAGCCGTTCTCGATATAGGCCTTGAGCTGATGCTGATTGACGGCACCGCGCCCAAAGCTTTTGCCGTCCGCTCCGCGCCAGCCGGCCAGGGGCCCAATGCCTGGTGCCCGCTCGTGGTTCACGATGTAATCGGCATAACCGCCGGGATATCTCGGCTTTCCGGCGGTATCGATAAATCCGGGGAGCCCGAGCCGCGCGCCGAGATCGAGCAGCACCTCCTGGAATGGCCGCACATCGCGGTTCGGCTTAACAACGGGCTGCCGGATGGCATCCGCGGCGCCGTCCGGGTCCGAAATCGGCCGATCGAGCAGCGAGATGCAGTCCCAGCGCTCCAAATAGGTCGTGTCGGGTAAAACCAGGTCGGCATAAGCCACGGTCTCGGAGGCAAAGGCGTCGGAATAGATGAATCTCGGGATCTTGTAAGCACCCGTCGACTCATCCTTGGCCGTCAGATGCTCAACAACCGCTGGCACATTCATCGACGAGTTCCAGGCCATGTTGGCCATGTACATGAAGAGCACATCGACCGGATACGGATCCGCCAACGCGGCGTTGGTGATGACCATATGCATCAGTCCGTGATTGGCCAGCGGTGCGTCCCACGAGTAAGCCTTGTCGATGCGTTGCGGATTGCCGGCCGCGTCGATCAATAGATCCTCAGGCCCCATTGGGAACCCCAAAGGCGCGCCGCCCAAAGGCGAATCGGGCGCGACCTTGCGTGCCGGGCGAACCGGCGGCGGCGCTGGCTTGGGATAGGGTGGCTTGTAACGGTAGCCGCCGGGGCAATCGATGGAACCAAGCAGAATTTGCAGGATGTGGATCAGCCGGCAGGTGTGGAAGCCGTTGGAGTGCGCCGAGACACCACGCATGGCGTGCATGGAAACCGGCCTGCCGATCATCGTGTCGTGTGATCTGCCTGTCCAATCCGTCCACGGCTGATCCAGCGTGATCGCCTCCTCGAAGGCCGCGTGAGCCAGCTCGCCAGCAATCCGGCGTATCGTGTCCGCCGGGATGCCGCAGGACCGCGCCGCGTGCTCGGGTGAATAGTCCGCTCCAAGATAGCGGGCCGCCAGCAGCGTGAACGAGGGCACCGCCTTGCGGCCATCGGCCAGCGCATACTCGCCCGTAAAGGCAGGCTCGGCGGCCCCGCTCATCGCGTTGACGATCGCGCCTGTCTTTCGATCCGCACACAATGGATGTCCCGCCGTGTCGCGCGCGATCAACCCATCCTCGGCCGTCCCCGGCGCGCGGATCACCAGCCAGCCGGCATTGCTGTAGCGGGCGAGATAATCGAGATCGATCCTGTGTGTCCGCAGCAGCTCGTGGATGAGTGCGCCGACGAAAATTCCGTCTGTTCCGGGACGAATCCCCAGCCATTCATCGGCGATGGCGTTGTAGCCCGTGCGCACCGGGTTGATTGACACGATCTTGACGCCACGGGCCTTCAGCTTGCCCAGCGCGATCTTGATCGGATTGGAGGCATGGTCCTCAGCGACACCGAACAGCATGAAATACCTGGTCCGGTCCCAGTCGGGCTCGCCGAACTCCCAGAACGAGCCGCCGAACGTGTAGAGTCCGGCCGCCGCCATGTTGACCGAGCAGAAGCCGCCATGGGCGGCGAAATTCGGCGTGCCAAACTGGCTTGCCCACCAGCCGGTGAGAGCCTGGCTCTGGTCCCGGCCGGTGAAGAACGCAAGCTTCCTGGGATCGGTGCGCCGCACATCGCCGAGCCACTTGGCGGCGAGCTCAAGGGCCTCGTCCCACGTAATCTGCTTGAATTCACCTGATCCGCGCGGGCCAATTCGCAACAGCGGCGAAGCCAGCCGCGCCGGTGACAGGTGTTGCATGATGCCCGAGGCGCCCTTGCCGCAGATTACGCCGCGATTCACCGGATGGTCGCGATTGCCGTCGATGTATTTGATTTCACCGTCCTTGATATGGACGAGAATTCCGCAACGGCACGCGCACATATAACAGGTCGTCGCCTTCACTTCGTCGGCGGGCGGCGGGCTGAAGTCCACGACAGGTTGCATGGTTGGATTATTCGAGTGTCAGCGTCGAAGAGGGATTGCCGCGGCCAAAACAGGACTTGCTGGGAATGCCTCGGCGCCCCGTCTCGACGGACATCGCATGGCCTCAGAACTACCTTATCGACCGTAGGCCGGTAGAAATGACAACGCAAGAGAGGCTTGCCGGCGTTCGATCATGTGCGGACTGACTAGCATTCAAGAGCCGCGATGACAGACCGGCTGAAGCGCCAAGGCCTTTGACAGCGCCGCGTCTTAACCAGGATCATGTGACGCCTTTTGAGCCTAGTCGCTGGGTGTCGGGTTCTGCGCGGTAGCTTGGCCAACTGCTGAGGTTGCGGGTGACCTTCTCAAGGAATGCGGCACGGTGCTCGGGCGTCGCATGATTCATGTCGTATAGCGCGAGATATTCGCAACGCGCCCGCGATCCGACCACGCTGCGCAACATCCGCGTGACACTTCGGCGCGCCGGATCGCCAACCAGCCATGTTCGCCATCGGTCACCCCCATAGGTGCATACGGCCGTCAATCTCTTGATATTGCGCAGGCATGTCGAGTAGTCGCCATTGTCCGCCATGGTGAAACTGACGCCAGGCAGAAAGACCTTGTCGAAGAAACCCTTCAGGATCGCCGGAAATCCTTGATTCCATACCGGATAGACCATGACCAGGGCCTCGGCGGCCAGCAGCCGGTCGACATAGGGGGAAACGCGGGATCGATTGATTGTGACGTCGTGATACTCGAACCTGTCCTGCCGGCTCATCACCGGGTCGAAGCCCTCGGCATTGAGATCACAGTCGTCCACGTCATGACTGCCGGCGCGGAGGGTTTCGACGACCTTCCGGTGAACCGAGGCGACAAAGCTGGTCTCGACCGGATGGGCAAAAAGCACGAGCACGCGCATGGTCTAAGGCCCCGCATCCCTGGTCCTTGCCTCAAGACCCGGGAAGAGAAAATTTTGTCCTGCGCGGTAGTCAAAGGCTGGGTCCTCCCAGGCGATCATTTTGCCGGGATTGAGCAGGCCCTTGGGATCCGCCTCGCGCTTGAAGGCGAGTTGCACTTCGTCTGTCTGCTTCATGCCACCCTCCTCAAGGGTGTAGCGATGCGGATTGAAGATCGGAGCGCCCATCTGCTCGTGAATCGCCACAATTTGATCGAGCCGCTCGGCTGTGCTGAAGCGGACCAGCGGCAGACCGAAGCAAGTGATCTTGCCGTTAAAACGCACGAATTCGAGGTGGCCCATTACCTCATCGCCGAAATATTCGTGGATGCGTTTCAGCGTCGCGAGTTGATCCGGGAAGGGATAGAGAACCTGCAAATAGGTCATTGCTGGGTCGACGCGCAGGGCGCGCAAGGTTGTGTGGTTCCAACTGAGTTCGGTATTGGACGGCAGCCCCCTGGTCGCGTCGGCGCTTGCCTGCGAGGCATCAAAGGCGATTGACGCGGACTTGTAACGCCGCGTCAACGCGCGCAGGGCATCGAGCCCATGAGGCGCAACCATCAGCAGGACCGCGTTTTTTTCGCGCGCCAGTAGCTGGCGATGACGCAAAAAGTAGTCGTATGGAGCAGGGCTTGCGACGACGGTTATGAGCTTGGTCAGGATTCCGTCCTGCTCGGCCAGGGCATTGGCATAGGCGGCCGCTGCGTCGAAGGCGTCAAAGGCAACGATTACGTCCACCCAGTCGTAAGCTGACGTCAGTGGCATCTCGACCTCCACGATGATACCGTTGGTGCCGTAGGCGTGGGCGGCCTTGTGCAAATTCTCACCAGTCAATTCCATCGACCGGGGCGTTGCCTCCATCGTCAGTATTCGCAACCGCAAGATATTGCCGAGGTCGCGCAGACCACCCCATTGGATCGAACCGACTCCGCCCGAACCACCGGCGATGAAGCCGCCGATCGAGGCGGTCGCGACCGTGGAGGGATGCATCCGCAAGGCTTGTCCACTGGCGCGCGTTTGCCGGTCAATATCCGCCATCAGCGCGCCCGGCTCGCAAATCACTCGTCCGGGATGGATGGCGACAACCTTGTCCATCTCGGCAAGGTTGAGAACAATCCCACCGGCCAGTGGCATCGCCTGGCCGTAGTTGCCTGTCCCAGCGCCGCGTGGGGTGACGGGGATGCCGGTAGCGAATGCAGCGGCGAGCACCTGCCGGACTTCGCTCTCTGATTGGGGGGTCACGACCAGGTCGGCGGTCACGGTGCTAAGCTGCTGCTTCAGTATCGGCGAATACCAATAAAAGTCGCGGCTCTTCTGCTGGACCAATGCTGGGTTGGCCTCGGACTTGATGCCGCCGATCTGGCTGCGAAATCCAGCGATGTCATAAATTGGCTTCATGGCCGCAGACCCTCAAGGCCGTCGAGTTCCCGGTAGGACGGCAGTGTCTGGTCGATGGCTTGGCCCGCGCGCAAGACAATTCGGTCAGCCTGCGGGCGCGAAAACAGCTCGGTATAGGAGCGCGCCGAGGTCACGATAAGATCGGCCGGCGCGCCTTTCGCAAATGGCCTGGTGCCGAGGCCCATCACCCGCCAAGGTGTCTCGAAAATGGCCGCTGTCCACGCTGAAACCGGATGGTCCATATGCAGGATGCGAACACCCTCGCGCCAAACCTCGAGCATGTCGAGATCGCCAAACGGAAAGAACGGGTCCCGCGTGTTGTCGCTGGCGATCATCACGGGAACGCCGGCCGATTTCAGCTCGTGCAGTGCGGTTATCCCTCGCCAGCGCGGCGTGCGGCCGCCGTGCCGGTCCTGCAAGTACATATTGCACATGGGCAGCGACACAACGTTGAGTCCGGCCCTGGCGACCAAGTCAATCGACCGCTGGAAGCCAGGCTCGTCCTGCCGGCTGAGCGAACAGCAATGTCCCACCAGAATCTTGCCAGCAAACCGGTGATCGATGGCGGTTTGGGCGACAACGCCGAGCGAGACGGCGGCGGGATCCTCGGTTTCATCCACGTGAAAATCGAGATCCCAACCCTTGCGCGCGGCCACGGCAAAGAGCGTGTTGAGGGCATCCTGCAGGTTCGGGATCATATAGGTCACCGCGCCCAAGATCCCCGAGCCGTGCGCGGTCACCATGGCCTCGACGTCCACCATGTGATCAGCATTGGCGACCCAATCGACCCCGTACAGGGGAGCTGCCTGGAGATCAATCCGTCCGCGCCATTTCTCGCGCATCCGCGAAACGACGGGCCAGCTCAATCGCGTCTGCGGACCCACGCTGTCAACGTGACTACGGATCGCGCGCGTGCCATGCGCATACGCACAGCGCAGGCTGAAATCCATGCGCGCGGCGACGTCGTCCGCGCTCCAGTTCTTAAGCCGATCAGCCTCGACGGTGGTCAGCGCGCTTGCGAAAGTTCCGTCGGCATTGTGAGCACGCGGCCAAATATGGCCCTTGTCGAGATGCGTATGCACGTCGGTAAAACACGGGAGGACGATGTCGCCCCCAAGCGCCACGCGCGGCAGATCGATGCCTAGATCGCTCCCGGAATGGGCAATTTCAGCAATGCGGCCATCGGCAACGACTATATCGCAGCGGGCGAAGCCTTCGGCGTCCGCCGGCCTGAAATCGGCGGTGAGCAATGACGCAATCAGCCGAACATCGGCAAGCAGGTAGCTTCTGGACTTGGGGATCGCCGGTCCAGTCATGTCCCACGCTCGCGCTCGCTGTCGTGCCATCGCCGCAGTAGCAGATGCGAAAGGATCGCGAGAGCCAGATAAATGATGATGCCCGTGGCCGAAATCAGCACCAGCGCTGCGAACATGACCGGAATGCGTTGCCGGAAGCCAGCCTCGACAATGCGGTACGCCAACCCTGCGCCTTCACCGGCAGAGCCGGCGGCGATCTCGGCGACGATGGCGCCGATCAATGCGAGGCCGCCGCCGATGCGCAGGCCGCCCATGAAATAAGGAAGCGCGGAGGGTAAGCGCAACATCAGCAGCTGCTTCCAGCGCGAGGCACCATAAAGCTGGAAGAGATCAAGCAGATTGTGGTCGGCCGAACTCAAGCCCAGAACCGTGTTCGACAGGATCGGGAAAAAGGCGACGAGAAAGGCGCAGGTCAAGACCGCAGTATTGGTTCCCAGGTAGATCAGCAGCAATGGTGCAATGGCAACGATCGGTGTGACCTGCAGGACGACCGCGAACGGGAAAAGCGCCCGCTCGACGACCCGCCATTGCGTGAAGAGGATTGCCAAGGCAACGCCGCCGATAACGGCAGCCACCAGTGCCTCGATGGTTATGGATAACGTAACGTACAGGGATCGAAAAAGCGTGACCCAGTTCTCGACGAGCGCCGTGGCAACCAGGCTAGGGGCGGGAAGGATATAGTGCGGAACGGAGTAGTAGCGCACCGCGCCTTCCCAGACCGCCAACGCCAGCAGCAACGCCGTACCGGGCAGGATGATGTTGAGCACCTTCGAGGCCATCATGCCGTGTCGTCCGCGATGCTTTCATTCATCGCCAACCGCAGCGCGGCGGACGTCTGACGGCATTTCTCGGCGTAGGCCGCGCTAAGGCGAAATTCCTCGTTGCGCGGCAGGGGCGCCGGCACCGAAATTTCCGTCACCACGCGCCCCGGATGGGCGGCCATGACGAGGATCCGGTTCGAGAGATAGACACTTTCATAGACGGAATGGGTCACGAAAACGACGGTCGCTCCGAGTGCGCATTTTAGAGCTACAAGATCGTCATTCAGCTTGCCGCGCGTGATCTCATCGAGCGCCGCGAAAGGCTCGTCCATCAGCAGCATCGCCGGCCGCGTCACCAGGGCACGGGCAATGGAAACCCGCATCTTCATGCCGCCCGACAGCTCGCGCGGATAGACCTTGGCAAACCCATTCAGCCCGACACGTTCCAGCGCCTCCATCACCCTGGCCTCGGCGGTGCGGCGCGATTGGCCGGCAAGCCGCAGCGGCAGCCAAACATTGGCGAACACCGAACTCCAAGGCATGAGCGTCGGCTCTTGAAACACGAAGCCCAGCTCTGGCCGGACGCCCCGCCAGGCCAGTTCGCCTCGCGTGGGTTGGGTCAAACCGGCAAGCAAACGCAATATGGTGGACTTGCCGCATCCCGAAGGACCAAGCAGCGACAGGAACTCTCCATCGCGAACGTCCATGTCACAGCCCGATAGGGCCGTAACACCGTTCGCAAAGGTTTTCGCGATGCCACTCAGCGACGCCAGCGGAGCCGTCGCGACCGCTGCCCCTGCAGCGCCAGCGTCGGGATCGGCGGCAACGGCCAAAGACATCGTTTTATCCGTGCCCTAACTCATTTCGGATGCAGTTCAAGGCCGACGCCCTTGTCGACGAATTGCAAAGTGTAGGCCTTCTTGTAGTCCAGGTCCGCCTTGACGACCTTGGCCCTCGCCATTTGATCAAAGAAATCCTTCATCCGTGCATCGGTCATGGCGCCAATGCCCAACTTCAGCGTGTCGCCGGAATCGACAATGCCATAGTCCTTCAATTTGGCCATGGAGAAGGCGATCTGGTCGTCGGTCATATCCGGATTGTCCTTCTTGATCCCGGCGTTGGCGGCGGCATTGTCGCCGTAGAGATAGTGATACCAGCCGATGGTCGAGGCATCGACAAATCGCTGCACGAGATCAGGCGACTTGGCGACGATATCGGCGCGAGTTTCAATCGTTGTCGCATAGGTCGAATAACCCTGGTCGGCGAGCAGGAAGATGTTGGGCTTGAAGCCGCCTTCCTTCTCGACCGCGAAGGGTTCCGACGTCAGGTAGCCTTGCTGGATCGAATTCTTGTCGCCAATGAACATGGCTGAGTTGAAATTGTAGGGCTTCACGGTCTCGTCCTTGAAGCCATGGGCGACCTTCATCCATTCATAGAAGGTCGCGACGCCGCCCTTGCTCACGATGGCCGCCGCCTTTGGCAGGTCAGTCCACCTATCCAGCCCCACGGCTGGATGCGACATGAATATTTGCGGGTCCTTCTGGAAATGGCCTGCCACCACCACAATCGGTATGCCCTGCTCAACGGCATCGAACGCCTCGAGCATGTTGCCGCCCATGACAAAGTCAATCTTGCCGGTTGTCAGCAACAGGGTGTTGTTCTTCTGAGGGCCACCCGGCACAATCGTAACGTCCAAACCGTATTTGGCGTAGGTGCCATCGGCGACCGCCTGATAGTAGCCCCCGTGCTCGGGTTCGGCGAGCCAGTTGGTGCCGAACGACACTTTGTCGGCTGCCAGGGCGGAGCTGCCCAACAAACAAATGAACGAGAGACTTGATAGAACGACACCAGATATGGCTTTCATTCCGTTGCACTCCCCGGCACCACAAACACCCCTACTGCACTGCACAATCAAATGTCGCACCCTTTTTTGTGCGCTGCAAGCGGCTGATTGACGGGCGTGCAGGCGGCACATAGCATTGCCGTCATGCACCCACTTATGCCTCCAACAATTCATCCGCCCTTCGCGCGCTATTCGCATGGGATGGAAATTCCGGCGGGAAGCAGGCTGGTCTTTTGCTCTGGGCAGCTGGGCATCGGCCGGGATGGCGCCATCCCAGGCGATATGCAAGCGCAAGCCCGGCTCTGTTTCCAGGCCATCGGGGCGATTCTCGGCGAGGCCGGCATGACCCTTGCTGATCTGGTCCGTCTGAATGCCTATGTGACGGAGCCGGATTATCTCGGTGGATACATGCTGGTCCGAGACGAGTTTGTTGCTGTCCCGCCGCCGGCATCGACTCTGATGATCGTGAAGGGCTTCGCGCGGCCTGAGTTCAAGATCGAGATCGAGGCCGTGGCGGCGCGCGCGCCCTGATCGGCCGGAGAGGCTCATGCTATCAACGAAATACTGGGCAGACCTGTCGTGGCAGGATTTTCAACACGCTGACATGAAGTCAGTCGTGGCGGTCCTTCCGGTCGCCGCAATCGAGCAGCACGGCCCGCACCTGCCCGTGGGCGTGGATACTTTCATTAATGAGGGCCATCTCGCGCGATGCGTCGCCCGAATGCCGGCGGACCTCGACGTGCTGATCCTGCCTACCCAGAGCATTGGCAAGTCCAACGAGCACATAGCGTTTCCGGGCACCTTGACGTTGTCGATGGAAACCGTGACGAGGGCATGGACCGAAATCTGCGAGAGCGTGGCGCGCACCGGCTGTCGCAAACTTGTGTTCGTCAACTCGCACGGTGGCAATGTGCCGGTGATTGACGCCGTCGCTCGCGATTTGCGCGTTCGCCTCAGGATGCTTGTCATCAACGCCGCTTGGAGCCGGTTCGGCTACCCCGATGGTATGTTCGAGCCGTCGGAGAAGAGCCACGGGATTCATGCGGGCGACTACGAGACATCGTTGATGCTGGCGATCAGGCCCCAAACTGTGCGGATGGCGGAGGTCCGAGATTTTGTCAGCACCGGCGCCGCCATCGAGAAAGAGTTCAAATGGCTGCGACCGACACTGTCGAATAATTTTGGCTGGATGGCGAGCGACCTCAATTCCCTCGGCGCGGTGGGTAATGCCTCCGCCGCCACGGCCGCCAAGGGCGAAGCCTGCGCCGACCACGGCGCCGCGGCCTTCATCGAATTGCTGCGGGACGTTGCGGCATTTGACCTGGAACGTCTCATTCAGGGCCCCCTGGGTTGACGGGTGCCGGGGCCCAGCCCACTTCACCCCGATTGTTTGCTGGCGATCTTCAGTATCCGCGCGCGGATTGGGCTCAAGTCGCGCCCAAGACCCATCGCGTCGGAGCGGCGGTCCAGGACGGCCCTTCAGAGTCCTTTTCCAGCGCAACTGTCGATGACCAATTGACAACCCCCAACGCACACGGCGCCGAGGGCGCCGCGAGCTTCTTGCAGCCAACTAGCGACGCGTCGTCGATCGTTCGATCAATTGGCCTTGCACGATTTTCAGCTGCCCTCCCGCCGATGTATTGGAAGAAATCATTGTCTTTAGCGAAGCGATGGCTTCGCCGACCATCGATTTGCAATCCTGCTCCACAGTCGTCAAATCGAGGGCACTCCAGGATGCTTCTGGGATGTTATCAAAACCTGCAACAAGCACCTCCTTCGGTACCTTCAGGCCAAGGACACTCCGCAGCGCGTCCAGAACTCCAATTGCCATCAGATCATTCGCACAAAAAATTGCTTCCGGGACCGCGCCACGCCGTTTCAATTCAATAACGGCATCAAAACCACCTTGATACTGATAGCCTCCGGTCAGAACATCGACACTGAGACAATTGTGTTCGACGAGGCGGGATCGATAGCCGCGCAGCCGTTCTTTGCTCGCATGGCTGCCTTTTGACCCGGCAACGAAGGCAAATGTTCGCGCCCCTCGAGAAACGAACAGGTCGGCGACGAGTGACCCACCGCCTGCACCATCGGAACAGACGGACGATACCCACTTATTCTTGACTGGCGTATTGAAGGAAATGGTCGGGATCCTCAGGCGGGCCAACGCAGCTGCTGCTTTGTTTGTCAGGACAGGCAGGGCGCTGACGATTGCGTCGATCCGGTAGCTAGCCAATTTCGGAACGATGCCGTCGAGCGAGTGTTCCTTGTCATTGTGAACGAGTAGAACCTGCAACTCCTCGGTCTGTAGAGCCTTCGTGAATTCCTCGAGCGCCCTCGCGTAGAACGGGTTGCTCGTACCGCTGATCACGACTGCGACCAGATGGGACCGGTGCTTCAGCAGGATGCGCGGCAGAAAGTTCGGGCTATAGCCTAGTTTTTCGGCCGCCTGGTACACCTTGCGGCTGGTTTCCTTCGAAACCAGCTTGCCGCCGGAGAAAGTCCGCGAGACCGCCGACTGGGATACTCCCGCCATCCGGGCGACGTCGGTCGAAGAGGGATACCTGCGATTGTGTTTCATACCATCCATGACAGATGAGGCTGGCGCGACGCGACAGCCGCACGGGCCTAAATCGTCTTGAGCATTCCGCCGTCAATGAAGTAGGTCGACCCGACACAGTAGCTGGCTCTCGCCGAGCAGAGATAGACGAAGAAATCGGCGATCTCTTCGGGGGAGGAGAAGCGTCCGATCGGAGAGTTCTCCTTGGCCAGGCCGTCGATATAACCCTTCCAATCGCCACCTTTGTCAGCAGTCAGTTGCTTGGCTGTCTTGACCCAATCGGGCGTCAGCACAAAGCCCGGATTGACGACGTTGACCCGAATATTGTCCTTGATGAACTCAGTTGCCATGGTCTTCGAAAGCATGACGAGCGCGGCCTTTGTGACATTGTAGATTGGCTCATACCAGAGCGGTTGAGCCGCGCAGATCGACGCATTATTGAGGATGACCCCGCCGCCGCGCCGTTTCATTGCGGGCACGAGCCCGCGAGCGAGGCGCACGGCGGCCATGACGTGCAGATCCCAATAGCTCTGCCATTTCTCATCGGGGGCGTTCATGATTGTTTCGTTGCTGCCGGTTCCGGCGTTATTTATCAAGATGTCGGCACCGCCGAATTCCTTTTCGGCGGCGGTTACGACGCTGGCAACTCCGTCGCCTGTCGCGACATCGGCCACCAGTGCCCTGACCCGCACCTTGCCGACGCTCGCAATTTCGGAACGAGCCGTCTCCAGTCGCTCGGAATTGCGGGCCACAATGACGATATGAGCGCCCTCCGCGGCGAGACCCTTGGCCACGGCCAGACCGATGCCGATGCTGCCACCGGTTATCACAGCGACCTTGTCGCGCAATCCCATATCCATGTCTGAAACTCCCAGGCTTATTTGACGATCGGAATCTTCGATCGATCGATGGTGATGGCGACCGCGGCGATCAGGACCGCACCGAACACGATGTTCTGGGCAAAGATGTTGACGCCAAGAAATGTCATGCCGATCCGCACGACCGATATGATCAAGGCGCCAATCAATGTGCGCCAGATACTGCCGACACCGCCGGTGATTGCGGTGCCCCCGACGACCACCGCGGCTATCGATGGCAGCAGCATCTCGGCTGCAAGGGTTGGTGATCCGCTTGCGAGGCGCCCGGCAAGAACGACACCCGCCAGTGCCGCGAATACCGCCGAGAGAACGTAGGCATAGATCTTCTGACGGTCGACCTTGACTCCGGAGGCATAGGCCGCCGGCTCGCCCGCTCCGATAGCCGCACTGTAGCGGCCAAAGCGCGTCTGGCTCTGCAAGATGTGGGCGACCACGAGAACGATGAAGCCGATGATAATGACGTTCGGCAGGCCGAAGACAGTGCCAGTTATCCAGGTCTGATAGTCGCGATCCAGCTCACCGAGCGTGATCGAGCGCTCCTTCGAAAGCACCAGGGCGCTGCTGGCCAACACACCGCTCATGGCTAGGGTGGCAATGAAAGATGGGATTTTGAGCAGCACATGGGCGAGACCCGACGCGAGCCCAGCCAGTATGCCCACCCCAAGCGCGAGCGCGAATGAACCATAGCCTAGGCGTGCCACCGTGAGGGCAACAATGACACTGGCGAGCGATGCCATCGATTGCAACGAAAGATCAATGCCTCCGAGCATGATGACAAAAGTGACGCCAGCCGCCAGGACAAACAAAACGGCGGTGTCGCTCGCCAGCTGCAGAAGTGTCGATGGACGCAGGAACGACGGCTGCAACACACCAACCAGCGTCACCAGCAGAACAAGCGTCACCAGGGGCAACCATTGCCGCAGCTTGTCCCGGTCGAGTTGTTGAATGAATTTCTGCATGATTGGCCTCAAACCATATGCTGGATGAGATCGATCTGCCGTGGCTTGTGCCCGGGCGGAGCCTCGGCGCGATGCGTGATCTTGCCGTCGCGCATGACAAGCAGCGAATGGCTGAGGCCGATCGTCTCTTCCAGGGTGTCGGAGGTGAGGATCACGGCAACGCCGTCATTCGTGACCGCGCGGACGAGTTCATACACCTCCTCTTTCGCGCCGACATCCAGGCCCCGTGTGGGGTGATCGAGAATGAGGATCTTGGCCTTGGCATTCAGCCATTTCGCCAGAACGACCTTTTGCTGGTTGCCGCCTGACAGGTTGAGGCAGAGCGTATTTATGCTTGGTGTGCGAATGTTCAGCCGCTCCACCCAGCCTGCGGCCAGTTTGCGCTCCCGGCGGGAATCGATCAGGCCGTAGTTGGTCAGGCTGGCGAGGTCGGCCAATGTGATATTGGCAACGACCGACAGGAACAGTACCAGGCCCTCTACCCGGCGTTCGCGCGGTATGTAACCGATGCCGAAATCGACGGCCTCGGCCGGTCTTGTGAAACGCACCTCGCGACCGCCAATCTGCAAGCGTCCGCCTTGGTGCGGAGCAAAGCCCGATAGGGTGCGCGTGAGCTCTTCGCGCCCGGAGCCAATGACGCCAGCGATGCCCAGGATTTCGCCGGAATGCAGCTTGAACCCAATGTCCTGATATGCATGACCCAGGGTTAGCCCTTCCGCCTCTAGCACGACTTCCTCCCGGAAGGGCCTTTGCAGAGGCTCGCGGTAGTATTCGGCTTGCAAGCTGCGGCCGACCATCACCTGGTGCAATTTGGTGACATTGGCATCGGCTGACCTCAGGTCGGCAACGACCGCGCCGTCTTTCATGACGTAGATGCGGTCGGACAATTCGAGCACTTCGTCGAGCCGGTGTGAGACGAAGATGAACGAGGCACGCGACTTGAGCGACCGAACACGCGCAAACAGCACCTCGATCTCCGCTCGCTCAAGAACGGAGGTCGGTTCATCAAGCAGGACGACAAGGTGCCCCGCAGCGTGCTCTTCCAGTGTCAGGGCCTTGGCCAACTCGACCATCTGGCGTGCGGCGAAACTCAGATCATTGGCACGAGAACGCGGATCGACGTTGACTTCGACCTTTTCGAGCTGACGGGTAGCAGCGGCGTAAAGGGCCCGCCAATCGATGACGCCGTAGCGCGAGAACTGTGCTTCATTGCCGAGATAGATGTTTTCACCGACGGTCAGATTGGCGAGAAGCGACTGCTCCTGGAAAACCATGCCTATGCCCTTGCTGTTCGCGTCGGCGGCATTCGCTAGCGTTGTCGGCTTGCCTGCGATGCGGATCTCGCCCGAATCCGGCTGGTAGACGCCGCTCAAGATCTTCATCAGTGTCGATTTGCCGGCCCCGTTCTCGCCGATCAGACCGATCACTTCTCCGCGACCGATCTCAATCGAGACTTTCTTGAGCGCATGTACACCTGGAAAGCGCTTGTCGACGCCCACCAGCGAAAGTACGGGCTCGGCCGGCGTATTGCTCATTTCACGATCCGCAACAGCTTGCGATCGATGGAAAGGGCAACCGCGGCGATGATCATCAGGCCTTGCACGCCAATCTGTACGCTTGGCGGAACTCCCATCAGCACCATCCCATTGGCGAGCACGACGACAATCAGAACGCCGATGAGTGTTTGCAACACGCTACCATGCCCGCCCGAAAGCGCGGTTCCGCCCACCACGACCGCGGTTACGGTGGTAAAGAGCCTTCCATTGCCGATCTGGGCATTGCCGAGCCCGAGTTGTGCCGCCGCCAGAATGCCTCCGATGGCATAGAAGACACCGGCAAGTGTGAAGGCGATGATCCTGACACGGACAACCGAGATTCCCGACAGCACCGCCAACTCCTCGCCGCCACCAAGAGCATAAATGTGGCGCCCGAATCGGGTGTAGTTCTGGATCGTGAAGGCGACGGCCAGGCAGGCCAGCGCCAGCCACGCCCCCCATGGAAAGCCGAGAAAGCGTTCGATCGCGAGGCCGCGTATCCAGGGGTCGTTGATCCGCACCGCCATCCCTCCGAGCAGCGCGTTGGCTAGGCCGACCCCCATGAACCAGGTGCCAAGCGTTGCCATGAACGACGGTATCCTGAAGTGAACATGCATCATGCCGTTGATGAAGCCGAACAAGGCACCGATGGTCAGAACGGCGAGCACCGCGAAGATGCCGAGGTCGTTGCCATTGGCGCCGTTAAGCGTGAGCAACGACAAGATCACAGCAGCCAACGTGAGCCCACCCTCAACCGACAGATCGATCGACCCCATCAGGATGATGAATGTCGCGCCGATCCCCAGCACGAGCGGTATCATCGCCGCCTGCGCAATTCGTTGCGCATTGCCGAACGACATGAAGTTCGGATTGATGAGCGAGATGAAGGCGCACAGAGCAACGAGGACGACAACCGGAGCCCACGACGACGCCTGCCAACTTCGCGCTTTGGCAATCGGCTGACCGGTGCCTTGCGCCGCAATTACGCTGGTATCCAAAATCTTTGACATTTCAAACGCATCTTGTCCGCCCCGATGTCGTCAACGACCTGGAGCCAGGGCTACGCGATATCCGACCGATGGCGTGTTTGGCCGCGCCCAGGAACCGAGTTGCGAATCCCAGGAGCGGCCAACAGATCTCAGCCGTATTGGATCTGCCCGTTGACGCGGCCCCAGATGTCGTTCCAATCGAGCTTCGGCTCGGCTTTGACGTTTGAATCATAGAAGGATTGCGCATTCTCGGCGGTTATCGTAACGCCCTTGCCGTAGAACTCGCGATGATCTTTTGGCTCCTTGGACGGATCGAATGCGCCGGTCCTGGCGTGGTAGCCGATCGACAGTCCCATGCCACCCTGCCAGTAGGGGTCCCAGGCGACAGTGCCAGCCATTTCCTTTTTAAGGATGGCCTCCACAGCCAACTGAATGCCGTCAATGCCGGTGACAGGCACTTTGCCCGCCTTGCCCGCGGCGCGGAGCGCTTCGACCGCCGCAAGGCCCATGTCGTCATTGGCTGCCCATATGCCGGTGATCTTGTCCCCGAACTGGGTCAGCCAGGCATTGGTTTTTTCAAGGGCTTCTGTTGCGGCCCAGTTGGCGACCTGGTAGTCGAGCAGTTTGACGTCGGGATTTGCCGCCAGCGCCGCATCCAGACCCTTCTTGCGCTCAATGGCGGGAACATTGGACTCAATGCCGCCAAGCGCAACGATGCCGCCCTTGCCGCCCATGGCCTTTATCAGTGTCTCGGCCATGGCCTTGCCGTAGGGCACACCGCTGAACGAGATGTGAGCTACGTAGTTCGGATTGAAATCCCATGGATGCAGATCGCCCGGCTTGTTCCACTGCGTCACGACGGTGGCGCCGGCCGCCTTGCAGGCCTCCACGATCGGGCGCGCGTCCGGGCTGTCGTTTGGATCGATGTTGATGGCGCAATTGCCGTTGGTCTTGGCAAGGATCGCCTTGATGTCGGCAATGCCCTTTTCGCTGTTACCCTCGGTCACCAGCGTAACGTACTCGGCTCCAACCGATTTTGCGAAGGCAGCTCCACCCTTATTCCAGGTCGCGTGATAGGGATTGGACAGTGATCGGATGGAATTGACAACCGTCGGTTTGTCGGCGGCGAAACCGCGGCGCGTTATGATCGCGGGCATCGCCAATGCGACGCCTGTTGCTGCTGCTCCCTTCAGAATGTCACGGCGATGAACGATACCTGACCCAACGTTCGACGCGAGTTTGCTGACCATGTGCTGATACTCCCTAACCGAAATACCGTGGCCGACAGTATCTCGTTTGGTTCTTCGATCGAGCGGGCCGCCGTCGAAAGTTCCAGCAAGAATATAGTGTGTTCAGGTGAAAACTCACGTTCACGCACAGGTTCGGCAATCAAACATGGCGCGCGAACAGTCCTCATTTCCCCGATAGGCGGGCCGCTGCTTGGCCATGCATAGCTATGCATGGGCTTAAACGTCTGTCAATCTCATGCGAGCTGAGACGGTCAGGCCGCCAATTCAGCGCTGAACAGGCACCTTTCATAAGTCTCTCATTTTCTGAGCAGCTCACGCGCGATGATGGTGCGTTGGATCTGGTTGGTGCCCTCGTAAATCTGGGTGATCTTGGCGTCACGATAGAGCCGCTCAACCTCGAAGCCGCGGATGTAGCCTGAACCGCCGAAGATTTGCAGGGCATTGGCTGAGTGCGCGACCGCAATGTCGCTGGCGAAGCATTTTGCGATCGAGCAATCGATCGTGCAGGTTAGCCCGTGATCCATCAGCAAGGCGGCACGGTGGACGAGCGAGCGAGCGGCGGCGATATCTTTGGCCATATCAGCCAATATCCACTGCATTCCCTGGTTGTCTGAAATGGGCTTGCCGAATTGCCGTCTGACGCGGGCATATTCCAGCGCGACCTCCAGCCCCCTCTGCGCGATACCAACGGCAAGGGCGGCAATGCCAACGCGGCCCTTGTCGAGCACACTCATCATGATGTGGAAGCCACGGTTCTCAGGGCCGAGCATCGCGCTGGATGGCAGGCGCACGCTATCGAAGGCAAGACCACCGACTTGGCTGGCGCGTTGACCCAGCTTGTGTTCCTTGGGTCCACGCCGCACTCCCTCGGTGTTGAGGCCGACAATGAAAATGCTCATACCGCGATGCCCGGCCTCAGGGTTGGTGCGGGCGAGCACATAAGCAGTGTCCGCCACCGGCGCATTGTGAATCCAAAGTTTTTCGCCACTGAGTCGCCAATTATCGCCGTCCAGTCGCGCAGTGGTTCGAATGCCCGAGACATCCGAGCCGGCCTCGGCTTCGGTAATGCAATAGGCCACTGGATGCGCCGCTGACAGCGCACCCTTGAGATACATGGCGCGTTGCGCTTGTGTTCCATGATCCGTCAGCAATGTGCCGATAAGTTCGACGAGACCGCACTGGTCGGCAACAGACGCATAGCCGCGCGACAGTTCCTCCATGACGAGGGCATAGGCATAGACGTCGAGCCCCACGCCACCGTGTTCCGCCGGCACCGTTATGCCCAGCAATCCAAGCCGCCCCATCTCCTGATAGAGGTCATGAGGAAAAGTCTCGTCCCGATCAAGATCGGCTGCTAGCGGTCGAATACGCTCGTCAGCAAAGCGACGAGCAGCATCGCGGATGGCCACGTAGATCTCACCCGGCTGCTTGGGTATTGGCGTGAGTTCACTCATACGATCGCTCCATCTGGTCTCACGATTAAATTCCAACTCGGGCGGCTCGGTGCGCGGCCGGATTGGCACAATTAAGCACTAGCGGGCATTCGTCGGACCCGGTCTCAGACAATTTTCGCCCTATCAAAAATTTCTGCTGTTGACGGAACGGCAGTCGAGCCGGCGCGCTTCGCGCTCACTGATTTCAGGGCGAGCCCGTCAGTCCCTTCCTCTCGACATCGGTCAGCGACAGAAGCCGCGACAATCGCACGAGGCCGTCCACGCCCCCCTCGCTCGCGAAGTCCTTTAGGCAATCTGCAGACAGCGGAGCGCTGCCAATGGCGTTGGCAAAACGAATGCGAATTGCGCTGGCTGGGAGCCGGCCCGCGATGGCTTCGAGAGCGGCAAGACGGGTTCCTGCAAGAGAGTTCCAAGACCCGAGGTTGGCCTCTGTCCCATCGGCGAATTGCAGCCGATAGACAAGCGTGTTGCCGTCCCTTGGCAGTTTGGGGCAGCCGGACGCGACGGAGGAAGCGGTCGCAATCGGCCGCACGGTACCCCGAGCCAAGGGCAACACTGGCAGCTCCGCTATTTCGGTCGCCGTCGCATAGGACAGCCGCGCCGGAAGGGCTGCGCCGAGTGCCACCGTCAGCACGAACGCCCCGAGGGTCGCGTATCGCAGGTCTCGCACCACCCCGCTGCCCAGCCGATCCAGAAAATCGTCCGCGCTGATAGCCGTACTCACATATCGACGGATCATTTGCCGCCAGAGCCAGTCGGTGATCGTCTTGTTCTTGGCCGGCTCGCGTATGAGATCGGCAGACCAGCCATTGCGCGCACCCTCGCTGCCGCGCCGCCAGGTGCTGGCTCCGCAGAGCCATCCTGCCGCGAACAGCGCAGTAAAGATAAGGCCTAGCGACTCTGCCCCGATATCGCTGTCATAGAGGACCGCCTGCGCAGCGGTGGCAGCGGCAAGGGCAGTGGACGCGATATAACGTGACCAGGCCACGATCGCACCAACCGCGGCCGCGACCGACGCCAGGATGATCGTGAGGTGCAGAAGAATGTGGAATCTCGGCGCCTGCCGCGCCGCGATTTCTGAGTGAAAAACTGCTGGAACACCGAGATGGGCGAGCCGACTGTTCATGATGGTTGTCATTTTCCCCTCAGCCAAATCAGCGAGGCAATTTCCAAGGCCACTGTCACTATATCAGACTCATTCTCTCCGCTGTCGGTAGGGCTGCCACCGCTTCCGTCCGCGTCCGCTAGTGAGAGTATTGTGCTGGCACAGAGCAATTCGGAACCTTAGAACGATCATTGGCCTTGAGCATCGCGCGCTGCAAACCTCGGTCCCCGAATGTCGACGGGAATGCCTGTAAAATGCCGATGGCTGATCTCCTCGATGATCGCTCGAGGTCCAAGAGTACGCGAAGCAACTGGCCAAACCTGCGGGCGTCACCAATGAGTGCCAGAGTTCCCGAGACCATCGCTTCCAAACCCTGGACACCGAAGGTCCAGGGTCAGGTTGGCTGGCATTATTCATTGACAGATGCGCGGGAAATGGACCCTACTTTTGGTGCGGTCTTCAAGAGGACCGAAAGAACTACAGCATCGTATGGGAGAGAAACATGAACTTAATGAAATCTCTTTCGATCTTGACTTCCGCCGCGGCCCTTTTGGCACTGTCCGCGACGGCCTCCTTTGCCGACACAACAATTGAATTCATCCAATGGTGGGAGCCGGAAATGCCCGCCGGTGCTCTGCGCGGTATCATGGACGGCTTCGAGGCAGCCAATCCTGGCATCAAGGTCAAGCTTGTCAGTGGTCCCTATTCGGCCACGCACGACCAGATCGTGGCCGGCGCCGCATCCGGCACACTCAGCGATGTCGTCGGTCTAGATGGCGCGTGGGTCAATGGGCTCGCCAAGCAGGGCGCCATCGCGGCGATGGACAGCCTGATGGATGACGCCAAATACGACCGGACCCAGATCGCCGACATCGTGAAGGTTGACGGCAAGAGCCTGATGTTCCCGCTGGCGTCGTTTGTCTATCCGGTGTTCGTCAACCTCGACCTGGCCAAGGCTGCCGGTGTCGACAAGATGCCGACCAACCGCACCGAATTCGCCGCCGCGGCCAAGAAGATGACGAATGCGGACAAGAACCAGTACGGGTGGGTGCTGCCGCTGTCGTTGCAAACCCCGAACGGCATTCAGAACGACGTGATGTCGTGGGTCTGGGCGTCGGGCCAGTCGATGTTGAAGGACGGCAAGCCGGATGTAGAAAACGAGGCCGTCATTGGTACGCTCACCTACATCAAATCGCTACAGGACGCCGGCGTCATCTCGAACGGCATCTTCGCCAAGAAGGAGCAGGACAAGGTCGAGGAGTTCGTCAATGGCCGCGTCGGCATGATGATCGACTCACTCGCCCACATCAATCTGATCCGCAAGCGCAACCCCGATCTGAAGTTCGGCATCTCGGCACTCCCGGCGGTTGACGGCTATTCGGGCAAGCGTGGACTGCCGTACGCTTCGTGGGGCATTGGCGTCAGCAACAGCGGCAAGCACAAGGCGGAATCTTGGAAGCTCGTCTCCTACCTCATGAGCCCCGAGGTCAACAGCAAGCTGGTGTCGATCGCCAACGCCTTCCCGGGCAACGTGAACGCCAAACCCGATTTCTCGAAATCGGACGCGCTGTTTGAGGAAGCTTTTAAGATCTTCCAGAACGGCAAACTGGCCAACGAGTTCGTGGGCCTACCTGTCGCCGAAGATCTGATGCGTCTGATGGACGTCGAAGTGCAGAAGATGTTTGAGGGGCAACAAACCGCGCAGCAAGCCGCCGCCGCCACACAAAAGCAGTGGCTGGCCGCTTTCGCAAAAAACTAGCCTGAAGATGAGGCAATGGCGGCGCGACTGGATCTGTCGCGCCGCCGTCGCGCATCTAGGCCGGTCCGTTCCACAGCCGAATGACAATCACGCTTCATGAGCGACACCTCAGCAGGTTCGATTGGCAGGCCAGCGAAAATTCGCAAGCGTGGCGTGCTTTCGCACAAAACAAAAATGAGGTTGCAGCCCTATTTTTATGTCGCCCCAGCGGCTGCGCTATTTTCTCTACTGATGCTGTTTCCCATGATTGCGGTCCTGCGCTATTCGCTGCTGGACGGCGCAATCATGAAACCGAACGCCGCATTTGTTGGGCTTGAGAACTACCAAACGATATTTAGCGATCCCGTGTTCTGGCAAGCGGTCGGCCAGACGCTCTATTTCACCATAATGAGCGTGGTCTTTCATCTTCTGATCGGCTTGGCCTTCGCGCTCATGCTGAACAGCGACCGCATCGACCCGAAGATCAGAAGCGTCCTGCGGGTCCTTTACATCCTGCCGTGGCTGTTCACTGCGGTCATCATCGCCATCATCTGGCGGCTGCTTTTAGATCCCAACGGCGTGATCAACGGCGTGCTGATCGCGCTGCACATTGTGAACTTCAAGGTCGAGTGGTTTTCATCGACGAAAACCGCGCTCAATGCGTTGACGTTCGCAAATATCTGGGCCGGCTACCCGCTCTACATGGTGAGTCTTCTGGCCGGACTCCAGGGTATTTCACGGGATCTCTACGAGGCTGCGGGCATCGATGGCGCCAACGAGCTGCAAAAGTTCCGCTACATCACAATTCCCCAGCTGATGCCGATCATGATCAGCATCGCGCTCTTGGATTTCATCTGGACCATGCAGGTCTTTCCGCTGGTCTGGATGACGACCGGCGGCGGCCCGATCTATGCGACCGAGGTGCTGAGCACGTACACCTACAAGCTCGCATTCTCGCGCTACCAATTTTCATTGGCCGCAGCGAGCGCGATCTGCATTCTGATCATGTCGATGAGCGTGACATACTTCTACATCAAACATCAGAAGGCCAGGTAGCCGGCGATGGCCAAGCGTTCGCTCAGCAAGACCGTGTTGCCGACCGTGCTGACCTATCTTGGACTGGCGGTGGGTCTGGTATTCGCGGGTTTTCCCATATTGTGGATGTTCTTCACTTCGCTGAAATCGAACACGGAGATCTTCGCGCTGCCGCCGCGACTTTTGCCCGGCCAATTCACAATGATAGCCTATCGGTCGATCTTCGATGATCCGACCAAGGTGCGCTTCTTTCTCAACAGCTATCTGGTCGCCGGTGTGGTCACGGTCCTGACCGTGCTGATCGCCATTCTGACGGCGTATGGCTTCAGCCGGTACTCGTTCTGGGGCAAAAATGCGCTCAACGTGTTCATAATCAGCACGCAGACGGTGCCTCCCATCACGCTGCTGATCCCCTATTTCGGCATGGTTGTCACATTCGGCATTTTCGACAGCTATTTTGCTTTGATCCTGACCTACATGGTCTTCACTCTGCCCTATGCGATCCTCTTGATGACGGGATATCTGAACACTTTGCCAAAGGAGATGGACGAGGCGGTGCTGGTTGATGGCGGTTCGAGCTGGTCGGCGCTATGGCGCGTAATCGTTCCGCTCTCGCTGCCCGGTATCGTTGCGACGGCGGTCTACACGTTTCTGCTTGCGTGGAACGAATTCCTCTTTGCGCTGACGCTCACCAAGTCGATGGAGATGCGAACCGTACCGATCGGTATCGAATTGCTGATGGGTCAGCACGCCTTTGAATGGAACGAGATGATGGCGATGAGCGTGCTCGGGTCGCTGCCGCTGCTTGTTCTCTATCTGATCGCGCAGCGCTACTTCCTTGCGGGTATGACCGCCGGCTCTGTGAAGAGTTAGACCGGTCCTGAGGTTATGCCAGCAGGCTCATGGCTTCGTCCTCGCGTAGTTCCCTGGGTTGCGCGCTCGTGCCGGGGATCACCTGCGCCATTCCTGTTTCACCGGCCTTGAGAATCGCCTCCATGATCTCGAGCACATGCAGCGCAAGATCGCCCGACGCCCGGGGCAAGCGTCCCTCGATCACTGCGCGGGCAAGGTCCGCCAGACCAAGCATTCGGTAGTTGGCCCGATCCGGCGCATCCACCGGCCAGTTGACCGCGCCACAGGGTAGTGTCGAGGTATCGGTTTCATCCCAGGCGCCGCCGTGGTCGGAGAAGGCGACGATGCCGCCGAACGTGTCGGGGTCCGGCAAGCGCAACGAGCCCTTGGTGCCGTGCAGTTCGATCGGGTAATTGGAATGGCGGAACACGTCCCACGAGGCGCCGAACGTCACCGTCGCTCCGCATTGGAATTCCAGCAGCGACAGAACGCTCGTTGGCGTGCCGACCTTGAAGCGCGTGCCCTTCTTGGGACCGTCCGCCGTGATCAGCCGCTCCGATTGCCCGCTGGTGGCAACGGCCTGAACGCGCCGCACGGCCCCCATGAGATTGACCATCATGGTCAGATAATAGGGTCCCATATCCATGACCGGGCCTGCGCCCGTTTGATAATAGAAACTCGGATCGGGGTGCCAGTGTTCCATGCCGCGTCCCATCATGAAGGCCGTTCCGGTCACGGGCGTGCCGATAACGCCTGCCTCCATCAATCGTCGCGCGTATCGTCCTGCTGCGCCAAGGAACGTATCCGGAGCCGAACCGAGCGCAAGGCCCCGCGCTGCGGCTGTGTTCACCAGGCGCCGGCCGGCGTCGGCTGTAATCGCTAGCGGCTTCTCGGTAAAGACGTGCTTTCCTTGGGAAAGGGCCCGCATCGAGATGTCAAAATGAGCGGCAGGAATCGTCAGGTTCAAGATCAGATCGATGTCGGGGGCAGCCATGAGCGTTTCGACATCCATGGCGCGCAGATTGAATTCCGCAGCCCGGCGCGCTGCCGAATCGGCGTTGATATCGGCGCAAGCGTTGATTTCGACGCCGCGGAAGAGTGGCGCGTTGCGCAGGTAGGCCATCGAAATGTTGCCGCATCCAACGATTCCGATCCTCAGTTTCGACTGTGCCATGTTGCGAACCTAAGCTGCAGCCCCAAGCAAGGGTGGTGAAGAGAGCGCCTTTGCACGTCTAGCGCAGTCGAAAGAATCTTGACGCGCGATATCACTTACCTCAGGACAAGACGATGAAGAAGCCAGCACTGCAATTCGGTTGCCAGACGTTCACCTGGGAAATGCTGGGCGCCAAATGGACAGGCGGTCCGGATGATCTGGTTCGCTCCATTGCCGATGGGGGCTATGCCGGGATCGAGATCACCGACACGATGATCGGGTCCTACGCCGGCCGCGCGGCTGAATTTGTGCGGCGGCTTGATGAGGCTGGCCTGGCATTGGTGTCGTTCGCCTTCGGCTCCGACAGCGGCTTTACTGAAAAGGGCCGGATTTCTTCCGATCTGGAGGCGGCCCGCCGCTGGGTCGATTTCGCGGCGCGTTTCCCTGGTGCCCTGGTCTCAATGGGGTCGGCCACGATCATGTCCGACGGCGAGCGCGGCGACAAGTTCGCGATAGCCGCCCAGGTCTACAATCGCGCGACGGAAATCGGCCGTGAGGCTGGCTTGAGCGTCGCCGTTCATCCCTCGTCACACCACAACACGCTTCTGCTCAGTCGAGCCGACTACGATCGGATCTTCGCTCTCTTGGACCCGAGCGTTGGTTGGGTGCCCGACACGGGTCATATCCTGCGCGGAGGTCAGTCGATCGACGACACATTGGCTGCCCACGGCAGCCGCATCCGCTATATTCACCTCAAGGATGTCGACGCACAGGGCACATGGACCATGCTCGGAAAAGGCGTCTGTGATGTTGCGGCGGTGATTTCTTCGGTGCGGCAGGCCCCGCATTTCAATGGCTGGGTGGTGCTTGAGGAAGAATCGAAAACCGCGGCCGCCGACCCCGCCGCGGCCGTGCGGGTCAATCTCCAAACGCTTCGTCGCCTCGAGACCGCAGGGGCCTTTGTATAATGACGGGACGGGATTGACTGTTGCGTGTCGGCGCATCGGTTCCGGTCATGCTGACCGAAATCAACAAGAGAGGATTCCCACGAGATGGGTCTTGGAACCAAAATTCGCATGTCGCGTCTGTTTTCAAACCCGTCGGGACATTTGTTCGGGGGCGCGGTCGACCATTTCGTTGGCTATGGCAATGTCCGGGAGGGCGGTCTTGCGGATCTGCCGGGGGCGCTGGCGCGGGTCATGGCCGGAGGGCCGGATTACATCAGTATACAGCCCGGCGCCGCACGTCATCTGTGGCCGGCCTATGCCGGCAAGGCGGCGCTGGTGATTCAGGCGGGCTGCTTCACGCCGGATGACAGGATCCGCCAACTGATCGCGACTCCGGAGGACGCGGTGCGCTACGGCGCCGATGCGCTGGCCGTTGCCATACCGGTTCGTGGGAGCACGGAGGGCGATTACATCCGCTGGCTGACTGATACGGTCAACGCAGCCGCCCGCTACGAGATGCCGGTGGTAGCGCATGTTTATCCCCGCGACTATTCGAACGGCGGCAAGATCGTCTTCACCCCCGACGAGATCGCCTATGCGGTGCGGATCGGCTTTGAAACCGGGGTCGACGTCATCAAGGTCGGATATACCGGAGACTTCGACTCGTTCCGCGAAACCGTCGCTACCTGCCCCGTGCCGATCGTCATTGCCGGCGGCCCGAAGACCGACACACTGCTGGGCGCGCTGACCCAAACTTCGGACGCTTTGCGCGCAGGGGCGAAGGGTGCCGTCGTTGGGCGCAACCTGTGGGGCCACGGGGACACAACCAAGGCAGCGCGCGCGTTCAAATTGGTCATTCACAGCGGTATGGTGCCGCAAGAGGCGCTAGAGGCGGCTGGCGCTTGAACAGGCGACTTTGAGGTTTTGCTGGCTTCGAAGACAGGGAGACGCGCGGTGGCCGCAGTTGTGTTGGACAAGATCTGCAAAACCTTTGGAAACAACTTTCAAGCGATCAAGGATCTGAGCCTGACGATACACGATGGCGAGTTCCTGACTCTTGTGGGGCCCTCAGGGTGCGGGAAATCGACGGCCTTGCGCATGATCGCGGGGCTTGAGGAAATCACCAGTGGGACCCTCAGCATCGGCGGGGAAAACGTCGAGGACCTCGCGCCCAAGGACCGGGATATCGCGATGGTGTTCCAGAATTACGCGCTGTATCCCCACATGACCGTGTTCGACAATATTGCTTTCTCGATGAAGCTCGCGGGAAAGAGCAAGGCCGAACGCACGAAGCGCGTCAATGAAATCGCGAAAATTCTGCAGCTGCAGACCTTGCTCCAAAGCAAGCCGGCGGCGCTGTCTGGCGGACAACGTCAGAGGGTCGCCATGGGACGTGCGATGGTGCGCGAGCCGGCCGCCTTTCTGATGGACGAACCCTTGTCGAACCTGGACGCAAAGCTGCGTGTGCAGATGCGCGCCGAAATCGCAGGTCTTCAACGACAGCTGGGCGTGACCACGATCTATGTGACGCACGATCAGACCGAAGCCATGACCATGGGTGACCGTGTCGCCGTGCTGAAGGGCGGGATCCTTCAGCAGATCGATACGCCCAAGACGCTTTACGATCGGCCGGTCAATGTGTTCGTCGCCGGCTTCATCGGTTCGCCGTCGATGAACCTGTTCGAGGGGCGTCTGGAGGACGGCAAGATCAGGCTACAGGCCTTTGCGATCGCGGTTCCGGAAAGTGTGTTCGAGCGCTCTCCCGCCCTGAAGTCGTTCGAAGGCAAGCCGGTGATCTTTGGCATCCGCCCTGAAGACCTCTACGACAACAAACTGGCGTCCGGATCGCGCCAAGCGACAATTCCAGCAAGGGTAAAGTCGATAGAGGAACTCGGATATGAGCGGATTGCGCATCTGAATATCGATGCGGTCCGGATCGACTCTGGCGACCCCGATGCCGTCGATGACCTTGGCAGCGCGGCCAACACAGTGGCGAAGTTTGAGGCTGCTAGTGCCGTACTGCCGGGCGAGTCCATTGACCTGGCGATCGACGCGGCCAAACTGCATTTCTTTGATCCAAAGACTCAGCTCGCGATTTAGTGTTCGGTTACCACTATTTGTTAAGGCGAAGCGAATGTGGAGCCCGTCGTCCCGAGGCGATAGCCTGGCGTTCGGGTAGTCGAGATCACACCGGTATCAGTGAGATAGAACGGCGCGAGTAAGACGTATTTTGCTTGCCGGTCGTGAGAGTTCCGGGGTTGGATGTGTCACTGTGCTAGCTCTGACAGGCAAGACGGCCCTTGTGACAGGCGCAGCCGCAAGCATCGGTAGAGCTATCGCCATTGCCTTCGCCGAGCAAGGAGCCTCGGTCATGATCGCCGACACGACCGAGATACCGAACGAGGGTGGTCCGACCACCCGTGAGTTGATCCAATTGGCTGGTGGCGAGGCCAGTTTCCAGGTTACCAATGTGGCCAGCTGGGAGGATGTCGATTCCGCAGTCGGCAAACTCATGGCTGACTACGGACGCCTCGACATTGTCGTCAACAACGCGGCGATCTATGCCAGCAAACCTCTGCACGAACCAACCGACGAGGAGTGGGAGCGTGTCCTGGCCGTCAACCTCACCGGCATGTTCCACGGCTGCAAACGGGCGGTGCAGCAGTTTCGGCTGCGGGAGACCGCGAACGATGTCAGGGGCGGATCATCGAGATCACCTCGCGGCACGGCATGATCGCGGCGCCGCGGGACTTCGCCTATGGTGTCAGCAAGTCGGGCGGAGTGTACATAACCCGCCAGATCGCGGTCGACTAGGCCAGGACCTGATCATCTGCAACGCCATCGCTCCGGCAAGATCATCACCGGCAAGCCGGGTGCAGCCATGGAGCCCTCGACCCTGGATTACTCTCGCCCGCGGATGCCGATGCCGAGGCTGGGCCGCCCCCGTGACGTCGCCAACGCCGCCGTGTACCTGGCGACCTACATCACCGGTGTCAAAATGATGGTGGATGGTGGCTGGATAGCCGCTTAGCGCGCGCCTCCATTCTCGCCAAGCACCAGTCCTGACCGCTCCGGCCCCACACGTGACCCGAGTGCGACCGTACGCCCGCGCAGCAGCGTCCGCTCGATCGAGGCGGGAGCGGACATCTCCGCGAACGGCGTGACGTCGGCCTTGCCGTGCTGCTCGTCGTTCCTGATCAGGTTCGGCGTGCAAGTGTCGACAACGACAATGTCGGCATAGAGCCCAGGCGAGATGGCGCCTTTGCGGTGAATGAGCCCGAACCGGCGTGCGAGATTGGCAGCAGACGGGCGGGCGATATCCGTGAATTGCAGTATTCCGGCTTGGACCATATGTGGCATCGCGGGCAACAGCGTCTGCACACCGGCCATGCCGCCGGAGATATCCGCGGACGCGCTGTAGGACCGCTGTTTTTCATCGAGGGCGTGCGGGGCAAGATCGGTGCAGACGATATCGATACGACCTCGACGCACGGCCTCACGCAGGAACATCACATCCGCTGGCGCGCGAAATGGCGGCGAGGCCTTGATCATTGCGCCCAGCCTTGCGTAGTCATCGGCCAAAAACCAAAGATTTTGCGGTGTCGCCTCGACGCTGACATCCGCCAAGTCCCTCAGGCGTTGCAATACGCCAAGGCCGAGCGCGGAGTTCGATTGCCGGATATGCAGAGTTGCCCGCTTTGGGACGTGGGCCGGCAAGGCCTTTCACCAAGGCGCGTGTTCGAGATCAATATATGCACCGCTTCAAGATCCACCTCCCGTACGAGGAGATTGCCGCCGGCCAGCCCGTGCGCACCCGCCCTGCCTACCCGATGCAGCGGGCGGACGGTGCCATCTTCGGTTTCAATTTCGGCTGGGAGCACCATTGTGGTTTACCGGCAAAGGCGACCCCACCGAGGAAACCTACGGCTTCAAGCGCCAGAACTGGTGGCAACCGGTCGGGCGCGAGGTGCGCATGCTGCGCGAGCGGGCTGGCATCATTGATATCTCGAACTTCGCCAAGTACGGCATCACGGGTCCTGGCGCCGAGGCCTGGCTTGAGGCGGTTTTCGCCAACCGTATGCCAAAGGCCATTGGGCGCGCATGTCTTACACCGTTCATCGGGAAGCGGGGCGGCGTCGCGGGCGACTTCACGGTCAGCCGACTGGCGGCCGACGAGTTCCTCATCGTCGGCTCCGGCATGGCCGAGCGGTATCATCACCGCTTCTTCAACGCGTTCCCGCTGCCCAGGGGAACAAGTTTCCGATCGCGCACCGAGGAACTTTGCGGCTTCAACGTCGCCGGCCCGCGCTCGCGCGAGCTGCTGCAACGGCTGACCAACGCCGATCTCGGCAACGCGGCGTTCCCGTTCATGCGCGCTGCCCGCATCGTTGTTGCCGGTATCGCGGTCGTCGCCATCCGGATTTCGTTCACGGGCGACCTCGGCTGGGAATTGCATTGTGCCGCGAGCGATCAGGTCGCGCTGCTCGAAGCTCTGCTCGCGGCTGGCAGGGACATCGGCGCCGGCTTTGTGGGGTCGCTGGCGCTGCTCAGCCTCAGGGTCGAGAAGGGCTATGGCTCGTGGGGCCGCGACTACAGCATCGAATATTGGCCGCAAGAGAGTGGCTTGGCCAAACTTGTGGGAGCGGACAAGGACTTCCTCAACAAGGCGGCCTGGCAGAAGATCGCCGGCGAGGCACCGCGGGAACTGCTCACCTATCTCGAAATCGATGCCGACGACGCCGATGCGACGGGCGGCGAGCCGATCTTGCCCCTTGATGGGACGCCGACGGGCCAGGTGAGCTCAAGGGCCTATGGCTATTCTGTCGGCAGGTCCCTTGCCATCGCCTACCTCAAGACGGGCCTGGCGCGGCCCGGAGACAAGATACACGTGGCATTGCTCGGCCAACCGCATGCGGCCCGTGTCCTTGAAACGCCGGTATTCGATGCGGAAGGAAGACGGCTGCGAGCTTAGAGGGGCCCTTCACCCAAGCCCGAGGTATCGAGCCGTGGAGGTTGTTCCTGCATCCTACACTGAACGTTTCGAGCGGATGCCGGCGCTGGCCAAGAACGGCCGATGCGTTGATACGGCCGGACGCCGGACCTCCACGACGAGATAGTACAAGCCACAAGCATGCGGATAGAAGCGCAGTTCCACTCTATCTCAGAGGAGACTTGCAGACATCGTCGCGAGCGACCCATCGCCTTGCCAGCTGGGCGGTCGGTTACAGACCATACCGGCGATTGAGGAGGTTTCGCTTCGGCGAGCCGATTTGCCGGTTGCCGATCAGGTCGACGAAGACCTTGACGTCCGCCCCCTTACCCACTCGCCATTTCTTCCGTTGCCGGTCAGACTTGACCGCCACGGATGCGCGAACGATGTCCTCATAATCCTCGGCGTCGGCGTCCTTGCCGCTGCGCTTGCCCTTCCAAAAGCTGGCGAGGTCCCGGTCAAGACGCGCCACGACCTCGCCAGCCCTAACGGTGCGCGGTTCATCTGCAACCTTGAGCTGGTCCTGAGGCGAACCGGATTTCTGCGTTCGTATTGCATGAATTCCGGGGGCACTCGGCGAACCTGGAGCCGGAACCCATTGTACCTATGTGGGCGCGCAGCGGCCGCAGGTCTAGGTCACCGACTCATAAATCTCATCCAAATTCGTGCCGATGCAAGTTTGACGAGGGCGAGGTAGTTGGTATCGTGCTTTTCGAAGCGCGTGGCGATGGCCCGGAAGTGCTTGAGTTTGTTGAA